>Ga0207708_10001937_pt1 | contig 15256 bp, 12 predicted proteins | sample KBSK5101metaG_FD_184340 | JGI IMG/M metagenome (GOLD analysis project Ga0207708, IMG submission 184340) | Corn, switchgrass and miscanthus rhizosphere microbial communities from Kellogg Biological Station, Michigan, USA - KBS K5-10-1 metaG... | ecosystem: Host-associated > Plants > Roots >...
CGCGCGGCACAGCTGCTCGCGGAAGTAGCGGCCGTACCACTGCCGCATCACCTCGGACGAGGTCTCCTGCAGGCGCTTCTTGATCGTGTTGACCACGCCGGCGAAGCGCATCGCCCACGATCCGCCGCCGTGCTTGCCGGACCAGGTGACCTTCACGCGCTTCTCGCCCGCGCCGAACAGGATGATCTCGCGCTGGCGGGGCGTCAGGTTCTTCCACGGCTTGTCCAGCGGGATGCCGAACTCGCGCGACACGGCCGCCGCGACGTTCGCGGTCCAGCCCTGGTCGCGCCCCGCGCGATCGCCCCACGGTTCGATGGCGCCGTCGCCGATCGACAGCTCGGGGTTGGGGACGATCAGGTCGGGGTCGATCTCCATGCTGGAGCCGAGACCGTTGCAGTCGACGCACATGCCCAGCGGGCTGTTGAACGAGAACGACTGCGGCGACAGCTCGGGCAGCCCGACGCCGCAGTCGGGACACGCGCGCGATTCGCTGTAGGCGCGCTCGCGCGTCTCGCCCTCGACCGCCACGATCACCGAGCCGCCGCCGGCCTTCACCGCCGCCTCGACCGAGTCGGTCAGGCGCGCGCGATCGCCCGCGTCGATGCTGACGCGATCGATCACGACCTCGATGGTGTGCTTCTTCTTCTTGTCGAGGGCGGTGACGTCCTCCAGCCGCTGGATCAGGCCGTTGATGCGCACGCGTGAGAAGCCCGCCTTGCGCGCCTCCTCGAACACCTCGCGGAACTCACCCTTGCGGTTCTCGGCCTTGCGCGCCATCAGCGTGGCGCGCGTCTTCGCCGGCAGCGTCAGCAGCTCATCGACGATCTCGGCCGCCGATCGCGCCGTCACCTCGCCGCCGCACAGGTGGCAGCGCTGCTCGCCCGCGCGCGCGTACAGCACGCGCAGGTAATCGTAGATCTCCGTCACCGTGCCGACGGTCGAGCGCGGGTTCGATGAGGCCGACTTCTGCTCGATGGCGATGGTCGGCGACAGCCCGCGCAGCTGCTCGTACTTGGGCTTCTCCATCTGGCCCAGGAACTGGCGCGCGTACGACGACAGCGACTCGACGTAACGCCGCTGGCCCTCGGCGTACAGCGTGTCGAACGCCAGAGATGACTTGCCCGAGCCGGAGACACCCGTGAAAACGACCAGCGATCGCTTGGGGATGCGCAGCTCGTCGATCGCCAGGTTGTGCTCGCGCGCGCCGCGCACGACGATGAAGTCGGGCTCATCCGCGCGCGGGCGATAGTCCCCGCGATCGCGCGCGCTGGCGAGTGAGGTGGTTTCTTTCCGGCTCACGAGCGGCGCAGTCTAGCAACCGCGCGCGCGAACGGCACCCGCTAACTCGGCCGTCGACTAGCCGTGCTTTCGGCGGCGCGCGACCAGTGCCAGCGCGAGCAGCGCGATGCCGAGCGGACCGCCCGCGCTGCCGCCGACATTGCAGTCGCAGCGGCAGCCGTAATCCTCCGCGATGCGAGGGCACTGGCAGGCTTCGAAGTGCTTGCCGTCGCTGCCGCAGGTCTGCGCGCCATGGGCGTTGGCGGGGCAGGCACATTCGACAGTCCTGCCGGGAATGCAAAGCGGCGGCGGTTGTCCCGAATCGCCGGCGTCGTTCCCCGCCGCTGCATCGCCGGCGGCGTCGGTCGCGGCATCCGCCGCGGCGTCGGCGTTCGCGCCGGCATCGGGCGGCGTCGGGCCGACGTCGACGCGCAGCCGATAGCCTTCCGGCGCCCGGCGCAGGCGATCGACGCCGCTGCCGGGCGCGCCGACGGCGTCGTTGCTGATCGTCGCGTCGATCGGCGTGATGGCGCCGCCCTGGGCTCCGACGCCGCTCAGCGATCCGTAGCCGTACGCGACGTCTGTGGGCCACGTCTGGTCGCTGGCGGGGACGTGGATCTCCAGCCGAAACACCACCGACGGCTGGCCGCGGAACGGGTAGCCGTAACCGATCGCCCACGAGTCCCAGTCCGACCCCGTCGGCGTCGGGTAGAGGGTGTCGTTGTAGCTCGCGTTGTAGTCGCCCTCGGTGTTGATCTCGAGGTACGCGACGTAGTCGCCGTCCGGCCAGGCCGCCGGGATCTCGAACGCGATCGCGGTGGGCTGCTCCGCGGCCGGCGTGGCCATCGTGATCGTATCCAGGTCGGGGAGCGCGCGCCGCGCGTCGCCCGCGTACTGCGAAACATCGGCGCTGTCCAGGCAGCCCGCGCCCGAGCATCCGGCGACATCGCTGCGCGGCGGGTACAGCGAAGTCAGGTCCAGGGGGCGCCGCCCCAGGTCCGACGGCTCAGCGTATCCCTGCGCGACATCGGTGGCAGTGATGAAGCGGCCCTTGTCGCCCTGGAACACGTTCGGGCTGGCGCAGCTGATTGCATCCAGGCCGTCGCGGCGCGTGGTCTCGACCGTGAACGGAAGGCAAAAATACGGGTCGACGCTCGAATCATCGGAGGTCCGCGTCGCGTAGCCCTCGGACCGGCGGTCCTGGAAGATCACGCGCGTGAACAGCATCGCGCCCGGCGCGGCCGCCCGTCGGTGCGCCCACACCGGCAGCACGCCCTCGCGCCGTCCGTACGGCCAGTGGTAACCGCTGTTCATCTGGCTGGCGCCGGGCCGGTTGCCGACGCCGCGCCGGCTGACCGCGTCGGTCAGACGCACAGTCGCAAACCGCGCGCCGTCGCTGCTCTCCAGCCAGATGGCGATCTGCGCGCGCGCGGTCGGCACGAAGCGGAACGTGACGTTGCGGCCCGCCGCTTGCGCGTGCGCGATCGGCATCGCTGCGGCGAAACACGCGAGCAGCGCGGCGAACGCGGCGCACGGACGCATCGACGGCATCTTAACCCGCCAGCTCGAGCAAAATCTTTTTCCCAGATATCGGGCGCATGACGGCGCGCGCACGTCCGGGTCCGCGCCGGGCGCCGTAGCTACGGAATGCAAACCAAGCTGGGCGGCATAGCCGCGTTTTGTGTGGGCGCAACTCTCATCGTGTCGTGCGGCGGCGGAGGCGCAGACGGTTCCATCGATGACACCGGAAGCCCCGGCGTCGTCGGCGCGAAGAACACGGGCGGTGCGCCAGCAAATGCCGCCGGTGGGCCGGCGTCGCCGTCAGCCGCGGGTGCGACGGGATCGACGCCCAGCGCGACGGGAACAACTCCGGGCGCGGACGTGACCAACACCGGCGCAGCAGGAGCGACCGCGGACGCGACAGGCACCACGCCCGGCGCGACGGAAGCTGCGCCCGGCGCCACGGGCACCGCGCCGAGCGCGGCGCCCAGCGCGGCGGGAACGACGGCTCCCGCCGCCGCGCCGGCGGCAGCGCCAGCGGCTGGCGGCGCAGGCGCGACGATCGTGCCGCTGTACACGTACCCCACCGATGCCTCGTGGAACAACGTCATCGCCGCGAAGGCCGCGCACCCGACGGTGACCGTGATCGCGGCCGTCAACCCGGCCAACGGCCCGGGCGGCGCCGCCGATGCCGCCTACGCGGCCGGGATCGCGCGCCTCAACGCCGCCGGCATCAAGGTCATCGGTTACGTGGCCACCGGCTACGCGGTCAAGAACGCTCCGGTGGTGAAGGCGGACATCGATCGCTGGAAGGCGTTCTATCCCGGCCAGATCGGCGGGATCTTCTTCGACGAGCAGTCGAGCCGCGCCGGCGACGTCGCGTACTACCGCGACCTGTCGCAGCACGCGAAAGCGCAGGGGATGTCGTTCACCGTCGGCAATCCGGGCACGGACACCTCCGAGGCCTTCATCGGCGCGCTGGACACGATGCTGATCTACGAGAGCTCCGGGCTGCCCAGCGCCGGCCAGATGGGCGGATGGCACTCCAAGTACGCGCGGTCCAACTTCGGCGTGATTCCCCATACGTCGCAGTTCGACGCGACGTTCGTGCGCAACGCGCGCCAGTACGTGCAGTACATCTACGTGCAGAACGACACGCTGCCCAATCCGTGGGACAGCGTGCCCGCCACCTTCGGCGATCTGCTGGCGGCGCTCGAATAGCGTGCGCCCGGACGGGCGCCGCGCGTCTGGCGGTGTGGAATGACGGCGCCCATACGTCCGGGGCCAAACGCGATCCGTAGCTAGAAGAATGCGAAGCAATCTCGGTGGCATCGCCGCGCTCTGCGCCGGCGCATGTTTCGTCTGGTCCTGTCAGGGTGATGTTGGCGCGGACGATCCGGCCAGTTTCCCCGGCGGAAAAGGGGGCGCGAACGGCGCCGCGACGCAACCTGCAAGCGGCACCGCGGGGCATCCCGCCACGGGCAGCGCGGGGCAGCCTGCGAGCGGCGCCGCGGGACACGCGGGCAGCGGCAGCGCGACGCCCGTGAACGGGACCGCCGGGCAACCTGCGACCGGCAGCGCGGGGCAGCCTGGCGCCGACGCCGCGGGACAGGGTGGCAGCGGCAGCGTCGCTCCGCCGGACACCGGCGCCGCGGGACAGACGGACGTCAGCGGCACGGCGGGCCAACCACCGACCGGCGCCGCGGGACAGGCGGGCAGCGACAGCACGGTGCAGCCCCCGACGGGCGCAGCGGGGCAGCCCCCGACGGGCGCAGCGGGGCAGCCCGCGACGGGCGCAGCGGGGCAGCCCGCGACCGGCGCCGCCGGGCAACCGGGCAACTCGGGCCAGGCGGGCAGCGCCAGCGTGGCGCCGCCCGTCGGCGGAACCGGCGGCGCGGCAGCACCGCCCGCGACCGGCGCCGCGGCGACGATCGTGCCGCTCTACACGTCGCCCGGAGATGCCTCGTGGAACACCGTCATCGCCGCGAAGATGGCGCACCCGAAGGTGGGCGTCGTCGCGATCGTGAACCCGAACAACGGTCCGGGCAGCGCGGTCAGCAGCGCCTACGCGAGCGGCATCGCCAAGCTCACCGCCGCCGGCATCCGCGTCATCGGGTACGTCGCGACCGGTTACACGGCGAACAGCCCCGCCAGCGTCAAGGCGGACATCGATCGCTGGAAGGCGTTCTACCCGGGCCTGATCACCGGCATCTTCTTCGACGAGCAGTCGAACAAGGCCGGCGACGTCCCCTACTACCGTGACCTCTCGCAGTACACGAAGGCGCAGGGTCTGTCGTTCACCGTCGGAAATCCCGGTACCGACACGGCCGAGACCTTCGTCGGCGCGCTCGACATGATGCTCATCTACGAGAGCGCGGGCCTGCCGTCACAGGCCGCGATGGGGGGATGGCACGCGAAGTACGCGCCGTCGAACTTCGGCATCATCCCGTACGCGGCGTCCATCGACGCGACGTTCGTGCGCAACGCCCGCAAGTTCGTGGATTACATCTACGTGCAGAACGACAACCTGCCCAACCCGTGGGACAGCGTGCCGAGCAACTTCGGCGATTTACTCGCGGCGCTGGAGTAGGACGGCCCTCACCCTGACCCTCTCCCGCACGCGGGAGAGGGGATCGGATCGGATCAGGCCGCGGTCAGGATGCGCGGCCCGGCGGCGGTGATGGCGACCGTGTGCTCGACGTGCGCCGAGAGGCTCGCGTCGGCGGTCACCACGGTCCATCCGTCGTCGACGACGCGCACGGCGCTGCCGCCGGCGTTCAGCATCGGCTCGATGGCGAGGACCATCCCCTCCTTCAGCCGCAGGCCCGAGCCTTCGCGGCCGTGGTTCGGCACGCTCGGCGGTTCGTGCATGGCGCGCCCGATGCCGTGCCCGACGAAGTCGCGGACGACCGAATAACCGAGCGCCTCGGCGTGTCCCTGGATGGCCGCGCCGAGGTCGCCCAGACGCGCCCCGGGGACACAGGTGCGGATCGCCCGTTCGAGGCACTCCTGCGTGGCCGCGATGAGCGCGTGGGCCGGCGCGCTGATGATTCCGACCGCGACGGTGCGCGCGGCGTCCGCGCAGTAGCCGTCCTTGTAGCAGGCGAAGTCGATACCGACGATGTCCCCTTCTCGCAGCACGTGGCGCTTGTCCGGGATGCCGTGGACGACGACCGCGTTCACCGACGTGCAGAGCACGGCCGGATAGGGCGGCGCGCCGCCCGGGGCGTACCCGAGGAACGCCGAGACGGCCCGCGCGCGCCGCAGCTCGCGGTCCGCGATCGCGTTCAGCTCGGCGGTCGTGGCGCCGGGCACGCACGCCGCCTCGACCGCGTCCAGCACGGCCCGCACGATGCGCCCGGCCTCGCGCATCTTGGCCAGCTCCCGTTCGCTCTTGAGGACGATTCCCATGCAGCGAGTTTACTCACTCGCCGGGCCGTCGGGGCGGCTTAGCTGTTGCCCTTGGGCTCTTCGTCGTCGGACAGGTACGCGAAGGTGCGGACCAGGTTCACGATCTGTTCGCGCTGGGCCGCCGTCAGCTCGATGAACTGCACGCCCATGCCGGGGTTGATGTTGTCGTAGCTGCCCGGGCGATAGGGGTTCACCCACATTACGCGCCCTTCCAGATTCAGCTGCGCGCCGCCGGGCGGCGTGAAGCGCAGGTTCAGCCGCGTTCCCGGCGGCTCCGGGACGTTGGTGCGGATGAAGATCCCCATCGCGCTGATGTCGGTGATGTACGCGAACAGGAAGTTGTCCGCGCTCTTGTAGTCGACCTCGAGGTCGACGGTGACGCGCGCGTGGACGCGGCGGTCCGCCCCGGAGCGCCGGCGTTCCGACGTCACCGTCACGTCCTTCCGGCGCCTTTCTTTGCCTCGTCGACTCACGTTAGCCCCCAGTCTACTTGATCTCGATCGTTCCGAGTCGAACGCGATCGGCACCGTCGTGGTTGCCCTGCGTCACCTTCAGCCGCTTACCCTCGCCGCCCGGCCAGAAGCCCATGAAGACGGTGTACGTCCCGGCCGGGGTGGTCATCAAGGGCACGTCCGTCTCGTAGCGATCGCGAATGAACTCGCCGGGTAGCCAGAAGTTGGTCCCGAAGGTCTTGTTCAGGGGGTCGTGGTCGCCGATGACGCGCGGCGCGGCGGGACCGTCGTAGTGAACGAAGATCTTGTAGCTGCCCGGGACCTTCGCCTTGACGTGGAAGTAGAGGTCCAGCGCGATCTTGCCTGGGCGGCGTACGCTGGCCGGGAAGTCGGCGCCGATCAGCTCCACCGCGTCACCGAACGTCGCCGACGCGTTCACGCGCCAGGTCCAGGGCGGCCGCGCGTTCGGGTTGTCGGCGGGCGGCGTCCACACGTTGGTGGCCAGCGGGTTGTCGTCCTTCTGGCCCTGCGCCAGCTGGTTCGTGATCAGCAAGAACCGCGACGACGATGCGTCGACGACGTAGTAGGGGACCTTCGCCTGCTTGAACGCCGCGTCCAGCGCCGCCAGCTCGTCGGTCGGGACCATCGCGAACACGCGCGCCTGATCGCGCAGGAACTGGACGACCCGATCCTGCGTCGGGAGATCGACCATCGTCTGCTTGCTGTAGAAGCTGGACCCATGGCCTTCGATGCGGAACTTGCCGATCTTCTCGCCGGCGTGCGCGAACTTCGAGTACGACTCGAGCACCGGCTTGAACGACAGGTGCGTCGACAGCTGGGGCACCAGCCCCTCCGCCAGGTAGAACGCGAACAGTAACGCGCAGGTGATCGCGGCCGGGATTCCGACCCGACCAAAGAACACGAGCAATTGCTGGCCTGCTCGGCCGCTCGGCGTCGGCGTTTCCGGGCCGGGGATCTTCCCCAGCGCCCGCGCTCGCCCCGCCAGTCCGCCCAGCATCGCGCCCGCGACCAGCAGGCCGAACCAGAAGATCCATTGGCTCAGCGAGATCGTGGGCGGCCACTTCACCTTGTCATTGAGGTGGACCGACGCCAGCTCCTCCGGCGACAGGATGAAGTCGCGCGCGATGATCAGCGTTCCGATCGCGATCACCATGCCCGCCACCGGTTCGGCGCTGGTGCCTTCCAGCGCCTCGTCGAGGAATGCGCCCAGCGCCAGCGCGATGGCGGGCAGCGCGACGTAGCGGACGTCGCCCTGGACGACCGTGAGGTAGCCGGAAAACGCAAACCCCAGGCCCGCGAACACCAGCAGGTACAGGCCGACGAAGGCGAGCCGGCTGTTTGTGCTGCCGCTGTCGCCGTCGAGACGCGTGAGGGGCCGCGCCAGCGCGAAGATCGCCGCCGCGCTCCACGGGAAAAGGCCGAAGCCCAGCTGGCGGATCAGAGCGTCGAACGTCTTCGTGGGCGCGCCCGCGCGCGGCACGCCGCCCAGCAGCCAGCTGTACTTGCCGGCCGTCAGGTGGGTCATCGCCAGGACGAGCAGCACGAACGCCGCCACGCCCAGCAGCGCCAGGGGCAGGAACGAGCGCGTGTCGGGCCTGAACGTGCTGGCGCCCAGCGTGCGTTCGGCGGAGACGTCGCGTCCCACGCCCGGAGCGCTCAGGGGCCCGGTCCCGTCGACGATCTCGGTCATGTTCGCGTTCGGCTTCAGGCCATGACCGATGATCAGCGCGGCGACGATCGCCAGCACGGGCATCACGAAACCAAGCAGCGCGCCGCCGGCGTAGATCCCCAGCGCCACGCCGACGACGCCGATCGCCAGGTCGCGCCCGCGCCGTGTCCCGTCGGGCGGCCAGGCGAAACGCCCCAGTCCGCCCAGCGCCAGCGCCAGCGTCGCGATCAGCGGCGCGTCCGAGGTCAGCTGGCGCGCCTGGAACACGAACAGCGGCATCGTTCCGAGCGCCACCGTCGCCAGCAGCGCGGCGCGCGGCCTGAGCAGGCTGCGACCCGCCCAGTAGACCGCCATCAACGCGCCCACGGCGGCCAGCGCGATCGGCAGCCGCGCGCCCAGCTCGGTGGGGCCGAAGATCGTGATGCCCAGGCCGGACAGCAGCATCGACAGCCCGTGTCCGCCCGCGTACTTGCCGCCCACCGTCGGATCGAAAAGGTGCCCCGCCGCCCAGACGTCGCGCGCCTGCTCGGCGAGCTTCAGCTCCCACGGATCCCAGAAACCGAAGCGCAGCCCCGGCAGGCAGAGCAGCACCGCGAAGAACAGCGCCCACGCCCACGGTGGCGCGCGCCGCGCTTCATCGAGCATGCGCACGGCGAACCCCTTCTGGGGTCGCCGGTCGGGGGCAGGTGCGGGGGCTTCGGACGGCACGGATGCCGGTTGCTTTCGACTCTAGCCGGTGCCGCCCGCGCCGGTGGTGCCGGCCGCGCCGGTCGCGCCGCCGGCGCCGGTGGTGCCGCCTGCGCCCGTGGTGCCGCCGCCGCCGGTGGTGCCGCCCGCGCCCGTGGTGCCGCCGCGACCACCGCTCCCCGCGCTGCCACCCGCGCCCGTCGTGCCGCCGCCGCCGCCGCTACCGCCGGCTCCCGCGCCGCCGCCGGTGCCACCGCCGCCGCCGCTACCACCCGTGCCCGTGCTGCTGGTGCCGCCGAAGTCCGCGCACGAGGCCGACCCTTCCGCGAAGGAAAGCCCCAACCCGCAGCGATCGCCCGCGTAATGGTTGCAGTACGGCGCCGTGGACACGCAGTCGTCGTTGGTCGTGCAACCTTCGCCGAGCGCGACGCGATCGGTGCACGTCCCACCCGAGCAGCGCAGGTTCTCGAGGCACGGCGCGGTCGTCGCGCTGCAGGTCATGCCCATGCCCAGCTTCGGCTGGCACATGAACGTGGCGCCCACCATCATGCACGCCGATCCCATCGCGCAGACCTCGCCGGGATTGCCGCACAGGTCGCCGCTGTTCTTCGTCACCTTGGGCGCGCACAGGCCCTTGTCGCAGATGTGGCTCTTGTCGGCGCAGTCGTAGGTGACCGTGCACATCTCCAGCTTCTTCGCGTCTCCCTGATAGACCCAGCTGCACGCATCGTTGATGTCGGCGAGCTCCTGGGGCGAGATCGCGGAGGTCTTGGCGTAGGCGTTCTTCGTCCTGTCGACGCAGAGGCCGATGTTGTCCGCCTTGAAGACGCGTTTGCTCGGCGGTGCCTTGGCGTCGGCCCCGAACATGTTGCACAACGACGTCCGCTTGGTCTTGCACGTCATCGGATCGGTGAGGCAGTCATCGCTCACCTGACATTCCGCCTCCGCCTTCTGCGCGCAGAAATCAGATTCGGTGATCGGTTTGCTGCTGCCGCCGCCCCCGCAACCCGCGAGCAGCCCTGCGATCGCCGCGACCTGCGCCAGTGTTCGCCTCGTCATGACGTGTCCTCCAGTGGATTGAGAGGCGCAGTCTTGCCTTCCCGCCGTCGGCGGTCAAGGGGCCGGCGTCACCGTGCGTCCGCCCCTTGCTTGCTGAAACGGACGGTCTCGCCGTGATCCAGGATCGCGACGCAGGGCGCGTGGCCGCCGCTTTGCGCCTGCGCGCCACACAGCGGGAGGCCGCGCGCGCGCATGATCTGGTTCAACCATTCCAGCGGGGCGTCCAGCGGCTCGTAGCTGAGCGGAAATGATCCGTAGCTGGTCGGGATCATCACGCGCGCGCCCAGATCCTCGAACGCGTAGACGGCGTCCAGCGGCGACATGTGCTCCTCGCGGAACGACGCCGGTTCGTAGCCGGCGATCGGCAGCAGCGCGACGTCGGGCCGGAAGCGGCGGCCGATCTCGGCGAAGCCCGAGAAGTAACCGGTGTCGCCCGCGACGTAGATGACATGACGGGGCGTGCGCACCACGTAACCGCATGCGCCGCGCCGGACGTAGTCGCCGACGCCGCGCGATCCCGAGTGCCGCACCGGCACCGCCGTCACCTCGACGTCGGCTGCCTTGTAGGAGCGCCCGGGGTCCAGCTCCTCGACCTTCTCCACGCCCGCCCGGCGCACCAGCCGTTCGCATTCGGGGGGAACGACGACGGGCGTCGCGCCGGGGAGCCGAGCCAGGCTGCGGCGCGACAGGTGATCGCGGTGGGCGTGCGTCACCAGCGCCAGACTGACGTCGGCGATGTCGTCGTCGGTGATTCCGGCGGCCTTCGCGCGCCGCACGCCGAACAGGCTGTTTTCCAGGAAGGGATCGACGAGGACGCGGCTTCCGGGCGTCGTGATCATCACCGTCGCGTGGCCGACGAAGGTTATCGCGACCGTTCCTTCGGGCGGGCGGGGCGTCGCCTGGGCCTTGGCGGGCGCGGTGCCGCGGCGCAGGCGTTCGAACGCGGTCGCGAGGTAGCGCATCGAGAGCGTCAGCGGCAGGGCGCCGCGCAGGCGCTTGCGGTGCTCGTGGTCCAGCTCGCGCGCGCGCTCCGTGAACACGAAGCCCGTGGGGTGTCGTTTCGCCGGGCTCATGCGCGGGCCGCCTCGGCAATTGAATCGGTGCGCCGCTGCGTTTTGCTCGCCGCGTCCCGGCGTGGGAAGGTATCAACCCCGGTGAACGTGGACGCAAACGCAGACGCTCCGCCCGTCGTCATCCTGGGCGGCGGGCTGACGGGCATCTCGACCGCGGTGCACCTGCGCGCGCCGTGGGTGCTGTTCGAACGCGAGGAGCGGCTGGGCGGGCATGCGCGCACCGACGAGCGCGACGGGTATCGCTTCGACAAGACGGGACACTGGCTGCACCTGCGCGACCCCGCCGTCAAGAACTTGGTCGACGAGTTGTTGCCCGGCCAGATGGTCCCGATCGCGCGCAGGGCCCGAATCTTCTCCCACGGCGTGCTCACGCGCTACCCCTACCAGGCGAACCTGCACGGCCTGCCGCCGGAGGTGATCAAGGAATGCCTGCTGGGGGTCGTAGAGGCCAAGCTGGGGCACGCCCAACAGGAGACGACAGGGGCTACGCCGCAAAACTTCGAGGACTACTGCCTGCGGCATTTCGGCGCCGGGATCTCGAAGCACTTCATGATCCCGTACAACGAGAAGATCTGGGGCGTGCACCCGCGCGAGATCACGGCGGCGTGGTGTTCGCGCTTCGTGCCGCTGCCCAACCTGGACCAGGTGATCGCGGGGGCGGTCGGCGCGGGGCCGCCCGAGATGGGCTACAACCAGAGCTTCCTCTACCCGAAGTCGGGCGGCATCGAGACGTTCACGCGCGCGCTGCTGACCCGCGTGGCGGCCGATCGCGTTCACACGCGGTCCAGCCCCGACGCGGTCGATTGGCAGCGCCGCGAGGTGACCGTGGGCGGCGAGCGCTTCAAGTACCGCGCGCTGGTCGCGACGCTGCCGCTGCCCGAGCTGCTGAAGCGCATGACCGGGTTGCCGCCGGAGATCGAGACGCAGGCGGCGCGCCTGCGCTGCACGACGCTGCGCTACCTGAACATCGGCGCGCGCGGGAAGCCGCCCGCCGACTGGCACTGGATCTACGTGCCGGAGAAGCGCTACCCGTTCTATCGGGTGAACGTGTTCTCGACCGCGATGCCCAGCATGGCCCCGCCCGGGTGCACGGCGATCTGTGTGGAGATGGCCGATCGCGGCCCGATCGCCGACGCGGCCGTGCGCGACACGGCGGCGGCGCTGGTGGCGGCGGGCGCGCTCAATGACGCCAACGACGTCGTGTTTGCCGAGCCGAAGCAGATCGAGTACGCGTACGTGGTGTTCGACCAGCACTACTACGAGGCGACGCGCGTGATCTTCGCGTTCCTCGAGCAGAACGGGATCTACCCGCGGGGGCGTTACGGCGCCTGGACGTACAACGCGATGGAGGACTGCGTGCTGGCGGGGCGGGAGGTGGCGGAGTTGATCGACGGGGGCGTGGCGTGAGCGAGGGCGGCGCGCTGCACGTATCCATCGTCATCCCCGTCTACAACGAGGAGGGGATCCTGCGCGGGTCGGTGCTGGAGCTGGAGGAGAAGCTGCGCCGCTTCGGCTGGAGCTACGAGCTGTTGCTGTGCGAGAACGGCTCGCGCGACAGGACCATCGAGATCGGCAAGGAGCTGGAGGCCCAGCACGGCCAGGTCCGCATGCTTTCGGTGGGCCAGCCCAATTACGGGCTGGCGCTTCGCCAGGGGATCCTGGAGGCGCGCGGCCAGTTCGTGATCTGCGACGAGATCGATCTGCTGGACACCGAGTTCTACGCGCGCGCGATGGCGCTGCTGGAACGCAGCGACACGGATCTGGTGGTCGGATCGAAGGCGATGGTCGGGTCGAACGACCAGCGGCCGCTGTTCCGGCGCGCCGCGACGCGCGTCTACAACGGCTTGCTGCGCGCGGTCTGCCGCTATCCGGGGACCGACACGCACGGCCTGAAGGCGTTCCGGCGCGAGGCGCTGCTGGACACCGCGCGCCGCTGCGTCCTGGACCGCGACGTGTTCGCGAGCGAGTTCGTCATCCGCGCCCACCGCGAGGGCAAGAAGGTCGTCGAGATCCCGTTCGCCGTGCGCGAGAAACGCCCCCCCTCCATCCGCCTGGTCAAGCGCGTCCCGCACGTGATCCAGAGCGTCGCCAAGCTGGCCATCTCCGTCCGCCGCAACGGCGACAGCTAGCGAAGGCGGATCCGATCTCCCTCTCCCGCTTGCGGGAGAGGGTCGGGGTGAGGGCAAGCCGCTTGCGGGCGACGTTCGCGCGGGAGAGGGCCGGGGTGAGGGCCCGCAGCAAGCAACGGACCATCTTGATTCCGCGATAGTTGGTTTGCGAAAGTATTTTCGTCGGTCGTAAAGTCGCGCCATGCGCCGCTGGTTGGGATTGACGTGCGTCGCGATCGGGATCGCCGGCTGCGTGCCGACCTACCGTGTGCCGCAATTGAAGCCGACGGCGGAGTTCACGCTGACCGCGGAGAACGATTCATCCGGGACCACATCTCGCAACATCCTCGTCTGGGTCTACAAGAACGAGGCGTGCGAGCGGCACCCGTATGGGATGCGCGCGGGATCCGACTTTGGAAACTCACCCGTCGAGACCACCGATCCCACGCCGATCGCCGCCGGCGAGCCCTTCATCTTCTCCGGTTACTACGGCGACTCGCGGATGGCGCAGAACCGGACCTGCGTTGCGACAGGCGTGTTCACCCCGCAGGCGGGCCATCGCTATCGCGCTCTTCTGGTGGTGGAGGGCCAGGTGACCTCCTGCAAGCTCGGCGTGTACGACGCGACGTCGGGCAAGCCGGAACAGATCCCGATGTCGATGCCAAAGTACGTCTGCGACGACAGCGGCAAGACCAATCGCCCGAACGGCCAGCCGCTCTGGCAAGACTGGAAGATCCAGGTCATGCCGATGCATTGATCGCGTTTCGCAGCAAGCAACGGGCCATCTTGATTCCGCATTAGTTGGTTCGCGCCTGACCAGCGGCGATTCGGCGGCGTTATGATGCGGCCGTGGGCGATCGCAGCCGCTCGATCTACCTGCGTTCGCCGAAAGGCAAGTGGACGCCGGTCGCCGCCGGTGACGGCGCGGATCTCGATCCGGGCGCGCTCGCAATGGCCAAGGACGCGGACGTCGTGCAGGTGTGGTTCGACGACGACGCGGGCGTCACGGTGCAGGTGGCGGGCGCGGACGGATTCGCGGGCGAGCTCTCGGTTCCGGTCGCCGACGACGGCGGCTCCGGCGCCGAGGACGAGCGCTTCATCGACGCGCTCGCGGGCCGCAAGCTGCTGACGACGGCGGGCGCGCGCACGTTGAAATCGCGCCTGCAAGATCCGCCGGTAAAGCGGGACGCGTGGGTGCTCGGCCACGGGCTGGAGAAAGCGTTCCGATTTCCACCTGCGGCGGCGACGCCCGAGGCGACGGCAGCCGCACCCGCCCGCGCCCCGTACGACCACGACGACAACACCGCGCCCGTGCCGCGCCGTCATCGCTTGCCGGAAGAGGCGCGCCCGACGATCGATCTGCACGTCTTCTACTGGACCGACGTCTGGAGCATGAACTCCTGGACGCTGGCCAACTGGTACAAGAAGCACCTGCCCGCGGCGGATCGCCGCCAGGTCGACGAGCTGTGCAACGCCGTCGCCCTGGGCAACACCGAGGAGATCCCGAACCGCGTCGAGCGCATCCTGACGCAAACGTGGCAGGCCGAGGACTGGGCCGCGTTCATCCGTAATCCGAAGCTCGACGACGACGGCACCGGCAAGGACACCCTCCGCCGCTGGCGCGAGCTGACGGGGCGCGGGTAACGTCGTGACGGTCGCGCCCCCTGCTCGTGGTCCTGTCGTTGCTCGGCGCGGACGCGACGCCTGGGCCGTGGAAGCCGCTGTTCTCGTTGCCCCTGTTCTCGACGCCGGCCTGCCTGTACGCGGCGACGGACACGTCGATCCTCGCGCGCTGCGACTGACCGCTCCCGCTCGCCGGCGACGGAAAAATGACATGCGCGCCTGTAGGTAACCGTCGCCCCCGGACGCACCGATCCGGGCGGATTTCTTCTTTTTTGCGGCAGGTGTGTCGATGAGGAGGCCATGCGAAAACTCCTCTCCTTCACCTGGTTGGCGGTAACGGCGGTAACGGCATTCGGCTGCGGCGGCGTGAGCGGG
>Ga0207708_10001938_pt1 | contig 15255 bp, 14 predicted proteins | sample KBSK5101metaG_FD_184340 | JGI IMG/M metagenome (GOLD analysis project Ga0207708, IMG submission 184340) | Corn, switchgrass and miscanthus rhizosphere microbial communities from Kellogg Biological Station, Michigan, USA - KBS K5-10-1 metaG... | ecosystem: Host-associated > Plants > Roots >...
AGACCAATATGCGATCAACCTGTTGCGCGCCGGAGCCAGCGGATATCTGTGCAAGCATTGCACGCCCGAAGCATTTATCAGCGCCCTCCGGACAGTGCTATCCGGCCGCCGCTACATAAGTCCGGCGCTCGGCGATCAACTCGCGGGAGAGCTTGAGGGTGAAGAGCCTAAAGCGCCGCACACGGACCTGTCGGACCGGGAGTTCCAGGTGTTTTGCAAGCTCGCGAACGGTCAGGCGGTGTCCGAAGTCGCGGACGAACTGTTCCTGAGTGTAAAGACCATCAGCACATACCGTGCGCGCATCCTTGAGAAGATGCACATCAAATCCAACGCGCATATAACCTACTACGCGATCAAGCACGGCTTAATACAGTAGTCCGGCAATTCGCAGAGTTAACCGGTGGCGCCGCTGCCCTCTTTTTGCGAAGTCGCGTCAAGTATAGGATCGCTCGCCAAGACGACACGAGCTCGATCATTCAGGACTCACCAATTACGGTACGGCACCTTAGATGCGGTGACGCCGTGATCTGCGCACTCTTCCATTTTGTTACGGGCTAAGAGCAGTTTTACGGCTTGCGTCGCCAATGATTGATGCTGAGTGGGTCCGACCACGACGCGGCTGGGGCAGAATAGTTCGTTGGCGGATCTGTCGAGAGAGATTTGCAGATAAGGAACGATAGTCGACGTACCGGTTCGGAACTTCATGTGCTCCGCTATCGTTGTAATCGGCCGGGAAATCAGACGCCATTCTTGTTCAAGGTGATAGCTCCGATCCTTTAATAACGGCGCCAAGTGATGCATGTACCCTGCCATCAGGGCGCCGAGCTTGGCCTGCCAGTCTACGCCATGGGCGCGAAAGAATTCCGACTCGCGCACGACGCTTTCAACCAAAGCCTCCACCATTTGTTGCTGTTCCTCGGGATCGTAAACGCACGGGCGCAGGTTGAGATCGTTGAGTTTGCAGATTTTGCGCAATGTGTCGCGCGATATGCCGACCGCATAGCCGCTATGTGGGCCGCAATAGGAGCGCCATTGGGAAAGGGAATCCTCGACTTCGGACAGTGAAAATACACAAACGAACATATCTTCGACGACCGACAATCCTTCTTTCATTGCGTCCAATGCCGGTATGCGCGATTTGTTTTTGAGGCGGATTTGCGCGATATGCCGGAGTACCAGGTCCAGGGCGTGCTGATACTCGCTCGTGTCATTCAAAAATCGGGTATGGGTTGCCCAGATCGTCCGCGATTCGAGGATGCCCAGCAGGCCGGCTTGCGTTGTGTAGTGATACAACACCTCCGGTGGAATTTGCGAAGTCACTATGGCTGTCGAAGTGTTGTGTGGTTTCGTCGAATTGGCAATCGCCCATGATTGCCGCCGCACTTAGTCGCCGCGGCACTTAGCGGACCAATATTATAAATATTTGAATCGTAACCAGTTCCGCTCTTGTCTCCCGCCTTGGTTTCTTAGGTACAACATCAATAATCGCGTAAGTCTATTCCGACATTTCACCGGTTCGGCTCGTTTCAAGTGCATAGAGGTGCGTTTCGCTCGAACGGACCTGCAAAGTTTACACAGGGCAATTTCGCTTCACGAGTTTCTTATTGGCGCGATTAACGAGCTTAAGAAATATAGGTACTTTCCTACAAAAAAATAGGCATTTTCCCGCAAGAGCGTCGGACATCTTGGTAGCAATATTTGACTGCGCCCAAAGTTGGGAGGCGCACGAGTCAGGACGATTTTAAATCTCGATGCAAACTTCCGAACAGAATGATTTCTTGGTGTGCGCAGAACACAACGCCGGAAGGTCGACCTATAAACCGAAACAAAGATACGCATTGGCAAAGTACATTCGACATGTCATCAATTTTTTTTAAAGGAGCTATCACGATGAAATGTTTTTCTTGGATGGTTCGCCTGCTGTTACTGTTCCTCTCTCTGGCTGCCGGTCAGGCATTGGCGAATATCACGTATACGTTTTCCGGCGCGACCTTCAGCGATGGCGGCACCCTCACTGGTAATTTCACCACCAACGACCCAAGAACCTCGTTACTCGATTACAACATCACCACCTCAGCGGGCGCTGGCGGTATAGGCCTCAATTACACAACTGCAAATTCCGAAAGCACGCCGACTTCGCTCCCGTTTATTCTTGTTCTGGACTCACCTAACGTAGTGAGCGCGGCTAATATCCTTCAGGTGACATTTGCCAACCTGACCCCGACTGGCTCTCTGATCACGCTCGGCACTTTCAGTAGCTTTGAGCAGCACGCTCAAGCTCGGCGAGACATCGCTTCGGGGTCCGTCATCGTGGCGGCCGCTATACCCGAACCTGAAACCTACGGGATGCTGCTCGCCGGTCTTGGCCTGCTTGGTTTTATCGCGCGCCGCAGGATAAATAAAGTGGCGTAATCCGACGGCCAGACCACGCCGGCCCGCCCTTGGCGGTGTCAGCAAGTCGCTTAAGCACTTAGCACTTCATCACCAATTGCGCAGACCCCGCTTCGGCGGGGTTTGTTTTTTTATGACTCACGGATCGTGGTGCGTCGCGTAAGGTCGACGTAAGCATAGCTAGTCTATTCTGGGCACGTAAACGGGGAGGCGCCGTTGTCCGGAATATCGTGGATTCAGTGCAGTCAAATCCTGGCCGAATTATCGGGCGAGGAGCGGCGCGCCGTTAAGCGGGTCGCCGCCGGTAAGTTGCGTTCGGTTCCTGCGCCGCTAATGAACAAATTGAGGTCGCAGCGCCTGGTCCAGTTCGATGGTCGAACGTGGGTGCTAACAGACGAGGGGCGCGTGATCTCGTTTTGGTGTTAGCCGACTGGCACCTAGATTATCGGCAGGCGGGTTCCCTGGGCTAATCGCGCTTGACGACGACCAGTGCACCCGATACGGAGAATCCATTTCCATCTGCATATTGCGTCAGCTTATTGATCAAGCCGCACGACACACATTGCGTTATCCACTGACCGCTGCGCAGTTGCTCAGCCTTTGCTGTGAGTTTCTGATTACAGCCATAACACTCCATGCGTTTCGCTATCCCTCTGGCGGCAGGCTTCGAGGCAGAGGATTTTGTGTGGCGATGCACTTCCATCGGGGTATGCTGCGCCGCGTGAGATGGGTGGTGCCATAGGAAATTTCTGATACCCGCGTAAGGCGCACACCGACATATATACCAATCTGGGATGCATTTTTGCAAGCGTTGCTCCCCGCGTGATGCAATTCACGCCCGTAGACGGCGACAAAAAAGCCACCGTGGTGGCTTTTTTGTATTGATCGATGCTGTTATCGTCGCATCCTATCAGCCACCCCCGCGAGCGCAATCGTGAGGACCGCGCTTCAAAAGGGTTTGACGTTCGATAGACATCTTCGCGTCTAGACCGCGGTGCGGCCGCGCACCATGTGATAGATGACGAGAAGTATGATGGCGCCTATAAGCGAACCCAAGAAACCTGCGGGTTCACCCGCGTGATACAAGCCCAGTGCCTGACCTCCGTATGTGGCGAGCAAAGAACCTGCAATACCAATCAACGCTGTAATAACAAATCCCGCAGGATCGCGTCCAGGGGTCAACACCTTGGCCAGCAATCCCACTATGAAACCAATCAATATCGTCCAGATAATGCTCATTGCGGCGACCTCCATTGAGTTTAGACGGTGCCAACTGTACGCAAAGCCGTCTGAGCTTGTATGTAGTCGAGCGCTGTTTGTAAGGTGGGATAATTCCCACGCGGGCCTCAAGAGCGACGAGGCTACGGTCAAGCCTGATGTCGGAAAACCTGGTAAGCCTGGCGATGAGTCGCTACGAGCGCCGCGACTATTTGCTGCAGCGCAGTCCTGATCGCAGCATCCCCTAGGCCGTATTGCTCAAGATCCATGGTGGAGAAGGGCACTTCGCGCGTGTCGATGCCGTCGAATGCATAGCGCATATATTGCGTTTCGCCGGCAACCAGGCGATCGGCCTGGTTCCAGACGGGCCCGGCAACGAAGTGGAGCCGGGCCTCGCGTGCGCCTTGGATGAAATATTCAATCAGATCGCTTGCGCCCGTTAGTGCCGGTGATGACAAGGTGCAACTCTCCCGATTGATCCCAACCTGGCATCTATTCTAGCGATCGCGCCCTCGATTTCAAGAGAGCAGGCGAAAAAATATCGACGCAAAAATGACAACGCACATGCATTGGCGCTTTGCCTCACGCGGTAAAACGTGCGCGTCCTACATCCGATCGCTGAGGCTAACCGATACATCCGCCAGGCGTTGCAGCCGACAATGCGCGTGTCATGTGTCCTGGGACAGGAGCATCGTATGGATGCCATGGTTAATATGTGCAAAGCGTGGGGAGCCTGGAGAAATGTGCACAAGGATCTCTTGCCGAGGACTCTCGAAGATCTCGATATCGTTTTCAATCTGTGCGCGCGGCGCGCCAGCGATCGCGCGCTGACGGTCAACCAGCTCATTGCCAATTGCCTCGGATCGCGCAATACGGTGCTGAGGCGTTTGCGTACGCTGATCGATTCCGGCTTCATATCGATTAGGGCACCCGCCGCTGACCGGCGCCTGCGCGAGCTGGCGTTGACAAAAAAAGGGGAGCGGTTCGCGCGCAAAGCAACCTCGAGCTTGCGAATTCTGGCCGCTGCCGTAAGCGCACGCCGCTAAAAGCGCGAACGCAAATAGTTTGTTGGAGCGGCATGCGTGCATCGCGGCCGTTGCACTCAAGCGCGCAACATTCTAGTGCGCAATAATGCCGGTACGCGACAAACCACACGCAATCGGCATCCCGCTTTCGTTTATAATTCCAGCCGGTCAGAACCGGAAGCCAGGCTGCAATTCCAACGATCTCAGCGGGTCTTGATGCGCCGTTTTAGTTTACGCACGAACCAGGTTCTGCTCGTCATCGGCACCGCATTGCCGTTGATCGTCCTCGCCGTGTGGCTGTCGACCACGCTGATCGATTACAACCAGAAAACCCTCGCCGCCGGCGCTATCAACCGCATGCGTGCGTTCATGAGCGCCGTCGACGCGGAGTTAAGGGGCGGGATCGCGCTGCTGCAGGCGCTCGCGGTGTCCGAGCGCTTGGGGTCCGACGACCTGCGCGGCTTTCATCGCGAGGCCACGCGCTTCCTGAAGTTTCAGCCGGAGATCGACAGCATCAGGGTGGCGCTGCCGGACGGCCAGCAGGTGATGAACACCTCCGTGCCATTCGGCCAGCGCCTGCCCGGCACGTACGACCGCAAGACGTTCGATAAATTACTCGTAACGCAAGCGCCCGTTACGGGCGATCTCGTGCTCAACCCGTCCGGGACTTACACCATCGATATCGGCGTGCCCGTGTTGCGCAACGGCAAGATCGCTTACGTTCTGAGCGCGAGCATGAATCCGGAGACGTTCGCGCGACTGATCGATCAGCAGCAACTTCAGCCGGGCTGGGTGAGCGGCCTGGTCGACAGCGAGGGCCGGTTTATCGCGCGCAAACCCGCGCGCCCACCCGGCGACCTTGCGTCCAAAGGCTTCATGACCGCGGTGGCGGCGGCGGACGAAGGTTGGTATAGAGGCCGCACGGTCGAGGGCCTGGACACTTTTACCGCCCATCTCAAGTCCGACTTCAGCCGCTGGAGCGTGGGATTGGGAATTCCGGCGGGGGAGGCGTACGCCGCGGCGTCCAGGGCCGGCTGGCTCATGGCTATCGGATTTATCACATCGCTCGGACTCGCGTTCGCCTTCGCGTACTGGATGGGGCGCCGGATTTCGTCGCCGATCAGTTCGCTAGCCGCCGCCGCGCGCTCTTTGGGCGAGGCGAGCGCACCGCCGTTGCCGACCGACAGCGATATCACTGAAGTCGCCGATCTGGCAAGCACGTTGAAAGAAGCGGCGCTGGCCGTGCGCGAGCGCCATCAGCTCCTTGAGCGCGAGAAAGCATCGCTGCAGGCAACCGACCGCGCGAAAGACGAGTTTCTCGCGATGTTGAGCCATGAATTGCGCAACCCGCTCGCGGTCTTGACGACCTCCGTGCACATTTTGCGCATCGCGAAACCCGGCGATGAGCTCACGATCAAGGCGCAAGCGGTGATCGAGCGGCAGTTAAAGCAGATGACGCGTTTGATCGAGGACCTGCTCGACGTCAGCCGCGTAACGATGGGCAAGGCTTCGCTGCGACGGGAGGTGTTCGATCTCGCGGATCTCGTCACGCGGGTGATCGCGGCCTGGCATCCCGCCGCACAAGACGACGGCCGCAAGGTTGCGCTCACGGCGCAGCGCGTTTGGATCGACGCTGACCGCTCGCGCATCGAGCAGGTGTTGATCAATCTCCTCGACAATGCGCAGAAATTTTCTCCGCCGGACAAGCAGATCAGGGTCAGTGTGGCGCGCGTGAACGACGAGGCGGTGCTGACCGTGGCGGACGAAGGCGAAGGCATAGATCCGGAGATGCTCGAGCGCGTGTTCGGTCTCTTCGTGCAGGGTCCGCAAGGCCCGGATCGCGCGCGTGGCGGCATGGGTGTCGGTCTGGCGCTGGTCAAGCGCCTGACTGAAATGCACGACGGGACAGTGCGCGCATCGAGCGGCGGGGCCGGGACGGGTGCCGCATTCACGGTCAGCTTCGCCGCCGTCGCCAGGCCCGCGGATGAACCGCCGGCGTTGGCGGGCCCGCGCAATCCGAATGCCAAGCGCATACTCGTCATCGAAGACAACCCGGACGGGCGCGAAATGCTGCGCGCCTCGCTCGCCCTCGATGGCCACGAGGTGCATATCGCAGCGGACGGGATGGCCGGCATCAACCTATACGCGAGTTGCGATCCGGATATCGTTCTCATCGATATCGGGCTGCCGGATATTGATGGCTATGAAGTCGCGCAAAGACTGCGGGCGGACCGAAAACGGCGCCATGTGGCGCTCATCGCCATGACCGGCTACGGCCAGCTGGAAGACGAACGCCTGGCGGCCGACGCCGGCTTCGATTTGCATTTGATCAAGCCGGTGACCGCGGAGCAATTAAGGCAGGCGCTGGGAGCGCTCGAAGGCGTTAGTTAGGCAAAGGGCGCCGGACGTCAAAAAATCCGGGCCGCGGCCCGGGTTTTTTTATTGGCGCGAGGTGCTACATTGCCCGCATCGCCGGAGTGAGGAGGAATGAATGGGCACAAGCATCCACCGCAACGCGGCGTTCGCCGCGGCGCTTCTGCTGCTCGGCACGACTGCCGCCATTGCGCAGACGGCAGCGCCCGGGGCCGCGCGTTCGTATCCGGTCAAGCCGATCCGGCTGATTCTCCCGTTCCCGGCCGGCGCGTCGAGCGACATCGTGGGGCGCATGCTCGCGCAGAAAATCTCCGCGCCGCTTGGCGAGCAGGTGGTGGCCGACAATCGGGCGGGGGCCGGTGGCAATCTCGGCCTGGGGATAGCGGCAAAGGCCGCGCCCGATGGTTACACGATCGTGCTCGCCACCGCGAGTATCGCGGTCAGTCCGGCGCTCTATGCGAACCTCGGCTACGATCCCGTCAACGATCTGACGCCGGTGGCGCGGCTGACCTCGATCCCGAACATCCTGGTCGTGCACCCGTCGGTGCCCGCCAAAACCCTGCGGCAGTTCATCAACCTCGCGCGCGCGCGTCCGGGCAAACTCAATTTCGGTTCCGGCGGCGCGGGTACGACCAATCACCTGGCTAACGAATTGCTCAAGCACCTGGAAAAAATCGATATCGTGCACGTGCCATATAAAGGCGTCACGGTGGCGATGTCCGCGATGATCGGCGGCGAAGTGGACGAAGTGGTCATGCCGGTGACGGCGGCGATCCCACAGATCCGTGCCGGCAAGGTGCGCGCGCTGGCCGTGCTGTCCGAGCAGCGCATTCCGACTCTGCCCGAAGTGCCCACGGGCACCGAAGCCGGCGTGCCTGGCTTTACGATGTCCGTGTGGTACGGCATGTTCGCGCCCGCCGGGACGCCGCGCGATATCGTGTCGCGCTTGAGCCGTGAGCTGGTGAAAGTGCTCGAGGCGCCCGACGTGCGCGACCAGCTCGCCGCCCAGGGCGTCGATCCGTGGCCCGGCACACCCGAACAATTGGGCGACCTGTTGCGCGCCGACATGGAGCGCTACGCCGTGATCGTGCGCAGCGCGGGACTGCCGCGGCAGTAATGCACACTCGGCACGGTTCCACCGTAAGCAAGGCGACAGAGATGTGAAAATATGTAACTTTGCTTGGCGCTCAAACTGAGGCGCGTATCGTCGGCCTTGTGACGATGGCTTCACCTTCACTGATTGCAACAAGGACTCCCACATGATTACCAAAAGCAGATTGGCGATTTTCGCCGCGTGCATGGCGATAGCAGGTTTTGCGCCGGCAGCCCGGGCGGGATTATTCTCGGCGACGGGCGACGTGATCGCGGTGGCAGCAGACGATGTTTATGTCGGCGAAGCCGAAGGCCATCTTGACGGCTCCGGCACCGTCGTCCTGCGCTCGCAAAAAAATCCCGCGCTCAAGTGCGTGGGCGATTTCACGTCAAGTGCGGAAAAGGGCGGCTCCGGACAACTGCATTGCAGCGATAACACCACCGGAAGATTTCATTTCAAGCGCCTGTCCGTGTACAAAGGCTATGGCGTGGCGAGCTTCAGCTGGGGCGACATGAACTTCGCCTACGGCTTCAAGCCCGAAGAAGCCGCGCCGTACCTGCGGCTGCCGCAAAACAAGAAGCTCGCGCGCAACGGCACGGAAATCGCGCTGGTCGATCGCTAGCGCGAACTTTCGTTCAGGCCAGCGCGGGCCGGTGCAATAACGGCGTCTCGCGGGTAAACACGCGCCGCCCCCGCTTAAAGCCCATCAGCGGCGCCGCGACGGTAGCGATGACTTCGTCCGGTGTTTTTGCGTTCCACACGACGAGGTCCGCGGGATTGCCGACGGCGATGCCGTAATCCTGCCTGCCCATGATGCGCGCCGGCCGCGCGGAGATCATCGCGAAGCATTCGGCGAGGTCGTGCGCGGTGCCGCGCTGCACGACGTTTGCGTACAGGTTCGCGATGCGCACCAGCGAGCAGTCGCCGTACGGCGTGAACGGGTTCAACACGTTGTTGGTCGAGATTGCGCAGTTCGCGCCCTGTGCGATCAGGGCATTCGCGTCGGCGATGCCACGGATCACGCTGTGCTCGAGATGGCGCCCGCTGGTGAAGAGATCCGTCGTGGGCAGCACCGCGACCGCCACGCCGGATTTCGCGAGCCGTTGTCCCAGCGCTTCGAGTTCCTTGGTCGGCAGGCACGAGTATTTATTGCCGTGCCCGATCGCCACTCGCCCGCCCCAGCCCATCTCGTCCGCGAGATCGCAGACCTGATGGATGTCCATGTCGTGCGTCGTGTAGCCGCCGTCGAGGTGGATGTCGACGTCGACGTCAAATTCCTTGCCGAGCGCGAAAATGCGCCGGATCTGCTCCGGCCCGTCGGTATCGTAGCGCGGGGCACCGCCTACGGCGTGCGCGCCGCGCTTCAATGCCTCGCGCACAATGGCCTCCGCGCCGGGCACATTGGTCCAGCCTTCCTGCAGAAAGACGCACAATTGCAGATCCATGCCCCACGCGTAATCCTTCGCGAGGCGCTCGATCGCATCGAAGCCGCGCAGGCCGACGTTCGGGTCGACTTCGATATGGGTGCGCATGTGGCCGACGCCGTTCAACAGACACTGCTCGAGCGTCGCGCGTGCGCGCGCGTAAACGTCCTCAACGGTGAACGTGTGCTTTACCGCGGCGGTGCGTGCCATGTAGTCGGTTGCGCGGCGATCCGCGAGCGGCGCAACGCGGTCCAGTATGCGCGATTTGTCGAGATGGAAATGGCACTCCACTAAGGCCGGCGACACGAACTGCCCGCGGGCATTCACGCTTTCGCCATCGGCCGCGATGTGCGGCGCGATGGCGGCGATGCGCCCCTCGGCGACCGCGATATCGACGGTTGCACCATCGCTGTTGGCGAGCCGCGCATTGCGTAGAACAAGATCGAAAGCCACGTATGGACTCCTTGAACTATTTATTGAAGAGTTTACTTCAGCCGCCCTGTTTCGGCGCCGTGCCGTCCGTTTCGGAGCGTGTATGGCGCGGGCGTAGGCATTCGGCTATGGTAGCGGGCGTAGTCCCAAAACGGTTTGAATCTGGGAGCGGGAATGAGCAAATGGTTCGCACCAGCAGTCATCATGGGCTTCGGATTCGCCGCGGCTGGCGCCATGGCGCAAACTTATCCGGCCAAGACGGTTCGCATCATCGTGCCCTTTCCGCCGGTCGGTGCGGCGGACTTGCTCTCGCGCACGCTCGCTCAGAAACTTACCGAGGCGTGGGGGCAAACAGTCATCGTGGACAATCGCCCCGGCGTCGGCGGCAATTTCGGCGTCGAGATGGCCGCCAAGTCCGCGCCCGACGGCTACACGACGGTGATGGCCGCCGTAACGACCAACGCGATCGGCATGGCCACTTACACGAAGCTCGGCTACGATCTCGAGCGCGATTTGGCCCCCGTGGTGCTCGCGGGCAACGTCCCGCACATCCTGGTCATCCATCCGTCGCTGCCCGCAAAAAATGTGAAGGAAGTCGTCGCGCTCGGCAAAGCCCGCCCGGGCGAGCTCGCGTTTGCTTCGCAGGGGCAGGGCACGCTGTCGCATCTCGAGCAGGAAATGCTGAAGCAGATGGGCGGCTTCACGGCGCTGCACGTGCCGTATAAGGGCAGCGCGCCGGGACTTTCCGATCTGATTCCCGGCAACGTGCAGCTCTTTTTCGACAGCATCCCGTCCTCGTTGCCGCACGTGAAGAGCGGCCGGCTGCGCGCGATCGGCGTCGCGTCGAGCAAGCGCTCACCCGTGCTGCCGGAGGTGCCCGCGATCAATGAATCGCTCAAGGGATTCGAGGCCGACAGCTGGTTCGGCATCATGGTGCCCGTCGGGACGCCGCGCGAGATCATCGTGAAATTCAACGCCGAGGCGCAGAAAGCGCTGGCGACGCAGGACGTCAAGGACCGGCTGCTCTCGCAAGGCGGCGTCGCCGGCGGCGGCCCGCCGGAGGCGCTGGCTGAGCGCGTCAAGGCCGATATCGCGAAGTGGGGCAAGGTCGTGCGCACGGCAGGCGTGAAGATCGAATAACGATTCGCAGCCACATTCGCCGAGGAACATCACGTGGTCGACATCAAGGCATTCCCCTATCTATGCTTCGTCAGGTTCGACCTCACGAGCAAGGAGTTCGATCGCCAGTTCAATATCCACTACGACGCCCATATCCAGGAGCTGGCGGACAAGCCGGGTTATTCTACGGCGTGGCGCACGCAAGAGCAGCGCGGCAGTGACAATGACGGCGTGATGGAACAGGAATACCAGCAGATCTATTCCATCAACGATCCGGCGCTCTTCAAGTCATTCCCGCAAAATCCGCCGCCGCCCGTAACGGAAAACGAACCCTGGCGCCGCGATATCGGAAATTGGGGCAGGGTGTTTTACCGCGTGCTGTCGCTGGTCGAGAAAGATGACCGCGCCGGCCGCTGCTGGGCGCGGTGCGAATACAATTTCCGCGCGAAGTTGGGCAAAAGCCCAGCGGACGAAAATAAATTCCAATCCGCAGTCGCGCCGCACTTGAAGCAAGTGCTGGAACTGCCGGGAGTCCACCGCGCGTGGCAATTGGTGCACGCGCCTCATCGCGCTCAGATCGGCCCCGATCCCATTGGCAATTACATGAATCTGTACGAAGCCGATGCGCCCGAGAATCTGTTCGACCCGAGCTTGGGCGAAGACCGCCGGCCGTTGCAGGCCGGACAGGAATTCGCCGGCCGGCATTTTGCGCGGTTGTTGCTGAAGGCGGAGCCGCGGCGCTGAGAGCGCGGCGTTCATCAAAAAAAGGATAGGCATGACACCATCGAGCGTTCGACTCCGGCATTTGGCGCGACACGCGGCGTCGCTTGCCATCGTCGCATCAGTCTTCGTTCCGAATGCGCGTGCTTACGCTGCCGATGCGACTGCATCGCGTTTAAGCAAAGCCGACGACTATCCGCACAAATCCATCCGCGTCATCGATCCATTTCCCGCTGCCGGTGCGGGCGACATCATTGCGCGCACGGTCGGCCAGAAATTCGCCGAACGCAACGGACAGGCTTTTGTGGTCGACAATCGGCCCGGTGCCGGCGGCAACGTCGCGGCGGAACTGGCGGCGAAAGCGACGCCGGACGGCTACACGCTATTCGACGTCATCGTGTATTCGCTGGCGCCGAGCGTAAGCCTTTACAAGTCGGGCGTTGATCCGATGAAGGACTTTGCGTATATCACGTTGCTGGCCGGCGGATCCTTTGTCATCGTCGCTTATCCTGCATTCCCCGCCAAAACCATTCCCGAATTGGTTGCGCTCGCCAAGTCACAGCCGGGAAAGATTGGTTATGGCTCGTCGGGCGTGGGCGGTCCCGTGCATATCGCCGGCGAACTCTTCAAAAGTCGCGCGGGCATCAACCTGCTGCACGTGCCGTATAAAGGCGCCGCTCCGATCATGACGGCGGTCGCGAGCGGCGAAGTGCAGATCGGCCTTCCCAGCGTCGCCGGCGCACTGCCGCTGATCAAGGCCGGACGCGTCGTGCCCATCGCAGTCCTGGGCGCGCAGCGCACCAGGACCCTGCCGAATGTTCCTACCATCGCCGAGTCCGGTTACCCGGGTTACGATTTCACGCCGTGGTACGGGATAGCGGCGCCGGCGGGCACCCCGGGCGCCATCGTGCGCGGGCTGAACGTCGAGCTCGGCAAAATCGTTCAGCTGCCGGAGGTGCAGGCGGCGCTCGCGGCCCAGGGCCTGGATGCAACTGCGAGCACGCCCGAGCGGCTGCGGGATATCGTGCGCGAAGCGATTGCGACTTGCGCGAAAATTATCAAGGACGTCGGCATCAAAATCGAGTAGTGTTCCGGATCGGCAGGCAAACCGACTCGCTGTGAGCACGTTCGCCATTCACAAGGGGGAGATCACCATGAAACGACACATTGCAGGCGCGGCGGGATTGTTGATTGTCGCGTTGACTGTTTTCGGTTGCGGGCATCTGCCGACTGCCGGCTGGGTCACGCTGATCGACGGCGACACCGGCATGGAAAACTGGAACGTCACGGGCGGCGCCAACTGGAGGGCCGCGGATGGCTCCATCCAGGCGGACAAGAGCACTACCCAGGGCGCCAGCATCCTGGTCTCGAAGAAATCTTTTAAGGACCTGGAACTGTATGCGGAGTTCTGGGCGTCCGACGACACCAACAGCGGCATCTACATACGCGCCATGAATCCCGCCGCCGTCAGTACCGCGTCAGGCGCCTATGAAGCGCAGATCTGGGACAAGAACCCGAACCCGGCGTACAGCACGGGCAGCCTCGTTAACGTCGCCGTGGTGAACCCGATATACAAGGCGGGCGGCCGGTGGAACACTTTCGAGATCTACGCGAAGGGGCCGCAGATTATCCTGAAGCTGAACGGCGTGGTCACCGTCGTTGCGCAGGACGGCAGGTTCCCGGAAGGACGGATCGGTCTTCAGTTCAACGGCGGACCGATCAAGTTCCGCAAGTTACTCGTCAGAGAGATATAAAAGCGCGGCCAGGTCGCGCTGCGTGCTCAGTCGATGCGCACGCCGGAATCCTGCACGACCTTCGCGTATTTCTTGATCTCGGCCTTGACGTAGTCGCCGTACGCCTCCGGTGACGGCGCCGGAAACGGAAAAATGCCGAGCACTGCCAACCGCTCTTTGACGTCGGGCAGGTCGAGAATGCGATTCATCTCGGCGTGCAGTTTGACGACGATAGGCTTCGGCGTTCCTCTCGGCGCCATGAATCCATACCAGTTGTCGACCGCGAAGCCGGGCACACCGGCCTCTGCCACCGTCGGCACGTCCGCGAATTGCGCGACGCGTTTGGCCGAGGTCACGGCCAGCGCGCGGATCCTGCCCGCTTTAACGTGGGTGAGGGAGGTGGAAACCGTGGCGAATATCAGCTGAATATTGCCGCCGAGCAGGTCGACCATCGCCGGCGCGCCGCCTTTATAGGGCACATGCTGCATTTTCACGCCGGCGAGCGTTTCGAACAGCGCGCCCGCGAGGTGATCGGCGAAGCCGACCCCGGACGACCCGTAGTTCAGCTTGCCGGGATTGGCCTTGGCATAGGCGATCAGTTCCTTGACCGAATGCGCCGGCAGCGACGGATATACCACGAGCATGTTAAGCGCGGTCACGGCGCGCGCGATCGGCGCGAAATCGTTGACCGGATCGTACGGCAGCTTGCTGTAAAGGCTCGGATTGACCGCCACCGGCCCGATGGTTCCTTCGACGATGGTGTAACCGTCAGGGCTTGCGTGTGCGGCAATGTCCATGCCGACGATGCCATTGCCGCCGGGGCGGTTGTCGACGACGACCTGTTGGCCCCACTCCTCGGAAAGTTTCTGCCCGATTGCCCGCGCCGTGATGTCGGCGCCGCCGCCGGGTGCGACCGTGATGATGATGCGAATCGGTTTGTTCGGATAGACATCCGCGGCGTGCGCGCAGCACGCTGCACAACATGTCAGAACAGCCAGCCAGGTACGCATGACTTTCCTTTTCGCGAGGCGCCGTCTGGAACTATACTGGAAGGCGCCGTAAAAACCATCTGCAAACGCCAACGAGCTGCCATGCCGCTGAACGTCGCACAGACAGTCTTGCTCGCCATATACCTTGCCTTCGTCATTGGCGAGGCCGCGGCGCAAACCTATCCCGCAAAACCCATCCGCATCATCGTCGGCGCCGGTTCCGGCGGGGGTGTGGATACGATCTCGCGTCTCGTCGGCCAGCAGTTCGACCAGAGCTGGCGCCAGCAGGTGGTGGTCGAAAACAAGCCCGGGGCCGGCGGTGCGGTCGCGAGCGATCAGGTCGCCAAGTCGCCGCCGGACGGCTATACGCTGCTCACCATGAGTATTTCTTACGCCGTGATCCCGGCATCGCACAAGAATCTCGGTTACGACCCGATTCGCGATTTCACGCCGGTCGCGGTGCTCGTGAACAGTCCCAACATTCTGGTCGTGCATCCGTCGCTGCCGGTGAAGTCGGTGAAGGACCTGATCGCACTTGCGAAAGCGCATCCCGGCCAGCTCACGTACGCGTCGTCCGGCAATGGCGGTGCGGCGAACCTCACGCTCGAAGCATTCAAACTCGCGACCGGCACCGACATCGTGCACATTCCTTATAAGGGCACCGCGCCGGGTGTGATCGATACGATCGCAGGCCGTATTTCTCTGACCGCGTGTGCAATCGTTTCGGGACTCGATTAT
>Ga0207708_10001941_pt1 | contig 15242 bp, 16 predicted proteins | sample KBSK5101metaG_FD_184340 | JGI IMG/M metagenome (GOLD analysis project Ga0207708, IMG submission 184340) | Corn, switchgrass and miscanthus rhizosphere microbial communities from Kellogg Biological Station, Michigan, USA - KBS K5-10-1 metaG... | ecosystem: Host-associated > Plants > Roots >...
CCCTGCTCGGCCTCGTGGTGCTGATCGCGCTCGTGGCCTGGCTGGGGACCGAGGTCATCGGCTGAAGCGCTAGCGTCGGGCAGCATGCTGCTCGAGAACCGCAACGCCGTCATCTACGGAGGCGGGGGCACCATCGGCTCCGCCGTGGCCCGCGCCTTTGCTCGCGAGGGTGCGACCGTGCACCTGGCCGGCCGCACCGCGTCGACGCTCGACGCGGTCGCCGACGAGATCCGCGCGGCCGGCGGGAGCGCCGAGACCGCCGTGGTCGATGCGCTCGACGAGGCAGCGGTCGACGCCCATGCCGACGCGGTGTCCGCGGACGCGGGCTCGCTGGACGTCTCCTTCAACCTCATCACCCACGGCGACGTGCAGGGCACGCCGCTGGCCGAGATGGCGCTGGCCGACTTCGAGGCGCCGGTCCACAACGCGGTGCGGACGATGTTCCTGACCGCGCGGGCGGCGGCACGGCACATGACCCGGCAGGGATCGGGCGTGATCCTCGTGTTCGGCGGCTACGGCGACCCGCCGCGCGAGCACAGCCTCGGCGGCCTGCAGGTGGCCTTCCAGGCCCAGGAGGCGCTCAAGCGGAACCTGGCCGCGGAGCTCGGGCCGCACGGCATCCGGGTGGTGACGCTGCAGACCGGCGGGATCCCCGAGTCGATGACCGGCGCGCCCGCGGAGCTGCGCGAGCAGGTCCGCACGGCGACGGAGGCGCGTACCCTGACCGGCCGTGCCGCCACGCTCGCGGACGTCGGCAACGCCGCGGTGTTCGCGGCCTCGGACTGGGCCGCGCCGTTCACCGGCACCAAGCTGAACATCACCGCCGGCGCCTACGTCGACCCGGCCTAGAGCTCGACCTCGCGCCCGGCGCCGCGCGCGCGTGCGGCTGCGAGCACGAGCGTGGCGGCGGTGCCGTCCTGGACGGCGACGCCGACCGACTTGTAGAGCGTGAGCTCATCGGGCGCGGTGCGGCCGGGGCGATCGCCGGCGACGAGCTCGCCCACCTCGACCACGCGGGTGGGGTCGAGCGTGCCCCGCGCGATCGGCTCGAGCAGGTCGGTGGAGCCCGAGGGCGGCGCCGACAGCGCAGCGGCGCGCGACTCGACGGCGACCAGCGCGGCGGCCACGGTGGCGTCGTCGACCTCGCGGCCCTCGGGGTTGTAGCCGACCGAGTTCACGTGCGCACCTGGCGCGAGCCACTCCTGGCGCACGACGGGCTCGTGCGGGTGGGTGGTGGCGCAGACCACGTCGGCGCCGTCGCAGGCGGCCGACCACGACGGCGCGGCCCGTACCGGGACGTCGAGCCCGGCGCCCAGCTCCTCGGCCAGCGCGGCGGTCTTCGCCGGGTCGCGCCCGGCCATGCGCACCTCGGCGAACGCGCGCACGCGGGTCACCGCGGCGGCGTGGGCGCGGGCCTGGACCCCGGTGCCGAGAATGGCGAGGGTCGCGGCGTCGTCGCGGGCGAGCAGGCGGGTGGCCAGCGCCGACCCCGCGCCGGTGCGCACGGCGGTGATGGCGGTGCCGTCGAGCAGCGCGAGCGGCCGGCCGTCATCGGGGTCGAAGACCGCGATCAGCGCCTGGTGCGTGGGCACGCCGTCGGCGTTGTGCGGGAACAGCGTGACGAGCTTGGCGGCCAGCGAGCCCGTCGTAGGCGTCCAGCCCGGCATCGCGGCGAGCATGCCTTCGCGCTCGGCCACGAAGGCGCCCACGCGGTTGGGCACCACGGCACGGCCCGCGCTGAGGTCGGCCATGGCGTCGGCCAGCGCGTCGATGAGGGCGTCGAGGTCGAGCAGCTCCTCCACTTCCCGCCGGCTGAGCACCAACACCGGCCGACCTTACCGCCCGGGCTCGCGTGCCGAGAGCCCGGGCGGCGGGGCGGCGCCCGTCAGCTGCGGGCGGCCTGCGCGTACATCAGCGAGCCCGGCGTGGTCAGCTCCTCGCCGGTCTCGAGCAGGGTCTTCAGGCCCGAGAGGATCTGCGGCCAGCCGCCGTAGATCTCGCTGGACGCGTCCTCGGGCAGCTGGTCGTGGGTCACCGTCAGCGCGCAGCTGTCGTCGCCCACGGGCGTGATCTCCCAGGTGACCCGCGAGGTGCCCGCGGCCTTGACCTCGTCGCTCCAGAGCGCGTCGAAGCTCTGGACGAGCTTGCGCGGCGGGTCGACCTCGAGGTTCTCGCCCGTGCTGATCTCGACCACGCCGGGGATGCCGGCGGTGTAGCTCGAGCCGTTCGTCCAGTCAGAGGTCACGCCGACCCCGAACGTGTACTGCTTGCGCAGCTCGCCGTCGGTGATCGCCGCCCACAGGCGGTCGGGGGTGGTCTTGATGTAGATCTCGAAGACCTTCTCCATCGTTCTGTCCTCCAGTTGTCGCTTGATCCCCGTGAGCGTCGCCGCCCACGGCTCGGCGTACTTGCTCACCCACCGGTCGTGGACGAGCCGGATGGGGACGGGGTTCAGGAAATGCAGCTTCTCGCGCCCTCGCTTCCTGGTCGTCACCAGGTGGGCCTCCTCGAGCACCTTGAGGTGCTTCATGACCCCGAAGCGGGTCATGGGCAGGCGCTCCTCGAGCGCGCTCAGCGTCTGCCCGTCTTCCTTGAACAGCTCGTCGAGGAGGCTCCGCCGGGTCGGATCGGCCAGTGCCCTGAACACGTCGTCGTCCATGGGCGGAAATAATAGGTGACCATACGGTCACATGTCAACCCGCTCGACGTCCCGAGGGCGTTCCTCGGACAGCCGGGCAAGGTGGGTGCGCCAGACGGACTCGATCTCGCCGAGCGAGTGGCCGAAGGCGTCGCGCAGGGCGACGGTCGGTCCCTGCGGGTGTGGGTGCACGGCGAAGCCGACCGCGGTCTGGACGCCCTTGGCGCGCGCCAGCAGGTCGACGACGGTGCCGCCGAGCAGGGTCGCGTCGCGCAGGCCGGGCGGGAAGGCGGGGCGGCCGCCCTCGCGCAGGCGGCGGGCGATCGCGGGCTGGGCGTAAGGGGTCTGGCCGCCCAGGAACTGGCCGGCGCCCTCGGACAGCCAGGCCCGGCGCAGGAGGGCGTTGATGCGCCGCGGCCGGTAGGGCGGGGGGAGGGCAGGGCTGGCCGTGCCCACGGCCAGGCGCGCGTAGAGCGCGTTGGGCGTGCGGGCGAGCATCTCGCGCGAGCCGGGGACGCTGGACGCCCGTGCTCGCAGCAGGCGCGGAGCGAGCACATGGAGCTCGCGGCTGGCATACCAGCCGGCCAGGTACCGACGCGCGGCGGGCGCGGTGGCCAGCCACATCACCGGCAGGAACGGCATCGCCACCGACAGGCCGACGGCGGTGTCGTGCAGGATCACCGTGATGTCGCTGGGCGCCGCCCCGAGCAGGCCGCCGAGCCGGTCGCGCAGCGCCTCGAGGCCGTCGAGGACGCGTGCCGCGTCCTCGCTGTCGCGGTCGTTGTGGCGCGCGCGAAACGCGTCCGAGCGGGATTCGACCCAGGCCATCGCGCCATCCTGGCAGCAGCGCCGTCGCCAGCGCGACTACCACCACCGGAACCACCGCTGGGACACGACGAAGCCGATGGCCGTCCACGCGGCCAGCACCGCCGCGTCGCGCGCGGTCAGCGCGGGGAAGGCCGCGCCGTGCAGCGCCCGCTGCGCGCCCTCGACGATCGGCTGGGCCGGCAGCCAGCGCATGAGCGTCTCGAGCCAGGGGGGCTCGCGCGAGACCGCGCCGAAGCTGCCCGAGAGCAGCACATCACCGCCGCGGCGGAGACGAAGCGCATCGACTTCGTCTCGCTGCGTGACCTCCTCGACCTGACCGACGGCAACCTCTCGCGCCACCTGTCGACGCTGGAGGACGCCGGCTACATCACGATCGAGAAGACGTTCGACGGCCGCAAGCCGCGGACGTGGGTCAGCGCCACGAAGGCGGGGCGCAAGGCGCTCAAGGAGGAGATCGCCGCGCTGCGCGAGATCATCGGCGCGGTCGACAGCGAGCCCGCCGTGCGCGCCATCCCGGCGCCCAGCCCGGCGCCGGGCACCTAAGCCGCGCCGCGCTCCCAGTCCAGCTCGGTGGTGATGCCGAGCGCCCGCAGCCGCTCGTTGGCCTCGTTCAGCGACGCGGCGCCCGCGACCTCGCGCGCCGGGCGTGCGGCGGTCGCGATCGCCACGAGCGGGTCGAGGCAGAAGGCCACCGCGCCCACGGGGGAGCGCTCGACGTGGCGGCGGCCCTCGCGGATGGCCACGGTGCCGATCGCCCCGCGGAAGCAGGCCAGGGCCTGGGCGCTTGCCTCGGTGGGCACGGCCGCGACCGCCTCCTGGAGGCGCTGCGCGGCCTCCGGCGTCAGGCCCAGGGCGCCGAGCAGGCCGCCGCCGCCCGCGACCTCGGCCACGCGGGCGAGCACCTCGGCGGGCCGCAGCTCGCCGTCGCAGCCGGCCCCGAAGACGGCCAGGACCACGGGCCCGCGCTCGGCCAGCGCTGGTGCGCCGGCCACGCACACGGCATCGCACAAGGGGCTGCCGAGGCCCGGCTCGTCGCCGTGGGCGAGCACGTCGCCGCCGACGTCGACCAGCACGACAAGGTCGCAGTCCAGGTGATCGGCCGCGGTGGCGATGCCGGCGCTCACCGCGTCGGGGCCGGGGTTGGGGTCGACCAGGACGACCGGGTCGCCGGTCAGCTCGGCCGTCCGCGCCTCCGCGAAGCGCACGCCGCCGGCGGTCCGGGTGGCGGGGCCGGCCAGCGCCACCGCGGGGCCGAGGCGCTCGGCGTCGACGACCTCGTCCAGCGGGCGCGGTCCCGGCTCGGGGTCGATGGCCGAGCGCTCCCAGGTGGTGCCGCCGAGCGCGACCTCGGGCCCGCGGGCGCGGATCAGTTCGGCCACCGCGAGCGCGCCCACCACGTCGCCGCCGCCGCCGACGCCGAGGCACAGGGCGCGCCGCGACCGCTCGACGAGGGCGTCGAAGCCGGTCAGCTCAGGCGCCGACGGGTACGGCGTCGGAGGCGATCGCCGAGATCTCCTCCGAGGCGCGGTCGAACTCGTCGTCGGCGAGCACCGGCGTCCCCTCGAAGGGCAGCTCGCGCTGCAGCTCCAGCCACGAGCGGCAGCCGCCGTACTCGTCCCGCACCTTGACGGTCACCGGGCGCGGGATCCGGTACGTGCGCAGCAGCAGCACGTGCAGCGGGTGCCGGCGCTTCCAGGCCAGCCGCTTCTCCGCGTAGTCGCTCGTCCAGACGTAGAACGGCGAGAGCGCGTCGATGCAGCGCCGGTCGGTGATCGTGTAGTGGCCCGCCACCTCGGCCCAGGCGCGGATGCGCACGCGGTCGGGCTGGGCGATGCCGCCGTCGTCGGTGGTGGCGTGCTCGGGAAGCTCGCCGTCCGGCCACACGCCCTCCTCGAGCGCCCGGCGCAGCTCGGGCTTGTGCGACTCCCGCACGAGGTCGGTGCGCTGGTGGTCGAAGGTGGGATAGAGGAAGAACCGGTCGTGCTCGAGGGCGAAGTGCCGGTCGGACTCGCGGATTCCGCCCTTGCGCAGCGTGAGGAGCTGCTCGCCCTCAGCCAGGGCGCGGACGGTCACGGCCCACTCTTTGAACGCGATTGGCATAGAGAGAGAACTGGAGTGTTGAACGTAAGAAACCCGCGGTGGTCCGGTGCCGAAGCGACCTCACAAGCGGGACCGGCATCCTATGAAAAACGCTACGGAACACCAAACATCCCCGCTAATTCGCGGGTTTTTGCTCGCCGCTCACAAACGGCGCCCGGCGAGCCCCTCGAGCACTTCGATGATGGCCGCGAAGTCGGCGTCGCCCAGGCCCCGCCCCATGCCGGCGCTGAGCACCTCCCGGGCCTCGGCTGCGGCCGGAAACGGCACGCCGGCGGCCTGTCCCTCCTCGAGGCACAGGCGTACGTCCTTGAGCATGTGCTCGAGCTTGAACAGCGTCGTGTAGTCGTGCTCGCGCATGGGCCCGGCCTTGAGGTCGAGCATGGCCGAGCCGCCCGCTCCGGCCCCCATGACCTGCACCACGGCGTCGAGGTCGACGCCGGTCGCGGCGCCCACCAGCAGCGCCTGACCGAGCGCGTTCGCGTTGGCGGCGGCGACGGCGTTGTTGATGAGCTTGACCATCTCGCCGTGGGCGCGGGGGCCGGCGTGGACGATCAGCGTGCCCATGACCTCGAACAGCGGCTTGGCGCGCTCGAAGTCCGCGGGCTCGCCGCCCACCATGATCGTCAGCGTGCCGTCGGCGGCGCGTGGCGAGGAGCCGGTGACCGGCGCGTCGAGGAAGCGGATGCCGCGTTCGTCCAGGCGCTCGCCGAGGTGGCGGGTCTCGGAAGGACCGATGGTCGACATGTCGACGCACAGCAGCCCCTCCTGCGCCCCCTCGACCACGCCGTGCTCGCCCAGCAGCACGTGCTCGACCTGGGCGCCGTCGACGACCATCGTGAAGACGATGTCGCTGCGCCGCGCCACCTCCGCGGGCGTGTCCGCAACGGTGGCGCCGTGCTCCTGCGCCCACGCGTCCGCGGTCTCGCGGGTGCGGTTGTAGACCGTCAGCTCGTAGCCGGCCCGGCGCAGGTTGGCTGCCTGCCGCGACCCCATGATCCCGAGGCCGATCCAACCGACGCGCTCACGCTCTGCCATGCCCGCCTCCTCCTGGTGTCTCGAGCCGTAGCCGCTCGCCCTCGTTCATCGTGCCCATCGCCTTCGGTTCCACCGGCTCACCGTCGAGCCGGTTCGCGCCGCGTTCGCCGTCCTCGCCGCCGTCGGCGCCGCGCGGCGGATGGCGGCGGCGCTCGGTCAGCAGGGAGTAGGTCACATCGTCGGCGAGCGCCTCGATCTCGCGCACGACGCCGTCACCGCCGCGATGGGCGCCGTCGCCGCCCGACCCGCGGCGGATCGCGTACTCGACCACCCGCAGCGGGAACTCGAGCTCGAGCGCCTCGACCGGCGTGTTCAGCGTGTTCGACATGGCCACGTGGACGCCGCTCGGGCCGTCAGCGTCGGGGCATGCGCCCTGGCCGCCGCCGAGCGTCTCGTAGTAGGTGAAGTCGTCGTCGCCGAGCGTGACGTTGTTCATGGTGCCCTGCCCGGTCGCGCGGCCAAACGCCTCCAGCACGAGGTCGGCGATGCGCGAGGAGGTCTCGACGTTGCCCGCGACCACCGCGGCGGGGGCCTGCGCGTTGAGCAGCGAGCCCTCCGGCGCCACCACGGTGATCGGGCGGTAGGCGCCGGCGCTGGGCGGGATGTCGGGGTCGGTGAGCACCCGGGCGGCGAAATAGCAGGCCGAGCGGGTGACCGACAGCGGGCAGTTGAGGTTGCCCTCGTGCTGGCCGGGCGAGCCGGAGAAGTCCAGGCGCAGCTCGTCGCCCTCGACGGTGGCGGCGAGGTGAAGCTCGAGGTCGCCGTCGATCGCCTCGAGCACGTCGGTGGCCTCGCGCGTGCCGTCGGGGAGCTCGGCCAGGCAGTGGCGGGTGCGCCGCTCGGCGTAGTTGAGGACCTCGTCCATGGCTGCCCGCACCTCGTCGAGCCCGTTGCGGTCGACGAGCTCGTGCATGCGGGCCTCGCCCGCGCGGTTGGCGGCCAGCTGGGCGCGGAAGTCGGCGCGCCGCTGATCGGGCTGGCGCATCTGCTCGGCGAGCTCCTCGATCGCGGCGTCGTCGAGCACGCGCGGCTCGATCACGACACCCTCCTCGTCCAGCGTCTTGGAGTCGGCGGGCATCGAGCCGGGGATCTTCCCGCCCACGTCGGCGTGGTGGGCACGGCACGCGGCGAAGGCGAGCAGCTCGTCACCGGTGAACACGGGCGTGATCACGGTGATGTCGGGCAGGTGGGTGCCGCCCTTGTAGGGGTCGTTGAGGACCCAGGCGCGACCGGCCTGGTGGTCCTCGTCGAGCACGGCGGCGACCGAGGCGGGCATGGCGCCGAGGTGGACGGGGATGGCCTCGGCCTGCATGACCATCTCGCCGCGGGCGTCGAACAGGGCGGTGGAGCAGTCGCGCCGCTCCTTGATGTTGGCCGAGTGGGCGGCGCGGATGAGCACGACGTTCATCTCGTCGCACGCCGCGCGCAGGGCGCCGAGCAGGACGCGCAGGGTTATCGGGTCCACGACAGCCTCACGGTGCCGGTGGCGTGGACGTCGCCGCGCCAGTCCGGCGGCACGACCAGCGTGGCCTCGGGCAGCTCGCAGATGGCCGGGCCTTCGATCTCGGTGCCCGCGGGGAGCTCGCCGCGCAGCACCTTGGCCTCGTGCTCGCGCTCGCCGAAGATCGCGGTGCGGGTGGCGGTGCGCGGCTCGGCGTCCTGCGGCGCCTCGAGCGTGACCTCGGGCCCGGGGACGGTGGCGGTCACCCGCACGGTGACCAGCTCGACGGGAGAGTCGGGGTCGCGGTAGCCGTAGCGCTCGTCGTGCAGGTCGGCGAAGGCGTCCTTCAGGTCATCGGGCTCGGCGACGCCATCGCGCTCGACGGCGAGCTCGAAGGCCTGGCCGCGGTAGCGCAGCTCGTACACGACACGCAGCGGGGCGTCGGGCTCGCCGAGGGCGTCGCGGGCCGTGGCGGCGAGGTCCTCCACGTCCTCGCGGACCGCCTCGGCGGTGAAGTCGTCGCCGGAACGCAGAACCGAGCGCTGGGCGTCGCGGCGGCGGTCGCCGACCACGAGGCCGAGCGCGGCCAGCACGCCGGACGCGCGCGGGCAGAGGATGCGCTCGATCCCGAGCTCCTGCGCCACGGCCGCGGCGTGCATGGGGCCGGCGCCGCCGAAGGGGACGAGCGCGTAGCCGCGCGGGTCGACGCCGCGCTCCACGGTCAGCACCCGCAGCGCGCGCGCCATCTCGTGGTTGGCGACGCGGACGATGCCGTCCGCGCACTGGTGGGTCGTGATGTCCAGGCGCTCGGCGAGCTCGCGGACCGCCCGCTCGGCGGCGTCCTTGTCCAGCGCGACCCCGCCGGCGAGCTCGCCCTCCTCGTCCAGGTAGCCGAGCAGCAGGTTGGCGTCAGTGACCGTGGGCTCCGTGCCGCCGCGGCCGTAGCAGGCGGGGCCGGGATCGGCGCCCGCGGAGCGCGGTCCCACGCGCAGCGCTCCCCCGGGGTCGCGCCAGCCGATCGAGCCGCCGCCGGCCCCGACCGTATGGACGTCGAGCATGGGCAGGGCAAGGGGGCGGCCGCCGATCTCGAGCCCGGCCGCCTCGCGTACCCGCCCGTCGTCGATGACGCAGACGTCGCACGAGGTGCCGCCCATGTCGAAGCCGAGCGCGTCGGGCTCCTCGGCCGCATTGGCCGCGTACGCGCCGCCGGCCGCGCCGCCGGCGGGTCCGGAGAGGACGGTGACGGCGGGATGGCGGGCGGCGAGGTCGAGGTCGGCAAGGCCGCCGTTGGACTGCATGATCTGGGGCTCGGGGAGGCCCGCCTCCTCGGCGCGGTCCGTGAGGCGGCGGAGGTAGCGGGAGAGCAGCGGGCCGAGGGCGGCGTCGACCTCGGTGGTGGCCGCGCGCTCGTACTCGCGGAAGGTGCCGACGACGGCGTGGGAGAGCGAGACGTGGGCGTCGGGCAGTCGCTCGGCTAGCGCGTCGCCCAACGCCCGCTCGTGGTCGTGGTGGCGGTAGGCGTGCAGGAGGACGACGGCGACCGCCTCGGGCTCGAGCTCCGCGACCCGGTCGACCGTCTGGTCGAGGCCGTGGTCGTCGAGCGCGCGGAGGGGGCCGTCGGGCGTGCAGCGCTCGGGCGCGCCGACGCGGCGCTCGGGCGGGGTCAGGGGCGCAGGTCGCGTGGCGCACAGGCGGTACAGGTGGGCGCGGGCCTGGCGGCCGAGCTCGATCAGGTCGGTGAAGCCCTCGGTGGCGATCAGCGCCGTGCGGGCGGCTTGGCCCTCGAGCAGCGCGTTCGTGGCCACGGTCATGCCGTGGGCGAAGCGCTCGACGTCGCCTGCGTCGGCACCGGCGCGCTCGAGCACGGTGGTGACCGCGGCCATCACCCCCTCGGACTGGTCGTCGGGCGTGGTGGGTGCCTTGCCGGTGTGCAGCCGCCCCTGCACCGCGAGGACGGCATCGGTGAAGGTCCCGCCCACGTCGACGCCCAGAAGCATCCGGGAACCTTGGCAAAGGCACGCGAAAAGAGGCCGCTGGCCAGCGGCCTCTCCTCGCGACCCCGTGGAAAGCGCCTGTGCCTACGCGGCCAGCGGCAGCGCCTCGACGTCTTCCGTCGCGGTGAGGTGCTGGTGCGACGGGCAGTACCCGTTGTGCGGCAGCGGCATCCGCTGGCACGCCGTGCCCTTGCGGGTGGTGGCGCGGCACTGCAGCGGGTTGCCGTTCACGTCGTAGCCGTGGAGGGGGAGCGTCGTGAAGTACTCCTCGGCTGCGGCGATGTAGCGGCGGACGACCTCGCAGGCCTTCCGCTGCGCGGTCATCGGGAAGTAGATCCGGATCTCGCGGAACAGCGTGCGCGCCGGCTTCGCGAAGTAATGGCGATCGGTGGCGAGCCGCTCGATGGCGGCCTCGGACGCACGTAGCACTTTTTCGTGGTTGGACGTGCCCGGAATGACGTCCTCGTCGAGGATGTCATCGGCCAGGCGCAGATAGATAGCCCTGCTGAACTGGTACATCAGCCTCACGCTCCTTGTTCGGCTCCCCTGCCTGCTTCCCGCTCTCTCGCGCGGCGAGTATGCGGTCGATCTGTGAAGCTGGAAACGCAGCGATTGTTAATTCGGCGTTAACGGGACGCTGCCGCGGCCTACTGCGCTTTGTCGCGAATCGCCCGGGCTAGAGCCAGATTCGCGGGTGCGGCCGCGACCGTCTGCTGCGCTCTGCTGCCGTCTGACGCTTCCATAGCGCTTCCACGGCTGCGTGGTCGTAGACGGCGGCGAGCTGGTCGGACTCGTCTTCGCGACGGCGGGCGGCCTCGTACTCGTGCGCGTAGACGCGCAGCACGGTCTCGACGCTGTCACCGATCCGCGCCGCGATGGCGACCGCGTCATAGCCGGCCGGCGGCTCCGTCGATGTTCCGCCGTCGCCGGGGCCGGGCGATGGCTCAGTGGGGGCGGAAGGGGTCGGTCCCGCCGTGGGAGGGTGCCGCGGGATGTCGGCCGCATGGGCGCGGACCCCGCGCGGCGAGGCGGCGAGGCGGCGCTCCTCCCAGGTCGGGTTCCCGTTTTCGGTCATCCCCTGATTCTCCCGCCCGCTGAGGACTCTCTCGGGGCACTCGACGGCGCGATGCCCCTCATGGACGACGACGCATCGGCCCGCGCACCTGGTGAAGCGGTCAAGCGGGTCGTGCGCGGCGGGCGTAGAGTGTCCTCGACGTCGACCAGGAGGAAGCGCACGTGACGAGACGGATCCTGGTGCTCGCGGTGGTCGTGGCCGCGGTGGCCGTAGCCGGTTGCGGCTCAAGCAGCAGCACAACGACGGAGTCGGCCACCAAATCGGTGACACTGAGCACGAGCGGCGCTCACGCGGTCAAGCTCTCGGCGGACCCCAGTGGGGCGCTGAAGTTCAACACCACAGCGCTGAGCGCCAAGGCGGGCGCGGTGACCGTCACGATGAACAACCCGTCCTCGGTTGAGCACGGCATCGCGGTCGAGGGCAACGGCGTCAACCAGGACGGCAAGATCGTCGGCCAGGGCGGCACGTCCGCCCTCGCGGTCCAACTCAAGGCCGGTAAGTACACGTTCTTCTGCCCCGTTCCCGGCCACCGTCAGGCGGGCATGCAAGGCACCCTGACCGTCACCTAAGGCCGGACCGGCCGCAGGGCGCGGCTCGCGTCCATGTTTCGTGCGACGAATCATCGGCCCGCCGCCAGAGCATTGAGCTGGTCAAGTTCGGCGTCGGCCTGGCGCTCCTTCTCGAACTTCCACTGGTGTTCAAGCAAGGCCTTTGCAGCCGGGACGGAGCCGCGCCTGGCCTGCTCGCTCAACAAACGGCGAACACCCTCAACGTCCAACGGCTCGACATCCTGCTCGGCCACGCTGTCAGCACCGTCGATCAAGCGACGCAACGCCTGGGCCTTCGTCGTGCTCGCGGCAGCCGCCAGGGCGTCGAGTTTGCGCGACTGCTCGGCGCTCAGCCTGACGGTGATCCTGCTGTCGGCCATACAGTGATTGTGCCGCGGCGCAGGGACGCCCTTGGCAGCCGAAAACGCGCAACGCATCGAACGGAAAACGCGGCTCCGTCTGATCGATCAGGGGCGGTGTAGCTGGGGGAGAGGGGTTGGCCCCTCCCCCGTGGGTGCGATGGTTTCTAGCCGTGGCTTGGCCGGGTGCGGGCGGCCGAGGGCCGTCGCTTACTCGTTGACGCACCTCGCGGCCCAGTTCTTTAGGGGAGAGGCATCGAGCTGCAATGTAAGCAATGTCCCGGCGTCGGTATCGCACGCCGTCACCAGCGCTGACAGGTCCCCCCGCGGGTTGGGCGGCACGTCGTAAAAGCAGCTCCAAGTGTGGTGGGTCGCGTCCAAGCTGAACGAGCCGTTGATGCCGTGGGGATCGGTGCACGCGGCCTTCCCGGCGGTTCCGAACGGGGCGCTGCCCTTGGCTCCGTCGTTGACGCAATCGCCCTGGTTGGCGAACCGGTCGCCCAGGTTCGGGACGAGCGTCTGCCATCCGCCTTGCTGGCAGGCCTTCGCGGTGTCGTTGTTGCCGCCCTTGGCCGCGAAAGCAGGACCAGCCTCAACGACGCTCACCACCACCGCCAACGCCCCGACAACGAACAAGCGCTTCAACCGCTCCATCACACAGCCTCCCTCGGCTCGATCCGGCCCGCTGTCCAACCCCAGCCTAACCGGGTCCTAGTCGCCGTCGAACCGGGGAAACGCTCAGGCGCGGCGAGCCCTGCCGTCGCCGCCCGCGCCACCGGCCGCGTAGTACCTTCCCTCCCCGGTTGTGTCGTGGGTCGGGAGGGCAGGCTTCTCGACGGCGGCCGGGGTCGGGTGGCGAGCCGGTGCCATGCAACGGGGCGCACCTGCCCCCTGCGCTTCCACAGCGCTTCCATAGACGCCTCAGAACGGCACGGCACCCCCGCGTTAGCAGGGGTTCCGGGTCTGGGCGAGGGTACTTCGGCGTTAAGTGCGTCCACATACCACAAGCGTTTGTCCGGCCGCTACTCCCAGCGCTCGTAGCGAACTTCGCCGTCCTCGACGACGCTGTGCTGGAGCTCGAGGGCGGGGTCCGGGGCGGGGGCGTCGAGACGCCAGTGGGCGCCTCGGCTCTCGTTGCGATGCAGCGCGCAGCGGGCGGTCAAGCGGGCGAGCGGGTGGGGGTGGTCGACCAGCGTCTGCAGGCCCTCGGCGGTGCGCTCGAGCCCCGCGTGGGCCCACAGCGCGCGGCGGGTCTCGCGGTCGGGGCGCTCGAGAGCGAGCGGGTCGGGGGGCGGCGGCTCTGCGACGGGCTTTCCGGGTCCGGCGGGCTGGTCGAGCGCAGCCAGGGCCGCCCGGTGGCCGAACACGAAGCATTCGGAGAGCGAGTTCGAGGCGAGGCGGTTGGCGCCGTGCAGGCCGGTGTCGGCGCACTCGCCGATCGCGTACAGGCCGGGCACGCGGGCGTGCCCGTGCAGGTCGGCCGCGATCCCGCCCATGAGGTAGTGGGCGGCGGGGGCGACGGGCACGAGCTCGCGCTCGGGGTCGAGGCCGGCGTCGCGCAGGGCCTCGACGACGTTCGGGAACAAGGCCGGGTCGACCGCGCGCATGTCGAGGTCGACGTAGCGCATGCCGGTCTCGTGCAGCTTGGCCTCGATGGCGCGGGCGACCTCGTCGCGCGGCTTGAGCTCGTCGACGAAGCGCTCGCCGTCGGCGCCGAGGAGCGTGGCGCCCTCGCCGCGGATCGCCTCGGTGATGAGGAAGCCGTTGACGCCCTCGGCGGTGCGGCCGGCGAGCTCGTCGGGGCCGCCGGCGACCACCGCGGTGGGGTGGAACTGCACGAGCTCGAGATCGGCGAGGGCGGCGCCGGCGGTGCGGGCCAGCAGGAGTCCGCTGCCGACCGAGCCCGGCGGGTTGGTCGTGCGGCGCCAGAGGGCGGCCGTGCCGCCGGTGGCGAGGATGGTGGCCCGGGCATGGATGGCCGCGCCGTCGTCGGTGACGAGGCCGATGACGCGGCCCTCGTCGACCCACAGCGCGGCCGCCTTGCGGCGCTCGCGGACCTCGATGCGGGGGTCGAGGGCGACGAGGGCCGAGAGCTCCCTGGTCACCCGGCGGCCGGTGGCGCTGCCGCCGGCGTGGGCGACGCGGCGGGCGGAGTGGCCGCCCTCGAGGCCGAGGGCGAGGTTGCCGTCGCGGTCGGCGTCGAAGTGGACGCCGAGGGACTCGAGGTCGTGGAGCGCGTTGGGCGCCTCGTCGGTGAGCACGCGGGCGGCGCTGGGCCGCACGGCGCCGCGGCCGGCCCTGACCGTGTCGTCGAGATGGCGTTGCGGCGAATCGTCGAGGGCAGTCGCGGCGGCGAGGCCGCCCTGGGCCCAGTAGGAGGCGGACTCGGCGAGCGGCGTCGCCGAGACGAGCACGGGGCGGGCGCCGGCGCGGGCGGCGGTCAGCGTTGCGTACAGCCCGGCCGCCCCGGCGCCCACGACGATGAGGTCGGGGTCCGCCAAGCGGCCCAAGGGTAGGGTGGAGAGCGTGGGTGCGCCCGTCTACCTGTCCCATCCGGCGTCGCTCGAGCACGACACGGGAGCGCATCCGGAGCGGGCCGCGCGCATCGTCGCGATCGAGGAGGAGCTGAGCGCCCGGGACTGGCTCGGCTTCGAGCGGGTCGAGGCGCCGCGCGTCGCGCGTTCGGACCTCGAGGCCGTGCACCCGGCGCAGTACATCGCGGGCATCCGCGAGCTCGCCGAGGCCGGAGGCGGGCCGATCGACCTCGACACGGTGGTGTCCGAGGGGTCGTGGGAGGCGGCGCAGCACGCCGCGGGCGGAGCGGTCGCGTTGGTCGACCTGCTGCTGGACGGCAGCGCTCCGACCGGTGCGTCGGTGCTGCGGCCTCCTGGGCACCACGCCGAGCCGGCGCGGGCGATGGGCTTCTGTCTGTTCAACAACGTGGCCGTGGCGGCACAGCACGCGCTGTCGGTGCGGGGGCTGTCGCGGGTCTTGGTGCTGGACTGGGACGTGCACCACGGGAACGGGACCGAGGCGGCGTTCGTCTCGTCGCCGTCCGTCCTGTACGTGTCGCTGCACGAATGGCCGCTGTATCCGGGGACCGGCCCGGCGTCGGACGTCGGGAACGGAGAGGGCGAAGGCTTCACGCTGAACCTGCCGGTGCCGTCGGGGTCGGGGAATGCGGAGTTCGTGTCGCTGGTAGCGGACGTGGTGGCCCCGGTGGC
>Ga0207708_10001942_pt1 | contig 15235 bp, 12 predicted proteins | sample KBSK5101metaG_FD_184340 | JGI IMG/M metagenome (GOLD analysis project Ga0207708, IMG submission 184340) | Corn, switchgrass and miscanthus rhizosphere microbial communities from Kellogg Biological Station, Michigan, USA - KBS K5-10-1 metaG... | ecosystem: Host-associated > Plants > Roots >...
GATGGCCGGCTCGGGCTCCGGCGGGCGCAGCTCGCGCACCCGCAGCTCACCCTCGAATGGCCAGCTGTCCCACTCGGCGACCGGCGGCACGCGCAGGCCGGAGACGACGCGGCGGTGGAACTCCTCGGGCGTCTCTGGCACGGGAGCGGATCGTAGGGATCACAATGGCCGCCCGTGGAGTGGCCGCCCGACTTCTACGCCCAGCTCGCCGGCGAGACCTGCCCGTTGTGCGCGCAGGGCCGGCCCGACGAGACCCCGCACGGGCTGCGCTACCTGGCGGGTGAGGCGGCCGACGCCTATCTCGTGCGCGCGGACATCCAGCCCGGCCTGTCGGTGGTCGCGTTCCGCGGGCGCCACGTCGTCGAGCCGACCGAGCTGACCGCCGTGGAGGCGGCCGCCTACGGCGCCGACGTCCTGCGCGCGGCGCGGGCGCTGCAGGCGGTGTTCGCGCCGGTCAAGCTCAACTACGACGTGCTCGGCAACTCGGTGCCGCACCTGCACACGCACCTCGTCCCGCGCTACGCCGACGATCCGCGCCCCGGCTGGCCGTTCCCGTTCCCCGAGACCGACCCGCCGCCGATCCCGGACGTGCGGCTGCGCGAGCTGGCCGCGGCGCTGCGCGCCGCTATCCGCTGACCGCGTCGCCGACGCGGATCGCGCCGTCGCCGAGCAGGTCGGCGCGCAGCCCGGCGCGGTGCACGAGCGGGCGCAGCGTGCCGGGGGAGAGGCGCTCGAGGTGCGCGCACGGCTCGCACAGCCGGCGGCCGATGCACTCGACCTCGCCGACCCGGAAGCGGCGGCCGACGAGCGCGTTGAGGTCGATCCCGCGCGTGACGACGTTGCGGCGCGCGTCGGCGGGCGTGAAGCCGAGCTCGTCGAGCGCCTCGGCCTCGACGAGCGTGAGCTCGTGGCCGTTCGCGTGCGGCTTGGAGAACGTGCCGCGGCCCTCGTGGTAGCGGTCGCCCTCGAGCCCGCGGCCGGCGTGCGCCGCGACCTCGGCGACCAGCTCGATCGGGCCCTCGGCCTCGCCGGCGATCGTGATCGCGACCACGCGCCCGGCGGTGCGCGCGGAGTCGCGGGGGATGGGCGCCCACAGGGCGACGTCGGCCGGCGCCACGACGTACCCCGCCTCGACGTCGGCGAACGTCTCCGGGCCGCCGAGCGGGTGCCAGGCGATCGTCGACGGCGGGCCGTACGCCACGGCGCAGACCCGGCGCGCCTCGCCGCGCAGGACCGCGAGCCACGGGCCGGGCCAGGAGAAGCCCGCCGGGTCGGGGATCGGCACCAGGCCGAGCCCGCGGCCGGCGAGCCAGTTGCTCCACACCGTCCACGGGTCCGGGTGGTCGGGCGGCGGGGCCGGGACGTCGGCCGCGTCGAGCTCGAGGATCGCGGCCAGGCAGGCGGCGCCGGAGCCCGTGAGCGTGTCGAGGTCGGCGGGGAGGTCGCGCGGCTCGCGCATCACCGCAAGCCTACGGGGGACCCGCCGCCAGCACCGCCCGCAGCTGCTCGTCCGTCGTCGCGGCGGTGACCTCGAAGCGCCCGAGAGGGTTCGGCGCGCCCGGCTGCGCGAAGCCATCGCGATCCTGCGTGAAGACCACGGCGAAGCTCAGCTCGAGGCGCTCGAGCAGCAGTCGCGGGATGCGGCGGTCGTTGGTGCGGACCTGGCCGTAGTTGCCGCGGGGCGGCGCGAACGCGAGCGGGCGGTAGCCGCCGACGTGGTGGGTCAGCTGGTCCTCGCCGTAGGTGATGTCGGAGAACACGCGCTCGCGCCAGCCGCCGAGCACCTCCTCGGTGCCGCGGAAGGCGTAGAACGCGCCGACGTCGCCGGGCGCGGGGCCGTAGCGGATAGGCCGGTTGCCCGTGCCCGACTCGAGCTGGACGTTCCAGCGGCCGCCGTCCTGCAGGCGGCCGAGCTCTTCGTAGGTCAGGTACGCCGGGTTCCCCGCCTCGACCGGCCCGACGTCGACGAACACGACCGCGCCGAAGCCGAGCTCGCGCAGGATCGAGTCTGTACCGGTCCATTGAGCGAGGCGCCCGCCGTCGAAGGTCACCAACACCGGCCGGGGCGGGAGGGCGACCGGCTCGCGCCCGACGAACCGGACGAGGTCGTCGAGCGTGACCGTCTCGTAGCCCGCGTGGTCGAGCAGCGTCATCTGGCGTGCGAAGGCTGCCGGCCTGACGTGCCGGTAGACGAGCACGGGGATCGCGTCGCGCCGTGGTGCGCCGTCGGCCCATCGTGCGCGGTCCGCCGCCGAGAGCCCGACCTCGGGTGCTGGCACCGGTTCGCGGGCCCGCGTCGACGCGTCCCGCGATCCACCGCATCCGGCGAGCGCGATGCACAGGCAGGCGACCGCCGGCAGAAGGCCGGCCCCGGCCCCGCGGACGTCGTACACGAGCCGAGTCTACGCCCGGTGCGTCGCCTCCAGCTCGAGCGCGCGCCGGTGGTCCTCGGGCTCGAGGCCGCCGGGCGCGAGCGCGCCGGGCGCCAGCGCCTCGGCCAGTGCGGCGAGCGACGGCGCGGCGGCGACGTCCGCGAGCGAGCCGGCCGTCTCCGGGCGCCAGTCGATCCCGAGCGCGCGGTAGACGTCGACGAGCACCGCGCGCAGCGACGGGCCGGCGTCGACGAGCACGGCGGTGCTGATCAGCGCCGCGCCCTTGACCACCCGCTGCGCGATCCCGGCGATCTTCACGCCGCCGGCGTGCAGGCTGTGCGCGCCCGCGCAGTACTCGCCCTCGAGCTGGCCCGCCGTGACCGGCGCGCCGAGCCGCTCGAGCGCTCCCTGCACGAGCGCCGTCTCCTGCGCGTATCGCTCCTGGAGGCCCTCCAGCGTGGAGCGGTGGGGGACGATCTCCTCGTGGATCAGGGAGCCGGGCCCGTAGGCGGCGGCGTGCCCGCCGCCGAGGCGGATCACCGGCTCGTAGCCGTGGGCGCGCGCGGCGTCGCAGGCCGCGGCGAAGCCGGGGGCGTGGCTGTCGAGCTTGCTGAAGGCGACCGTCGGACCGGGCTCGTAGATCCGCACCACCGCCGGCCGTGCGCCCTCCGCGACCCGCAACAGCAGTGCGTGCGAGAGCGCCATGTCGAGCAGAGGCCGCCCGGGGGCGGCCTCGCGGATCAGTAATTGCGCTCCGGCCATCGCAACCAGCGTGACATCCGGGCGCGAGGCCGGGGCGCCGCACGCACGCGGCGCCCCGGCGGTCGTCGCTCAGACGGCGACGCGGGTGCCGCGGCCGGTGCGGCGCGCGGTGTACCGCGCGATCAGGGCCGCGAGCAGCACGAGCAGCGCGGCGGCCACGATCGGCACGACCGGCACGGGCGAGCCGTCGTCGTGGCTGACGGTCTGCGACGCGGGCGCGACGATCGGCTGCGGGTCGACGGGCCAGGTCGGCTGCCCGGCCGGCGGCGTCTGGCGGGTGGCGAGGTCGCGGACGTCGGGCGAGCGCAGGTCCTGGCCGATCGGCCGCGGGGCGACCGCCGGCCGGGCGGCGTCGCGGGCGTCGGGCGAGCGCAGGTCCTGCGCGTGCTGCGACTGCGCCCGCTCCGCCGCGATGGCCTGGGCGGTGGACGCGTGCATGTCGGCGGGCTGCGCCTGGGCCGCCGCCGGGGCGATGAGCGCGGCGGCGAGGGCGACGGCGAGGGTGCGGCGGGTCATGGCGGGCTCCTTCGGGGTGTGGGGGAGAGGGGGTCCTGCAGGTGCGTCCGGCTCACGTCCGGCGGACGGGGGGCTCCGTGTCGGACGACGGATCCGTGCGCTCACGTGCCCGGGCGATCTCACGGGTGGCCCGGGCGTGCGGGGCGCGCAGGTGCGGCGTCGACGTCGTCGCGATCACGTTCGACGTGCGGGCCGCTTCGGCCGGGTGGTGGATGCGGGGCAGGTGGCACATGGGACGATCCGCATCGTCTGGCCGGCGGGTCTAACCGCGGTCTGCACCGGATCGCGGCCGGCCGTAGACCGGCCGCGTAGACCGGGCGTAGACCGGCACGCGCCACCTTGGTCGCATGGCCGTTGATCCCGATACCGCAAAGGTGATTGGGTTGGCAGGGCACGAGCACCACGACACGCCCCGCCGCATGCAGATCCGAGTCCTCGGTCCGCTGGAGGCCAGCATCGACGACCAGCCCGTCGCGATCGGCGGGGCGAAGCAGCGCGCCGTGCTCGCCATGCTGGGGCTGGAGGCCAACCACGCCGTCGCCGCCGACCGGCTGATCGAGGGTCTATGGGGCGACGAGCCGCCCGCGAGCGCCGCGAAGATGGTCCAGAACTACGTCTGGCGCCTGCGCGGCGCGCTCGCCGAGGAGGGCGGGCCGGAGATCGTTACGCGTGGGCGCGCGTACGAGCTGCGGATAGACCGCGAGTCGGTGGACGCCTGCCGCCTCGAGCGGCTCGTGTCGGAGGCGTCGCGCGCCGCCGCGGCCGGGCGCTCCACGAGCGCCGCGCGCGAGGCGCTCGCCCTGTTCCGCGGCGATCCGCTCGCGGACGTCGCCGACGAGCCGTTCGCGGACCCCGAGATCCGCAGGCTCGAGGAGCTGCGCCTCTCCGCCGCCGAGCTTGCCGTCGACGCGGACCTCGCCGCCGGCCGCCACCAGGAGCTCGTCGGCGAGATCGACGTGCTGCTGGCCGCCAACCCGCTGCGCGAGCGCCTGCATGCGCAACGCATGCTCGCCCTGTACCGCTGCGGCCGCCAGGCCGAGGCGCTCGAGGCGTACCGGCACGCAAGGACGACCCTGGTCGACGAGATCGGCGTCGAGCCCTCGGCCGAGCTCCGTCAGCTGCACGAGGCGATCCTCAACCAGGACCCGTCGCTGGACGTCGCGCCGGCGGCGGCAGAGCTCCCGCGCGAGCTCGACGCGAGTGCGTCGCCGCCGCTGATCGGCCGCGACGGCGAGCTGCGGCGGCTGAGGGAGCGTTGGAAGCGCGCAGCGAGAGGCTCGGGCGCCCTGGTCACGCTCGTCGGCGCGTACGGCGCGGGGAAGACGCGGCTCGCGGCGGAGCTCGCCGGCGAGGCCCATCGCGACGGCGCGTCGGTGGTTCATGCGGCCGGGACGGACGCGCCCGAAGCTGCGCTGGCGGCGCTCGCGCGCACGCACGGGATCCGAAGCCCGCTCCTGCTCGTGGTCGACGACGCAGACCGCGCGCAGACCGAGGTCCGCGCCGCCCTGCGACAGCTCGCGCCGGAGCTCGCGGACGCTCCCGTCCTCGTGCTCGCGACCGGGCTGCAGGCGGCGGCGCTGGCGCGGCTCGATCCGCAGGAGTCCATCGTGCTCGATCCGCTCGACGCCGGAGGCGTGCGGGCGATCGCCGCCTTCTACGCGCCCGCCGGCGATGACGGCGCGATCCCCGTCGACGAGCTGCTCGCGACCAGCGGCGGGGTCGCGCGCCGCGTCCACGAGGCGGCGAGCGAGTGGGCGCGCCGTGAGGCCACGCGGCGCGTCGACGCCGTCGCCGGCCGGACGGCCGCGGGGCGCAGCGAGGCGCGCGCGCTCGAGGACGAGCTGGCCGGCAGCGTCATCGACCTGCAGTCCGCCCGCGAGCGCTCGCGGCTCGCCGCGCGCACCGGCGAGCGCGACGTGACGACGGCGGTGTGCCCGTACAAGGGGCTCGCCACGTTCGAGGCCGACGACGCGGAGTACTTCTTCGGGCGCGAGCGGCTGGTGGCCGAGCTGGTCGCCCGGCTGGTCGGCGCGCCCCTGCTGGCGATCGTCGGCCCGTCGGGCAGTGGCAAGTCCTCGGTCATGCGGGCCGGGCTGCTGCCCGCGCTCGCCGGCGGCGTGCTCCCTGGCAGCGAGAAGTGGACGCAGGCCGTGATCCGGCCCGGCGAGCACCCGCTGCGCGAGCTGCGCATCGCGACCCGCCGCCTGTCGCGCGAATGGCGCGGTCTGCTGGCGGTCGACCAGTTCGAGGAGCTGTTCACCGCGTGCCGGGACGAGGCCGAGCGCGCGGAGTTCGCCGCTTCGCTCGCGCGCGCGGCTGCGGCCGGGACCGTCGTCGTGCTGGCCGTGCGCGCGGACTTCTACGGCCGCTGCGCCGCCTACCCGGAGCTGTCGCGGCTGCTCGGCGCCAATCACGTCCTCGTCGGGCCGATGTCGCGCGACGAGCTGGCGCGGGCGATCGAGCGGCCCGCGCAGCGCGCCGGCCTCGCGGTCGAGGCCGAGCTCGTCGAGGCGCTGCTGCGCGACGTCGAGGGCCAGCCGGGCGCGCTGCCGCTGCTGTCGACCGCGCTGCTCGAGCTCTGGCGCGAGCGCGACGGGCGCCGCCTGCGCCTCACCGCCTATGCGCGCAGCGGCGGCGTCCACGGCGCGGTCGCCCGGCTCGCCGAGGAGGCCTTCGTCGGGCTCGATCCCGAGCGGCAGGCGGCCGCGCGCACCCTGCTCGTCCGGCTCGCCGACGAGGATGAGAGCGGCGCCGTGGTGCGCCGCCGGGTCGCGCTCGCCGACCTCGGCCCGGAGCGCGGCGACGGGCTCTCCGGAGTTGTCGAGCGGCTCGCCGATCGCCGGCTGCTGACGGTCTCCGACGGCGACGTCGAGGTCGCGCACGAGGCGCTGCTGCGCGAGTGGCCGCGGCTGCGCGCGTGGCTGGCCGAGGACGCCGAGGGGCGGCGCCTGCATCGCCGGCTCCGCGACGCCGCCCGCGCCTGGGAGGGCGATGCGCGCGACCCAGGCGGCCTCTACCGTGGCGCGCGGCTGTCCGCGGCGCTCGACTGGGCGGCGGCCAACGACGCCGAGCTCAGCCCGGCGGAGCGCGCCTTCCTCGCCGACAGCCGCAGCGCGAGCGAGCGCGCCCAGCGGCGGCTGCGCGTCATGCTCGGCGGCGTCGCGGCGCTGCTCGTGCTGGCGGTGATCGCCGGCCTGGTGGCGCTCGACCAGCGCGGCGACGCGCGCGACGAAGCCACCACGGCCGCCGCGCAGCGCCTCGGCGCCCAGGCGCTCGCGGACCCCAGTCTCGACCGCGCGATGCTGTTCGCGCGCCAGGGCGTGGCCGTGGACGACTCGGTGCAGACCCGCAGCAACCTGCTCGCCACGCTCCTGAAGAGCCCGGCCGCGATCCACGTCATCCGCGGCAGCGGCGACCCGCTGGGGAGCCTCGACCTGACCCGCGACGGGCGGACGCTGTCGTTCATCGACGCGGCCGGGTCGCTGAGCCGCCTGGACACCGCCACCCTGCGCCCGAAGGGGCCGCGCCGGACGATCCCGACCTTCGAAGGGGCTCCGGGCGTCCACGAGGCGGACTTCACCGACGACGGCAAGCAGCTGGCTGTCGCCGGCCCGCAGCCGTATGTGATCGATCCGGCGACCCGGATCTTCATCACGGAGATCCCGCTCGCGCAGTCCAGGTTCGCCACGAGCGTGCGGTTCTCGACGGACCGCCGCTCCGTGATCGTCGCGATCGACAACCCGTCGACCCGCTCGACCATGATCCAGCGCTTCAGCGCGCGGGACGGCCGGCCGATCGGCGTGGCCCGCGTCGCCGCCAGACCCGCCAAGCCTCTGACCGTGCTGGCCGTGCCGGGCGGCGAGCACGTCGTTACGACATACGACGGCGGGCGGACGGTCATCCGCGACGCGCGCTCGCTTCGTCCCGAGCGCAGCGTGGCGGCGGGCGGTATCGTGGCGGCGGTCAGTGACGACGGGCGCACGATCCTGCTCGGCGGCGGCGACGGCGCGGTGCGGTTCGTCGATCTCGCCACGGGTGCGACGCGACTCGCCCGCGGACGTCATGACGGCGGCGTCGCGAGCGTGGCGTTCAGCCCCGACGGCCGCACCGCGGTCACGGCCGGCAAGGACAACCGGATCATCATCTGGGACACCCGGAGCGGCACGGAGCGCGACACGATGCCGACCGCGTCGTGGACCGACGAGCTGGCGGTCAGCCCCGACGGCCGGACGCTCTACTCGGCTGGCCTCGACGGCAAGGTCGTGGTCTGGGACCTCGCCGGCGACCGGCGCCTCGGACGCACGTTCGGCGTCGGCCCCGACGAGTCACTCGCCTACGAGTACGACGAGCGCGTCGCCCATGCGGTCAGTCCGGACGGGCGCCTGCTCGTCGTCGGACACCAGAACGGGACCGTCACGGTGACCGATGCGCGCACGCTGCGGACGCTGCGCGAGTTCCGCGGCGTTCCGCGCGGCCAGGTCTTCGGCCTCGGGTTCATGCCCGGCGGCCGGCTGCTCGCGGTCGGAGGCGACGACGGCTACCTCGCGCTGGTCGATCCGCGCACCGGCGAGCTGGTCGAGCGGCTCCGCGGCCACCGCCGGTACGGTGTGCTGGACCCGAGCTTCAGCGCCGACGGGCGGCGGATGCTGACGATCTCGGAGTTCGACCGGATCCTGTTGTGGACGCTGAAGGACGGGCGGCCGGCGGGGAAGCCACGATCGTTCATCACACCGTACGAGCTGTCGAGCGCTGCCCTCAGTCCGGACGGCCGAACGTTCGCCGCGGGCGGGATAGAGGACGTCGGCATCTACGACGCCGCGACAGCGGACAAACGCACGACGCTGCCCGGCACCGCCACGGTGCAGCGGCTGATCGCCTTCACGGCCGACGGGCGCTTTCTCGTGACGGGCAGCTTCAAGGGCTGGACCCGGGTTTGGTCGACCAGGACCTGGAAGCCCGTGACGCCGCGCCTCGCCGGGCACAACAGCGTCGTGGTGGCGGCGTCGGTGAGCCCGGACGGTCGCACGCTCGCGACGGGGAGCTTCGACGGCGCGGTCCTGCTGTACGACGCGCGGTCGAAGAAGCCGATCGGGGCGCCGCTGCCCGCTGTCGCCAACCGCGTCGTCGCGCCGGTGTTCTCCCCCGACGGCGCCTACCTGTACGCCTTCACGAACGCCGGGCGCCAGTACCGCTGGGACGTCCGGCCGTCCAGCTGGGAGCGCCGGGCCTGCGCGATCGCCGGCCGCACGCTCACGAAGGCCGAGTGGAACGACGCTTTGCCCGGCCGCGAGTACCGGCCGGCGTGCGCGGGCTGACGACCCGCTCGGGCGTATGCTCGACGCCGTGGATGCCGCGCCGCTCGTGGACGCGCCGCCGGCGACCGTGGGGGAGCTCGCGGCCGCGCTCGGGCTCCGCGTCGCCGAGCTGGAGCCGCGCGGCGTCGCCTACGCGTATGCCTGGGACGTCCACCACGAGCTCCCGCCCGCCTCCGTCGAGGAGCTCGCGCGGCGGGCGCTGACCGCCTACCGGCTCCCGCTCTCCGACGTGGACGCCTGCGAGGCCGCGCTGCGGGCGCGCCACGGCGACCCGGCCGAGGTCGAGGGCCGGCGCCGCTACGGCCACTTCCTGGTCGGCGACTCCGTGCTCGAGTGGCACGCCGAGCTCCCGGACTGGGCCGTCACGCGCCCGTGAGCGGCAGCGCCGCGCTGACCACCGTGCCGCCGCCGGGCGGGCTGGAGATCGCGAGCGTCCCGCCCGCGGCCTCCGCGCGGTCGCGCAGGCCGAGCAGCCCCGTGCCCGCGGCGGCGTCGGCGCCGCCGCGGCCGTCGTCGGCGACCTCGACCCGCAGCAGCTCGCCGTCGTGGCGGATCGTGACGCGCGCCTCGTCCGCCTCTGCGTGGCGGGCGACGTTGGTCAGCGCCTCGGCGGCGATGTAGTACGCGGTCGCCTCGGCGTCCGACGGCGGACGCTCCTCGAGCGCGACGTCGAGCTCGACCGGCACCGGCAGCCGCGCGGTGAGCGCCTCGAGCGCGCGCTCGAGGCCGTGGTCGGAGAGCACGGCCGGGTGCAGGCCGCGCGCGATCTCGCGCAGCTCGGCGAGGCCGGTGTCGAGCTCGCGCGACGCGTCGTCGAGCAGCTTGGCGGCGTCCTCGTCGGCGGCGGTGAGCCGGGCGCGCGCGAGCCGCAGCATCAGCGCGACCGACACCAGGCGCTGCTGGGCGCCGTCGTGGAGGTTGCGCTCCAGCCGCCGCCGCTGCTCGTCCCCCGCGCGCACCACGCGGGCGCGCGAGGCGTTGAGGTCCGCCCGCGCCTGCGCGCTCGCCACCGCCAGCGAGGCGAGCTCGCAGAACGCGCCGAGCCGGTTCTCGCTGTCGGGCGCCAGCGGATCCTCGCTCGCGATCGCCACCGCGCCCCAGAGCGCGCCGGCGACGACGATCGGCGCCGCCGCGGTCGAGCGGTAGCCCGTCCGGAACATCGCGTCCTTGATGTCGCCCTCCAGCCCGCCCCAGTCGTCGATCCGGGCCGGCGCCGCGGTGCGCCGGACGCGGGCGAGCGCCGAGTCCTCGTCGGCCCGGACCCGCTCGCCGATCCGGAAGACGTCGATGTTGTCCCGGTTGTGGCGGCCGAGCACGGTCGCGGTGCCGTCGATCTCGTAGCGGACGACCGTGGAGGCGTTGACCTCCAGCACCCGCGCGCAACCCTCCGAGACGGCGGTGAACACGCGCTCCGGGCTGACCTCGGACGCGACGAGCGTGGCGACCCGCCGCAGCGCGCGCTGCTCGGTCGCCAGCCGGCCGATCTCCGCGAGCTTCTCGCCCGGGTCGGCGGCGAGCGCGTCCTGCACGCCGCGGCTGGGGCTCTCGCGATCGGTGAGGTCGATCCCGGTCGTCACGAGCGCCGCCGGGCTGCCGTCGGGGGCCGGCATCGGATGGTTGGACCAGGCGATCAGCCGCAGCCGGCCCTGCTTGGTGCGCCAGTGGCCGACCTGCGGGCTCGGCGCGCCCGTGCGCCACACGAAGGTCAGGAACTCGCCGAACGCCTCGCGCTCCTCGTAGGGGATCACGACCTCGCGCGCGTCGCGGCCGATCACCTCGTCGCGGCGATATCCCGTGGCGCGCTCGCAGGCCTCGTTGAAGAGCAGGATGCGCCCGTCGCGGTCGAGCACGCAGACCAGCGACTGGGTGGTCTCGGTGAGGATCCGGGCGAAGGACTCTCCGACCTCGAACGCCGTGGGGTCGATCGGCTCGGCCATCGTCGGGCGCTGAGGGTACCTGGCACGCAGCGGGCGGGCGCGGGGCTTCGTGCCCCGCGCCCGCCGTGCTCCTGCGGCGCTACTTGACCGCGGCCGCGGCGTCGACCATCCCCGCCCCGTAGGCGAGGGTGGACGGGATCGCGTTCGGATCCGTCGCGGACGTGGTGAACGTCACGTGGCAGTAGCCCGTGGCGCAGGGGGTGCCGTCCCAGGCCGCGCCGGTCGACGCGGAGGACTTGCCCGTGTGGTTGACGATGCCCTTGCGCGCGGTCGCCTTCAACTGCGCCGCGAGCTGGTCGGGGTGCTCACGCAGGGCCGGCTTGGCGGCCAGCACGAGCGCCGCGACGCCCGCCACCTGCGGCGAGGACATCGAGGTGCCCTGGAACCAGCCGAACGTCGCGCCGTCGTACTGGAAGCACGCGAAGTCGGCGGGGCTGCCGATCGTGCGGCAGATGTCGCCGTTCTTGATCGTCGCGCCGAGCTCGCCCCAGCCGCCGTAGAGCACGTCGGTGCCCGGGCGGGTGTCGAACTTCGGCACGCCGTACTTGCGCCCGCCGCCGGGCGCGCTGACGTCCACGCGCTCGCCGTAGGACGAGTAGTAGGCGAGGTTGTCCTGGCTGCCGACGACGCCGGCGCCCGGCGCGTAGGCAGGCGTGACGTTGCCCGCCGGGTCCGGGATCGCGTTCGAGCTCGCCGACGCCATGATCACGCCGGGGACGCCCGCGGGCGTCTCGAGCATGCCGCGGTAGTCGTTGACGTACTTCTCGATCGCCGCGTCGCCGGGGAACGCGTTGACGCCCTCGGCCTTCTCTGAGGAGACGACGCCGGCGCCCGCGATCGTGCGCGTGCCGCTGTAGCCGGTCAGCGTGACGCTCTTGCGCAGGTTGCGCACGTGCTCGTTGCCGGCCGACGCGACGATCGCCGTGCCCTTGGCGCGGCAGTAGTCGACGGCGTCCTTCCAGAGGAAGTAGTCCTCGGCGTAGTCCTTCGCGAAGTCCGGGTCGTTGACGTCGTCGTAGCCGCCGAGCGACATGTTGATCACGTCGGCGTCGTTGTCGCAGGCGCGCAGCATCGCGTCGGCGATCCAGCTCGTCAGGCCGCCGAAGCCGGTCGCGAGCGCCTTGTAGCCCATGACCTTGGCGTCGGGCGCAATGCCGTTGGTGCCGATGCCGTTGTCGTCGCCGACCATGCGGCTGGCGACCCACGTGCCGTGCCCGTCGGTGTCGGACTTCGAGCAGTCGTGCAGCGAGCCGGGTGCGTTCGGGCCGAAGATGGCGGTGAGCCGGTTGCACGGGATCGTGTTGTCGGTGAACAGCACGTTGTCGCGCAGCTCGGGGTGCGACGGGTCGATGCCGGAGTCGATCACGGCGACCTTGATGCCGGAGCCGCGGGTCGTGTCCCACGCGGAGCGGACGCCGTCGCGGTCGTCCTCCCACTGCAGGACGCCGGGGGCGTTCTCGCCGTTGAAGGCGTCGAAGTCGTGCAGCGGGTCGGGCTGGAACGCGCTCGACTTGTTGACGAGGTCGAGCCAGGCGGCCTTGACGCCCTTCTCGCCCTTGATCTTGGACTTGAAGCCGGAGCCGCTCGGGACGACGGCGAGCGCGTCGATGGCCGAGAGGTCGGTGACCACCTCGGCGCCGGCGTCCGCGACGGCCTGCTTCATCGCCGCGGGCGAGGTGCCCTTGGCGAAGCGGACGACCTGGATGCCGAGGTCGTTGCCGCGCGCCTGCGGCCTGGCGGACGCGGCGGCCGGCAGCGCCGCGCAGGCGGCGACCGCCAGCATGGCCGGGACGAGGCCCTTGCGGGCCTTCGGGGAAAGCATGAAGTCAGAACCCTCCTGATCCGGCGCCGGCCTCCCGGGCGGCGCTCACGTTGGCGCGCAATGTACGGCGGGGGCGCGGCCGATCATGAGTGCGCTCTCATCTGCGGCGGGCCCGTGACCGGCGCGTAGCGCTCGAAGGCCGACTCGAGGTAGCCCTCGCCGCGGGTCAGGCCGGGCAGGCGCTGCTGGAGCTCGTGCACGCGCGCGGCGGGGATCGTGCCCTCGAGCAGCCCGGGCGGGCCCGGCGCGCTCGGCACGGCGCGCAGCTGCGCGAGCGCCGACAGCACCTGGCCGACCAGGTCGGGAGGAGCCTCGAGCCGGAAGCGGTGCAGCGGCTCGAGCACCTCCGTCCCCGCGTCGCGCAGCGCGCGGGCGAGCACGACCGCGGTGAGCATGCGGAAGTCGCCGGCGGTGCTCGACATGCTCTTGTCGAACTCGGCGTGGCTGTGGCTCTGGCGCGCCCAGTAGCCGGAGTGGGTCATCGTCACCGCGCAGTCGGGCACGCGCCAGCCGTGATTGCCGCCGGCGGCGAGCGTCTCGCGTGCGCTCTCCTCGACCGCCGTGAAGAACGCGGGCGGCATCGAGCCGCGCTCGACCTCGATCCCGAACGTCACGCCGGAGCCCGCCGGCACCGGGTCGACGCGCAGGCCGACCGTGGCCAGGTACGGGTTCGGGTCGACGCCGATCAGCTCGAACGCCGCGCCGCTGCCGGCCGGGCGCTCGATGCAGATCGTGGTCGAGGCCTCGAAGGCGACCTCGAGCCCGTACTCGTCCGCGAGCGTCGCCCCGACGACCTCCTTCTGGACCTCGCCGTAGAGCGAGACCAGCAGCTCGCCGCGCAGCTCGTCGCGGCGCAGGTCGATCAGCGGGTCCTGCTCGGCCAGCTGGGTCAGCGCGGCGTGCAGCGCACCGCGCTCGTGCTCGCGCGCAGGCACCACGACGGTCTCGAGCGTCGGCGGCGCGAACTGCGCCGCCGCGCCGCCGGCGGGCGCCCCGAGCGCGTCACCGATGCGGACGTCGCCCAGGCCCCAGAGCTTGCCGATGCGCCCGGCCTCCAGCGCCCGCCGGCCGACGGCCGAGCCCTGCTCGAACACCGCGACCGCGGTCACCTTGCCCTCGCCGCCCGGAAGCGCCACGCGGTCGCGCGTGCGCAGCGTGCCCGAGCGCAGCCGCACGTAGGCGATCCGCTCGCCGGCGTCGCCGCGCTCGATCTTGAACACGGTGCCCGCCACCGGCCCGGCCGCGTCGCCGCGGGCGGCGGGCAGGAACTCGCGCAGGCCGTCCATCAGCGCGCCGACGCCCTCGCCCGTGATCGCCGAGCCGAAGAACACCGGGTGCGCGAGCGCCCGCTTCGAGCGCTCCGCGAGCGTCGCGCGCCCGCGCGGGGGAGGCGCCATCCCGACGACGGCGGGGGAGAGCTTGGCGGCGAGCTCTTCGAGCACGGCCCGCGGCCGCGCGCCCGCGCGATCGGTCTTGTTGACGAAGACCACGGTCGGCACGCGCAGCCGCTGCAGCGCGCGCATCAGCACGCGCGTCTGCGCCTGCACGCCCTCGACGGCGGAGACGACGAGCACCGCGCCGTCGAGCACGGCCAGCACGCGCTCCACCTCGGCGATGAAGTCCGGGTGGCCGGGGGTGTCTATGAGGTTGACGGTGTCGCCGCCGAGCGCGAACGAGACGACCGCGGACTTGATCGTGATGCCGCGGCGCCGCTCGAGCTCGAGCGAGTCGGTGCGGGTCGTCCCGTCGTCGACGCTCCCGAGCTCGTCGATGACGCCGGCCGCGTGGAGCAGCCGCTCGGTGAGACTGGTCTTACCGGCGTCGACGTGGGCCAGGACGCCCAGGTTCAAGGTACGCACAGCGCTGCATGTCCTCCATGTGGATCGCGATGGTGTGGATGGACATGCAGGTCCTCATTCCGGCTCCTCGGGGTCGGGGGTGTGCGTAGCGGCCGGACAGTGCAGCAGACGACCGGGTTCGAACCCGGCCCGGCTCAGTTGCGCGCGGCGTAGGCCGCGAGCCCGTTGACGTTCTCGGCGATGAACTTGTCCAGCCCGCGGCGGACGAGTGCGCCCGTGCCCGGGATCTTCGGGTCGAACTGGGACACCCAGCGGATCTCGGTGCCGCCGTCGCGCGGCGTCAGGTCGATGTCGGCGCGGTAGTTCTTGACCGGCAGCTTGGACTCGTGGGTGTAGGAGAAGCGGCGGTTCTCGACGAGCTCGGCGACGGTGTCGCGGCCCTCGACCTTGCCCTGGCGGAAGATCCGGACGGCGCCGAGGCCCTCGGGCTCGCCCTCGCCGGGACGCTCGAGCTCGAACGAGTCGAGCTTGCCCCAGACGGGCCAGGTGGCGCCGTCGCGCAGGAGCGCGTAGACGGCGGTCGGGTCGGCGGAGGTGGTGGCGGTGTGTTCGATGCGCTGGCGGCTCATGATGTACCGCATGGTACACGTACCAACTGGTACACGCAAGCGCTAGACTCGCCCGATGGGCCAGACGGCGAGCGGGGCGAGCG
>Ga0207708_10001943_pt1 | contig 15234 bp, 13 predicted proteins | sample KBSK5101metaG_FD_184340 | JGI IMG/M metagenome (GOLD analysis project Ga0207708, IMG submission 184340) | Corn, switchgrass and miscanthus rhizosphere microbial communities from Kellogg Biological Station, Michigan, USA - KBS K5-10-1 metaG... | ecosystem: Host-associated > Plants > Roots >...
CGCAGCCCCGGTGCCGGCGATGTCGGGGGCCGAGCCGTGCACGGGCTCGAACAGGCCGGGGTCGCCGGCGGCGCCGAGCGAGGCCGAGGGCAGGAGGCCGATCGAGCCCGTGAGCATGGCCGCCTCGTCGCTGAGGATGTCGCCGAACATGTTCTCGGCCACGATCACGTCGAAGTGGCGCGGGTTGGCGACGAGCTGCATGGCCGCGTTGTCGACCAGCATGTGCTCGAGCCGGATGTTCGGGTACTCGCTCGAGTGGACGTTGGTGACGACCTCGCGCCACAGGCGCGACGTCTCGATCACGTTGGCCTTGTCGACGCTGGTCACGCGGGCCTCGGCGGCGTCGAAGGCCACCCGGGCGATGCGCTCGACCTCGCCCACGCTGTACACGCACGTGTCGAACGCGCTGTCGGCGTCGCGGCCGCGCGCGCCGAAGTACAGGCCTCCGGTGAGCTCGCGCACGACGAGCAGGCTCGTGCCCTCGATGACCTCGCGGCGCAGCGGGCTGGCGTCGTAGAGCGCCGGGATCGGGCGAACCGGGCGCAGGTTGGCGTAGAGGCCGAGGCTCTTGCGCAGGCCGAGCAGGCCCTGCTCGGGCCGCGGGGCGTCGGGGTCCGTGGTGTCCCACTTGGGGCCGCCGACGGCGGCCAGGAGGACGGCGTCGGCGCTGCGACAGGCCTCGAGCACGTCATCGGTCAGCGCGGTGCCGTGGGCGTCGATGGCGGCGCCGCCGAACACGCGCTCGTCGAACGCGAAGCTTCCGACCTTGTCCAGCACCGCGAGCGCGCTGGTCATGATCTCGGGGCCGATCCCGTCGCCCGGCAGGGTCACGATGCGCCGCGCCATGAGTCGGCGGACCCTAGAGTGTCGCGGTCATGAGTGCACGGATGCTCGCGCTCGCGGGACTGCTCGCGACGCTCCTCATCGCGCCGGCCGCGGCCCGCGCCGACATCAAGCCGTTCGGGACGCTGAACTGCGCCCCCCAGGGCGGGGTCCGCTTCTGCCCCGGGCAGTCGAGCCTCGGCAACGACCAGCGGATCAAGTCCTTCGACGGCGTGCCGCTGGACGCCGACGTCGCCCTGCCCGCCAGTGGCGACAGCAACCTGCCGCTGGTCGTGCTCCTGCACGGCTGGGGCGGGAGCAAGGTCGGGTTCAACCAGATGCAGGCCTGGGCGGCGCGCGGCTACGCGGTCCTCTCCTACACGGCGCGCGGGTTCAACGGCTCGTGCGGGCGCCCCGACAACCGCCTGTTCGACCCCGCCGGCTGCGCGACGGGCTGGCTGCACCTGGCCGACGTGCGCTACGAGGCGCGCGACACCCAGTTCCTGGCCGGCGAGCTGGCCGACCAGGGCCTGATCGACGGCCAGCGCATCGGCGTGACCGGGCCCTCGTACGCGGGCGGCCAGTCGATGGAGCTGGCGGCCCTGAAGGACCGCTACATGGACACCGACGGCAACCTGCACCCCTGGGTCAGCGACGGCGGCCATCCCATGCGTATCGCCGCGGCGGCGCCGACCATCCCGTGGACCGACCTCGCGTACTCGCTCGAGCCCAACGGCCGCACGCTCGACTACACGATCGCCGGCCCGACCGACGACACCACGCCGATCGGGGTCGAGAAGCAGTCGTTCGTCAGCGGCCTGTACGCGCTCGGCTCCGCCACCGGCTACTACTCGCCGCCGGGCGTCGACCCGTCGGCCGACCTCACGACGCAGTTCGCCCGCGTCAACCAGGGCGAGCCCAACGACGCCACCGCGGATGCGATCGCCAAGGAGATCACGACCTACCACTCGGCCTACTACCTCGACCATTCCGAGGCCCCGGCGCCGCTGCTGATCTCCAACGGCTGGACCGACGACCTGTTCCCGCCCGACGAGGCGCTGCGCTTCTACAACCGCACCCGTATGCAGTACCCGGGCAGCCCGATCGCGCTGATGTTCTTCGACTTCGGGCACATGCGCGGGACCGGCAAGCCCGCCGACACCGCCCGCCTGCAGCAGCGCCAGTTCGCGTGGTTCGACCACTACGTCAAGGGCGACGACAGCGTGCCGGTCCTGAACGGCGTCGAGACACTCACCCAGACCTGCCCGAAGGCCGCGCCCTCCGGCGGGCCGTTCGACGCGCCGGACTGGAACGCGCTGCACCCGGGCGAGGTCCGGTTCAAGGCCGCCGACCCCGAGGACGTCTCCTCGGCCGCCGGCAGCCCGGAGGTCAACCGCACCGTCGACCCGATCGCGGGCGGCGGCGACGCGTGCGCGACGACCGCGTCGGCCGACCAGAAGGGGACCGCCACCTACCGGCTCCCGAAGGTGACCGGCAAGGGCTACACGCTGATGGGCGCGCCGACGGTGATCGCCGACCTCACGGTCAAGGCGTCGACGGCGGCGGTCAACACCGAGCTGGCGGCGCGGCTGTGGGACGTGGCCCCGGACGGCAACCAGACCCTGGTCGCGCGAGGCCTGTTCCGGCCCACCGGCGACGGTCGCCAGGTCTTCCAGCTGCACCCGAACGGCTGGCACTTCGCGGGCGGCCACGTGCCCAAGCTCGAGCTCCTGGGCAATGACGCGCCCTACGGCCGCATGTCGAACTTCCCGTTCCGGACCACGGTCTCGAACCTCGACGTCCGCCTGCCGACCCACGACAAGCCGGGGGCGACGAAGCAGGTAGTGACCCCGGCGGCGCCGTTCCTGCCCAAGGGCGCGACGCCCACGGCCGAGGCGGCCAAGGCGATCAAGGCCGCGGAGAAGGCGAAGAAGCGCAGCCGCTAGGCGACGGCGGCGGGTGCCAGCACGGCGTCGAGCAGGCCCGGGAAGCGCGCCTCGAGGTCGGCGCGGCGCAGCGAGCTGAGCTTCGCCGCGCCCTCGCGCCACTGCTCGATGACGCCCGCCTCGCGCAGGACGCGGAAGTGGTGGGTGCACGTCGACTTGGTGATCTCGAGCCCGAAGCTCCCACAGGCCCGCGGCTCCTCGTCGGCCGCGAGCACGGCGACGATCCGCAGCCGCTGCGGATCGCTGAGCGCGTGCAGGACCGCGGTGAGCTCGATCTCGTCGCGATCCGGGTGCTCGAGGGGCATGACGCAGAGTGTACGACGATCGTCGAACTCGTTGCTACGGTGATCGTCGTACATGACGCTACCCGCGCCAGTTCGCCGCAACCTGCTTCTGCTCGTCGTCTGCCTCGCGCAGCTGATGGTGGTGCTCGACGTCTCGATCGTGAACGTCGCGCTGCCGTCGATCCGGCATGACCTCGGGTATTCGACCACGGGACTGCAGTGGGTCGTCAACGCGTACACGCTGACGTTCGCCGGCTTCCTCATGCTCGGCGGCCGCGCGGCCGACCTGCTCGGGCGCCGGCGCGTGTTCCTGGCCGGCACCGGGCTGTTCACGCTGGCCTCGATCCTGTGCGCCGTGGCCGACTCGCAGGCCACGCTGGACGGCGCTCGCGCGCTGCAGGGCTTCGGCGCGGCGATCATCTCCCCGGCCACACTGGCGATCCTCGCGACCTCGTTCACCGAGGGGCGCGCGCGCAACCGCGCGCTGGCCGCATGGGGCGCCATGGGCGGCGTCGGCGGCGCTGCCGGGGTGCTGCTGGGCGGCCTGCTCACCCAGGAGCTCAGCTGGCCCGCGATCTTCCTCATCAACGTGCCCATCGGGCTCGTGGTCATCGCCGCCGGCCTGCGCGTCGTGCCCGAGGGCCGGGCCCAACTCGAGCACCGGCACTTCGACGTCACCGGGGCGATCCTCATCACGCTCGGGCTCACGGCGCTCGTGTACGGCATCGTGCGCACCGACAGTCTCGGCTGGGGCGCGACCGGCGTGCTCGTGCCGATCGCGATCTCGGTCGTGCTCCTCGCCGCCTTCGCGCTGGTCGAGGCGCGCGTCGCCAAGGCGCCGCTCATGCCCGCTCGCCTGGTCAAGCTCGGGCGCCTGCGCGCGGCCAACCTCGTGATCTTCCTGCTCTTCGCCGCGGTGTTCGCGATGTGGTTCTTCGTCTCGCTGTATCTGCAGCAGGTGCTCGGCCTCGACGCGCTCGAGGCCGGCCTGGCCTTCCTGCCCATGACGCTGGTCATCATCGCCGTGACCACGCAGACGCCGAAGCTCATCGCCCGCTTCGGCTCGGGCCGCGTGCTCGCCGTCGGCCTGCTCCTCGCGGGCGTGGGCATGGCGCTCTTCTCCGACGTCCACGCCGGCGGCAGCTACGTGGCCAACGTCCTGCCCGCCGGCCTGGTGACCGCGGTGGGGCTGGGCCTGGGCCTGGTCTCCGGCACCATCGTCGCCGTCCAGGGCGTCGAGCCGCGCGACAGCGGCCTGGCCTCGGCGCTCCTGAACAGCTCGCGGCTGGTCGGCGGCGCCCTCGGCCTCGCGGTGCTGAGCGCGATCGCCGCCTCGCACACCAGCGACAAGCTCGCCGCGGGCACGCCGCACCTGGCCGCCCTCAGCGACGGCTTCTCGGTCGCGTTCCTCACGGGCGCGGGCGCGTGCCTCGTCGGCGCGCTGCTCGCCGCCCTCCTCCTCGGCCGCCGGGCGGCTCCCGCACCGGCACCGGCGACCGAGGTGGAGTCTCCCGCCGCCTAGAGCGCGACCTGCTTGACCACGGTGGGCGCGGCCCCGCCCGTGCCCACGGCAGCGATCCTGAGCGTCAGCCGCTGAGCATCACCGCGGTGGATGGCGCGCCGCAGGGCGGCCGGGTAGCGCAGGGTCAGCCGGTCCGGGCGGCCCTGCATGAGCGCCGTGCCCGCCTTCAACGCCACCGGCTTGCCCCCGTCCACTCCGGCTCGCGCCGTCGCGATCAGCGAGCAGGCCCGGTCGCACATGGCGGTCAGCGACGCGCCGTGCCCGCCGCCGCGCACCGACGTCACCTGGACCGCGGGCGCGCAGCGCGGGAACGGCGCTGTCGGGTCGTCGAAGCGCTGGATGCGGTCGTTCTCCTCGTCGCTGACGTACACACCGCCGCGACAGTCGACGGCGATGCCGTAGGGGTCGTGGAACTCCCCGGGCCCGCTGCCCTCGGAGCCGTCGCCGCCGTTGCGCCCCCACATGCCGACGAAGCTGCCGTCGAGGCCGAACTGGCTGACGCGGTCGTTGTCGACCTCGGTGACGTAGATGCTGCCGGTGGCCTCGTCGATCGCGGCCGTGTAAGGCAGGCTGAGCTGGCCCGGCGCCTTGCCGAGGCCGCCGAAGGCGCGAATCAGCTGCCCGTCGGGCGTGAACTCCTGCACGCGGTTGTTGAGCTTCTCGACCACGTAGACGTCGCCGGCCGCGTCGGTGACCACGCCGCGGGGCTCGTTGAACTCGCCGGGCCCGCTGCCCGAGGAGCCGTCGCCGCCGTTGCGCCCCCACTTGCGCAGGAACTGCCCGTCGGGGGTGAACGCCTGGACCCGGTTGTTGCCGTGGTCGGCGACGTAGACCGTGCCGTCGGGTCCGACGCCGATGCCGCGCGGGTCGTCGAACTGCCCGTCGCCGACGCCCTTGGTCCCCCACGAGCGCACCATCCCGCCGAGCAGGTTGAGCTGCACCACGCGGTTGTTGCCGTTGTCGATCACGTAGACGGCACCGCGGTCGTCGACGGCCACGCCGTACGGCGACTTCAGGCCCAGCCCGTCCTTCCAAGAGGCGATGAACGTGCCGTCGGCCGAGAAGACCTGCACGCGGTCGTTGCTGCGGTCGGCGACGAACAGGCGGCCGGCGCTGTCGGTCGCGAGACCGTCGGGGGTGTCGAACTGGCCGTCGCCCGAGCCCTTCGTGCCCCACGCCGACAGGAACGGCGGGACCGCCTGCGCGGCCGGGGCGAGGAGCGCGAAGGCGATGAGCACGAGGGCCAGCACGAGGCGCGGATGTCGGGTCATACCCCTGTGAACCGCGGGCGGCGCGAACGTTCCAGCGCGTGCGCGCCAACCTGCTCCTGGCGTATTTACCAACGCCTGGCGCGCTGCGGTTACGATCGCGCGCGGTGAGCGAGGAGGGCGCTACGTTCCTCGCCGCGTTGAGCGAGGACGAAGTCCAGGCACTACGCGAGCGGGCGACGACACGGAAGTTTTCCCGCGGTACCGCCGTGGCCCACGCGGGTCAGGCCGGCGACAGGGTCATCGTCGTCCTGTCCGGACACGTGAAGCTCATCCGCGTCACCGAGGACGGTCGCGATGTGCTGCTGGCCATTCGCGGGCCCGGCGACCTGGTCGGCGAGCAGTCCGCCATCGACGGGCAGCCGCGGTCGGCGTCGATCGTCGCGCTGGACGCCGTCGAGGCGCTGGCGCTGGCCCCCGCCGACTTCCTCGCCTTCCTGACCGCGACCCCGAACGCGTCGCTCTACGTCATGCGCCTGCTCGTCGCCCGCCTGCGCGACGCCGACCGCAAGCGGGTCGAGTACGCGACCCAGGACGTGGTCGGGCGGCTCGCCGGGCGCCTGGTCGAGCTGGTCGAGCGGTTCGGCGCCGACGACGGCGGCTCGGTGCGGATCGACCTGCCGCTCACGCAGGAGGACCTGGCCGGATGGGTCGGGGCCTCGCGCGAGGCCACCAGCCGGGCGCTGCAGCAGATGCGCGGGTTGGGCTGGGTCACGACGGAGCGGCGCGCGATCACGGTGCACGACCTGGACGGCCTCGGGCGGCGGGCCAGCGCATGAGGGCCTTCCTGCTCGTGCTCGTCGCCGCGGCGGCACTGGCTGTCGGCGCGGCGCCCGCGTCCGCGGTCCTGTTCCGCGAGTTCTCCACCGCCGCCCCCAACACGCTGCCCGCGGGCATCACCAACGGGCCCGACGGCGCGCTGTGGTTCGCGGAGAACGGCGGCAGCGCGGTCGGCCGCATCCAGGTCGACGGCACGCTGGGCGCGTTCCCGGTCGGCGGCACGAACAACACCCTGATCGGCATCACGCGCGGCCCCGACGGGAACCTGTGGGTCACCGACGACCTCAACGGGATCATCCGCCGCGTCACCCCCGCCGGCGGGGTCACCGCGTTCCCGCTCCCGACCTCCTCGGGTGCGCAGGACATCACCACCGGCACGGACGGAGCGCTCTGGTACACGATGCGCAACGTCAACAAGATCGGCCGCATCACCACCAGCGGCGCGGTCACCGAGTACACGCTGCCGCAGTCGACCAGCCTGCCCTACGGCATCGTCAGCGGCCCCGACGGCGCGCTCTGGTTCGCCGAGGAGAGCGGGCGCATCGGCCGCATCACCACCGGTGGCGCCATCTCGGAGTTCAACGTGCCGACGCCGGGCAGCTTCCCGCACGACATCGCCGTCGGGCCTGACGGCGCCATGTGGTTCACCGAGCGCGACGCCGACAAGATCGGCCGCATCACGACCGCCGGCGCGATCAGCGAGTTCCCCGTCCCCACCCCGCAGGCGCTGCCCCTGGGCATCACCAACGGGCCCGACGGCGCCCTGTGGTTCACCGAGAGCGTGGCCGAGGCGATCGGCCGCATCACCCCCGACGGCACGATCTCCGAGTACCCGCTGCCCAGCCCGCCCGGCAGCCCGTCCGACATCACCACCGGCCCCGACGGCGGCATCTGGTACACGCGCGCCACCGATCGCGTGGGCCGCCTCGACCCGAGCGCGAACCCGGTCACCGGCCAGGCCGTGGTGGCCGAGCCGGTCGAGGGCAACGTGCTCGTGCGCACCCCCGGCAGCACGTTCCAGCCGCTGACCGCGGGCCAGGTCATCCCCACCGGCTCGGAGATCGACACCACCACCGGCCGCATCCGCATCACCGCCGGCGTGGGCACCGACACCAGCGCCACCAAGACCATCGACTACTACCAGGGCCGCTTCAAGATCACCCAGCCCGCCACGCCCAACGCCGTGCTGCGCGCGACGCTGAGCGGGCCGCTCAGCCGCTGCCGCGCCCGCCGCGCCGGCGCCGGCGTCGCCGCGAGCAAGAAGAAGCGCAAGCTCTGGGGCGACGGCAAGGGCAGCTACGAGACCCGCGGCCGGCGCGGCTCGGGGACGGTGCGCGGCACGATCTGGCTGGTCCAGGACAACTGCGACGGCTCCACGCTGATCCGGGTCAAGGAGGGCACCGTGATCGCGCGGGACCTCGTGCGCCGCAAGAACATCAGGCTCCGCGCGGGCCAGCGGTACGTCGCGCGTCCGCGCCGGCGCTGAGATGCGCGGGCCGCGGTCGCGCCGGATCGCGCTGCTGGTCGTCGCGCTGGTGGCGGTCGGCGCCGGGATCGCCGTGTACGCGACCGGCGTCCTGAACCGGGTCGAGCACTCGAGCGTGGACGCCCGCTTCGACGTGCGCGGCGACCGCAAGCCCAACCCGGACATCGTCATCGTCGAGGTCGACGACACGACGTTCCACGACCTGCAGCGGCGCTGGCCCTTCCCCCGCTCGCTCCACGCCCAGGTCATCCGGCGCCTGGCCGCCGCCGGCGCCCGCGCCATCGGCTACGACGTCCAGTTCACCGAGCCCACCACCGTGAACGAGGACAACGCGCTCATCGAGGCGGTCAGGGCGGCGCCGCGGATGGTGCTCTCCACCACCGAGGTCGACAAGCACGGCCACAGCGGGGTGTTCGGCGGCGACGACGTCGTGCGCAGCGTGGGCGCGCGGGTGGGCGACGCCGTGGACGACACCGACGGCGACGGCGTGTGGCGGCGCTTCTTCGCGGCCTACCAGGGCCTCGCCAGCTTCCCCGTCGCAGTGGCCGAGCGGGCGACCGGGCGGCCGGTGGACCGCAAGCGCTTCGACGACGGCGAGGCGTGGATCGACTACGCCGGCCCGCCCGACACCTATCCGATCGTGCCGTTCTCGCGCGTGCTGCGCGGCCAGGTGCCGCCGAGCACGTTCAAGAACCGGATCGTGATCGTGGGCATGGGCGCGCCGACCCTGCACGACACCCACACCACGCCGACCTCGGGGCGCGGGGAGATGATCGGGCCCGAGGTCTGGGCCAACGCCGTCGCCACCTTGCTCGACGACTTCCCCCTGCGCTCGACGCCGGGGTGGCTGAACGTGGTGCTCGTCGCGCTGCTCGGCCTCGTCGTGCCCGCGGCCGGGCTGCGCTGGGGCGCGCTGCGCACGCTGGCCCTCGGCATCGGTCTGGCAGCCGTGTACGTGGTCGGCGCCCAGCTCGCCTTCAACAGCGGCTGGATCACCCCGGTGATCGCTCCGCTGCTCGCGCTCGCGCTGGGTGCGGTGGGCACGCTCGGCGTGGTCGGGTTCCTCGCCGCCCTGGACCGCGAGCGCACGCGCACGCAGTTCGCCCGCTTCGTCCCCGAGTCGGTGGTGGACACCGTGCTGGCCCAGGCCCACGGCGCGCGGCTGGGCGGCGTGCGCACCGAGGCCACGGTCCTGTTCTGCGACCTGCGCGGCTCCACGGCCATGCTCGAGCGCATGAGCCCCGAGCGCGGGATCGAGGTCATCAACCGGTATTTGACCGCGATGACCGACGCCGTCGTCGCCCACGGCGGCACGCTGGCCGGGTTCCGCGGCGACGGCCTCCTGGCCCTGTTCGGGGTGCCGCTCGCGCAGCCCGACCACGCCGACCGCGCGCTGGCCGCCGCGCGCGATATGGCCGGCGAGCGGCTGGCGGCGGTCAACGCCGCCCTGCGCGCGGAGGGCCTCGAGCACGACCTCGAGATCGGCATCGGCGTGTGCTCGGGCGAGCTCATGGCCGGCAACGTCGGCTCGGACCAGCGCATGGAGTACACGGCAATCGGCGACCCGGCCAACGTCGCCTCGCGCCTGGAGGGCCTGACCAAGGGCACCGGCCACCGCGTGTTCATCGCCGACGCGACCAAGGTCCTGCTCCACGACGGCGCTGCCGACGGCCTCGTCGAGGTCGACGAGCTCCAGGCGCGCGGGCGCAGCGCGCCGGTGCGCACCTGGACGCTGGCCTAGGCGCGGGCGTCGATGTTGAGCCTTACGTAGTCGAGGACGAGCGGCTCGCCGACGCCCTGGAGCACCTCGGCCACGTAGGCGTCCCGAAGCGGCTCGGGCAGGCGGTCCAGGTGCGAGCCGAGGCAAACCGTGCTGGCAAAGCCGGCGGCGTCCTCGGGCTCGGCCCGCTCCTCGGTGCGCCAGCAGCGCGCCTGGGCAAAGCCGGCCCGGCGGAGGCGGTCGTGCGTCGGGATCGGCGCGGCGTAGTTCCAGGGCCGCCAATCGGCGATGTGCTCGCCGTACGGCTCGCGCTCGCCGACCTCCCGCATCACCGCCTTGAGGGCGGCGATGTTGCCCTCGCCGCCGCACTGGGCCACCAGCTGCCCGCCGGGCCGGAGCGCGGCGCGCAGCGCCGCGAACAGGCGGTCGTGGTCGGAGATCCAGTGGAAGACGGCGTTCGAGAACACGGCGTCGACCGGCTCGTCGAGCTCGAGCTCGGTGAGGTCGCACACCTGGGTCTGTACCCGGTCGGCAGGCAGGGCCTCGCGCGCGGCGGCGACCATCGAGGGCGAGCCGTCGACGGCGATCACGCGCCCGTGCGGCAGGCGGTCCAGCAGCTTGGCGGTCACGCCGCCGCTGCCGCAGCCGGCGTCGAGCACGGTCTCGTCGCCGCGCAGCTCGAGCCGGTCGATCAGGCGCTCGCCCCACTGCGCCATCGGTGTGCCCACGCGGCTGTAGGTCCGCGCGTCCCAGTCCCGCGTCGCCTTCACAGCGCCGTAGTGACGGGGCCGGACCGCTCGCGCTCGCGCTCGTAGCGGTCGATGTCCTCGGCGCGCTCGAGCGAGAGCGCGATGTCGTCGAGGCCGTTGAGCAGGCGGTTCTTGATCTCCCCGTCGATGTCGAAGAGCACGTTGTGCCCGTCGAAGGCGACGTACTGGTCGGGCAGCGAGATCTCCGCCTCGGACGCCGCCATCAGCGCCCGCACCTCGGGCTCGGGCAGGGCCACCGGCAGCAGTCCGTTCTTGGTGCAGTTCGAGTAGAAGATGTCGGCGAAGCTCGGCGCGACGATGGCCCGGAAGCCGTAGTCCTCCAGCGCCCAGGGGGCGTGCTCGCGCGACGAGCCGCAGCCGAAGTTGCGGCCGGTCACGAGGATGGGGTGCGGGTGCAGCACCCAGTCGTCCTCCTTGGCCCAGTCGTGGAACAGGAACTCGCCGAAGCCGGTCCGCTCCACGCGCTTGAGGAACTGCTTGGGGATGATCTGGTCGGTGTCGACGTCGTTGCGGTCCAGGACCGAGATCGGCCCGGCGACCTTCGTGATCGGGTCCATGGCGTTCAGGCCTCCCAGGTGCGGATGTCGACGAAGTGGCCCTCGACGGCCGCGGCCGCGGCCATCTGGGGCGAGACGAGGTGCGTGCGGCCGCCGCGGCCCTGGCGCCCCTCGAAGTTGCGGTTCGAGGTCGAGGCGCAGCGCTCGCCCGGCTGCAGGATGTCCGGGTTCATGCCCAGGCACATCGAGCACCCCGCCCCGCGCCACTCGAAGCCCGCGCCCTCGAAGACCTCCTTCAGGCCCTCGGCCTCGGCCTGGTGCTTGACCTGCACCGACCCCGGGACAACCATCGCTCTCACCCCGCGCGCGACGCTGCGGCCACGGACGACGTCGGCGGCGGCGCGCAGGTCGCCGATGCGCGAGTTCGTGCACGAGCCCAGGAACACGCGGTCGACGCGGATGTCGGTGATCGGCGTGCCCGGCTCCAGGTCCATGTACTTCAGCGCCCGCTCGGCGCCCTCGCCGTCGGGGTCGGGCACCGCGTCGGTGACCGGCACGACCTGGCCCGGCGTCGTGCCCCAGGTGACTACGGGCGAGAGCGCGGCGGCGTCGACGACGACCTCCTTGTCGAAGGTCGCGCCGTCGTCGGTGTGGAGCGCGCGCCAGCCCGCGATGGCCTCGTCGAGGTCGGCCGGGGCGGCCTCCTTGCCCTCGACCCAGGCGAAGGTGGTGTCGTCGGGCGCCACCATGCCGGCGCGCCCGCCGCCCTCGATGGTCATGTTGCAGACGGTCATGCGGCCCTCCATCGAGAGCCCCTCGACGGCCGGGCCGGCGTACTCGACCACGTGGCCGGCGGCGCCGTCGACGCCCATCTGGCCGATGGTGCCGAGGATCAGGTCCTTGGCGGTGACGCCGAACCCGAGCTCGCCCTCGTAGCGGATGCGCATCGACTTGGGCTTGGACTGGGTCAGGCACTGGGTGGCCAGGACGTGTTCCACCTCGCTCGTGCCGATCCCGAAGGCGAGGGCGCCGAAGGCCCCGTGGGTGGCGGTGTGGGAGTCGCCGCAGACGATGGTCATGCCCGGCTGGGTCAGCCCGAGCTCGGGGCCGATGACGTGCACGATGCCCTGGCGGTCCGAGCCCAGCGAGTACAGCGGGATGGCGAACTCGGCGGCGTTGCGCTCGAGCGTCTCGACCTGGATGCGGGAGAGCTTGTCGCGGATGCGCGCCGCCACCGGCGTGCCGTCGGTGGGCACGTTGTGGTCGGCCGTGGCCAGCGTGCGATCGGGCCGGCGTACGGCGCGGCCCTCGAGGCGCAGCCCGTCGAACGCCTGCGCGCTCGTGACCTCGTGCACGAGGTGCAGGTCGATGTAGAGCAGGCCGGGGGCGACCTCGTGCGCCTCCCAGATCTTGTCGAACAGCGTCTTGGGCATGGGGGTGCTCCTAGCTCCGTCTGAGCCCGGCGGAGACGACCGCCAACAGCGTCGCCTCCCCGGGGCCGGGGTTCTCGAAGTGGTGCGGAAGGTCCGCGTCGAAGGTCACCGTGTCGCCGGCGGCCAGGGCGTGGCGCTCGCCGTCGATGACGAGCTCCACCGCACCGGCCTCGATGACGGCGGTCTCGCGGCTGCCGGGCTCGTGCATCGGCGGGTCGCCGGGGCCGCCGGTCTGCGCGCCCGCGGCGAGCGCGTGGCGCGAGAGCTCGGCGCGCAGGCCGGGCGCGGGTGGGGTCAGGATCTCGTAGCGGTGCCCGCCGCCGCCGCCCTGGCGGCGCTCGTCGGCGCGCACGATCGACACCACCCCGCCCTCGTCCAGGCGCAGTAGCTGGGAGAGGCGCAGGTCCAGCCCCTCGGCGATCCGCGCGGCCACGGCCAGCGTCGGGCTGGTCTCGCCCCGCTCGACCTGCGAGAGCATCGGGGCCGAGACGCCCGAGCGCTCGGCCAGGTCGCGCAGCGAGAGCGACAGGCCCTCGCGCAGGGCGCGGATGCGTGGGCCGAGCGTGGCCAGGGCGCGCGGATGGGGCTGGGCGGATGCGACTGTCACTGTACGAGCGTACGTTATCACGTACAGCGCATCGGCCAGGACCGGCGTTTAGCCTCGCTCCATGGGACTCCGGGCAGGGATCCCGGCCGCGCTGGCCGTGTGCGTGCTGCTCGTGGCGGCTCCCGTGGCCGCCGCCGCGGACCCCCTGCGGGCGCACCAGTGGGGGCTGGACATGATCCACGCGGACGCCGCCCATGCGGTGAGCACCGGCGCCGGCGCGGTGGTCGCGGTCGTCGACACCGGCGTCAAGGCCGACCACCCGGACCTCTCGGGCCAGCTGCTGGCGGGGCACGACTTCGTCGACAACGACGACACGCCGCAGGACGGCAACGGCCACGGCACCCACGTCACCGGCGTCATCGACGCGCCGTCCGGCAACGGCGTCGGGGTCGAGTCGGTCGCGCCGGGGGCCAAGGTCCTCCCCGTGCGCGTGCTCGACGACAGCGGCGACGGCGACGCCGACCAGGTCGCGGCCGGCATCGACTGGGCCGCCGACGACGGCGCCGACGTCATCAACCTCTCGCTGGGCGGGAGCCTGCCGCTCATCGGCGGCTCGAGCGCCAGCTTCGACGCCGCCGTCGACCGGGCGCTGGACCGCGGCATCGTCGTGGTCGCCGCCGCAGGCAACGATGGGCTGCCGGTGTGCGAGCAGAGCGCGGGCCAGGGGCGGTTGCTGTGCGTGGGCTCGGTGGACAAGCGCGGCAACCGGTCGTACTTCTCGAACTTCGGCGGCGGGCTGGCCATCACGGCCCCCGGCGGCTCGGGCCTGCCCGGCGCCGACGAGGACATCCTCTCGACCTGGAACGACGGCGGCTACACCGAGCTCGCGGGCACCTCGCAGGCCACGCCGTTCGTCTCCGGCGTGGCGGCGCTGCTGGTGTCGAAGGGCGTCCGCGGCCAGGCCGCGGTCGCGCGCATCCTGTCGACCGCGCACGACGCCGGCCCGGTCGGCCCCGACGCCACCTACGGCGCCGGGATCGTCGACGCCGCGGCAGCGGTCGCCGGCCTCGGCGGCGCGGGTGGCGGGCCAGGGCCGGGCGCGACGCCGCCGCCCGCGGCCGTGCCGCCACCCGCACCGGCCACCGCGACTATCGGCATCACGATCGGGCGGCGCATCAGTCGCGGCGGCCTGCTGCGGCGCGGCCTGCCCGTGCGCTGCCGCGCGGCCGGCATCGGCACCTGCGACGTCACCGCCCGCTACGGACGCACCCCGGTGGCCCGCGGCGCCGGGGCGGTGACGCTCACAAAATCCGCGCTCGTGCGCGCCGTGGTCACCGGCGCCGGGCGTCGCGTGCTGGCCCACGAGCGCCATTCCGTGCGCTTGAAAGTCTTCGTGCGGTGTCCCGGAATCACACCAAAAAACGCCCATGTAGTAGTCGGCAGCGGTTAGCCTCGCGGCAGTCGATTCCCTGCAAGAGGTAAGAGGAGGCCCGATGGCCGCTCCCGAGGTGCCGCTCCGCGGCGCCAGTGCTCAGGTCAAGCTGCGCAATCCGGTGAACACCGCGTTGCTGTCGCTGATCCCGTTCTACGCGCTGTTCTGGTGGTACTACATCAACAAGGAGATGGTCGAGCTCGGGCGCGCCCGCGGCACCGACCAGCTCGGCGACAGCCCTGGCACCTCGGTGCTTGCGCTGTTCCCCGGCGGCCTCATCATCGTGCCGGCGCTTCTGTCCTACTGGAACACCAACGGCCGCATCCTGCATGCGCAGGCGCTGGCCGGCGTGCCGGGGGGTGAGCAGATCAACCAGGCCGTTTCGTTCATTCTGCTCATCGTCTTCGCGCCGATCGGCATCTGGTGGATGCAGAACGAGCTCAACAAGGTGTGGGCGCTCGAGACCGAGGGTGGTGCGGCGATGCTCCAGCAGGGCGCGCCTGCCCCCGCGGCCGCCAACCCCGTTGCCGGCGAGGCCCAGCCGGCTCAGCAGCAGCCGACGCCCCCCGCTCAGTGAGCTAACGCGTCAGGCGCAGCGCAGCGCGGCCGCGAGCCGCGCGCGCGTGCGGTAGGCCGTCCGGTCGTACACAGCGACGAACCGGACGGCCTCACCGCGTACTCCGTACGCTGACGCCGTGCCGTTCACACGCCCCGACGTGCTTGTCCT
>Ga0207708_10001944_pt1 | contig 15231 bp, 13 predicted proteins | sample KBSK5101metaG_FD_184340 | JGI IMG/M metagenome (GOLD analysis project Ga0207708, IMG submission 184340) | Corn, switchgrass and miscanthus rhizosphere microbial communities from Kellogg Biological Station, Michigan, USA - KBS K5-10-1 metaG... | ecosystem: Host-associated > Plants > Roots >...
AGGCCGTGCAGGTCGTGGATGTGCGCGAGGCCGACGAATTCAACGGGCCGCTCGGCCACGTGCCGGGCGCGAAGCTCATTCCGCTCGGGGCGCTCAAGGACAAGACCGCGGCGTTCGAGAAGGAAAAGCCGATCGTCGCCGTGTGCCGCTCGGGGGCGCGCTCGGCGCAGGCGACCGTCATCCTCGGCAAGGCGGGCTTCGAGCGGGTCGCCAATCTCTCCGGCGGCATGCTGCGCTGGCGCGCCCAGCGCCTTCCGGTCGAAGGCGGCAGCGACGTCCGGAATCTGCGCACCACGGCCCGCCGCGACGGCTCGGGACCGGACGCAGACTGGATCATCGACGGCCACAAGATGTGGATCGGCAACGGCGGCATCGCCAACGTGCATGTCGTCAACGCCGTTGTCGACGAGGAACTCGGCCACCGGGGCCAGGCGCTGTTCATCGTGCCTGGAGGTACCCCGGGGCTGGACCTCGTCCGCAAGCTCGACAAGCTCGGCTGCCGGGCGTCGCACACCGCCGAACTGAAATTCAACGGCGTTCGGATACCGGGAGACAACCTGCTCGGCGGGCAGGACAAGCTCGAGCACAAGCTGGCCAAGGCCCGTGAGGCGATCGAGGGCGGCAAGCCTTCCGGCTCGGCGACCATGGGCACCTTCGAGCAGACCCGACCGATGGTCGCCGCTCAGGCACTCGGAATCGCAAGGGCCGCATTGGAGTACGCCACCGAGTACGCCAACCGGCGGGAGGCGTTCGGTGTGCCGATCATCGACAATCAGGGCATCGCATTCCCGCTCGCCGACCTCGCCACCGCGATCGACGCCGCGCGCCTGCTCACCTGGCGGGCCTCGTGGATGGCCGCGTCCGGGGTGCCCTTCGAGCGGGGCGAGGGCTCGATGGCAAAGCTGGCCGCCAGTGAGGTCGCCGTCCGAACCACCGAGCGAGCCATCCAGACGATGGGCGGCTGGGGCTACATCAAGGACCATCCGGTCGAGAAGTGGTACCGAGACGCCAAGCTGTACACCATTTTTGAGGGCACAAGCGAGATCCAGCGGGTCGTCATCTCCAACGCGCTCGGCGCCGCCGACGGCAAGCCACCCCCGCACGTCGACCTGGAACCAACCGGCGGCCCGCTGAACCGGTGGTTCGGCCGCGGCACCCCCCTGCGTGGAAGTGTGTCGGATGCGGCGCTTTCCGCCAAGGATCACATTCCCGGTCCGATAATGCGCTTGGCAATGAACGTGTTGCGTCCACCCCGCAAGTGAAAGGGGTCCGCGATGGGCGTCAGGATGATGGATCTGCTCAGCCGCAATCTCGACACGCTGCGGTACCAGCCCACCGCGAAACGGGTGCGGGCGCGCATGGGCGGTGACCCGGTCGCCGACACCTGCGAAGCCCTGCTGGTTTGGGAGCCGCGCCGCGTCGTCCCTACGTATGCGGTCCCGCTCGCCGCGCTCACCGCGCAGCTGGTGCCCGCCGGTGCCGAATCCGGAGCCGACGAAGAGGTCGGCGTGCGCCTACCGGCGATCAGCTCGCGGCCGATTCTGGACCCGAGCGTGCCCTTCGACGCCCACTCATGCGCGGGTACCGCATTCGACGTGATCGCAGGCGAGGAGACCGGCGCTGCGGCCGCGTTCCGGCCCGCCGATCCTGATCTCGCCGATTACGTCATCCTCGAGTTCGCCGCGTTCGAATGGCGCGAGGAGGACGAACCGGTGGTCAGCCACCCGCATGACCCGTTCAGCCGCATCGATGTCCTGCGTAGCAGCCGCCACGTCCGCATCGAACTGGACGGCCGCCTGCTGGCTGAGTCGAACCAGCCCATGCTGCTGTTCGAAACCCTGCTGCCGGTCCGGTTCTATCTGCCTCGCGAGGACGTGACCTTCCGGCTCCAACCCAGCAACACGGCGACCTACTGTGCGTACAAAGGCCGGGCGTCCTACTACTCGGTGCCCGACGGGCCGCGCAATGTGGCGTGGGCGTATCACAATCCGCTGCACGACGCCGAACCCGTGCGCGACCGCATATGTTTCTTCGACGAACGTGTCGACGTGATCGTGGACGGCAAGCACCGCGACCGCCCGGTCACGCCCTGGAGTGACGAATGACGTTCAAAGACATGCACTATGGCCGGCTGCCGCTGCTGTTGCCCAACGCGTGGGATGTGGCGTCGGCGCTGGCGCTGCTGGAGTGCGGGTTCGCCGCGATCGGCACGACGAGCTTCGGGGTCGCGTCCAGCCTTGGCAGGCCCGACGGCGGTCGGTCGACCGGCGAGGCCAACCTGGGCCTTGCCGCCGCGCTGCAACCGCTCGACTGCTACGTCAGCGTCGACATCGAGGACGGCTATGCCGATGACCCGGACGAGGTCGCCGACTACGTCGCCCGGCTACCCGTCGACGGCATCAACATCGAGGACAGCACCGCCGAAGAGCTGATCGACCCGCAACGGCATGCGGCGAAAGTGCAAGCCATCAAACAACGTTCACCCGAGGTGTTCGTCAACGCCCGCGTCGACACCTACTGGCTGGGCCAGGACGCTACCGTCACGGCGACGCTGAACCGGGCCGCACGTTACGTCGAGGCAGGCGCGGATGGCGTATTCGTTCCCGGTGCGGCCGAGCCCGACGTGCTGAGTGAACTCACTGCGGCCATCCCGCTACCCGTCAATGTCCTTGCCATTCCCGGACTCTCGCTGCGGGACCTGGCGGCGCTCGGCGTGCGCCGGGTGTCGACGGGCTCGCTGCCGTACCGAGCCGCTATCCACGCCGCGGCACAGGCTGCGGTTGCCGTCCGCGACGCGACCGAGCTGCCTGCCGCCGATGCATACCCCGAGATGCAACGACGCCTGGTGCGCTATGCCAATCAAAAGTTCAGCGGGTAGCCGCCACTGACCTTGATCGTCTCACCGGTGATGAAGGACGCCTCGTCGGAACACAGGAACAGCATCGCAGAGACGATGTCGTCCATCGTGCCGAGCCGGTGCACGAGCTGGAGCCGCTGGACGAACTCGTCGATCAACGGCTTCGGCAGATCGGCCAGCGCGTTCTCGGTGCTCATCAGGCCCGGTGCGATCGCGTTGACGCGGATGCGATCCGGTGCCAGTTCGGTGGCGAACGCGACGGTCAGACCACGCACGGTCAGCTTGGACACTGCGTAAGGAGTGGCGCTCATATAGCCGGCCATCGACGAGATGTTGAGCACCACGCCGCCACCACGATCCCGCATCGAGTCGCTGCAGGCCAGCGTCATGTTGATCACGCCCATCACGTTTACGTCGAACAGGCTGCGGATCTCCTTGCGCGACAACACGCCGAACGGTTGGTTGTACTTCATCAGATGCAGGCCCGCATTGTTGATCGCGATGTCGATACCGCCGAACCGGTCGATCGTCGTCGCGATCGTCGCGTCCACCTGCTCGGCGTCGGCAACGTCGCAGTCCACCGCGATCGCCCGGCGGCCTGCGTCGACAAGTGAGGCTGCCGTGCGTTCAGCCATGTCGACGTCGATGTCGGCGATCACCACAGTGGCGCCCTCGGCGGCCAGTGCCCGCGCGAACGCACGACCGAAGCCGATCGCACCGCCGGTGATCACCGCGGTACGGCCTTCGAATCTCATAGCAGCTCTTTCGTCGGGCAGGCCGCCTCGCTGGTATCGGCCACGGAGCCTGCGGGCAGCATGGTTGATTCCAGCACGGTCAAAGCCTCACGGTACTCAGGACGCGTCCAGAAGCCCGAGTGGCCGCAGATCGGTGGATACACGCCGTCCGCGCGCGGTGTCAGGCTCTCCACATCGAGCAGCCGGTAGTCGACCGCCTCCAGCGCTTCCTTCATGCTGCGGTCACGGTCGTCGTTGATCCACGACCCGATCGGATCTGTGCGAGCCCAGAGATTGATCCACCGTAGGTGCTGCCGTTGACGCAACCGGGGCAGCGCACCAGTCCCGAAGTAGGCCGGGAAGTTTCGTGCATACAGGCGGCGCAGGGGTGATCCGAATGTCAACAGCGCAACCCGATCCCCCGTGCGCGCGTCGTCCTGCAACAACGTCGCCGCGGCGATCACCGTGCCCTGACTGTGCGCCACCAGCGCCACCCGCGTGTCGTCCGCGGCCGTCAACACCCGCAGCCGGTCGAGTAGTTCGGGTACCGTGCGCTCCGCGTAGCACGGCGGGGTCAGCGGGTGGTTCGCGCGCGGCCAGAAGGTGATCACATCCCACAGCACCGCAACCACCCGCCGCAGTTGGCGATCCCGAAAAGCCTGTACGGCCAACAGAACCAGACCCGTCACCAGTGAGATCGTAATGAACACGCTGGCGTTGGTGAGGGCGGGCGAGTATGCGGGCAATGAGCCGAAGCCGCCGCTGCCCGACAGGTACCAGGCCGCCAACGCCAGCATCACTGCCACCGTGAACAGCGCGAGCCCCGCCACGATCGGCGCGGCCAGATCGGTCAGCGACGCCCAGGCCCGCGACGACGCAACCTGCTTCGCCCTGACGTTGGTGTCTGCCGTGCCGGGGTAGTCGGCCAGCACAGACCGCAGTTCGGCCTTGGCCCGCCTGCGGGTGATCCCCCACCACACGCATAGTCCGGTGATGATCGCGGCGATGATCAGCACGACAACCGCCACCGCCGCCCAGAAGTACGGCGGCGGCACGATCAGGGGCGCATCGGCATTCAGCGCGGCGGCCTTGTCGGAGAACGACGCCGTATCACTGGCGAGTGTCGCCGTCCTGCGGGCGATTTCGCTATGGGCCGCCCCCGTCGACAGCACCGCCTTGCCGAGAGCCTGTGCGGTCCACAGGCCGACCCCGACGCTGAACCCGCCACCGATGAGCCAGGCGAGCAACGCGACGACGGGTGCGGTGAATCCCCGAAGCGAGGGCGGGTAGCCGTCGCCCTGGTCACCGGCACGACCTCGCATCGACAGTGCGGTGAAGAGGAACAGCCCGACCAGCAGGACGACCTGTATCACGAGCAGAACGTAGATCGCTTCGCGCAGACCTGGAAAGTGCATCGGCGCAGCCGGATACGCCACGTCCGCCGTCGCGACCCATACCAAGGAGGCGACCAGCAGCCCCAACGAGACCCACCGCAGCAGAAGCAGGGGCCGCGTCAGCCAGTCGGCGCCGACGCCGCCGCGCGCGGTGGCCCGATTCCACGTGGTTGTCAGCACCGCGATCCCGAGGACGACGCCGTTGGCCGCCAGCAGCGCGGTGCCGACCGTGTGTACTGCGGGCGTTGCGGCGTAGCGCACCGGTACGGCCAGGGCGAGCGCACCGAGCCCTGCCGTCCATGCCATCACGTGGCAGGCGCGCAACCGCAGCACCGACGGATCGGTGCACCAGAAGGTGTCGGATTCCAGGGGAACCTCGTCCGCCATCACGGCGGGGTTGGGCGGCCTGCCCACGACGCGGGTGCTCTCCTTCCCGAGCCGCCACAACACCGCGATCACGACCACCAGAGGAACGGCGCTGAGCGCCACTTGCGCGCCGCGCGGAGCCGACGCCATCGCCGACAGCGGACCCAACCCGGACCCGCAGTAGTCCAAACCCATACACTGCCAGACCATTACGTCCATCACCGCCACCGCGGCGGCGAGCATCAAGGTCAGCGTGAGCGAGAGCGCCAACAGCCGCAGCAGGCCCACCGAGACCGCCGCGGCGAAACGCTGCTTGGTGGCGGGCGGCAACATCCAGTGCGCGAGGTTGATGAAGATGAACGGCAAGAACAGCAGCCACACCGCACGGCTGGCCGGGCCGGACGTCAACCCGCCCCACGAGTAGGCCTCGACGATCCGGCGCCACGTACCCGGCGACCCGTTCGTGATGTCGTCGAGCCAAGGTTGTCGTCGATAGAAGCCCGCGGACTTGTCACCCGCGACTTCCTCCAGGAATTCAGTGGGGCAACTGAGAAGCGCTTCGGGCGGCGTGCCGGACACCCCGTGCACGCGCAGCTCCACGACCGTTCCGCTGGCGGCCATGCACCCATCCTGGCGCGAGGTTTGGCGATCGGGTGGGTGGGCACGCCAGCAGAGTGGCTCCCAGCGGCCGCTATCCGATACCCCTGGTTTCAGCTGCGGGCATTCTGGCAACATTACTCACGAGTCAGTTCGGTTCCGACGACACTCCGCGGGTGGGATGACAATGGGGTTTTCACACAGGTCAGAGTCGGTTTCGTTGGTCGCACAGGGCAGCGAGGGCGGTGGCGCCGCGCTCGACCAGGTAATCGGAATGTCGGCGGTGGCCTTCGTCGTCACCGTGGGGCTCCTGTGGATCGGCTATCTGCATCGGCAGCGCCGCATCACCTGGCTGAACGACCTCGCCGAGTGGGCCGGACGCAAGTTCAAGCGGCCACCGTGGGTGGCGCTGCCGCTGGCATTGTTCATCGCGACCCTGATCTGCGCGCTGTTCGGGTTCATCTGGGACGTCAGCCTGCACATCGGCAAGGGCCGTGACCCGGGACCGCTGGCCAACCCCGCGCACTACTTCATCCTGTTCGGACTGTTCCTTCTCTTCATCGCCGGCTGCCTGGCCTGCGTGCTGCCGTACGACAAGCCGGGGCCGTCGGCCGTGCGGATCACCCGCACCTGGTACGCACCCGTCGGCGGCATCCTGATGGCCGGATGCGGCCTCTACGCACTCACGGGCTTCCCACTCGACGACATCTGGCACCGCATCTTCGGCCAGGACGTCACGCTGTGGGGGCCGACCCATCTGATGATGATCGGCGGCGCCGGCTTCTCCACGCTGTCAGCGATCATGCTCAACCACGAGGGCCTCAAGGCGATGGGCGATGACGCTCCGACCGACGGCATCGGCATCAAGTTCATTCAGTACCTCGGCTTCGGCGGCATCCTCATCGGCCTGTCGGTGTTCCAGATCGAATTCGACTTCGGCGTACCGCAATTCCGCCAGGTGTTCCAGCCCATGCTGATCGCCGCCGCGGCGGCTTTCGGTCTCGTCGCGGCCCGCATCTTGCTGGGCCGGGGCGCGGCCGTCATCGCGGCGTTGTTGGCGATCGTGCTGCGCGGCCTGGTAGCGCTCATCGTCGGCCCGATCCTCGGGGCACCGATCAACTGGTTCGCGCTGTATCTCGGGCCCGCGATCGTCGTCGAATTGGTCGCCCTGACGCCACTTTTCAAACGGCCCATCATCTTCGGTGCCGTCAGCGGCCTGGGGGTGGCGACGATCGGACTCTGGTTGGAGTCGTTGTGGATCGCCGCGGTCTACCACTATCCATGGCCGACCAGCATGTGGCCGGAAGCGCTCGCGATGGCCATTCCCGTCGCCGTCCTCACCGGTGCCTGCGGCGCGATGTTCGGCCTGGTCCTCACCTCACAGTGGCTGCCGTCCCGTGCGATCAGCATCGGCCTTGTGGTGCTGACGGTGCTGGCCATCAGTGGCGCGACGGCCAACGGACTGCGCTACCACGTGCCGCAGAACGTCACGGCCACAATCACTCTCGCCGATGTGCCCGCCGAGGGCCCGGGTCAGCGGATGGTGGATGCCGATGTGCGGATCAACCCGCCGGACGTTGTCAGCGACAACCCCAACTGGGTGTCGATCCTCGCGTGGCAGGGACATCTGGAGAATCAGCGCGGGGAGGTGGTCACCAATCTCGACAAGGTCGGACCTGGGCACTACCGCACCACCGAAGCCGTCCCGGTGTGGGGCACCTGGAAAACGCTGTTGCGGGTGCACGACGGAAAGACGTTGACCGCGGTGCCGATCTATCTCGCCGCCGACCCCGGAATCGGCGCGAAGGAAGTTCCGGCCGAGGCCTTGGTCACCCGTCCGTTCGTTGCCGAGATCACGATCCTGCAGCGGGAGCGCAACCCCGAGACGCCTGCGCTGTTGTGGATGGTCGGCTGCCTGGTGGTTCTGGTTTGCACGCTGGTTCTCATCAGTGGCCTCAGTTGGGGCGCGGGCCGGATCAACCGCAGCGAGGCCTCTGGCAAGGCCGAACTTCAGCCCACGGCGCAGGCGTGACCGGTCAGCCCGACATCGAGATACTGGCCCACCATGGCCTGCTTCTCGCGATACCGGCATTCGCGCCTGCGATAGCCGTCGCCGGTGTGGTGATCTACGTCGCGCTGCGGGACCGTCGTCGCGAGGGCGAGGCGCCCCAAGGTGAAAACTCGGATTCACCCCGCCAAGATGGTTCCCCGTGACAACTTCCAGGACTCTTGCGATTGTGATGGCCGCCGCCCTTATCACCGCTGGATGCGGCGGGTCGAACAGCTCCGACAACGCATCGGGGAACACCTCGAGCAGTCAGCCGTCGAGCGTCGGCCCGTCGGACATGCCGAACGAACAGGCACCACCGACGCGGCTGCTCGTCGACGTCACGATCAAGGACGGCAAGGTCACCCCCACCAACGAACAGTTGAAGGCGGGCGTCAAGCAGCAGATCGTCATCCGGGTCAACAGCGACGCCGCCGACGAGCTACACGTGCACTCGACGCCGGAACACAGCTTCAACGTCGAGGCCAAGCCGATGCAGTCCTTCCAGTTCACCGTCGACGTGCCCGGGAAGGTCGATGTGGAGCTGCACAAGCTGAACCAGACCATCGCGACCATTCAGGTGCAGTGATCGCGGATCGGTCCACCGCAGTCCTGGCCCACGGCCTTGGCGGTTCGACCGATCTGCCGATCCCGCTGAGCTATGCGCTCATCGGCGCGGCGTGGGCGTTGACGTTCACGTTCGCTATCGTGGCGCTCGCCTGGCGGCGGCCGCGGTTCGATTCCGACAAACCGGGCCGTCCGCTGCCGCGCCGGGTGACGACACTGGTCGACGCCCCGGCGACGCGTTGGGCCGTCGCGATCGCGGCGCTGATGTTCGCGGTCTGGGTGGCGATCACTGCGGTGTTCGGCCCGCAGGACGCGCACAACCCGCTGCCCGGCGTGTTCTACGTGTTGTTGTGGGTCGGGTTGGTAGCACTGTCACTTGTCGTCGGGCCCGTGTGGCGCGTGATCTCCCCCGTGCGCACGGTGCACCGACTGCTTGGCGGCCGATCGCTCGGCCTGCGCTATCAGGAGCGGGCGGGTTATTGGCCCGCCGCGGCCGGCCTGTTCGCTTTCGTCTGGCTCGAGCTCGCCAGCCCCGACCCCGGATCCCTTGGCGCGATCAAGACCTGGCTGCTCGTCTACCTCGCCGTGACGATGGCCGGAGCACTGTGCTGCGGGGACCGCTGGTGTGCCCGCGCCGATCCGTTCGAGGTGTACAGCATGGTGGCATCTCGGCTGTCGGCGCTGCGCCGCAACAGCGACGGCCGCATCGCTATCGGTAACCCTTTCGACCACCTTCCGTCACTGCCGGTCCGGGCGGGCACCGTCGCCGTGCTCGCGGTGCTGCTTGGATCGACCGTGTTCGACAGCTTCTCGGCGACCCCGCAATGGCGCGGCTTCGTGGCGGACCACACGGACTCGGTCGCTACGACGACGCTGCTCCGCACCGCGGGGCTGTTGGTGTTCGCCGCCGTGGTCGCGGGCACGTTCTGGCTCGCGGCGCGCGCCACCGGCGGCGTCGATGCACAGCGTCGCCGCGAACTGCCCGGGCTGATGGCCCATTCGCTGATCCCGATCGTCATCGGCTACGTGTTCGCGCACTACCTGACGTATCTCGTCGAGCGCGGCCAGCAGACATTCATCCTGCTGTTCGGTCTCGGTGATGCTCAGGTGCACTACGTGCTGTCGATGCATCCGCAGGTGTTGGCCAGCATCAAGGTCGGTTGCGTGGTGGCCGGACACATTGCGGCGGTGATCGCGGCACACGACAGCGCACTGCGGCTGCTGCCCGCCGGCCATCAGTTGACCGGGCAGCTTGCGACGATGCTGGTGATGGTCGGCTACACGTTCACCGGCCTTTATCTGTTGTTCGGCGGGTAGGCGGCTCTTAACGTAGACGCATGCGGGCACTGATCATCGTCGACGTCCAGAACGATTTCTGCGAGGGCGGTTCCCTAGGGATTGCCGGTGGCACCGCGGTGGTCCGCGAAATCAACGACTACGTAGCTGCCCACCGCGACTACGCCCACGTGGTCGCCACCAAGGACTACCACATCGAGCCGGGCGAACATTTCTCCGAGCACCCCGATTACCGGCTGTCCTGGCCACGGCATTGCGAGGTCGGCACCCCAGGCGTCGACTTTCACCCGGAGTTCGACGACGGCGCCATCCAAGCGGTGTTCATGAAGGGCCACTACTCCGCCGCCTACAGCGCGTTCGAAGCCGTCGACGACACCGGCACGCGGCTGCCCGACTGGTTGCGGCAGCGCGGCGTGGATGAGATCGACATCGCCGGATTAGCCACTGACTATTGCGTGCTGGCGACCGCCACCGACGCCGTCAAAGCCGGTTTCGCCACACGGGTGCTTCTCGACCTCACTGCCGGCGTGGCACAGGAGTCCACCCACAAGGCAGTCGAAGACATGCGCGCCGCTGGCGTCGAGGTCGCTTAGCCGGACTAGGCCGTCGGGTCCCGCGGGGCGCCGGTCCACCGCGGCGGGCGGCGTTCCATGTATGCCCGCACACCTTCCTTTGCGTCGTCGTGGCTCATGACCCGCAAGTGGATCTCTGTCTCGCGGGCGCCGACGGCCTCGCGGTCAAGGTCGAACGAATCCCACAGCAGCCGCTTGCTGGCCGCCACCGACATCGGAGCGGTGTTCTCCGCGATGTCGTGCGCCAGTTCCAGTGCGGCTGGCAGAACGTCGGCGGCGTCGAGCACCCTGCTCGCCAACCCGAGCTGCACCGCTCGATGCCCGTCGAAAGTCGCTCCGGTCAAAAGGATTTCGGCCGCCTTAGCGATGCCCACCAGGCGCGGCAGGGCCCAGTGAGAGTAGGCATCACCGACGATGCCCCGCCGGACCTGCACCACGCCGTAACGCGCGTCGGCGGCGAACAACCGGATGTCGCACTGCAGGGCGAGCGTCAGGCCCAGGCCGATCGCGTGGCCGTTGACCGCGGCGATCACCGGCTTGGAGAGTGACCATGCGGGCACGTCGATGCCCGCGGCGCTGAAGCCCGGCCCCGGTTCGGCGAACGTCTGCTCGCCGCCCGCCAGATCCGCACCTGCGCAGAACGCGGGGGGCGTACCGGTCAGCACGATCACCCGCACCGAGTCGTCGCGGTCGCAGGCCCGGTAGGCATCGGCGAGTTCCTCGCGCATGCCGTCGCCGATCGCGTTGCGTTGCTGTGGCCGGTTGAGCGTGATGGTGGCCACACCGCGGTCGATTACCAGCAGCAATGTCCGGTAATCGGGCTGGGGACAGTCCGGTTGTGATCCTCTCAGTTTGGGCACCCCCGTATCGTCGCCATGGTCGGTGATTCCACGTCGACCACGTCAATACTGGAGAGTGCCACTTTGAGCCAAGCTGCCAGCCCGCAGGCCACCCAATTGGAGGTGTGGCCAGGCAAGGCTTATCCACTGGGCGCCACCTATGACGGCTCGGGTACCAATTTCGGGGTGTTCAGCGAGGCCGCGGAGAAGGTTGAGCTCTGCCTGTTCGACGCCGACGGAGCCGAGTCCAGGGTGACGCTGCCAGAGGTCGACGGCTTCGTCTGGCACGGTTTCATCCCCAATATCGAGCCCGGCCAGCGCTACGGCTATCGCGTGTACGGCCCCTATGACCTCGCCACGGGACAGCGCTGCAATCCGAACAAGCTGCTGATCGACCCGTACGCGAAGGCGATCGACAGCACCTTCGAGTGGAACCAGTCACTGTTCGGCTACAACTTCAGCGATCCCGACAGCCGCAACGACGAAGACTCGGCGGTTGGAACGCCCAAGGCCGTGGTGATCAATCCCTACTTCGACTGGGGCGTGGATCGCCCGCCGCAGCACGCGTACGCGGACACGGTGATCTATGAGGCGCACGTCAAGGGCCTTACCCAGACCCACCCGGACATCCCCGAGAACGTTCGCGGCACGTACGCCGCCGTGGCACACCCGGTGATCATCGAGCACCTGAAGTCGTTGGGCGTCAACGCGATCGAGCTGATGCCGGTGCACCACTTCGTCAACGACTCCACACTCATCGAGAAGGGGCTGTCAAACTACTGGGGCTACAACACCATCGCGTTTCTGGCGCCCGACGCCAAGTACAGCAGCAGTTCCACCCCGGGCGGTCAGGTGCAGGAATTCAAGGCCATGGTCCGTGCGCTGCACGAGGCCGACATCGAGGTGATCCTCGACGTGGTCTACAACCACACCGCCGAGGGCAACCACATGGGCCCGACGCTGTCCATGCGCGGCATCGACAACGCCGCGTACTACCGGCTTGTCGACGACGACAAGCGCTACTACATGGACTACACCGGCACCGGCAACAGCCTCAACGTCGGCCACCCGCACACGCTGCAGCTGATCATGGACTCGTTGCGGTACTGGGTCACCGAGATGCACGTCGACGGGTTCCGGTTCGATCTGGCGTCCACGCTCGCCCGCGAGTTCTATGACGTCGACAAGCTGTCGACGTTCTTCGAACTCGTGCAACAGGATCCGACCGTTAGCCAGGTCAAGCTGATCGCCGAACCGTGGGACGTCGGACCGGGTGGTTATCAGGTTGGCAACTTCCCACCCCAGTGGACGGAGTGGAACGGCAAGTACCGCGACACCGTCCGCGATTACTGGCGCGGTGAACCTGCCACCCTCGACGAGTTCGCCTACCGACTCACCGGATCGGCCGACCTCTACGAGCGAACCGCCCGCCGCCCTGTCGCCTCGATCAACTTCGTCGTCGCCCACGACGGATTCACGCTGCGCGATCTGGTCTCCTACAACGACAAGCGCAACGAGGCCAACAAAGAAGACAACCGCGACGGCGAGAGCCACAACCGATCCTGGAACTGCGGCGCGGAAGGCCCGACCAAGGATCCGGAGATCAATGCGCTGCGGGCCCGTCAGCAACGCAATTTCCTTACCACGCTTCTGCTTTCGCAAGGCGTCCCGATGATCGCCCACGGCGACGAACTCGGCCGTACCCAGCAGGGGAACAACAACGTTTACTGCCAGGACAACGAGCTGTCGTGGATCGACTGGGCGAACGCCGACACGGAGCTGATGGAGTTCACCCGTGCGGTGTCGGCGCTACGCACCGCGCACCCGGTGTTCCGCAGGCGACGGTTCTTCAGCGGCAAACCGGTCGGCCGTCGCGGCGGCGAAGGCCTGCCCGACATTGCGTGGTTGGCTCCCGACGGCTCGGAAATGACCGGAGAGGACTGGGAATCGGGCTTCGCAAAGTCGATCGCCGTCTACCTCAACGGCCAGGGCATTCCCGATCTCGACGTACGTGGTCAGCGCGTCACCGACGACTCGTTCGTGCTGTGCTTCAACGCCCACTACGAGTCCATCGAATTCACGCTTCCGCCAAAAGACTTCGGCCCTGCCTGGGTGCCGGTGATCTACACGGCGGATACCACCACGGTCGAGGAGGCCAAACCGGTGACGGCAGGCACCAAGGTGTCCGTCGACGCGCGTGCGGTGATGGTGCTGCAGGCGGTGTCGGACTAGCTCATTCGATCACGTCGTAGAACGAGTCCCCGTCCTCCGGTGTGCCATCGATCTGGCCCCGTTCGCGGCCGTGCCTGTCCACGTCCATGTGGTCGATGTCGTAGTTGCTGACCAACCTGAGCCCACCGCCGGCGTCCGAGTCGTGGGCGTCGCTGGGCGCCTCGTCCTCGTCATCTCCGAGATCGTCCGGCACTTCCTCGGCGAGTCTCTCGTCGAGCGTTTCGTTGTCCTTTGCCTCGATCCATTCCTCAGGGGGGTCGACAACTTCGTCACCGTCGTCATTGCGGACCTCGTCGGAGTCGAGTTCCTCCTCGGGCTCGAGCGGGATGTCGTCGAAGTCGTCACTCGCCATGTCGCCCATGTTGCCCGACATCTGCCACGGCCACACGACGCGGTCCAAATTGACCACCTCGAGTTCGCCAGCACGTGGGAACCGCGAAGGCCGCGGCTGACTCAGAAGCGTTGTGCGCCAGCATGCTTGCTAATCGAGTTCACGCGTCCGTACCTGGCCGTATGGTACGGTGAGCAGCTATAGCAACCGTGGCCGCCGCCATGGCTCTCGAGACTTCTCGTTATCTCGCTGACGCCGGCCGGCCGGGCGGGCCGGGAGTAGGAGCCGAAGAGCGGCGGCGCCCTACCGGGCGGTCACGGTTGCCAGCACCCCTTCCGGATGTAATTGTCGTCCGTGTCAGCAGAACGCGGTGGATCACCGTATGCTGCCCAGCATGGCGCCGCCGCACGGTTCTGGCCGGCTAACGGCGGACGATTGGATACAGGCCGGATTTGCTGTACTCGTTGACAGCGGTCCAAACGCACTCCGGATCGAGCCCCTGTGTGAGCGGCTGCATGTCACCAAGGGCAGCTTTTACTGGCACTTCACCGATATGGCCACCTACCGCGTGGCGCTGGTCGAGGCGTGGGGTAACTTGCACGACCGCAACCGCCGGGTGTTCGAGAACATGCCCGACAGCGGCCCACGGGAACGCCTGGCCGTCATGATGCAGACTCTCGTCGCTCCGCAACACTGGGCGCTCGAGCGCTCGATGCGGCTGTGGGCGCTGACCGACGAGGCGACCAGGGCCAGCGTCGAGCGCAGCGACGGGCGCGTGCTGCGCGCCGTCCGGCAGGCCTTTGACGAATGCGGGTTCGAGGCGGACGACGCCGCGCTGCGGTCGCTGGTGGTGTTCGCGGCCGGTGTCGGGCTCATGCAGTCGGCGGGCCCGACCCCGAATGTGCCCGCCGAGCTGCGGGACCGTTTCCTGGATTTCATGCTGCGCCCGTAGCCGGTCAGGCCTTGGCCGTCGGCGCCAAACCCGTCTTCTTGTCCAGATACTGCAGCAAGTCGTGGGCGGCGAGCTCGACGTCCTTGTGCCGCCATTCGGAAGCCCGGTACACACAGGCGATCAATCCGGTGCGGTGAATTCGACGAAGGTCCCCGTATACGAAGGCATATCGCGCCTTCGTCCCGTCCGCCGCGCCATCGGTCAGTCCCAGATGCCACTCGGCATATTCGTCCCAGGTATGCGATTCAAGGTAGGTGTTCTGCGCTTCCGCCCGCGGCTGCACCTGTCCCCAGTCGCTGTCGAGGACGTACTGGCGAGCATCGATCAGCGAGCGCGCCTTGGCCACCGCGGCTTCGTTGAGCAGGTACTTGGCGATTAGCCCATTGTCCGCCCGTCGGCGCGCCCCGGCAGGGTATTACCTCTGTAACAGAGGTAATATCGCTTTCG
>Ga0207708_10001947_pt1 | contig 15218 bp, 14 predicted proteins | sample KBSK5101metaG_FD_184340 | JGI IMG/M metagenome (GOLD analysis project Ga0207708, IMG submission 184340) | Corn, switchgrass and miscanthus rhizosphere microbial communities from Kellogg Biological Station, Michigan, USA - KBS K5-10-1 metaG... | ecosystem: Host-associated > Plants > Roots >...
CTCCAGCGTCGAGAGGCCGAACGGCCGGTCGATCTTGTCGCGCAGGTAGCGGACGTAGACGTCGACGATGTTCGAGCGGTTCTCGTAGTCGTAGTCCCAGGCGTGCTCGAGCAGCTGGTAGCGCGAGAGCACCTCGCCCGGGTGGCGCATGAAGGTCTCCAGCAGCTGGAACTCCTTCGCCGACAGCGACACCTCGGTGTCGCCGCGCCAGACGCGGCGGGCGGCGGGGTCCAGGCGCAGGTCGCCGACCTCGAGCACCGCGGGGCGCTCGACGGGGCCGCGACGGGCCAGCGCCCGCAGGCGCGCCAGCAGCTCGGCGAACGAGAAGGGCTTGGTCAGGTAGTCGTCGGCGCCGCCGTCGAGGCCGGCCACGCGGTCGTCGACCGCGTCGCGCGCCGTGAGCATGAGCACGGGCGCCCAGATGCCCTGCTCGCGCAGGCGGCGGCAGGTCTCGAAGCCGTCGATGCCCGGGAGCATCACGTCGAGGACGATCGCGTCGTAGCCGGTCGAGCCCGCCATCCAGAGGGCGTCCTCGCCCTTGATCGCCACGTCTGCGGCGAGGCCTTCGCTGCGCAGGCCGCGGCGGATGAGGCTCGCCATCTTGATCTCGTCTTCGACTACCAGCACTCGCATCTCGGGGATTCCTCCGCGGTCAGTCTCTCGCGAATTGGGTACGGACCCCAGCCGCGATCGTGCGGCCGGGGCCCGTGGGGAGGGGGCTTGTCGACGGAACTTCCATCGGCAGCACCATCAGCTTTCCCCGTGGCCATGAGGTGAAGATGAGAATGGGTGAGGAATCTCCAGCCACACGTCGGCGCCGCCGTCGTCGCGGTTGCTCGCGTGCGCCTCGCCGCCGTGCGCCTTGGCCACCGCGGAGGTGATCGCGAGGCCGAGCCCGGTGCCGCCCCGCGAGCGCGCCTCGTCGGCGCGTGAGAAGCGCTCGAACGCGTTCGGCAGGAAGTCGTCCGGGAAGCCCGGGCCGCGGTCGCGCACGTGCAGCACGACGTGGCCGTCGTCCTGCGCGGCCGACAGCACGACGTCGCCGGCGCCGTGGCGCAGCGCGTTGTCGACCATGTTCGCCAGCGCCTGCTCGAGCCGTGCGCGGTCGGCGGTGAGCGTGAGGCCGTCCGCCGGCTCGGCGCGCAGCGTCCGCTCCTCCGAGCGCGCCCGCGCGGCGAAGCGGTGCGCCACCCCCGCCAGCAGCGCGTGCGCGTCGATCTCGGCCGGGCGCACCGGCAGCCGGCCCTGGTCCGAGCGCGCGATCACGAGCAGGTCGTCGGCGAGCTGGTTGAGGCGGTCGGTCTCCTCGGCCGCCGAGCGCACGGCGTCCTCGAGCTCGTCGCGCGTGCTGTGCCCGCGCAGGGCCAGCTCGAGCTCGGTGCGCAGGATCGCCAGCGGCGTGCGCAGCTCGTGGCTGGCGTCGGAGACGAACGAGCGCTCGCGGGCGAGCACCGCCTGCAGTCGCCCGAGCATCGCGTTGAGCGTCACGCCCAGGCGGGAGATCTCGTCGCGCGAGGGCGGCACGGGCAGCCGGCCCTCGGCCTCGCCGGTCAGCTCGGCGGCGCGCCGGCGCATGCGCTCGACGGGTCGCAGCGCGGCGGCCGCGACCGCATAGCCGGCGAGCGAGGCGACCAGCAGCGCCAGCGGGCCGCCGATCGCCAGCAGCGTGTGCAGGCCCTCGAGGGCGCGCCGGCGCTGCTCGAGCGACTCGCCCACGACGACCACGACCTCGCCGTCGCCGGTCGGCGCCGGGCGTCCGAGCAGGCGGATGCCGTCGGAGAACCCCGGCCGCGGGCCGCGCTCGGTCACGACGCCGCCCCCGGCCGCCTCGGCGATCTCGCCGGCGGTCAGCAGCGGCGCGGCGCCGGCTCCCGGGGTGGTGTCGAGCACCTTCCCCTGCTCGTCGAGCACCTGGGCGAGCGCCTCGCCCGAGCCGCTCAGCCGCCCCGACGCGGCGCCGGGGCGCACGAGCGCGGCGGCGTCGCCGGCGCGCGCCTCGAGCCCGTCGTCGATCGCGCGGTCGAGGTTGGCGGCGCTCAGCAGCGACAGCGTCACGCTGGCGCCGAGCAGCAGCACCGCCATCACGCCGGTGAAGGCGAGCGCGAGCTTGATGCGCAGCGGCACGCGGGCCCACCACGAGGTCATGGCCCATATGGTGGCGTGCCCGGATGGGTAGCGTGCATGGAATGTCCTCCCCACCCGCCGTCACCTCGCTGGACCACGTCGCGCTGTGGGTCGCCGACCGCGACGCGATCGCCGATCTCGCCTGCCGGCATCTCGGCATGCACGTGATCGAGCGCACGGACGCCTTCACCCTCGTCGGCGCCGAGGCGCGCCGCTTCAAGCTGACCCTGTTCGCCGCCGAGGGCCCGCGCGAGCCCGGAGCGCTCGTCGCGGTGATCCTGCGCGTCAACGACCTCGAGGCGGCGCTCGCCTCGCTCCCGGCCGAGCTCGAGCTCGAGCGCCGCGACGACGGCGTCGTGCTGATCGCCGGCCCCGAGGGCCTGGTGCTCGGGCTCGTGCAGCGCGAGACCGACCTCGACTACGACCTCGACCACGTCGTGCTGCGCGTCGAGGACCCCGACGCGAGCGCCCAGGCGTTCGCCGAGCTGGGCTTCGAACGCGACGGCCACCGCGTGTTCGTGGCCGGCCAGCACGTGACGCTGGAGGGCGGCGGCGCGCCGGAGGGCGAGCGGCCGCTGCTCAACCACCTGGCGGTGCTCGTCGACTCCGCGGAGGCGGTCGAGCAGGCGGTGCGCGAGAGCGGCGCGGAGATCGCGGACATCGTCGACGCGGCGAACACGCTCGCCGTCTTCGTGTGGACGCCGGGGCGGGTCAAGCTGGAGTACGTCGAGCACAAGGCGAGCTTCTCGCTGCGGTGAGCCCGGACCTGGTCGTGGCCGGCGCAGGGATGGCCGGCCTGGCCGCCGCCGCCCATGCCCGCGAGCTCGGCGCATCGGTGCTGCACCTCGAGGCCGCCGCCGCGCCGGGCGGCGCGATGCGCCACTCGTCGGGGGTGTTCTGGCGCCACGCCTCCTTCGAGGCCTTCCGCGCCGAGTGCCCGGACGGCGACGAGGCGCTCCAGCGCGCGCTGTTCGAGCGCCTCGACGGCGACCTCGACTGGCTCGAGTCCCGCGGTGCGCGGGTGACGGAGCCTCGGACCGGGAACCCCCGCACCGTGGGTCGCCGCTTCGACACAGCCTCGGTGGTGGCGGCCCTCGCCGGCGAGCTGGAGTGCTCCGCGCCGCTGGACGAACTGCCGGCAGGAGTGCCGGTCGTGCTCGCCACGGGCGGCTTCGCGGCCTCGCGCGAGCTGCTGCGCGAGCACGTCACGGCCGAGGCCGACGAGCTGCTGCTGCGCTGCCCGCCGCACGCGACCGGGCAGGGGCTGCGGCTCGGGCTGGCCGCGGGCGCGAGCACGAGCGCGGGCCTGGGCGAGATCTACGGGCGGGTGATGCCCGCCGCGCCGCTGGCGCCCGAGCGCTGGATCACCGACGCGCAGCTCTACGCCCGCCACGCCACCGTCACCGACGAGAGGGGCGAGCGCTACGAGGCGCGCACGTGGTCGGAGATCGACGTCGTGCAGTGGCTGGCGCGCCGGCCGGGCGCGCGCGGCTGGCTCGTGGTCGCGCCGGACAAGCTCGGCGAGCCGACGCCGTACGGCAGCGTCGCCGAGCAGATCGCGCGCGCGGAGGCGGCCGGCGCCGAGGTGCGCCGGGCCGGGACCGGCACGGTCTCGGTCCATGTGGCGGCGTCCGTGACGACGACGCTCGGCGGGCTGGCGGCGGACGCGCGCTGCCGCGTGGCCGACGGCGTCTGGGCGGCCGGAGCGGACGCGGGCGGGATCGCCGCCGGCGGCTACGCGAGCGGCCTCGCGGGCGCGCTCGTCACCGGGCGGATCGCCGCGGAGAGGGCGCTGGCGGCCTGATGGAGCACGCGTTCGGACAGGGCGAGCCGTTCCGGATCGGCATCGAGGACGAGCTGTTCCTGCTCGACGAGCACGGCGCGCTGGCGCCCATCGCCGCCGAGGTCCTGGCGCGGCTCGACCTGCCCGAGGGCCTCGCCGGCCACGAGCTGTTCGCCGCCGAGCTCGAGCTGCGCTCGCCGCCCTCGCGCACCGCCGAGGAGGCGGTCGAGGCGCTCGCGCACGGGCGCGCGGCGGTCGCCGCCGCCGGCGCGACGCCGATGGCCGCCGGGCTGCATCCCGACGCCGAGTTCGGCGATGCCGAGCACACCGACCTGCCGCGCTACGAGGGCGTCGGCGCGGAGATGCGGGGCCTGCTGCAGCGCACGCCCGAGTGCGCGCTGCACGTGCACGTCGGGATGCCCGACCCGGAGACCGCGATCCGCGTCGCCAACGGCCTGCGCACCCACCTGCCGCTGCTCGCCGGGCTGGCCGCCAACTCGCCGTTCTGGCACGGCGTCGACTCCGGCCTCCACAGCGCCCGCGCCGCGCTCGTGCGCGCCTATCCCGGCCGCGGCGTGCCGCGCGCCTACCGGGACTTCGGCGACTACGAGCACGCGCTCGAGACGACGCTGCGCGCCGCCGGGATGGAGGACCGCACCCAGCTCTGGTGGGACGTGCGCCCGCACCCGAAGCTCGGCACCGTCGAGGTGCGCGAGATGGACGCCCAGACCGAGCTGCGCGACGTGCTCCCGCTGGCCGCGCTCGTGCACTGCCTGGCCCGCCACGAAGCCGAGCGCGGCTCGCCGGTGATCATCCCCCGCGACGCGCTCGACTGGTCGTCCTTCCGGGCCGCGCGCGACGGCCTCGACGCCGAGATCCTCGACGAGGACGGCCGCGTGCGCCCGCTGCGCGAGGTCGCCCGCACGCTGCTCTCGCGCCTTGTCATGGTGGCCGGCGAGCTCGACTGCGGCGACGCGCTCGAGGAGGTCGAGCGGCTGCTGGGCGAGGGCAACGGCGCGGACCGCCAGCGCGCCGAGCACGCGCGCTCCGGGATGGACGGGCTCGTGCGCTCGCTGCGCGAGCGCACGCTGGCCGAGCCCTTCGGGCTCTAGGCCCGCAGCTTCCAGCCGCGGTTGAACAGGCGCAGGTTGAACAGGAACAGCGCCGTGGTGGCCGCCGTCAGGAACAGCAGCGACAGCGGGATGTTCGTGTCGCTGTAGCCCAGGAAGCCGTAGCGGACGAGCCCGATCATGTAGTAGACCGGGTTGAAGTGGGTGATCGTCTGGAAGGGCTCGGGCAGCAGCGAGGCCGAGTAGAAGACGCCCCCGAGGAAGATCAGCGGCTGCAGCACGAACGTCTGCGCGAACGAGACGTCGTCGAACTGCTCCGCGCGCACCCCGATCAGCACGCCCATCTGGGCGAAGAAGAAGCCGACGAGGAACAGCGCCGGGAGCAGCACGTGCACGTTCTCCAGGGGCACGCCGATCAGGATCGAGGAGGCGATGAACGTGAGCGTGGCGACCGTCATCCCGCGCACGAAGCCGCCGAGCGAGAACGCCAGCAGCAGCTGCAGCGGGGAGGCGGGCGAGGACAGCTGGTCGTCGATCGCGCGCTGGAACTTCTGCTGCAGGATCGAGGACGAGTTGTTCGAGAACGCGTTGGTCGCCCAGGCCATCATGATCAGCCCGGGGACGATGAACACGACGTAGTCGAACCCGTGCAGCGTGTCGATCCGCGACCCGAGCGCGGCGCCGAACACGGAGATGTAGAGGAACGTCTCCAGCAGCGGCGCGCCGACGGTCTGGCGCTTGATCTTCAGGAAGCGGTTCAGCTCCCGCCGCAGGAGCGAGAAGAACCTGATCTGCGCGGCGCTCACGCCGCGTCCGCCGCTTCGACGTCCGCCGGGATGTGCGCCCGCGAGAGCTCCTTGCGCCCGACCAGCTCCAGGTAGGCGTCCTCGAGGCTCGAGACCCCGAACTCAGAGGCCAGCTCGGCGCTCGTCCCCTGGGCCACGATCTGCCCGTGGTTGATGAAGGCCACGTGGTCGCAGAGCTGCTCGGCCTCCTCCAGGTAGTGCGTCGTGAGCAGGATCGTCGTGCCCTCGGCGTTGATGCGCTGGACGTAGTGCCACAGCTCCAGCCGCAGCTCGACGTCGACGCCGGCGGTCGGCTCGTCGAGGATCAGCAGGCGCGGCCGGTGCATCAGCGCGCGGGCGAGGATCAGCCGGCGCTTCATGCCGCCCGAGAGCGTGCGCGTGCGGTCCTTGCGCTTGGACGTCAGCGAGAACGTCTCGAGCAGCTCCGCGGTGCGCTCGCGGCGCTCCTTGCGCGGCATCCCGAAGTAGCCGCCGTGGTAGTCGAGCGTCTCCTCGGCGGTCAGGAAGTGGTCGATGTTGAGGTCCTGCGGCGCGAGCCCGATCGCGGTCCGCGCCTCGCCGTAGTTCTCGACGGCGTCGTGGCCGAAGACGCGGATCGAGCCGCCGGTCGGCATCGCGAGCCCGGTCGTGCAGTGGATCAGCGTCGACTTGCCCGCGCCGTTGGGCCCGAGCAGCCCGAAGAAGTCGCCGCGGGGGATCTCGAGCGACACCCCTTGCAGGGCCTGGGTGCCGGTGGGATAGACCTTCTCGAGGTCTTCGATCTGGAGGGCGGGCGCGTCCATGCCCATCCCATGCTGACACGCGTCAGCGGGCGCCCTCGAGGTGCGCCTTCAGGTCTCCCAGCGCGCGGCGCATCACCGCGTCGGAGATGGCGCCGCGCAACGGCGCGGGCACGAAGCGCCCGGGGTCGATCCGCAGCTCGAGCTCGGCCCGGGTGCGCCCGTTCCCGATGCCGACGAAGCGCCACTCGCCCGCGAACTCGCGGAAGTCCCCGCCGAGGTACTCGCTGCCGAGGCGGTGCGGCGGCTCGTGCACCTGCCGCAGCCGGTAGCGGACGCGCTTGACCTTCGCGTCGATCTCGTAGGCCACCACGGTGCCCCGGCCCTGCGCGTCGCGCTCGAGCACCTCCGCGGAGCGCACGGCGCCCTGCCACTCGGGCAGCCGCTCGAAGTCCGCCAGCGCGTCGTAGCAGCGCTGCGGGGCCGCGGCGATCTCCGTGGAGCGGCACTCGCCGTAGCTGGCCATGGTTGCGGGCCTGCCCCGTGCGGCGCGGCCGGAACCGCCGGCTATGGCGCGGTCGGCAGCACCAGCGTCCCGGAGCGCACCGTCACCGTCGTGCCCGCGGGCGTGTCCGGCACGGCCCAGACCGTGTTCGACCCCGCGAGGATCAGCCCGATCCGGTGGCCCTTCGCGACCGTGTGGTCCTGCGGCGAGAACGTGACGGTCGCCGCGACCGGCACGCCGGGCGGGACGGCCGCATCGTCGCGCAGCCCGTCGCGGTAGCGCAGGTTCAGGAAGCCGCGCGTGATCGTCTTGGCGGTGCCGTCCGGGGCGATGTCGGCCAGCACGGGCGTGAGGTGGCCGTGATCGGCGTCGGAGACGAGCGAGAGCTCGAGCCTCGGCGTGCCGGCGACGCGCGTATCGGCGGCGAGCGGCACCGACTGATAGGCGAGCCAGGTCAGCTCCGAGGACGGCGAGCGCAGCGCGGTCTCCTCGGTGGTGGTGCCGAGGTCGGTGAACGAGGCCGCCGGCCCTCCGGCGGTGCCGCCGAGCGTGCCGCCGCCGAGGCCCCGCCCGAGCGCGAGCCGCTGCGTTGCCCCGCCGGCCGGCGGCCACGCCTGCTCGGCGCGGAGGTCCGCGTCCGGCGCGGCCGCGGTGCGGCCCTGGGTGCGCACGGGCGCGGCGAGCTCCGGCCCGGGCGCGGCGCCGCGCAGCGTCGTGTCGAAGAACTCGTCCAGCAGCGCGTCGAAGTGCGGGCGCCCGCTCGGCGACTGGTGGCCGCCCTGGAAGAGGTAGAGGCGCTTGAAGGGGGCGGCCGCGGACGCTGCGGTCGGCAGCGGCAGCGCCTCGTAGAGGTCGACGCCCTCGGACTGCCGGACGTTGTAGTCCTGCCAGCCGTGCACGACGAGCGTGGAGGCGCGGAAGCCCGCGGCGTCCTTGCGGTAGTCGCGCTCCTGCCAGAAGCCGTCGTAGTCGGGCGAGGTGTCGTAGCCCTTCAGCGTGTGTTCGGCGCTGTCGCACGGGTTCATGCGGTCGCGCATCGCGTCGACCGTCTGCGGCGTGCGCTGGGTCGGCGGCGTGCGCGCGATCCCGAAGTCGAACGCGAACGGCGTGTCGAAGCCCTCGTCGGTCGGCCGCTCGGAGTTGCCCAGGTAGCGGACGCCGTCCGCATACGCGTAGCCGTACCAGCGCGAGATCGCGAGCTCGGGCACGATCGCCGCCAGGCCAGGGGCGTCGGCGCCGCGGGCGGCGACCATGTTCGCGGTCGTGCCGTCGTAGGAGCCGCCGATCATCGCGACCTTGCCGTTCGCCCACGGCTGCTCGGCGAGCGCGTTGACGAGGTCGACGCCCGACTGCTGCTCCTTGCGCCCGCCGTAGTCCCAGCAGCCGCTCGAGTTGCGCGTGCCGAGCACGTCGGCGACCGCCCGCGCGTAGCCCTTGGGGAGGTAGCGCAGCCCGAGCTCGTCGTAGGCGAGGTTCGGCGAGGTGCCCTCGGAGAGCGAGTTGTACGGCGAGTAGGTGAGGATCACCGGCGCCTTCGCCACGCCCTTGGGCCGCGCGACCTCGACGTGGATGCGATCGCCGTCGACCGTCGGGATCGAGAGGTTCTCGTAGATCGTGTCCTCGGCCTGGGCGCTCGCGGCGGCGGGAGCGAGGGCGAGCGCGAGCAGCGCGCCGAGGAGGGCTCGTGACAGGCGCATGAGAACCCCAACGCCCGACGGACCCGAAACTGGCGGCTAGTCCGCCTCCGCGACCAGCTTGAAGCGCAGCACGACGAGCGGCTCGGCATCGGTCAGGCGCCATTGCGGCTCGCCCAGCAGCCCCGCCACGTGCTCGCGGCAGCGGTCGTAGTAGTCGCGCTGGGCGGCGCGCCACTCGTCCGCGCCGAGGCCGGCCTCGTGCTCCTCGACCGAGCCCGCGTCGACCTCGCCGAACGGCATCACCGCGATCCGCACGACCTCGACCGTGCCGTGCCGGCGTCCCCGATGGTCGATCACCGGCAGCCGCTGGCCGATCTTCGGCGTGCCGCCTTCCAGCTCCCACTCGCGCGCGAGCGAGATCGAGGCGGTCTTCTCGCCCGCGAGCACCTTCGCGATCAGCTCGGCGCCGGTGCCGCCGTCGTCGGCGTGGCCGAACTCCAGGAACGGCTCGCGCGCCGTGCGCCAGGGCGCGAGCGGGATCCGCGCGCGCAGCGTGGTCCCCTCGCCGGCGGGCGAGTCGACCGCGAGCGTGCCGCCGAGCGCCTCGATCCGGCCCGCCAGGCCGGCGAGCCCGGAGCCGGCCGCGGGGTCCGCGCCGCCGGCGCCGTCGTCCGCGACCTCCGCGAGCACGTGGTCGGCGCCTTGGGAGACCGCGACCCGCACGCACGTGGCGTCGGCGTACTTGACGGCGTTGGCGAGCGCCTCGCTCACCAGGTAGTAGATCGAGACCTCGACGACCTCGGGCAGGCGCCGGTCCGGCAGCGCGGTGACCTCGAGCGCGAGCGGGCTGCGGCCGGCCAGCGCGGCGAGCGTCGGCTCGAGCCCGTACTCGGCGAGCCCGGCCGGGTGCAGCCCGCGCGCGAGCTCGCGCAGCTCGGCGCCGGCGGCGCGCGCCTCGTCGCTCGCGTGGCGCAGGTGCTCCGCCGCCTGCTCGGGGTCCTGCTCGAGCTTGCGGCGCGCGAGCTCGATCCGGTGGCCGAGCACGATCATCCGCTGCTGCGCCCCGTCGTGGAGGTTGCGGCCGATCCGGCGGCGCTCCTCGTCGGCGACCGACACCAGACGGGCGCGCGAGGCGGCGACCTCCGCCTCGCGGGCGCGCAGCGCGGACTCGTGGCGGCGGCGCTCGATCTCGGCCCCGGCGCGCGCGGCGAAGATCCGCAGGACCGCGATCGCCTCCTCGCCGGCGTCGAGCTCGCGCGCGGACATCACGCCCAGGTAGCCGATCCGCTCCCCGCCGCCGCCGCGGACGACGATCGCGAGGTAGCCGTCGAGGCCGTGGCGGGCGACGAAGCCGTCGTTCGGGAAGGCGGCCGCGGTGCCGTGGGGGATCGCGACCACGTCGCGGTCGCTCGCCAGCTCGCACGGCGTGCCGGCGATCGAGAAGCCGTAGCCCTCGTCGAGCGCCACGCCGTCGCGGCCGTGCGCGGCGAGCACCCGTGCGTACGACCAGGCGCCCTCGTCGACCTCCGCGGCGAAGGCGATCTCGGCGTCGAGGGCCTCCGCGACGTGCTGCACGAGCGAGCGCAGGAACGCGGTGCCGGTCGCCGAGGCGGTGCCTGCCGCGATCGTGCGCAGCAGCTCGGCGCCGGAGGGTCTGGATGAGGCGGGGAGCGACGACACGGCGGGGATCAGAGCGTAGAGGCCGCGCGGATCCCCGCCGCGGCGCTCAGGCTCGGAACCCCTGCGGGCCGCGTCGTCTCCGGCTGATCTCGTCGAGCACGTCCTCGACGTCGATCCCGCCGGTGCGGGCGACCTCGGCGGGCGTGGGGCAGCGCCCGAGCCGGTTGCGCAGCCAGACGGTGGTGCGCTCGATCACCTCGTCGGCGTTCGCGCGGCGCTCGTTCTCGTGGGCGCGCAGATCGCGCGCCATCTGGCGGATCGCCGCGGCGACGAGCGTGTCGCGCGACGGGATCTGCAGTTCCTCTCGCAGCATGCGGCCGGACCTCCCTAGGTGGACGACTGATGTCGCCGGCGGGGGTTGGGCCGGTGCTTGTACGACGCTACCCGAGCACGTCCTCGACCACACCCATGATCGGGCGGCGGGTGTCTCGAGCATGACGCCGCAGGCGCTCGAACGCCTCCTCCTCGCCGATCCCGTGGCGCTCCATCAGCAGCCCCTTCGCGCGCTCGATCCGCGCGCGCCGGTCGAACGCCTGCAGCAGGTCGCGGAACTGGCGGTAGCGCTCGACCGCGATGTCGATCCCGCCCGCCAGCTCGGTCTGGTCGGTCGAGTCGAGGTGCGCGAAGACGCCGCGGCGGGCGGCGGCGGAGAGGAAGTCGCGGCTCGGGTCGGCGGCCAGCAGGCAGACCGGGCAGGTGGCCTCGTCGACGATCTCCGAGATCAGCTCGAGCGCGTGCTCGCGATCCTCGTGCAGCGCCACGATCGCCAGGTCGGGCCGGTGCTCGTGGATCGCGCGGGCCGTCTCGGCGAGCTCGACCGCGAGCGCGATGACCTCGTGGCCGAGCTGCTCGAGCGCCTCGCCGACGGGCTCGAGCGCCGCCTTGCTCTCATCCGCGACGAGGACGCGCAGCGAGACGTCGCTCATCGCACGCCCGGAAGCCGCTTGAGGACCCGCAGCGAGAGCGTCATCACCCGGCCCCAGAGGCCCTGCGACACGCCGCGCGGCGGCGCGATCGGGAGCAGGCGCTGGACCGCCACGGTCTGCGACTCCGTGTACTTGAGGATTCCGGCGGCGCCGTGGCGGCGGCCGAGGCCGGACGCCTTCATCCCGCCCATCGGCGCGTCGACCGACGCCCAGGCGGCCGCGTAGCCCTCGTTGACGTTGACCGTGCCGGCGCGCAGGCGCGTGGCGAGCTCGGCGCCGCGCGCGGTGTCGCGCGTCCAGAGCGAGAAGTTCAGCCCGTAGTCCGAGTCGTTGGCGCGCGCGATGACCTCGTCGGTGTCGCTGAAGCGCGCGACGGCGGCCACCGGCCCGAACGTCTCGTCGCGGTGCAGGGTCATCCCCTCGCCGGTGTGCTCGAGCAGCGTGGGCTCGTAGAAGTACGGGCCGAGGTCCGGGCGTGCCTTGCCGCCCGCCAGCACCGTCGCGCCCTTGGCGACCGCGTCGTCGACGTGCGCGGTGACGGTCTCGAGCTGCGAGCGCGAGATCAGCGAGCCCATGTCGGCGGAGTTGTCGAGCGCCGACGAGAGCTTCATCGCGCGCACGCGCTCGGTCAGCCGGCGCGTGAACTCGTCGGCGATCCGCTCGTGCACGAACAGCCGCTCGATCGAGATGCACAGCTGGCCGGCGTTGGAGTACAGCGCCCGCTCGGCGCCCTCCACCGCGCGGCCGAGGTCGGCGTCCTCGAGCACGATCATCGCGTTCTTGCCGCCGAGCTCCATCGAGGCGCCGATCAGGTTGCGCCCGGCGCGCTCGGCGACGGTGCGCCCGGTCGCGGTGCTGCCGGTGAACATCACGTAGTCCGAGCCGTCGATCAGCGGCGGGCCGAGCTCCGAGCCCGAGCCGGTCACGACCTGCACGAGGCCCTGCGGCAGCCCGGCCTCCTCCAGCAGCGCGAAGCCCCACAGCGCGCAGAAGGGCGTCTGGCTGTCGGGCTTGATCACGATCGCGTTGCCGGCGGCGAGCGCGGGCGTGGCGTCGGAGATGCTCAGGGTGAGCGGGTAGTTCCAGGGCGCGATGATCCCCACCACCCCGAGCGGGTGGTGGTGCTCGCGGGCGGCGGTGAGCAGCGGCAGCGCGCCGCGGCGGCGCCGGGACGCGAGGTGCTTCTCCGCGGTGTTGGCGTAGTAGCGCGCCACGATCGCGACGTCGAGGACCTCCTCGAACGCGTGCTTGCGCGCCTTGCCGGACTCGATCTGGACGAGGTCGAGGATCTCGTCCTGGCGGGCGAGCACGAGGTCGTGGAAGCGGCGCAGCACGGCGCGGCGCTCGGCGAACGGCGTGCGCGCCCAGGCGGCCTGCACGTCACGGGCGCGGGCGAGCGCCGCCTCGACGTCCTCGGGCTTGCACTTCGGGACGCAGGCGAGCAGCCCGCCGTTGAACGGCTGCTCGATCTCCAAGTGCTCGCGCGGACCCTCGGTGCGCACCCGCGCCGCGAGCGCCTCGAGCTGCGCGGAGGAGATGCGGCCGGACGGGATCCGCGTGGCGGTGGGCGGGCCGCCCGGCTGGGTGGGGACCTGGGTCGTGCTCATGGCCGGATCCTGCCACGTCCGCGCGCGCGGCAATCCCGATCGCCGCTGGGACTAGCCGCCGACGAGCCGGTCGAGCTCCGCGCGGGCCTCGGCCCGCAGGGCCTCGAAGCGCAGCGCGTACACGTGGTAGGCCTGCTCGCGCAGCACGCGCGCCTGGCCGCGGACGGCCGGCAGGTCGAAGATCACGAGCTCGTCGGTGGCGAGCGGGCGGTCGCTGGCCACGGCCATCCCGCCTCGGCCGAGGTCGATCGTCTCGCAGTGGATCGCGCGGCCCTTGGAGCGGCGCAGCGTGCACGGCACGACCAACGCCTCCCGCTCTGCCTGCCTGCGATCGGTCTCCATGCCCTGATGGTCCCGCGGGCGCCCCGCGCCCGCAACGTCCCCGCGCTGACCTAGCTGATCATCACGAGCGGATAGCCGATGGTGACCGTGCCGCCGTGTGCGCACGAGTCGCCCATCCGGGCCGCCGGCCTGCCGCCGATCATCACCTTCGTCGAGCCCATGACGATCGAGTCGGGCGGGCCGACGCAGGTGCACATGGAGCCGACCGTCGCGGCGGGCATCCCGCCGATCAGCACCGTCGGCACGCCGGGTGGCAGGATCGGCCCTCCGACGTGCGGGATGGGCGGCGTGCCCGGCGTGACCATCGGGCAGACGTGCAGGTCTCCGACGCGGGCTGCAGGGGGCATGGCGCGATCTTGCCCGCGCGCCGCTCGCCGGTCAAGGTGCCGGGAGCAGCCGCCCTCCGCGCCCGGGCCGCCCGCGCGAGCGCTCCAGGGCGGCCTGGACGACCCCGAGCGCGCGGTTGGTCCCGCGTGCAGACAGGTAGATCGACAGCAACGTGGTGGTGATGGCGACCTCGCCGAGACCGCTGCGGGTGGGATGGGGCATGCCCGGAAGTCTGCGCGCAGGGGCATGAGACGGCCATGGACCGCGGGATGAGATCCCGCGGTCCGCGACCGGCCCGTCTGTCAGGGCGTCCCGAGCGGCTCGGCGACCGTGAACGACGCCCCGGCCGGTCCGCTCGGGGCGGCCGTGCGCGTCCCGTCGTAGGTCGCCCGCACGCGCCAGCGCCCGACGGTCGGGGGCTGGAAGGCGATCGTCGCCGACCCGCCCGCCGCCCGCCGCCGATAGCGCTTGTAGAACTGCCAGCCCGAGAGCGGGTCGAAGCGCTCGACGTCGACCGTCACCGGGCCGGACTCGCCCGGTGTGATGCGCACGCCGATCGCCGCCGTCTGCCCCGGGCGCAGGTCGGCGTCGCGCTTGCCGTCGACGAGCACGCGCGTGCGGGTGATCACGCGCGTCAGGCGCGACAGCGTGTAGCGCCCGTCCGCCCCCGAGCGCGAGCGCACGGCCGTGAAGTAGCGCCCCGGCTTGAGCTTGAGCCGGATCTGCTGGCCACCGGTGCTCCCGCACGCGCAGGCGATCCGGCGGCCGCCCTCGCCGACGAGCTGCAGGTTGAACGGGTTCGCCCCGCCCGTCTTCAGCTTCAGGTCGAGGATGCTCGGCCGGCGCACGTCGAAGCGGTAGAGGTCGAGCACGTCGGCGCCGCTGCCGCGCAGCGACCCGCGCACGCGCTTGTCGTTGGCCAGCACGACGCCGGGCGCCGTGTCGTCCTCGCCCGCGCGGGCGACCTGCACCCGGTAGGGCAGCGCGCCGCGGCGGTTGCGCGGCGCCCGCACCTGGATGCTGTAGCGCCCGCCGGCGCCCGGCCCGGGCGTGAACAGGAGGTAGTCGTCGCAGTCGAGGTTGCGGACGGGCGAGCCCTCCTCGAACGAGTCGGTGCCCGGCGGGTACAGCGACGCTGCCACGCAGCGCTGGCGCGAGACCAGGTGCACGCGGTACGTGCGCCCGGCCGACATCGAGACGGCGTAGGCGTCGTCCGGGTTGGCGATCCGGTCGACGCTGCCGCCCGCGCCGGAGGCGCCGAGCGCGCGCCCGGGCGGGCGCTCCGGCGCGTCGGGGGCGACGACGCGCAGCGTGAACGCGTCGCTGGCGGAGTTCGGCTGCTGGGCGACGCGGATGAGCAGGGCCGCGTTGCGCGGCTGGGTGAAGTCGAGCGTCAGCCGGCCGCGGCGGTCGGTGCGCGCGCAGTCCACGGAGGTCAGCTGGGAGCGGTCGCGGCGGAAGACGTCCACGGCCGCGTCGAGGTCGCCCGCGGCATCGAGCTCGATCACGAGATCGCGGGCCGCCGACGGCGCGATCGCGTACCAGACCGAGTTGCCCGCCGCCCCTCCGCACCCGGGCGGCTCGCTCGCCTCGGTGGTGGCGTCGACCGTCGTGCCGCGCACCGTCGAGGGCACGGCCAGCGCCTGCGCGCTGCCGCGGTCGTCGTTCGTGGGGGGTGCCGCCTGTGCGGCG
>Ga0207708_10001957_pt1 | contig 15193 bp, 12 predicted proteins | sample KBSK5101metaG_FD_184340 | JGI IMG/M metagenome (GOLD analysis project Ga0207708, IMG submission 184340) | Corn, switchgrass and miscanthus rhizosphere microbial communities from Kellogg Biological Station, Michigan, USA - KBS K5-10-1 metaG... | ecosystem: Host-associated > Plants > Roots >...
TGAAGCGCGTCGGCCGGCGCGTGATCTGGATTGGCGCGGTGGTCGTCGTCGCCGCCGTCGCCGTCAGCCTGGCGATGGGCGCGCCGGTGCTGCCGACGACGCGATCGGCCGTGCCGACCGCGAAGGTCGTGCGCGGTCCGCTCAAGCTCACCGTCTACGCCACCGGCGAGTTGCGCGCCGGGCGCACCGTCAACCTGATGGCGCCCCCCGCCGGCGGCACCCTTCGCATCGTCAAGCTGATTCAGACCGGCATCGCCGTCAAGAAAGACGACGTGGTGCTGGAGTTCGACGCGGCCGACCAGGAATACCAGCTCGAACAGGCGAAGTCGGACCTGGCGGAAGCCGACCAGCAGATCGTCAAGATGAAGGCCGACCAGGCGGTGCAGGCGTCGCAGGAGAAGCTGGACATGCTGACCGCGCGCTACAACGTCAGGCGCGGCGAGCTCGACGCCGCCGGCAACGAGTTCATCGGCACAATCGAGGCGCAGAAGAACGTGTTGACGCTCGAGGAATCGCGGCGGCGGCTGAAGCAGCTCGAAGAGGACGCCTCGGCGCGCAAATCGACGGCGGACGCGGCCCTGGCAGTCGTGGCGGAACGCCGCAACAAGGCGCAGCTGGCGATGCAGCGGGCGCAGGGGATCATCGACAACCTCGCGGTCAAGGCGCCGACCGACGGCGTCGTCTCGGTGAAGGAAAACCGCGACGGCCAGTTCTTCTTCTTCTCCGGCATGGTCCTGCCGCAGTATCGGGAAGGGGACACCACCTTCGCCGGCCGCAACATCGCCGACATCGTCGAAGCCGGCAAGATGGAAGTCCGCGCCAAGGTCACCGAGACCGATCGCGACAACCTGCAGCAGGGGCAGCAGGCCTCCGTCGTCGTCGACGCGCTGCCGGGGCGCACGTTCAACGCCAGGGTCGGTGCGCTCGGCACCGGCGCGTCGCGTGGCAACTTCTTCGAGACCAGCGCCGTCCGCCAGTTCGACATCGCGCTGCAGCTCGATCAGCTCGATCCGCAGATGCGCGCGGGGTCGTCGGTGCGCGTCGTCATCGACGGGCGCGACGTCAAGGACGCGGTCCACGTCCCGCGGCAGGCGATCTTCGAGAAGGCGGGCAAGAACTACGTGTTCGTCCAGGTCGGCGACCGCTTCGATCGCCGCGACGTCAAGGTGACCAACGTCACCGAGAGCCGCGCCATCGTCACCGGCCTCAACGAAGGCGACGTGATCGCGCTCGTCGACCCCGACGTCGCCAGCCGCCGCTCGAAGTCGTCCGGCGGCCCTCTCTCCGGCGCGTCCGGCCCCGCGAAATGATCCTGACACGCGCGAACGAGCGACAGCGGGTGAGCCAGGCGCACGGGGCGGGGCTTGGGGTCCCCGCGAGTGCGGGTGCAGGGGGGTCCGGCGGGGCGAAGCCCCCCGGCAAAGCATGATCGACGCGCGCAGTCATCTATGGTCCGCGGACGTCCTGCCCGAGCTGCGCCTCGGCCTCGAGAACCTGCGCGCGCACAAGCTGCGCTCGCTGCTGACGATGCTCGGCATGATCTTCGGCGTCGCGGCAGTGGTGGCGATGCTGTCGATCGGCGCCGGCGCGCAGCAGGAAGTGATGGCGTTCATCGAGCAGCTCGGGGTGCGCAACCTGATCGTCGAGGCGCGCGAGGCGGCCGACGGCCAGGCGCTGCAGAAGGTGCGCAAGCTGTCGCCCGGGCTCACCTTTTCCGATCTGCGCGTGATCCAGTCGAACCTCGACGGCATCTCGGCGGCGACTGCGCGCAAGCGCTTCACGCCGTCGAAGCTGATGCCGAAGCCGTTCACCAGCGAAACGCCCGTCGTCTACGGCGTGTCGCCGGCCTACAAGACGATCGGCAACCTGGCGGTCGCCTCGGGGCGGTTCTTCGACGACTCCGAGACGACGGCGGCGGCCCCGGTGGCGGTGCTCGGCGAGGCCGCGGCGGCGAACCTGTTCGGCGCCGACGACGCGGTCGGCCGCTACGTCAAGGTGAACGACCAGTGGTTCCGGGTGATCGGGGTGGCCGGCCCGCAGCTCACGGTGCAGTCCGACGTCGCCGGCATCCCCGCGCAGGACCGCAACAACATCATCTACGTGCCGCTGTTTTCATCGGTCTTCCGCCTCGAGGACGGCCAGAGCGCGCAGAAGGACGAGATCGACGGCATCTACCTGCAGATGAACCAGGGATCGGACATCCCCGGCGCGGCCGCGATGATCCGCGGCATCCTCGACCGGGCGCACCGGAGCGCCGGCGACTTCACCATCGTCTCGCCGGCGGAGCTGCTGGCGGAGCAGCGCCGCACGCAGCGCATCTTCGAGATGGTGATGGTGGCGATCGCGTCGATCTCCCTGCTCGTGGGGGGCATCGGCATCATGAACATCATGCTGGCGAGCGTGCTCGAGCGGACGCGCGAGATCGGCGTCCGCCGCGCCATCGGCGCGCGGCAGCGCGACGTGGTCCGGCAGTTCCTGATCGAGACGACGATCATCTCGCTGACCGGCGGGGTCGCGGGAATTCTGCTCGGCGTCGGACTTTCTCAGCTGATCGGGGTCCTCGCCGGCTGGTCCACCATCGTCACCACCGGCTCGATCGTGCTGGCCTTTGGCGTGTCGGTCGCCATCGGCATCGTTTTCGGCCTGTATCCCGCCGTCAGGGCTTCGCGCCTCGATCCCGTCAAAGCGCTGCATTACGAATAGCGCAACATATAATCGTAGTCTGCGCCGGCCGTCGCGCCGGCAGCGCCGCCGTGTCCGGGACCCGCAGCTCGGCTGTGGGCAATCGGCGGCAGGAATGAGTTCACCACTTTGCAAATGCCAGAACCACGCCTCAAGATTGCCGTTTTCATCGACTTCGACAACATCGAGATCGGGGTCAAGAACACCCTCAATGCCCAGTTCGACATCGGCGTCGTCCTCGAAGCGCTTCGCGAGCGCGGGGACGTCGTCTCGAAGACCGCCTATGGCGACTGGACGCGGGCCGGGGACTACAGCCGCTCGCTGACGCAGCACGCGACGAAGCTGGTGCAGCGCAACCTGACGCCGGGCGGCGACAAGAACGGCGCCGACATCAACCTGGCGCTGGACGCCCTCGAGATGGCGTTCACGCACCCGCACATCAACGCCTACGTGATCGTCGGCGGCGACAGCGACTTCATTTCGCTGGTCGAGAAACTGAAGCAGTACGACAAGCAGATCTTCGTCGTCGGCGGGCGCTCGTTCACCAGCCAGGTGATGCAGCGCAACTGCCACGAGTTTGTCGCCTACGAGAACCTGATCGGCGGGCGCCGCGGCGAACGCGGGCGCGGACAGTCCGGCCCGGCCAGCTCGCAGTCGCCGATCGACCAGGTGGTGCCGCTGCTGCGGCGGGCGCTGAAGGTGCTGAGCGACCGCGAAGTGTCGCCGCAGCTCGGGCTGCTCAAGAGCACGCTGCTGCAGCTCGACTCGACCTTCTCCGAGCGCAACTACGGCGTCAGCAGCTTCCGCGACTTCGCCGAGAAGCTCGCCGCCGCGGGCTTCGTGACGCTCCGCGAGTCGGGGCGGAACATCCTCGTCGAGCTGAAGGAGAACGGGCACGGGTCGCACCACGCGCAGCCGTCACCGGACGTGCGCAGCGCGGCGCCCGTACCCGAAGCGCGCCAGCAGCCCGAGGGGCGTCAGCAGGAGGGGCGGCAACAGCACGAGGGACGCCAGCAGCACGAGGGAAGACACCCGCACGACGCGCGCGCATCGCAGGACGCGCCGCGGACCGTCGAGGCGGTCAAGGAAGTGCGCCGGCTGTTCCAGTCGGCGCAGCAGCCGCCGCGCTGGCCGATGTACGTGCGGCAGGTGAAGCAGTACCTGCGCAGCGTCGATCCGTCGTTCGACGAGCGCACCTTCGGCTTCCAGAGCCTCAACGATCTGCTGCGCGCCTGCCAGAAGGACGGGCTGTTCCGCGTCGAGCGCGATCGCCAGGGCGTCATCCGTTTCTTCCAGGGGAACGTGATGAAGGAGATCGAGGCCAACCGCGCCAGCGGCATCAACGCGGACGACATCGCCGCGGCGGAGCGGCTGGCGGCGCAGGCCGAAGCGGAGCTTGCCGCGCAGGAAGCGCGCGAGCGCGAACAGTCGGATGTCGTCGACGGCGACGTCGTGCGCGAGGTCGAAACGCCGTCGATCGTGGACGTCGAGGCCGCCCCCGAGACGACGAGGCCGGCAGAAGAGGAAGAAGCGAAGCCGGCCCGGCGAAAGCCCAGGGCGGCCCGCGCCGCGAAGGAACCGAAGGGCGCGAAGGAAACGAAGGAAACGAAGGAACCACGCGCGGCCAAAGAGAAGAAGGCCGTCGCCAGGCCGCGCGGCGGCCGGAAAAAGGTTGCGGTCGCCGCGGAGGTCTAAAGGTCCTTCGTATCCTTCGACGTCCTTCGTATCCTTCGTGTCCTAGAAGGGCAGGAGCGGCTCCTCCGGATCGAACGGAGCCGCGGGATCCTCCAGGTTGTGCACGCTGACGCCGAGGAGCCGCACCGGGCGGCTCGCGGCGTCAGTCCTCTCCAGCAGCTTCACCGCGCGCTGCGCGATGTCCTCGCTGTCGCGCGTCGCCGGCGATCGCGAGTGGCTGCGCGTAATCGTCGTGAAGTCCGAGTAGCGCACCTTGATGGTCACGGTGCGGCAGAACAGCTGCTTGCGCTCGAGCCACTCCGCGGCGTCGCGCGCCATGCCGTCGATCTCCATCCGGATCTCGTTGATGTCGGTCAGGTCCTGCGAGTAGGTGTTCTCGCTGCCCGACGACTTTGGCTCGTGGTGCGGCTCGACCTCGCGGTCGTCGATGCCGTTGGCGAGCTGGCGCAGCCAGTCGGTCCAGCTGCCGACGGCTTCGCGGAGCAGCTGCTCGTCGGCGGTGCGCACGTCGACGAGGCGCTCGATGCCGCGCTCGCGCAGCCGCGCCGCGGTGACCGGCCCCACGCCCCACAGCGCGTCCACCGGAAGCTTCTGCAGGAACGACTCGACGCGCTCGGGCGCGATCACCGTCAGGCCGTCCGGCTTCTTCCACGCCGAGGCGATCTTGGCGAGGAACTTGTTCGGCGCCACGCCGGCCGACGCGGTCAGGTTCGTCGCCTCGCGGATCGCCGCCTTCAGCCGCATCGCGACGTTCTTCCCCAGCGGCTCGCCCCACGCGTTCTCGGTGACGTCGAGGTAGGCCTCGTCGAGCGACATCGGCTCGACCAGCGGCGTCACGGACCGGAAGATCTCGAACACCGCGTTCGACGCGGTCTTGTACTTCCTGAAGTCGGGATGGACGACGACCAGGTTCGGGCAGAGCCGGACGGCGCGCGCCATCGGGATCGCGGAGCGCACCCCGAACGTTCGCGCCTCGTAGCTGGCGGCGGCGACGACGCCGCGCCGGTTCGGGTCGCCGCCGACCGCGACCGGCTTGCCGCGCAGCGCGGGGTTGTCGCGCTGTTCCACCGACGCATAGAACGCGTCCATGTCGACGTGCAGGATGCGGCGAACCCGGGAAACGGCCACGACTGCACAAGTGTACGCGCTCCGCTATAGTTGACTCGAACGGAGGTGGCCGATGCCGTCGGACCAGGGTAGCGCGATGGCCGAGGAGACGCCGAAAGTCGAAGGGCGCGACGGCCTGATGTGGATCCGCGGCAGCGGGCTGTGCCGCGACTGGAACGGCATCCGCTACAAGCTGGGGATGTCGGGCCGGAACGTCGGCGCGAAAGAGCTGTCGATGAACGTCGCGACGATTCCGCCGGGCGGCGTCGCCGGCGCGCACATCCACGTCGGCTTCGAAGTGATGCTCTACATCCTCGAGGGGCGCGTGCGGCACGAGTACGGCGAGGGGCTGACCGAGCGCGTCGATCATGAAGCCGGGGACTTCATCTTCATCGCCCCCGGCGTGCCGCACGAAGTCTTCAACCTGTCGCAGACCGAACCGGTGGTCGCCGTCGTGGCGCGATCCAGCGCCGACGAATGGGACAAGATCGTGCCTTATGCGCGCCCTGCTGCTGGCGCTCGTCCTCCTGATCGGTAGCGCGCCCGACTCGTGGCGTGCCGAGATCGACAAGTACCGCAAGGACCGGCTCGAGGAGCTGACGGCTCCTGACGGCTGGCTCGCGGTGCAGGGGCTCTTCTGGCTGCACGACGGCGCCAACACCGCCGGCAGCGATCCTTCGTCCGAGATCCGTCTGCCCGGGCGTGCCGCGAAGCGGCTCGGCACGTTCACGCTGACGAACAGCCAGGTCACCTTCAGCGCCGACCCGTCGGCGAGCGTGACATCGGGCGGCGCGCCGGTGACGACGCTGACGCTCGAACCGCGAAAAGGGGAACAGGGCGGGATCACGAGCAGCGGCGTGACGCTGTTCGCGATCCGCCGCGGGCCGAAGGTCGGCCTGCGCATGCTCGATCCCGACAGCGTCGCCCGCACGACCTTCAAGGGCTTGAAGTACTTCCCGCTCGATCCCTCCTATCGCGTGCGCGCCGCGTTCACCCCGTACGCGACGCCGAAGCAGGTGCCGGTGCCCAACGTACTCGGGCAGATTGTGAAGATGGAGAGTCCCGGCTACGTCGAGTTCGCGCTGACGGGGCAGCCGGGCAAGACGTATCGTCTCGAGCCGGTCTACGAGACGCCCGAGAAGAAGGACCTGTTCTTCATCTTCAAGGACCTGACCAGCCGCAAGGAAACCTACGAAGCCGGCCGCTTCCTGCACACGCCGCTGCCGGTCGACCGCGCCGTCGATCTCGACTTCAACCGCGCTTACAACCCGCCCTGCGCGTTCACCGACTTTGCGACCTGCCCCCTGCCGATCAAGGAGAACCACCTCGACGTCCGCATTCCCGCCGGCGAGCTGCGGTTTCACCTGCATCAATGATGCTTGACAAAATGTAATGCATACTTTACATCTTGTCAGGTATGGCTGAACACCCCAGCAAGGACAACGGCCTCCGGCTGCTGGCCCAGGTGGCCTTGAGCACTGGCCTCTGGGTCGGTACCTACCTCTTCTGTCGCGGCGCCCTGCTCAACGGCGCGCACGGTCGCGCGGCGCGCGCCGCGCTGGCCGCGATCGGCATCGCGGGGTTCCTGCCGTGGGTCTTCGTCTCCGCGAAGGCCATCCTCGCGCAGGACGAGTTCAACCAGCGGGTGCATTTCGTCGCGCTGGCGATCGCCTTCGCCGTCATCGCCACCGCCTCCTTTGCGTGCGGCTTCCTCCGCAACGCGGGGCTCATCCCGGAATTGCCCTTCAGCGATCTGTGGATCGCCATGGTGATCGTGTGGGGGCTCGCGATGTTCCTGACGTCGCGGTACTACCGATGAAGACCCGGCTGCGCGTGCTGCGGGCGGAGCGCAACTGGTCGCAGATGGAGCTGGGGCTGCGCGTCGGCGTCTCGCGCCAGGCGATCAACGCCATCGAGACCGGCAAGTACGACCCCAGCCTGCCGCTGGCGCTGAAGATCGCGCGGTTGTTCGAGACGCGAGTCGAAGAGATCTTCGAGCTCGAGGAGGGGGACTGATGCGCGCGTTCACCAACACGATCCTCATCGACCGCGCGCCCGACACGGTCTGGGCCTACATGATGGACTTCAGCCAGGCGTCGCGCTGGCGCAACCTGGTGCGCAGCGTCAAGGTGCTGACGCCCGGGCCACTCCGCGTCGGCAGCGAGCTCAACGTCACCTTCGACACGATGGGCAAGGTGCGCGACGTCGTCAGCGAAGTCTGGGCGTTCGATCCGCCGCGACGCTTCGGCGTGCGCAACACCGAGTCGAACATCACCGGAGTGTTCGAGTACACGCTCGAACCGGAGGGCTCGGGCACGAAGGTCACGTTCACCTGCGACGTGCAGCCGCGGGGCATGATGTGGCTGGCGCTGCCGTTCCTGCTGCGCGGCAACCGCGCGCGCTACACCGAGCAGCTGCCGAACCTGAAGACAGAAGTGGAAAAAGGATCACGCTAAGCTGACGCCATGGACTACACGCGGCTTGGGAAGACAGGGCTCAAGGTGTCGCGGATCTGCCTCGGCACCATGACCTACGGCGATCCGGCGTGGCGGCCGTGGATCCTCTCCGAGGAGCAGGGGCGCCCGTTCATCAAGCGGGCGCTCGAGCACGGCATCACCTTCTTCGACACCGCCGACATGTACTCGCTTGGCAGGAGTGAAGAAGTGCTCGGCCGCGCCCTGCGCGACTTCGCCACGCGCGACCAGGTGGTCATCGCCACCAAGGCGTATTACGAGATGAGCGACGATCCGAACGATCGCGGCCTGTCGCGCAAGCACCTGATGGCGTCGATCGACGGCTCGCTCCGCCGCCTCGGCACCGACTTCGTCGATCTCTACCAGATCCACCGCTGGGACGAGGCGACGCCGATCGAGGAAACGCTGCGCGCGCTCGACGACATCGTCCGCAGCGGCAAGGCGCGCTACATCGGCGCGTCCAGCATGATGGCGTGGCAGTTCATGAAAGCGCTGATGCTCGCCGATCGCCACGGGTGGACGCGGTTCGTGTCGATGCAGAACCACTACAACCTGATCTACCGCGAAGAGGAGCGGGAGATGATGCCGCTCTGCCGCGACGAAGGCGTCGGCGTGATTCCGTGGAGCCCCCTCGCGCGCGGCTTTCTCGCCGGCACGCGCAAGCGGGATCGGCCGCGCGAGGCGACGGTGCGCGAGAAGACCGACGGCTACGGGCATGGCCTCTATTACGCCGATGCCGATTACGACGTCGCCGAGCGCGTGGTGGACGTCGCCGCCGCCCGCGGCGTGCCGCCCGCGCAGATCGCCCTCGCCTGGCTGCTGCGCCAGCCCGGCGTCACCGCGCCGATCGTCGGCGCGACGAAGCTCGAACAGCTGGATCAGGCCGTCGGCGCGCTCGACGTCGCGTTGACGGACGAGGAGGCACGACGCCTTGAGGAGCCGTACGTGCCGCACACCGTCCTGGGGATCGAGTGACGCCCGCGGCGGCAGCGCTACCGGACCGTCACGCGGACGAGCGTCGCCGGCGCGAAATCCGGCGTGCCGGGGGAGGTCAGTCGGCGCGGAGGGCGGCGATCGGATCGACCTGCAAGGCGCGGCGCGCCGGCAGCCACGCGGCAGCAACCGCCACGATGAGCATCGCCGCAATCGCCGGTATGCCGGCCGAGAGCTCGAGCGGCGCCAGGCCGACGAACTCCGACTGCAGCACGGAAGCCGCCGTCCACCCGGCGCCGGTCCCGAGCACGGCACCCGCCGAGATCAAGAGCACGGCGGGTTTCAGCAGCATCGCGACGACGCTGCGTTCCGGCGCGCCAAGCGCGCGGCGCACGCCGATTTCATGGGTCCGCCGTTCGACGGCGTAGGCGACCAGCGCCCAGACAGCCATGAGGACGAGCCCGAACTGGACGGCGCCCCCGGCGGCTCCGCCCAGCGTCGCCAGCCGCTCCGCCACCCTGACATCCTGCAGACGCTTTTCGATGGGAACCGCGCCGTCGATCATGATCCGCGCGTCAACCGAGCGGGCCGCCGCTTCGATCGCCGCGATCACCTGCGGACCGCCCGTGGTCTTGAGGTGAATGATGAAGCGCTGGCGCGGCACCTGTTCCAGCGGCGAGTAGACGAGTGGAGGAAATGGCTGGCTGACGGAGCGGTAGCGGGTGTCGGCGGCGACGCCGACGACTTCGACCGGCCGGCCGCTCAACGTGAACGAGCGCCCGACCACGTCGGTCGAACGCCACAGCGCCCGGGCCAGCGTTTCGTTGACGATGACAACGCCCGGGGTCGATCCGGTGTCGCGCTCGCTGAAGTCCCGCCCGCGGCGCAGCGCGATGCCGAGCATGGGCAGGTATCCCGGCGACACGACGTTGCCGTCCACGACCCGGCTGCCGATGCCAGCGCCGGTGATTTCGGCGCTGATCGCGGTGCCGGTCAGCGGTATCACGGCGCCGACGGCGGTTGCGCCGCGGCCGGCCACACGCTCGACCGCGTCGATCAGGCGCCGCGACGTCCCGCGCGCATCCGTCGCCGCGTTCCCGAGGTCCACGGCCATCGTCACGATCCCCTCGGTCACGAAGCCGGGAGACGCCTCCCGGCCGGTCGACAGGCCATGCGTGAACACCGCCGACGCGAGCAGCAGCGCGACCGAGGCGGTGACCTGGACGACGATGAGCGCTTCGCGCGCGCCGCCCCGCAGCCATCGCGTCCGGACGGCTGCGGCCCGCCCTTTCAGTCCCTCGGCAACGGCGAGGCGCACGAGATGTGCCGCCGGAAGGAGGCCGCACAGAATCGTGGCGAGCGAGGCCGCCGTCGCGGCAAACAGCACGACGCGCCAGTCGACGGCGAGGTCCACGGCCGGCACGCCCTCGGGACGGTAAGCCGCGAAGATCCGGATGCCGGCGGAGACGACGGCCAGCGCGACGGCCGTTCCGAGGATCGCGATGGCCAGGCTCTCGGTAGCGAGCTGGCGAAGCAGGCGGCCGCGCGAGGCCCCGATGGCGAGGCGGATCGTGAGCTCACGCGTGCGCGCCGCGCCCCTGGCGAGGAGCAGCGTGGCGATGTTGATGCAGGCAATGCCGACGATCGCGACGATCGCCGCGGTCGCGCCGCCGAGGAGAGCGGCGATCGCGCCGGGGGACGAGGCGAACCGTGCGTCGGTTTCTTTGATCACGGTCACGCGCCGTGTCGCGCCGGTCGCGTCGGTCCACGCCTGCGGATCGATTCGCGCGAGTGAGGCGGCGATGCCGGCGAGCTCGGCCTCGGCGGCGCCCGCCGAGACGCCGGCGGCAAGCCGGCCGAGAATCGTGAACGATCGGTGGCGGCGGTCGGTGAGCGCGCGGGAAGGCAGCAGCTGCGAAAACCCCTCCGCGGACAGCCAGAAATCCGCGCTCCCGTCGAGGCTGGTGCCGGAGAAGCCTGGCGGCGCGATGCCGACGATGATCGCCGGCATGCCGTTGAACCGCACGGCCGCCCCGATGGCCGCCGGATCCGCGGCGAAGGCGCGTCTCCACAGGGCGTAGCTGATCACGGCTTCGCCCGCGAGCGGCGCGGACGGCAGCCGTCCCGCACGCGGCCGCAGCCGCAGCAGATCGAAGCAGCCGCCGCCCATGACCACGCCTTCGTGAACTCTCGAGACGCCGGCCACGGTCATCGTCGCACGCACGTCATCCATCGCGCAGGTCTGCTCGAAGGCCCGCGCGGCGGCGAAGTCGCGATAGTCGGCGAACGACGAGGAGCCCAGGCGCGACCCGTCGCGCCCGGACGTGAACACGCGGAAGACGTCGGAGGCGCCCGCGGTGACCGGCCGCAGCACCATCGCGTTGACCACCGTGAACATCGCGAGCGCGCCGGCCAGGCCGAATGCGATCGAGAGGACGGCGATCGACGCGAAGAGCGGCGCCCGGACGAGCAGGCGCAGGCCGTAGTGCAGGTCGCGGACGAACGACTCGAGTCCCGGGAGGCCGCGCGCCTCCCGCGTCCGCTCCGCGATGACGGTGACGTTGCCGAACTGGCGGCGCGCCGCCGCCGCCGCCTCGCTCGCGTCCATGCCGTCGGCGATCAATGCGTCCCGGCGCGCCTCGATGTGCGCGGCCATCTCTTGGCGCAGTTCCTCGTCCAGGCGCTGCCGCTGGAGCGCCGACACCAGCCGCCTGAGCAAGGCGCGCACGCTCATTCCGTTCTGAGCGCCACCAGTGGATCGACGCGCGAGGCACGCCGCGCCGGCAGGAACCCCGCCAGCAGGCACGTCGCGACCATGACCGCGGCCGCGATGGTGAGCGCGACCGGATCCCGCGGCGGAAGGTTGTAGAGCATCGAGGCGATGAGGCGCGTGCCGGCGACGGCGGCGGCCACGCCGGCAACGAGGCCGACGAGGGCGAGCGCCAGCGACTGGCGCAGGATCATCCACCGCACCGAGGCGCGTTCGGCGCCGAGCGCCATGCGCACGCCGATCTCCGGCACGCGCTGCGCCACGCCGTAGGAGAGCAGGCCGTAGAGCCCGATGGCCGACAGGACGAGCGTGACCAGCCCGAGCATCATCGCCAGCTGGGCGAAGAGGCGTTCCTGGCGCAGCGATCGCGCCATCTGGTCCTCCATGGTGCGCACGCCGACGAGCGGCAACTGGTCGTCGAGCCGGCGGACCACGTCGCGCGCGGTCGCGGCGAACGCCGCGGCGTTCGGCACCCGCACTTCGAACGTGGCGCGTCCGGCGGGCTGCTGCGGCGCGGCAAGATACGCGGTCGGCGGCATGTCTTCGCGGATCGCGGTGTAGCGCGCGTTGGCCGCGACACCGACGATTTCATAGAGCGGCGAGGTGCGGCGCAGGCCGAGACGGAAGCGGCGCCCGATCACGTCGTCGGTCTGGAACAGCTGTTTCGCCAGGAGCGCGTTGATCACGGCGACGTGCTGCGACGCCGCGGTGTCGCGCTCGTCGAGCGCGCGGCCGCGCACGATGGGCAGCCGCAGCGTGGCGAAGAAGCCGGGCCCCGTCACCTGGCGCCAGACCGCGTGGTGCTCCATGAACTTCGCCGCTTCCTCGCTGCCCGGCTCCGGCACCGGCTCCGCATCCGTCGCGGCCACGCCGATCGACGAGTTGTTCGCCAGCAGCGTGTGGCTGGTGAAGGTGGCGCCCTCGACGCCCGGCGAGCCGCGCAGCCCGGCGAGCACGGCGTCGAACAGTGTGCGTGTGCGGTCCTCGCTGTATCCGTTCAGCGAGGGATCGAGGCGAAAGGTCAGGACGTCCTGCGGATCGAAGCCAATCGGGGCGCGGTCGAGGTTGCGCAGCGAACGGGCGAGCAGCGCCGCCGTCACGACGAGGACCATCGACAGCGCGATCTGCAGGACGACGAGCGTCCCGGCGAGACGGCCGCGTCGAGGACCCGGTGTGCCGCGCCGCGCCGCATCCTGCAGCCCCGACGTCAGCGTCGCCTGGGTGGATCGGATGGCGGGCGCGAGCGCGAACAGAATCGCGCAGCCGCCGGCCAGCAGTGCGGCGAACGTCAGCAGGCGCCAGTCCGTGCCGGCGGCGAGGGTGTCCGACGGTTCCGTCAACGCCGGCAGCAGCGCCGCGCTGATCCACTTCGCCGCGATCACCCCGAGCCCGGCGCCGGCGGCCGCCAGCAGCGCTCCCTCGGTGAAGAGCTGGCGGACGATTCGCCGCCGCGGCGCGCCGATCGCCGCCCGCACCGACAGTTCGCGGCCGCGCGCCCGGCCGCGCGCCAGCAGCAGGTTGGCCACGTTCGCGCAGGTGACCAGCAGCACGATCGACACGACGATCGCCATCGTCCGCAGCGGATCGCGCATCGTGTCGCGGTTCTCGTGCTGTCCCCGCGCGCCGGACAGCACGATGGCGCGCGGCAGATCCTTGGCGGCGAGCGCCGGCTTCGAGGCGGCGACCGTCCGCTTGAGCGAGAGGTCGAGCGCCCCCTGGATCCGCTGCGCGGAGGCGCCGGGACGCAGGCGCCCCATGACCAGCACCCACCAGTAGGTCGGGTCGTCGTCTTTCTCTTCGGCGCGGGTGATGCGCGCCTGCTGCGAGAGCGGCACGAAGACGTCCGGCGCATCGGCGACCTGGCCGGTGCCGCGGAAGCCGCGCCGCGTGACGCCGGCGATGGTGAAGGGAATGCCGTTGATGACGATGGCGCGGCCGACCGCATCGGGCGATCGCGCGAAGCGACGCTGCCAGAACGCGTCGCTGATCATCGCAGCCGGCGCCGCTTCCGGCAGATTGTCGGCCTCTCCGAGCGCGCGGCCGCTCTCGGGCGCCACGCCGAGCACGTCGAAGTAGCTGGCCGAGACGGCATTCGCATTGGCCATTTCGGCGCGGCCGTCGATCGCGATGTTCACGTCGTAGAGATCGGCGAAGCCGAACAGGTCGGCGCTGCCCTTCACCGCCGCCTGCATCTCGCGGAACGACACCAGCGCGAAGGACGTGCTCGACAGCCCTTCGGCGTTCTGCCGGCCGTTGCCGTTCAGCGAGGAGAACGGGAAGACCGGGCCCGAGGCCCATTCCAGCAGCACCAGCGCATCGGGATCGGCGATGCCCGGCAGCTTGCGGAAGAGCATGCGGTCGGCGAGGCTGAAGACGGCGGCGCTGGCGCCGATGCCGATGGCGAGCGAGAGGATCGCGATGGCGGTGAACCCGGGGGCGCGGCGCATCTGGCGCAGGCCGTAGCGCACGTCCTGCGCGATGGTCTCGAGCCGCGGGAAGCCCCAGACGCGCCGCGAGTCCTCGCGCAGCCGCGTGAGGTTGCCGACGGTGACGGCGGCGCGGCGGCGCGCCTCGCGCTCGGGCACGCCGTCGGCGATCAGGCTGTCGGTCTTCCACTCGACGTGCTGCGCGAGCTCTTCGCGAAGCTCCTCGTCCAGCCGTCCGCGCCGCAGCCAGGCCCTGATGTGGCGAAAGATGCTCAGCATGGTAGTTCCCTAGACGGTCGATGGAGCCGATCGGTTAGGCCGGGCGCATCACGCGCCCGATCGCGGCAATGAGGCGCTCGAAGCTCGACTCGGCGTCGCCGAGCGCCTTGCGCCCGCCGCGCGTGAGCCGGTAGTAGCGGGCGCGCCGGTTGTTGGCGGAGTGCCCCCACTCGGAGTCGATCAGTCCCTGGATCTGCAGCCGCTGCAGCGCCGGGTAGAGCGAGCCCTCTTCGACGTGCAGCACCTCGCCGGAAACGGTCCGGATGTGCTGCGCGATGCCGTAGCCGTGCATGACCCCGATCGAGAGCGACTTGAGGATCAGCATGTCGAGCGTGCCGGGCAGCAGCTCCTGGCGCTCAGGCTTCTTTCCCATAGGCTGGCTATGGAGGATAGCACGGTGCGCGGCGTCGGGCAGAGGAAATAGGGCCTGGGGATAGGGCCTGGGGAGGTGCGTGCTGTCGGGCAGAGGAAATAGGGCCTAGGGATAGGGCCTGGGGACAGGGCAGAGGAAATGGGGCTTAGGGTGAGGGCTGGGGACAGGACGGAGGGGCGAGGTGCGCGCGGCCGGCGGCGTACAATCGCGGCGATGAAGATTGCACTCGTCCAACAGCACGCCGCTGCTGACAAGTCCGACAATATCCGGCGCGGGCTCGACGCCGTGGATCGCGCGGCGAAGGCGGGCGCCGACGTGGTCGCCTTTGCCGAGCTTGCGTTCGAACGGTTTCATCCGCAGCGTCCGGCCGACGACGATCCGCTGTGTCTCGCCGAGGCGGTTCCCGGTCCCATGACCGAGGCCTTCGCCGAGCGCGCGCGGCGCCACGGCGTGG
>Ga0207708_10001963_pt1 | contig 15166 bp, 13 predicted proteins | sample KBSK5101metaG_FD_184340 | JGI IMG/M metagenome (GOLD analysis project Ga0207708, IMG submission 184340) | Corn, switchgrass and miscanthus rhizosphere microbial communities from Kellogg Biological Station, Michigan, USA - KBS K5-10-1 metaG... | ecosystem: Host-associated > Plants > Roots >...
GCGCCGGTGCTCTTCCCGCTGCCGCAGCCCGCGGTGACGAGCGCGAACAAGGCCAGGGCTTCAACAATTCGTTTGCGCATCAGATTTCCCTCGCGACTCCGACGATCCTGTCGCAGGCGGCCGGCGGTTTCCGCGGGCCTCTCTGCGCATGCGCCGGGCGCGCTGGCGCGGTGCAAGGCGTGCGCCACGCCGTCACGTCGGCGGCAGCGCCGCTTCGTGCTTGCGGATCAGCGCCGCCTCTTCCGCCATGTTCAGCATCGACAGTCGCGTCGCCTCCAGCAGCCGCACGCACGCGACCACCAGCGCCGACGCGCCCAGCACGCCGACGCCCAGCGCCAGCGCCGCCATCACGTGAAAACCCATGTGCAGCGTGGTCGACGCCAGGCCCGCCCCCAGGATCGAGATCAAGCTGGCGCTGGCGAACGATCCGATCGCCGTGTACGCGGCGCGCAGCGCGCCCAGCAGCAGCACCGCCTGCTTCTCGGTGCGGTCGACCTGTGTCCGCACCAGCCCCTGCAGACCAGGCGTGATCTTTTTTTCCTCGACGCGCACGGCGAGCGCCCGCATCCGCTCGCTGGCGCGCAGGAAGCGGTTGGTCGTGCTCATCACCAGCACGGACGCCGCGTTCGTCAGCACCGCCGGCGCCGCGATGAGCGACAGCAGCGCGAACGGATTCTCCGACAGGTCGGCCACGCCCGTCCCCTAGGGCGTCGCGATCGCGCCGAACAGCGTCGCGGTCGTCGCGCGCACGATGGTGGCGTCGACCAGCGCGCCCGGCGCGATCCCCGACGCGGCCGGGATGATGACGGTGCGGAACGCATCGGTTCGCGCCATCAGCTGGTCGGCCGATCGCTTCGAGACCTGCTCGACCAGCACGCGTTCGCGCTTGCCGACCTGCGCCGCCATGATCTCGCCCGTGATCCGTTGCTGCACGGCGATCACCTCGGCCAGGCGGCGTTGCTTCACGTCCGCCGCGACGGTGTCCGGGATCTTGCGCGCGGCGTAGGTGCCTTCGCGCTCCGAGTACGCGAACGTGAACGCGCCGTCGAAGCGCAGCTCTTCCTGCGCGCGCAGCGTCGCCTGGAATTCTTCCTCGCTCTCGTCGGAAAAACCAATCAGCAGATCCGTCGTGACGGCGATCCCCGGCACCGCGCGCAGCTTGTCGTACAGGGCGCGGTACGTCGCGAAGTCGTAGCCGCGGCGCATGCGGTCCAGCACCGCGTCGGATCCGCTCTGCAGCGGCAGGTGAACGTGCTTGCAGACGTTCGGCGTCTCGGCGATCGCGGCCACGACGTCGTCGGCGAAATCCAGCGGGTAGGGCGACGTGAAGCGCACGCGTTCGACGCCGTCGACGGCGGCCACCGCGCGCAGCAGCTCCGCGAAGCCGACGTCTTCCCAGCGGTACGAGTTGACCGTCTGCCCGAGCAGCTGCACCTCCTTCACGCCCGCCGCCACCAGCGCCCGCACCTGCCGCAGGATCTCGCGCGGCGCCGCGCCTCTCTCCCGCCCGCGTGTGTAGGGCACCACGCAGAAGGTGCAGAACTTGTCGCAGCCGCGCTGGATGGTGACGTGGCCGATGACGCCGTCCGCGGCGATCGGATCCAGCCCCGTGTATGTCTCCTCGCGATCGAGGCGCGTGTCCGTCACGGCGCGCCCCTCGCGCGCTTGCGCGACGCTGTCCAGCAGCCGCCGGTAGCCGTCGGGCCCGATCACGACGTCGACGTAAGGCGCGCGCCGGCGGATCTCGTCCTTCAGATGTTCGGCCATGCAGCCGGTGATCCCGAGGACGACGTCGGGGCGCGCCTTGCCGTGGCCCAGCATGCTCGCGCGCGCGAACACGCGCTCCTCCGCCTTCTCGCGCACCGCGCAGGTGTTGATCAGGATCAGATCGGCGTCCGCCGGATCGTCGGTTCGCGCGTAGCCGCCGCGATCCAGCAGCCCCAGCATCAGATCGCTGTCGGCGACGTTCATCTGGCAGCCGTAGGTCTCGAGATAGACCTTGCGCCTCGTTTCGACGCTGGCCGTTGACGCAGGCGCGCTTTCGGTTGTCGCGGAATTCCCGCTCGACCGACGGAGCTGAACCAGATCGCTCACAGCGGAGGTATAACCCGGCCATGCACCGCTCTGCACGCGTGGTGGGCACCGCGCTCGTGTCGATGCTCGCGGCGACCTTCGTGTGGTCTTCGCGCGCCGAGGCCGCCTCGCCCTGGATCTACCGGGGCCTAACGCTTCCGCGCCACGACGTCGCCGTGGACTTCGGGTTGGGCTACGGCCATCGGCCGCCCACCCCCGCCGAGGACGCCGGCTTTGGCCTGAACCTGGAGCTGCGCGCCGGGATCGCCCACAACTTCGAGCTCGGCTTCCGCATGGGTTTCCGCATGGACGAAGGCGGCCGTAACACGCAGGCCGACTATTACGCGAGGCCGTTCGAGACAGAGACCTACGGAACCGAACACGACGGCGTCTCGAACCCGGAGATCAAACTCCGCTGGTCGGTGGCGCGCAGCTACGCCGCCGAGCTGGGTCTGGAGCTGCGCTTTTACCTGCCGATCGAGGCGGCCTCGCGCTTCGGTTTCATGTTCGGCCTGCCCATCGCGCTGCGCGCCGGTCCCGTCCGCTTCGACACCGGCCTCTACGTCCCGATCATCTTCTACGATCCGACCCAGACGATCGTCAGCATCCCGCTGCACGTGTGGATCCAGGTCGCCTCCGACTTCTGGCTGGGCCCGCTGCTGGGCATGCGCGTCGTCAACCGGGGCGGCAGCGACACGGAGTACCCGCTCGGCTTCGGCCTGGGCTGGCAAACCAGCCGCAACGTCGATCTGCGCACGTGGTTCGTGTTCCCCGACATCAGCCGCGACGCGGCCGCGCGCTCGTACGGGCTGGGCGTCGCGCTGGAAGTCAGGTTCGAGTAGCGAACGTCAAAGGACGCGGGCGAGGCGGGCTTCGAGGGCCGGCTTGGGCATGGCGCCGCGGATCTGATCGACCTCGAGTGGTCCGCGGAAGACGATCATCGTCGGGATGGCCTGCACCTGGAAGCGCGCCGCGCTGCGCGGGTTCTCGTCGACGTTCAGCTTCGCGATCTTCAGCTTGCCCGCGCGCTCGCCGGCCAGCGCCTCGAGCATCGGCGCGACCGCGCGGCAGGGCCCGCACCACGGCGCCCAGAAGTCGACCAGCACGGGGATGGGGGAATCCTCCACCTCCTTCTTCCAGCTGGCGTCGGTGACCGTCACCGGCCGCCGCGGAAACACCTTCTCCTTGCAGCGCCCGCACACCGGGTCGTCGCTCAGGCGCGACCGAAGGATGCGGTTCATCCCGCCGCAATGGCTGCACCCGTAAACGACGGTGTCTTCGCTGATCGGCTGGCTGTTTTCCACGGCTCGCCGTGTGTACTCACGGCATCCGATCGGTCAAGTCACCGCTCGGGCGTCAGGTAGACCGCGGCCAGCGGCGGCAACGTCAGCCGCAGCGACGCGGGCCGGCCGTGGATGCCGAAGCCGTCGGCGGTCACGCCGCCGAGGTTGCCCATGCCGCTGCCGCCGAACACGGCCGCGTCGCTGTTGAGCAGCTCGCGCCAGCGCCCGCCCACCGGCACGCCGACGCGGTAATCGTGGCGCGGCACCGGCGTGCAGTTGAACAGGCACAAGACCACGTCGTTGGCCGCACCGCCTGGTCCACCTTTGCGCAGAAACGAGAACACGCTGTTCTCGTTGTCATCGGCGTCGACCCATTCGAATCCCGCCAGGCCGACGTCGTGCACGTGCAGCGTCGGCACCGACGCGTAGAGGCGGTTCAGCTCGGCGACGAAACTCATCAGCTGGATGTGAAACGACGACTGGCCCAGCAGGTGCCAGTCGACGCTGCGGTCGTGCGCCCACTCCGTGTACTGGCCGATCTCGCCGCCCTGGAACAGCAGCTTCTTGCCCGGCTGCGCCCACATATACGCGTACATCAGACGCAGGTTGGCGAACCGCTGCCACTCGTCGCCGTGCATCTTTCCGATCAGCGATCCCTTGCCGTGGACGACCTCGTCGTGCGACAGCGGCAGCACGTAGTTCTCGCTCCAGAAGTACATGCTGCGGAACGTGAGCTTGTGGTGGTGGTAACGCCGCCCGATCGGGTCCTCCTCGAAGTACGACAGCGTGTCGTGCATCCAGCCCATGTCCCATTTCAGACCGAAGCCCAGCCCGCCCGTGTACGTCGGCTTCGAGACGCCCGCCCACGAGGTCGATTCCTCGGCGATGGTCTGCACGTCGGGCTGCTCCCGGTAGACGCCCTCGTTGAACGTGCGCAGGAACTGCATCGCCTCCAGGTTCTCGTTGCCGCCGTACTGGTTCGCGACCCAATCGCCGCCCTTGCGCGCGTAGTCGAGGTACAGCATCGACGCCACCGCGTCCACGCGCAGGCCGTCGATGTGGTAGCGGTCCAGCCAGAAGTGCGCGTTCGAGATCAGGAAGCTGCGCACCTCGTTGCGGCCGTAGTTGAAGATGGCGCTGCCCCATTCGGCGTGCATGCCCTGGCGCGGATCGGCGTGCTCGTAAAGGTGCGTGCCGTCGAAGTAGATGAGGCCGTGCTCGTCGGTCGGGAAGTGCGCCGGCGTCCAGTCGAGGATCACGCCGATGCCTTGCTGGTGAAGGTGGTCGATGAACCACATGAAGTCCTGCGGCGTCCCGTAGCGCGCCGTCGGCGCGAAGAAGCCGGTGACCTGATAGCCCCACGACGGATAGAACGGATGCTCGGCGACCGGCATCAGCTCGACGTGCGTGAAGCCGCAGCGGCGCGCGTGCGCCGCCAGCTTGGGCGCGATCTCCCGGTAGCCGAGCCAGCGGTGCTGCTCCTCGGGCACGCGCATCCACGACCCGAGGTGCACCTCGTAGATCGACATCGGCGCGTTCAGCGCGTTGCGCCCGCGCCGTTCCTTCATCCACGCGCCGTCGCCCCACCCGTAGTCCAGGTCCCAGACGATCGACGCGGTCGCGGGCGGCTCCTCGCAGCGGAACCCGAACGGGTCGGCCTTGTCGACGCGGTAGCCGCCGTGGCGGGAGGTGATCCGGTACTTGTAGCGGGTGCCGTGGCCGACGCCCGCGATCCGTCCCTCCCAGATGCCGGTCTCGCCCCGCCGGGCCAGCGGCGCCGGGCGTTCGCCCCAGTTATCGAAGTCGCCGATCACGTGCACGCTGTCGGCGTTGGGCGCCCACACGGCGAAGTCGACGCCCAGGACGCCCGCCGGCGTCGCGTCGCGCCGCGCGACGTGCGCGCCGAAACCTTCGTAGGCGCGCGCGTGCGTTCCTTCGGCGTAGAGGTGGATGTCGACGTCGCCCAGTCGGGACATTGCGGGCATCGTAATCGAACTAACGTCGACTGCGGGCTTTGACTAGCAAGGCCGTGACGACATACAGTTTTCGCCTATGTGGAAGTCGTCGATTGCGCGTCGGGGGACGTTACTGGGCGCTCTTCTCGTTTTCGGGGTCGGGACGCCCGTCGTTCCAAGCCTGACGACGCAGGTCGCCCACGCCGCCGCCAAGCCCGACAACGCGGCGGAGATGAAGGCGCGCGAGGCGTTCGCCGCCGGCCGCTACGAGGAAGCACTGGAGCTGTTCGCGAAGCTGTACGCGCAGACGCTTCACCCCGTTTACCTGCGCAACATCGCGCGCTGCCACCAGAAGCTGCGTCAGCCCGAAAAGGCGATCGACCAGTTTCGCGAATACCTGGCGAAGGAAAAGAAGATCTCCGCCGACGAGCGCAAGGAGATCGACGGCTACATCAAGGAGATGGAGGCGCTGCGCGACGAGCAGGCGCGGCAGGCCACGCCGCCGAACAATCCCCCGCCGCCCGTGGTGACGCCCGTCAACAACCCGCCACCGCCGCCGCCCAACTACTACCCACCGCCGCCTCCGCCCACGACCTCGGGGATGCTGGTGGCGCAGCCGCCGCCGCCGCAGGCCGAAGCCCCGATTTACACGAAGTGGTGGTTCTGGACGGGGATCGGCGTGATCGTGGCCGGCAGCATCGTCGCCGCGATCCTGCTCAGCGGCGGAACGAACCGGCCCGGCTGCCCGGCCAACGCCCTGGAGTGCAAGTGATGTCGATGAGACGCGCGTTCGCCTTCGCCTGCGTCCCCCTGGTCGCGTTCGCCGCGCTGGCGGCCGGCTGCAAGAAGGAGCAGGAGTCGCTGATCCTGGTGGCCGTGAAGGCCGACACCAGCACCCTCGCCGGCCAGCTCAACAGCCTGACGCTGTCTGCCGAGGGCGTCTCCGTGACGTTCGACCTGACCAAGACCAGCGTCGGTCTGGGGACGACGGCCAAGACGTTCGGCCTCTACGTTCCCGAGCGCGTGAGCGGCGGCGTCGACGTCATCGCCACCGCGCAGGTGGGATCGAACTGCACGATGGGCTACGCGGGCATGGGCCGAACGGAGAGCAACTTCGCTCCCGGCGACACCGCGACGATCTCGATCATGTTGAAGCCGTCGAATGTCTGTGGCGGCACCGGTGGCACGGGTGGGTCGACGGGAACGGGCGGGATGGGCGGCAGCAGCTGCACCGGCGCGCAGCCGCCCGCCGGGACGCCGCCCAGCCTCACCTGCTGCACCGAGTACGATCACTCGCTGCTGGGCACCGCCTGCGACTCGAACGACACGTTCATGTACGGCCTGGCGTTCACGCCGGACGGGAAGCTGCTGGTCACGGGCGGCGACGACGGTCGCTACGTGTTCTGGAACTTCGACGGCAAGGCGCTGACGGTCGAGGGCCACCACATCACGGGCGGCGCGTACGGCTACGCGGCGTTCTCACCGGACGGCGCGGTGTTCGCGGGCGGCGGCGGCGAGGTTCACTTCTTCGGGCTGCCGCCGACCCTGGCGGACGAGGGCCTGGCGACCATCGACTATATCTCCTACGGCGTCGGCTTCACGCCCGACAGCCTGCAGGTGGTGGATGTCGATTCGGGCAGCCTCTACGTCCATTCGGTTCCCGCCGGGACGCCGCTGGCCAAGGTTCCGCTCACGCATACGCCCTGGGCGATGGCGTTGTCGCCGGCGCCGGTCCCTGGCGGCGGGCTGGGCGTCGCGATCCCCAGCGGCGACGGGTACGTGACGTTCTACACCGTGACCGGGACGTCGACCGTGGGGACGCCGGTGTATTTGCAGGACAGCGCGAACGGGGTGTGGGCCGCCGCGTTCTCGCCCACCGGCACGCAGCTGGCGGTGGGCGGCTACGACTCGTACGTCGACATCTTCAATCTTCCGCTGACGGCGGCGTCGACGCCCGTGGTCAGCTTCAGCGTCGACGAGCCCGCGCATCTCGAGGACGTCAACGGCATCGCCTTCTCGCCCGATGGGCGTTACGTCGCCGTTGCGAGCGGTTTCAACCAGGGCGCGGTGAGCATCTGGGACATCACGACGCAGACGCGCGTCGGCCGCTATCCGCTGTCGCAGCGGTTTGCGCTGTCCGTCGCGTTTGCGCCGGCCGGAAACGCCGTCGTGGTCGGCGAGCACGGCTGCGGGAAATTCCTGCTCTGCACCGAATAGCGCCGCGATCAAAATCGCCGCGGCGCGCCCGGACCCCGGTGCGGATGTTCAGATAATTTTTTTCGATTTTTAAGGCGGTCACCGAGGGCGATGTAGCGCGGAGTGGGTGTATAGTGGTTGGTCGGTGATGCGGCAAGTCACGCGCCAGGCAGTTTTGCTATTCGCGCTGGTCGCGGCACCGGCGGTAGCGAACGCGCGTCCGTGGGAGAACCGCGAGCCCGCCGTCGAACCGAAGCCCGCGCACCAGCTGCGCAACCCGCTCACCACCTGGCCCGCCGAGCCCGACGCGCCGCTGGCGCCGATCGACGACGCGAAGTTCAAGGTGGCGTGGGCGCACCTGTGCAACGTAGCGCCCGACTCCGCGACCGCCGCGCTGGCGCCGAAGATCACCGCCGCCGCGGTGACGGCGAAGAGCGATCCGTTCACGCTCGCCGCGCTGGCGTACTTCAACAGCCGCTGCGACGCCGCGTACAAGTCGAAGAAGGGCAGCATGTACGGCCTGCTCGGCATCGAGCCGGGCATGTACCGCAACGTGGAAGGCGCGCCCGAGTTGCCCGTCGACAAGGCGGACCTGACGATGAAGCGCCTGCTGGATCCCGCAGTGAACCTGGCGGTCGGCGCGGCGCTGCTCGAGATGTGGAATACGTCGCACAAGGAGATCGATGCGGCGTTCGGCGGCGGCCTGCACCGGACAGGCGTCGCGCACTTCATCTGGGGCGACGTCGTGCGTTCGAGCGGTCACGAGGATCTGGTCCTGATTGCGCGCCGCCGGATGATCCTGGGCTACCTCGGCAACAAGGACGCGCCGCGCCCCGCGCCGTACGTCGGGTTGAGCGTCGTGTCGCCGCTGGAGGCGGTGCCGCGCGTGGCGACCAGCGGGCCGGGCGACGATCGTTCGGGCGGCGCGCGGCGGCACGCGGGCCTGGACATCGCCGGGACCGTGGGCGAGCCGGTGCGCGCCATGGCCGACGGCACGGTGATCTTCGCGGGCATCAACAGTCCCAGCAAGATGCGCATGAGCGGCATTCCTCCCGAGAAGATCCGCCGCTACCGGAATCGCCGGATGGGCGTGGGCGGGATCTACGTCTGCATCGAGCACTCGTCCGAGCCGAAGAAGGTCGTCTCCTGCTACATGCACCTCAACAGCTACAACGTGAACGAGCGCGATCAGGTGACCGCGGGTCAGGTGATCGGCGAGCTCGGTCGCACGGGCGTGAAGATTTCGCCGCCGCACCTGCACTTCGAGGTGCGCATCGGCGAACGCCACACGAACCCGCTCCGCACCCTGGGCGACACGATGATCCCGCCCAAGGCGACGATGACCCACCAGTACAACGTGCGCGCACAGCGCGCCCGCATCCGCCGCGCCCTGCGTTCGTAACGGTCGCGCGCGGGCGCGAATCGTCATACGCTACGGGCATGAGCGGACAAAACCCGTACGAACCGCCCAAGGCCGAGCTGGCCGCGGGTCTTCCGGAGCTGGAACCCGATCTCGCGCCCGCCGCCGGAATGGGCGCGCGGTTCCTGAATTTCATCATCGACGGAATCATCGTTCGCATCGTCATCACGGCGCTGGTGGTGGCCGTGCTGGCGGCGGGCGGGGACGCAAGCGAAGAGGCGTCGGCGCTGGCCATGGTGCTGGCGCTCGTCGGGATGGTCGCCTACTACGTCGTCCTGGAAGCGTCGTTCGGGTGGACGGTCGCCAAGCTGATCACCGGTACGCGCGTGGTCAGGTTCGACGGCCACAAACCCCGCTGGCCGCAGGTGATCGGCCGGACGTTCGCGCGCTTCATCCCGTTCGAGCCGTTCTCGCTGCTGTTCAGCAGCGCGACGCAGGGCTGGCACGACTCGCTGTCCGGCACCCGCGTCATCAAGGTCCGCCGCTGACCGCGGGCCGATGAGCGCGGGGAACCCGTACGACCCGCCCGGCGTCGACGTCAACGCGGGCGGCGGGTTCGGAGCGGCGGAACCAGCGGCGCGCCCGGATGCCAGCCTGGGGGCGCGGCTGGTGAACTTCGTGATCGACAACGTGCTGATCATCGTCGTCGGGTCGATCGCCGCCGCCGTGGTGGCGCTGCTCGGCGGAGACATGGCGTCGGAGACCACCAGCACCGTCGTCGGCTGCGGGACGGTGTTCGTCTATTACCTCGTGCTCGAAGCGGCGTTCGGCTGGACCGTCGGCAAGCTGGTCAGCGGCACGCGGGTGGTGACGGTGGATGGCCGCAAGCCGCACTTCGGCCACGTCATCGGGCGCACCCTGGCCCGCTTCCTGCCCTTCGAGCCGCTGTCGCTCGTGTTCGGTCGCGGCAGCTCGGCGTGGCACGATTCGATCGTGGGGACCCGCGTGGTCAAGGTCCGCGGCGTCGCGCCGCTTTCGACAGAGTAGCCGAAAGCCTGTTAGGGTAAGCGAGCGGATGATCCGGAAGAACGACGCGCTCGAATACCACCGGGGCGGACGGCCCGGGAAGATCGAGGTGGTTCCGACCAAGCCGCTGGTCACCCAGCGCGACCTGTCGCTCGCGTATTCGCCGGGCGTCGCCGAGCCGTGCCTGGCGATCGCGGCCACGCCCGATCTCGCATGGGAATACACGGCGCGCGGCAACCTGGTCGCGGTCGTCACCAACGGCACCGCGGTGCTGGGCCTGGGCAACATCGGCCCGCTGGCGGGCAAGCCGGTGATGGAGGGGAAGGCCTGCCTGTTCAAGAAGTTCGCCGACATCGACGTCTACGATCTGGAGGTCGACGCGCGCGATTCGCAGCGGTTCATCGATACGGTGGCCGCGCTGGAGCCGACGTTCGGCGGCATCAACCTGGAAGACCTCAAGGCGCCCGAGTGCTTCGAGATCGAGGCGGGGCTGCGCCAGCGCATGCAGATCCCCGTGTTCCACGACGATCAGCACGGCACTGCGATCATCTCGGGCGCGGCGCTGATGAACGGCGCCGAGCTGGCGGGGAAGAAGCTTTCCGACATGAAGGTGGTCGTATCGGGCGCGGGCGCGTCGGCGATCGCGTGCGCCAACTTCTACGTCGAGCTGGGCGTCCGGCTGGAGAACGTCACGCTGATCGATTCACTGGGCGTCATCTACGAGGGCCGTCAGGAAGGGATGAACATCTACAAGGCGCGGTTCGCCCGCAAGGACGACGGCGCCCGCACCCGCGCCGACGCGCTCCGCGGCGCGGACGTGTTCCTGGGCCTGTCGAAGGCGGGGCTGTGCACGGGCGAGATGCTGAAGACGATGGCGAAGAAGCCGCTGATCTTCGCGCTGGCCAACCCCGATCCGGAGATCAGCTACCCCGACGCCAAGGCGGCGCGGCCCGACGCCATCGTCGCCACCGGCCGCAGCGACTTTCCCAACCAGGTCAACAACGTGCTCGGCTTCCCCTACATCTTCCGGGGCGCGCTGGACGTGCGCGCCCGGGAGATCGACGAGTCGATGAAGATCGCGGCGGCGCGCGCGCTGGCCGAGCTGGCGCACGAGCCGGTGCCCGACAGCGTGGCCGAGGCGTACGGCGTCCGCGGCTTCCGCTTCGGACCCGACTACATCATCCCCAAGCCGTTCGACACGCGCGTCCTCTGGTGGTGCGCGCCCGCGGTGGCCGAGGCGGCGATGAAGTCCGGGTCGGCGCGGCTGCCCCTGGACATCAAGGAGTATCGCGAACGGCTGCAGCGCAAGAGTGGCGGCACGCAGTACACCATCATGAGCCGGATCGTGCAGCGCGCGAAGAACGCGCCCAAGCGCATCGTGTTTCCCGACGGCGACAACATCAAGGTGCTGCGCGCCTGTCAGATCGTGCTGGACGAGGGGATCGCGCGGCCGATCCTGCTCGGGTCGGAGAAGAAGATCCGCCAGCGCGCCACCGAGCTGGATCTGGATCTCGAGGGGGCCGAGCTCCTGAACCCCGCCGACTCGCTGAAGCATTCGGCCTACGCGCACGAGTACCTGGATCTGCGCTGCCGCAAGGGCGTGACCGCCGCCAGCGCGGCCCGCTACATGAACCGGCGCACCCATTTCGGCATGATGATGGTGCGGCGGGGCGATGCCGATGGCCTGGTCGCCGGCCTGACCGCGCCGTACCCGGACACGATCCGGCCGGCGCTGCAGATCCTGGGCATCCGCCCCGACGTCCGGCGCGCGACCGGCATGTACATGATGCTGCTGAAGAACGACGTGAAGTTCTTCGCCGACGCGACCATGAACATCGATCCCGACGCCGAGACGCTGGCCGACACCGCCATCCAGGTCGCCGACGCCGCCCGCACCTTCGAGGTGGTGCCGCGCATCGCGATGATCTCGTTCTCGAACTTCGGATCGGCGCCGCACCCGGAATCCCTCAAGGTCGCGAAGGCGGTCGAGATCGTGCGCAAGAGCCGCCCCGATCTGGAGATCGACGGCGAGGTGCAGGCCGACATCGCCGTCGAGCCCGACAAGCTCCACGAGCTGTTCCCGTTCACGCGCCTGACCGACGAGGCGAACGTCCTGGTGTTCCCGTCGCTGGCGGCGGGCAACGCCGCTTACAAGGTGCTGGCCGCGCTGGGCGGCGCGACCGCCATCGGCCCGATCCTTCTCGGCGTCAACAAGCCCGTCACCGTCCTCCCTCGCGACGCCAACGTCGACACCATCGTCAGCATGACCGCCTACACGGTCGCCCGCGGCGCCGCCCAATAGGCGCCAGGCGCTACTTCAGCAGCTTTTCGGTGTCGGGCGGTTCGGTGAGGCCGCGCTTGCGCGTGGTGGTGCTGGCGAAGTTGATCGTCGAGCTGTCGACCGCGAAGAACGCCTTGCGCGCGGTGCCGGCCGGGACGTCCGCGAGCGTGACCTCGAAGGGCTGCGCGACGGCGGGCGGGATGCGCGTCAGCGCGAACGTTCCGCGGTGCTCGTCGATGCGGACGGAGAAATTCGCGTTCTCGTGCACGACCGACGTCGGGTTCACGATCTTGCCGCTGATGCGCGTGCCCTTGCCCGCGGCGACGACAGAAAGATCGATCACGTAGAAGCCGCCCTGGATCGGCTGCCAGCCGGACGCGCCCAGATCGACCTCCTGGAACACCGTCGTCGACAGCTGCTTGCCCACGTCGCGCACCGCCGACTTGAACTGCTCGAAGCGCGGACCGAACGCCGCCACCTCGGTCGCCAGCGTCGCGCGCGCGGCCTCCTCGCGGCGCAGTCGTCCATAGAGATACGCCGACGATGCCAGCGCACCGGCAACGAGCACGAACATGATCACGCCCCACAGGCGCCAGATCAGCGATCGCTTTGGTGGTGACGGATCGGCCATGCCCGATCCTTTAGCACGCGGCCGAGGTTGTAAGGCGCTCCCTGATGTTTAGGTTGCCTGAAGCAGAGGAGGGCAGGGGAATGATGAGAGCATTTCGAACGGTTGTGGTGGCGGTGATCATCGGCGCGCTGTTTTCGCCGGCGATGGCTCTGGCGAACAGCGAACCTCGCACGGCTCCGGTCGCGGCCCGCGCGATCGCATCGACGAGCGTGGCGCTCGTGAACGCGGCGGCCGGCACGATGAACGCACAGAGCAGCGAGGCGTCGCAATATGCGCAGCGCGAACAGCGGTCGCAGAACGCGCAGGACTTCAAGGGCGGCGCGGTCTACGTCTACTTCGGTAGCGGCCTGGTGCTGGCCCTGGTGATCATCCTGCTGATCCTGGTGGTTTGAGGAACGGTCATCGTGATCGCGCGCGTCGGGCTGGTTCTGGCGCTCGCGCTCGCGGCGCCCGCCTGTTACACGGGATCGGCGCACAGCCTCCCGGCGAACAGTGTCTCGGCGCTCGCGCACGATCCCGAATGGCGGATCGTGCGCGACGTGCCGTTCGTGGCCCAGCAGACGACGAGTGACTGCGGGCCGGCCGCGCTGGCGATGGTGCTCGCGCATTTCGGCGCGCCGCCGGCGACGACGCCGGAGCTGGCGCGCGGCGATGTCCGCGCGGGCACGCTGCGCGACGTGGCGCGGTCGCAAGGGCTGGAGGCGTACGTCGTCTCCGGCACGTTCGACGATCTGTTCACACAGGTGGCGCGTGGCCGCCCCGTGCTCGTGGGCCTGGCGAAGCCGATGGCGTTCACGGGCGGGCGCGCCCTGGCCCATTACGAGGTCGTCGTCGGCGTCAACCGAGCGAAGCGCTTGATCCTGTCGCTCGATCCGGCGGTCGGCCTGCGCGAAAATACCCTGGAAGGGTTCGCGCGCGAATGGGCTCCAACCAAGCAGGTGACGATCGTCTTTCTGGGCGCGCGCGCCGGTTCGCCGGTGTCGTTGCGATCGCCGCCGCCGGGCTAGCCTGCGGGCGGCCGATCGCGTTTTCCGCCGCGGACGTCGCCGCCGCGCAGCCGCTCGCGGGCGCGCCGCGCAGTTTCTTCCTGGGCGCCGCGACGTCGGCGCACCAGATCGAGGGCGGCACGCACAACGACTGGACCGACTGGGAGAAGGGAAGCTACCCGGACGGCACGCCGCACGTCGCCGGTGGTGCCAGCGCCGCGCGGATCGCCGACTCGTGGAACCTGTGGCGATCGGATCTGGCGGCGCTGCAGCTGATCGGCGCCAACGCCTACCGCCTGGGCGTCGAGTGGAGCCGGCTCGAGCCGTCGCCGGGAACCTGGGACGAGGCGGCCGCCGCGCGCTATCGCGAGATGTTCGCCGGGCTGCGCGCCGCGGGCATCACGCCGATCGTGAACCTCTACCACTTCACGTTGCCCACCTGGGTCGCGGCGCGTGGCGGCTGGGACTGGGACGGCGCGCCCGCCGCGCTGGCCGCCTTCGCGGGGCGGGCGGGCGCGGCGTTCGGCGACCTCGTCGACTGGTGGTGCACGATCAACGAACCCAACGTGCTGGTCGCCAAGGGTTACCTGGCGGGGCAGTGGCCGCCGGGCGTCCGCGACCCGCGGCGTGCGGCGCTGGCGCTGGCCGCGCTGATGCGCGCGCACGGCTTGATGACACGCGCGCTGCGCGAGCAGGATCGCGCCGACGCGGACGGCGACGGCCACGCCACGCGCGTCGGCATCGCCCACAACCTGCGCCTGTTCGATCCCTACTCGGTCCGGCCCATCGACGGCATCGTCGCCGGCGCCGCCGACTGGTTCTACAACGAGTCGTTCCTCGACGCGGTGACGCTGGGGCGGGTTCGCGTGGTCCTGCCCAAGGTGATCGACATCGACGAGCCGTTTCCGGCGCTCGCGGGCAGCTTCGATTACCTGGGCATTAATTACTACACGCGCGATCTGATCGTCGGGCACCTGCGCGGCGATCACCCGTACGAGGTCGCGGCCGTGCCCGGGCAGCCGCGCAATGATCTCGGCTGGGAGATCTACCCCGAGGGCCTCTACCGTCTGCTCGCCCGCTACGCGCGTCGCGGCTGGCCGCTGTTCGTGACCGAGAACGGCATCGCGGACGGGCGCGACGTCCAGCGCGCTGAATTTCTGCGCGCGCACCTTTACGCCGTCGACCGGGCCCGCGCCGAGGGGCTGGACGTGATCGGCTACCTGCACTGGTCGCTGATCGACAACTTCGAATGGTCGCACGGCACCAACGGCCGCTTCGGCCTGTTCAAGATCGACTTCAACGATCCGCTGCTGCTCCGCCGCCCCACCGCGGCCGTCGCGGTGTTCCAGGAGGCCGCGCGCAACCTGGGAACGCT
>Ga0207708_10001966_pt1 | contig 15161 bp, 9 predicted proteins | sample KBSK5101metaG_FD_184340 | JGI IMG/M metagenome (GOLD analysis project Ga0207708, IMG submission 184340) | Corn, switchgrass and miscanthus rhizosphere microbial communities from Kellogg Biological Station, Michigan, USA - KBS K5-10-1 metaG... | ecosystem: Host-associated > Plants > Roots >...
ATGTTGCACGAGCCGAGCGAGACGCGCTGCGAGGCGAGGCCGTCGAATGCGCGTGAGAGCGCGCCGCGATTCACGCCGGGCCAGACACGCTGCGCCGCGGCCGCATCGAGGCTGCTGTAAGCCGCGGCGTAGCGATCCAGTGCCGAGCGCACCAGCGCATCCTGCGGGACGAGCGGTTCCGGCGGCGCGGCGGTCGCGCCGGGCGTCGACGCGAGCGTGTCGGTCGCGAGCGAGGGCGGTCGTGGCGTGTCTCCCGCATCCCGCGCGACCCGCTCGAGCGGCGGGACCGGCGAGGTCGCGATCTCGGGGAGCGCGGGCGCCGGCGCGGGCGGGGGCACGCCGGTCGCGCTCGCCGGCGGTGTGGCCGGCGCCGGCGCGGGCTCGACCCGCGTGAACGACGCCGGGACGATCGTCCGGTCGGACGCTGCGGCCGGTTCCGATGTCGAGCGCATCGCCGGCACGGGATCGAGCGAGCCGGTGGTGCTGACAGGCTGCGGCTGGGTAGCGGGCGACGCAGATCGGTCGACCGCGACGTACCCGCCGGGCGGCGGGGTGACCTGCTGCACGACGTCCCGGAATTCCTGCGTCGGCTCCAATGCCGGGGTCTGGCTGCCGCTATAGAAGAAGGTGGCGGCCGCGCCACCGGCGATCAGCGCGAGAACGGCTGCCGCGGTCGCTGACCGGCTGAAGCCGGAAGCCACGGGAGGTGCCTCGAGAGGGTCGTCAGGCTCCTCGTGCCCCAGCGCCGCGACAGCATGCAGACTCTCCCCGCCGCCAAGCGCAGAGATGTGGCTTCGACCTTCAGACCGAAGGGCCACGGGAGGCGGCAGTTCTATGTGGCTTCCGCCTTCAGGCGGAAGGTCTGGTGGAAGTTCCACCGATCGGTCGAGCTTGTGTTCGATACGGTCGAGGTCTGGGAGGGTCGGCGCCAACCTTCGCGCTTCGGCGAGCGCCTCGCGGGCTTCATCGATGCAGCCCGCGTCGGCGGCCACGTCGGCGCGCAGCGCCAGGCGCTCGGCGCGGCGCCGGCGCATACGTCCTTCGAAACTCTGCCACTCGCCCGTCGCGGTGTGCGACACCATCCCGCCGGCAGAGGTGCAAAATGCGGTCCTAGACAGTCGTGGTCGGCAGCGACGGCGTGAAGAGCGGCTCGGTCTGCTTGTTCAGGAGCACCCACAGCGCGTAGATGCCGACGATGGTGCCGAATGGAATGTGTATCAGGTTGAGCACGGCGAGGACGATGCCGACAATCCGTGCCCACGGCCGGAACTGCAGCAGGCCGATGCCGGTGATTAGACCGGGCAGGGCGAGGATCACGAGGAAGGCGACGAGCGCCGTACCGGCCAGGCCGATGATCGGCAGGGCGACGGCGGCGTCCGGCGAATCGGCCGTGGCGCCGACGATGCCCGCGGCGGCGCCGACGGCAAAAAAGAGGAACGCCGCGGCACACAGCATCAACGCGCTCAACGCGATGTAAAGGACGCCGAGAACTTTCACATGGGTGGTCATGGCGCGCCTATACTACGCCGATGTCACGGCTTTTCACGATTTCCCTGTTTCTTTCCGCAGTCCTGGCGCAGGCTCCGCAGCCGGCGATCGCGCCGCAGGTGGCCTTCGCCGAGCCCGGCGTCTCGCCCGACGGCAGCGAAATCGCCTTCGTTTCCGGAGGCGACATCTGGACGGTGGCCGCGGCGGGCGGCGACGCGCGGCTGCTGGTTTCGAGCGCCGCCAACGACACGCGGCCGCTGTATTCGCCCGACAAGTCGCAGCTGGCATTCGTCTCCACGCGGACCGGCGGCGGCGACATCTACGTGCTCACGTTCGCCACCGGCGACGTCCGTCGTCTGACGTTCGACGATGGACTCGAACAGCTCGACGGATGGTCGCGCGACGGGAAGTACCTCTATTTCTTCACCAGCGCGCACGATCTCGCCGGCAACGTCTACGACGTCTTCCGCGTGCCCGCCGCCGGCGGCACGCCGATGCCGGTGAGCGCCGATCGCTATGCCAGCGAGTTCTACGCCGCCTCCTCCCCCGACGGCAGGCTGCTGGCGATCTCGGCGCGCGGCAACGCGGCGGGGCAGTGGTGGCGCCACGGCCACAGCCATCTCGACGAAGCGGAACTGTGGCTGCGCGATCTGACCGCGGGCGACTCGCCGTCGGCGTGGCGCGGGCTCACCGCCGGCGGCGCCAAGGATCTCTGGCCGATGTGGAGCGGCGACGGCCGCTCGCTGTTCTTCGTCTCGGATCGCGAAGGGGCGGAGAACGTCTGGCAAATCGCTACCGCGGCCGGCTCGACGCCCAAGAAGATCACCAGGTTCACCGGCGGCCGCGTGCTCTGGCCGTCGATCTCGACGGGCGGCGACACCATCGTGTTCGAGCGCGACTTCCAGATCTGGAAGCTCGACACCGCCACCGGCACCGCGGCGCAGGTGCGGATCGCGCGAATCGGCGCTCCGGCGGGCCCGGCGGCGGAACACCTGCGCCTGACCAACGGATTCCAGGATCTCGCGCTCTCACCCGACGGCAAGAAGGTGGCGTTCGCGGCGCGCGGCGAGATCTTCGCGGCGCCGGCCAAGGACGGCGGCGACGCGGCGCGCGTGACGATGACCGCCGCGCCCGAAGCGCAGGTCGCCTGGTCCCCCGACAGCCGCCGCATCGTCTACTCGTCGGAACGGGGCGGTCCGGCGCGTCTCGTGGCCTATGATTTCGCGACCGGAAAGGAGACGCCGCTGACCACGGCCAGCAGCGGCGACTACGGCCCGCGCTTCTCGCCCGACGGCAAGTCGATCGCCTTCATCCGCGGCGGCACCGATCTCTACGTGCTCGACGTCGAGGCGAAGAAGGAGCGCGCGCTGGCGAAAGGACTGATCGCCGATCCGATCAACCTGGGGCATCCGATCGCGTGGTCGCCCGACGGCAGGTGGATCGCGTTTTTCGATACGGGCGGGCGCGGCTTCACCAACGTCGCGGTCGTTCCCGCCGCGGGCGGTGAGGTCAGGCAGGTGAGTTTCCTCGCCAACGGCAACGCCAACGGCATCGCCTGGTCCCCCGACGGTACGTTCCTCCTGTTCGACACGAGTCAACGCACCGAAGTCGCGCAACTCGCCCGCGTCGATCTGATCCTGCGCACGCCGAAGTTCCGCGAGGATCAGTTCAGGGATCTGTTCAACGAGGAGCAGTCTCCGAGAAAACCGACGACGCCTGCGGTTCCGCCGGCTGATGAAAAGAAGGTGGAGGAATCCAAGCCTTCCGCAGACCGGAAAAGTAAAGCAACAGACATAGTCTTCGACAATATCCGCCAGCGCCTCTCGCTGATCCCCTCCGGCCTCGACGTCGGCGAGGCCTTCATCAGCCCTGACGGCAAGACCGTCGTGATGATCGCCGGCGCCGCCGGACAGCAGAACCTCTATTCCTGGCCGCTCGACGAGACCGCCCGCGAGCGCCCGGTGGCGAAGCAGCTCACTACTACCGCCGGCGCCAAGTCAGACGTCAACTTCACGCCCGACAGCAAGGAGGTCTACTACCTTGACGAGGGCAAGGTGCAGGCGGTGACGCTCGACAAGCGCGAGACGCGCGCGGTCGCGATCACCGCCGAGATGGACGTCGACTTCGCGAAAGAAAAAATGATCGTCTTCGACCAGGCGTGGCGCCTGCTCAACCAGGACTTCTTCGATCCGAAGTTCAACGGCGTCGACTGGGAGGCGGCGCGTGCGAAAGTGGAGCCGTTCGTCGCCGGCGCGAGGACGCCGGATGAGATGCGGCGCATCGCGTCGCTGATGATCGGCGAGCTCAATGCCTCGCACCTCGGCATCAGCGCGCCCGGCGGCGGCGCCGGAGGCGGCGGCGTCGGCCACCTCGGCCTCGACTTCGATCGCGACGAGTCCGACAGGTCGGGCCGCCTCAAGATCACCGGCATCGTCGCGCTCGGCCCCGCGGCGCTCGGCACCGGCATCCAGAAGGGGGACTACCTGGCCGCGGTTGACGGCGTCCCGATCGCGGCCGGCGTGAACCTCGACGAGCTGCTCGACAACAAGATCAACCGGCGGACGGTGCTGCGCGTGTCGAAGACGTCGAGCGCCGACGCGGCGAGAGACATCCCGGTTCGCCCGGTATCGGCGGCCACCGAGCGAGGGCTGCGCTACCGGCAGTGGGTGAACGAACGGCGCGACTACGTGGCGAAGGCGAGCAACGGACGCCTCGGCTACGTGCACATGCCCGACATGTCCGCCGGATCGCTGGCGCAGCTCTACGCCGATCTCGACGCCGACAACATGGCGAAGGACGGGGTCGTCGTCGACATCCGCAACAACAACGGCGGGTTCGTCAACGCCTACGCGCTCGACGTGCTGTCGCGGCAGCACTACCTGAACATGACGCTGCGCGGCACGCCGACCTCCCCGGCGCGATCGATGCTGGGGCAGCGATCGCTGGAGAAGCCGACGGTGCTCCTCACCAACCAGCACTCGCTCTCGGACGCCGAGGACTTCACCGAAGGCTACCGGGCGATGAAGCTGGGGAAGGTGGTCGGCGAGCCGACCGCGGGCTGGATCATCTACACGTGGAACACGCGGCTGATGGACGGCACCGCGCTGCGCCTGCCGCGCACGCGCATCACCGATCGCACCGGCGCGCCGATGGAGATGCACCCGCGCCCGGTGGACGTGGAAATCAAAAGGCCCATAGGGGAGTCCTACGGGCCGAAGGATTCACAGCTGGACAAGGCGATCGAGGTGCTGCTGCAGCAGCTTCAGACACCCACCACCAGGTGAGGCCGGGTCTCGAGACCCGGCCGTCGCCGCCTACTCTTCGTCGACCCCGTCGTCGGGTTCCTTGTCGGCATCCTTGTCGTCGACGTCCTTGTGGGTCGCGATGTTGTCGATGTCGAGGTCGTCGTCTTTCACGTCGAGCGAGCGCCAATCCTCGTCCGCGTCGTAGAGGCTCGACACCGGCCGCTGCTTGATCGGGCCCTTCGGCTTGTCGCGCTCTTTCCCCTGCGGCTTGCGCTTGTGTTTGGGCGGCGCGTCGGGCCCGAAGTTCTTGTTGCCGCGCGGCCCTTCCGCGGGACGGGGCCCGCCGAAGCCGCCGGGCCTTGGCGCGTACCCGGTACCGCCGCCACCGGGACCGGCCGGGCGCGGACTGAAGCCGCCCCCGCCGCCCCCCGGGCCGCCCGGACGCGGACCGCCGAAGCCGCCGGGCCGCGGCGGACCGCCGGGGCCGCGGTCTTCGCGCGGACGCGCCTCGCTGACCGCGAGACCGCGCCCCTTGAAGGGCTGCTGATCGAATTTGCGGATGGCTTCTTCCGCGACGGCACGGTCGGCGTAGTCGACGAACGCGAACCCGCGGGGACGACCGGTCTCACGATCGACCGGCAGCACGACCGAAGTGGGCATCCCGACACTCGAGAGATGCTCCCGCAACTCTGCCTCGGTCGCCGAGTAGGGCAGGTTGCCAATGAACAGACGGACTGACATAGGGCCCAGACAAAATAACACGGTTTGGCCCCGCCGAGGTTGAACCGGTTGAGCCCCCGCGCTACCATGGACTGTTCCGGTTTCACCGGAATTCCTCACTAGATGCCGAGTACCGAGACCAGGGGTCAGATCACCGTCCGGGGCGCCCGCACGCACAACCTCAAGAACGTGGATGTGACGCTGCCACCACGTTCGCTCATCGTGATGACCGGCGTCAGCGGGTCCGGCAAATCGTCGCTCGCCTTCGACACCATCTACGCCGAGGGGCAGCGGCGCTATGTCGAGTCGCTGTCGGCCTACGCGCGGCAGTTCCTCGAACGGATGGAGAAGCCCGACGTCGATTCGATCGAGGGGATCTGCCCGGCCATCGCCATCCGCCAGAAGAACAGCATCCGCAATCCGCGCTCGACCGTCGGCACGACGACCGAGATCCACGATTACCTGCGCCTGCTCTACGCCCGCGTCGGGCGCACGTTCTGCCGCGGCTGCGGCAAGGAAGTGATCCGCGAGACCGCGGAAGTGGTGGCGACGCGGCTGAGCGCGCTGCCGGAAGGGACGCGGCTGCTCATCGGCTTCGACATGCCGGTCGTCACCGGCGCCCCGCTCGTCGCGGGTGAGTCCGAACCGGAGATCGAAGACGAGGAGGGGGCGGATGCGGCGGATCTCGATCCCGCGCCGCCGCAACCGGTGCTGCCCGACCTCGCCGATCCCGTCGCGGAAACGATCGCGACGCTCCGCCGCAAGGGGTTCGGCCGCCTGTTCGTCGATGGGCGCACCGTCAACCTCGAGGAAGCCGACACCGCGCAGCTCAAGGATCGATCCACGCTGCAGGTGATCGTCGACCGCGTCAAGGTGGACTCGGAGATCCGCGTCCGGCTCACCGATTCGATCGAGACCGCCTACACCGAAGGGGGCGGGGCGGCATTTGCGATTGCATTGGAGCTTCCGCCTGAAGGCGGAAGCCACGCCGGCGGAAGCCACCGGATCTACAAGTTCTCGGAGCGCTTCGAGTGCCGCGAGTGCAACCTGCAGTACGAGGTGCCGCAGCCGCGGTTGTTCTCGTTCAACAACCCGTTCGGGGCGTGCCCGCTCTGCCACGGCTTCGGCAACATCATCGAGCTCGACATGGCCCTGGTCGTGCCGGATGCCGCGAAGTCGATCCAGCAGAACGCGATCGAGCCGTGGAGCAAGCCGCACTACCGCGCGCAGCTCGCCGAGTTGAAGCGCATCGCCAAGCGCCGCGTCCGCCTCGACGTGCCGTGGTCCGAGCTCGACGAGGACGAGAAGCGCTTCGTCATCGACGGCGACGGCGGCGGCTGGGAAGGCGTCAAGGGCTTCTTCCGCTGGCTCGAGCGCAAGAAGTACAAGGTGCACGTCCGCGTGTTCCTGAGCCGCTATCGCGGCTATCTCACCTGCCCGGAGTGCAACGGCGCGCGGCTCCGGCGCGAAGCGCGCGACGTCCGCGTCGGCGATCGCACGATCGACGCCGTGTGCGGGCTGACGGTCAAGGACGCGGACCGCTTCTTCGAGTCGCTGTCGCTCTCGGAGAAGGACGCGACGGTCGCCGACAAGGTCCTGCGCGAGATCCGCAAGCGGCTCGGGTTCCTGCGCGACGTCGGCCTCGACTACCTGACGCTGGACCGCCTGTCGTCGACGCTCTCGGGCGGCGAGTCGCAGCGCATCAACCTCGCGACCTCGCTCGGGTCGGCGCTGGTCGACACGCTCTACGTGCTCGACGAGCCCTCGATCGGGCTGCACTCGCGCGACAACGAGCGCCTCATCACGATCCTGCGCAAGCTGCGCGACCAGGGGAACACCGTCCTCGTCGTCGAGCACGACGCCGACATGATCAGGGTGGCCGACACCGTCGTCGACATGGGGCTCGGCGCAGGAGAGCAGGGCGGGCGTGTCATCTTCTCGGGCACGCTCGAGAAGCTGCTCCAGGAGCCGCGGTCGCTCACCGCGAAATACCTGCGCGACGAGCTGGCCATCCCGGTCCCGGCCGTGCGCCGCAAGCCGAGCAACCAGCGCCTGCGCATCCTGGGGGCCGCCGAGCACAACCTGAAGGACATCGACGTCGAGATCCCGCTCGGGATGCTGACCTGCGTCACCGGCGTCAGCGGCTCGGGCAAGAGCACGTTCGTGCACGACGTCCTCTATGCGGCGATGAAGCGCTCGAAGGGTGACTGGGATCGCCGCGTCGGCACGCACCGCAAGCTCGAAGGCGCCGAGTTCATCACCGACGTCGTCCTGGTGGACCAGGCGCCGATCGGCCGGACGCCGCGCTCCAACCCGGTGACCTACCTCAAGGCGTTCGACCCGATCCGCGAGCTGTTCGCGTCGACGAAGGACGCTCGAGCGCGCGGCCTGACCGCCAGCCATTTCTCCTTCAACGTGCCCGGCGGACGCTGCGAGGCGTGCGAAGGGGAAGGGGAGGTCAAGGTCGAGATGCAGTTCCTGGCCGACGTCTTCGTGCCGTGCGAGGTCTGCGAAGGCAAGCGCTTCAAGCCGCAGGTGCTCGAGGTGAAATACCGCGGCCGCGGCGTGGACCAGGTGCTCGACATGACCGTCCGCGAGGCGCTCACCTTCTTCAGTACGTCGCCCAAGGTGCTGCGCCGCCTGCAGGTGCTCGACGAGATCGGCCTCGGCTACCTCCGCCTCGGCCAGCCGGCGACGACGCTCTCCGGCGGCGAGGCGCAGCGGATCAAGATTGCGGCGCACCTCTCGACGCAGACCGGCGACCGCGTGCTCTACATCCTCGACGAGCCGACGACCGGCCTGCACTTCGACGACATCGCGAAGCTGCTGGCAGCGTTCAGGAAGCTGCTTCAGGCCGGCCACAGCCTGCTGGTCATCGAGCACAACCTCGACGTCATCAAGACCGCGGACTGGATCGTCGATCTCGGCCCCGAGGGAGGCGAGGAAGGCGGCCAGATCGTCGCCGTCGGCACGCCCGAGCAGGTGGCCAAGATCCCCGAATCGCACACCGGCCGCTACCTGCGCGACGTGCTGGCGACCGGACGATCCAACGCGTATGCGAATTAAACCCCGCATTTTCCTGGCGCTCGCCGTCGCCGGCGCAGTCGCCGTGCCCTCCGCGCAGCAGATCCGGTTCGACGATGTCGTCCGCAACCTGCGGAACCCGGATCCGAAGCAGCGCGCGGCGGCCGTCAGGCTGCTGCGCGACGCGAAATATCCCGAAGCGGTGGCGCCGATGGCGCCGCTGGTGCTGGATCCGCTCGACGACATCCAGCTCGAGGCGATTGCCGCCGAGCTCGGCTTCTTCATCGACCAGGACGTCCGCACCAAGAAGATGATCGGCTTCGTCGTCGAGCAGCGCCGCTCGGGCATTGCCGCCAGCGCCTTCGATCTCAGCCCGCTGGTCGTGTGGCCCCGGCCGGTGCCGCCGGAGCTCGTCACGTCGCTGCTCCAGGCGGTCGACGACGACAACCCGAAAGTGCGGCTGGAAGCGATCTACGCGACCGGCGTCCTGGCCCGTCCGCCGCTGACGGCGGAGCAGACGCAGCGGCTGATCAAGGCGCTCGATTCCTACGACGCGCCGGTCCGCTCCGGGGCGGCGCGGGTCATCGCGCGGCTGAAGGTGAGCGCGGCCGGCGACGCGCTGATCAAGGCGATCAACGACTCGCAGCCGGAAGTGCGGTTCGCCGCGATGCGCGCGCTCGGATCGATCCGCGAGCAGCGGGCAATCGCGACGCTGACCGAGCAGCTCGCGTTCTACAAGAAGGGCGAGGGCGCGTGGTCGGCGCTGGACGGCCTGGCGCAGATCGCCTCGTCGGGCAGCGTGCCGGTCTTCAGGGAGCGCCTTGCCGACAAGGACGCCTACATTCGACGCGCCGCGGCCGAAGGCCTCGGCCGCGCCGGCGACGCCGAGTCGATCGACGCGCTCGAGCGCAACGTGAACGCCGACGAGTCGGTGGCGGTGCGGATGGCGAGCGCGTTCGCGCTGCAGAAGCTCGGCCGCCCGTACGCGGCGCGCATCGCCGACCTGATGAACTCGCCGAAGGTGACGGCACAGGGGCAGGAGTATTTCGTCGAGCTCGGGCCGTCGGCGGCGCCGACGCTCCTCCCGCGGCTGCAGGAGCCGGATCGCGACCTGCGCGCGGCGTTCGCCGACGTCCTCGGCGCGATCGGCGACGAGTCGGCGGTGGCGCCGCTCACCGAGACGGCCAAGGATCCGAATACGGAAGTCGCGTCGGCGGCCAAGCGCGCTCTCGCTCGAATTCAGTCGCGGTGACCCGACTTCGCGCCACTCCGCCTCCCGGCGCTTCGTCGGGGCAAGTCCTTTCGCGCGACTTTTACGAACGCCCCACGCTCGAGGTCGCGAAGGATCTGATCGGCAAGGTCCTGGTGCACGAGACCCGCGCCGGGATCGCGGCGGGGACGATCGTCGAAGCCGAGGCCTACATCGGCGAGAGCGATCCGGCGTGCCATGCGGCGCCGGGGCCGACGGCGCGCAACGCGCCGCTCTACGGTCCTCCCGGGATCGCCTACGTCTACCTCAATTACGGCATCCACTATTTGGTGAACGCGGTGACCGAGTCGGAGGGCTGGCCGGCCGCGGTGCTGATCCGCGCGCTCGAGCCGGTCGACGGCCTGCCGCTGATGCGCCGTCGCCGGGGCAAGCCCGCGGACGTCGACGTCAACGATCTCTGCCGGGGACCCGGCAATCTGACGAAAGCGCTCGGCATCGACCTGCGGCAGAACCTGCGTGACCTCACGGACAGCCCGCTGCGGGTCGAGGATCGCGGCGCGGGGCCGCGGCCGATCGCGTGGAGCCGGCGCATCGGCATCAACGTCGGCGTCGAGCAGGAATGGCGGGTGACGGCGATCGACAGCGCCGCGGTGTCGGGACCGCGACGCGTTACTTTGCCGGCGCGGGCCGTTCGACCTGCCGGTGGCAGAACTCGCAGTCGGCGTTGATCGTCGATCCGTCCTTCGCCGTGTGCGAGCCGTCGTGGCAGCGGAAGCAGCCCGGCGACGTCATGTGCCCGGTGTTGTCGGGATAGCTGCCGAAGCTCACCTTCATCGCCGGGAAGACGCTGCGGCGATACGCTCCCTGCAGCGTGCCGATGGCGCGGCTGAGCGCCTGGGCATCCACGGCGCTCCCGTGCGCCGAGTAGAACCGCCGCAGTTCCTCGTCGATCTTCTTTTCCGCCTCGTCATCGCTGGTGTAGCTCGCCTTCAGCAGGCGAACGCCTTCGCGCCGCGCGAACGGCAGCGTGCGGCTGATGTTGTCGGCCGCCAGGGCCGTGTCGACCGCCTGTTCGGGGCTCGACGCGATGCGATGCCCGACCATGTTGTGGCAGTCCACGCAGTCCATGCGACGAAGCTGGTCGGCGGCGACCGGCTGATCCCCGGCGTCGGGCGCGAAGTACTCCTTGACCTGTCCCTTCGCATCCGTGAATTTCACGTAGCCGATCGTCTGGCGTCCTGCGTCCGCTGACGCGAACTCGATCCGGGTCGACGGATCGGCGTGCCAGTGGATGGCGCGTCCGGTCTCGTTCGCGCGCCCGACGTGCATCAGCAGGATGGTCATCGTCTCGGTGTTCCCCTCGTCCTCCGCGTACTCGCGCTTGACGCGGATCACGTCGCCGGGGATGTTCATCGGCTGATGGCAGCGGCCGCAGGTGAGGTCGTGGCCGCCGAAGGGGACCTGCGCGCCCGGCGGCACCGGCCGCGGGAAGGTGCCGGTGACGACGTGGGCGAGCTGGCGCGTGCCGGCCAGCTTGGCCTGCACGAAGCCGCGCGCCCCTTCGCCGACGTGGCAGTTGACGCAGGCGATGCGCGCGTGCGGCCCTGCCTGCCAGGCCGTGAACTGCGGCTGCATCGGCGTGTGGCAGGCCTGGCCGCAGAACGTCGGCGATTCCATCCAGTGCAGGCTGCCGTACCCGGCGACGAGGCCGATGGCGACGCAGGTCGCGGTCGCGGCGGTGAAGAGGAGCGCCATCCGCCTGATGCGCGGCTGGCGGAAGTCGAACACCGGCCACTCGTCCGCGGTCTCGGGATGCCGGGCGAGCTTGCGCCGCTGCAGCCACATCCCGAGCGGAATGCAGAGCAGGCCGAGCACGAAGATCGCCGGCACGCCGACGAAGACGATCAGGCCGGCGTAAGGATTGTCGAACAGCCCGATCAGCGCGGCGACCAGCAGCGCGACGAAGACGACGCCCGCCGTCGTCGTGACCAGCGCCCCGGCGACGGCGAGCGGGTGGCGAGCGAGCGTTCCCGGCTGGCTCACCAGATGACCTGCAGCCCGGCCACGAACGAGTTGGCGGTGTAGGGCCGGTAGACGTAGCCCATGACCAGGGAGCTCGGCTGGACGATGCTGTTCACCACGCTCGGGTCGAAGGCGTAATCGAAGATCCGCAGCGGCTCGTAGAGATACGAGAACGACGCCGCCAGCTTGGTCGTCAGCCGGTGGCGAACGTCGATGTGCAGCTGCTGCAGCTTGTTGAACACGGCCGGCAGCTGATTGGGCGCCGTAATCGGGCTGCCCACGGGAATGGTGTAGACGTTGCTGCCTTCGGCGTGGCTGTAGTCGTACGAGAACCGCACCTCAGTTTTGCGGCCGATGGGCGGTGGGGCCGCGTAAATCGAGAAGTAGTGGACCACCTCGGTCGCGTCGGACGTCCAGTCGCGCAGCGGATCGTTGAACTGGGCATCCGAGGAATCCCCTTCGTGCGACCGCTGGTTACCTTCGTAGCGCTCGTAGTTGTAGCTGCCGCCCACCAGGAATCCGCTCGGCAGGTGATAGTCGGTCCCAACCGAGAACGTCCGCCCGGTCGAATCCTGCAGGCCGTAGAAGCTGTTGCTGAACTCGTCCTTGAGGATGCCCGTCGAAAAGCTGAAGGTCCAGGCGTCCGACGGGACGATGTCGATCTGGGCGGTGACGCGGTTGCGGGTCCGGTCGGCGAGATCGAACTGGCGCATTTCCGGATGTTCACCGATGCTGGTGAGTGTCGCCTCGTCCAGACCCGAGCCCGTGCGACTGCCGTACTCGTAGACGGCACGGAAGGTCATCCAGGATGCTCCGACCGCGTCAGCCGACAGCCGGAACATGTCCTCGCCGCTCGACTTGAAGGTGCGCGCGTCGTAGCCGTTGCCGTTGTGCGTGTAGCCGACGCCGAGCGCGAAGGGCAGCAGTTTCGTGTAGGTCGCGTCGGCGTCGAACGTCGTGCGGCTGTGCGCGAAGAGGTCAGGACCGCCGGTCGGCGTCGAGGAAATCGACGCGTCGAGGCTGACGTACTGCGGAATCGACGTCGCCGGGGTTTCGTTGTTGTAGTCGTAGCTGCGGAACCGCCCGCTGAACCGCCAGTCGGTGACCGGGTGCGACACGAGGCTCAGGTTCGTCGCGAAAATGTGTGCCGAGCCCTCGGTGTTGGCCCGCGGCAGTGTCAGCTGGGGCTGGATGGCCGCGTTGACCGTGAACGGCTGCAGCGGCTCGTCGTTGCTCCGCAGGCCGTAGGAGAAGAACCCGGTCACCTGCGTCTTGTGCGCGAGCTTGGTGTAGCCGCCGAAGCTGATCGTCTGCGCCGAATTCGACGGCCACAGCGTCATCCGCCCGTGGCCGGGTGCTCCCGCGACGTCGGTGAGTTGTGTCGGGTGGTCCCAGGTCAGCGTCGGCACGCGGTTGTCGAACCACGACCCGCTGTACGCCACGCGCAGCATGTTCCGCGCGTTCGTCCATTCGGTGCCGAGGGTGAAGTCGTTGGTGCGCGAGTCGTAGGGCAGCGCCACCTCGTCGTCGTTGCCGAAGCCGAAGCTGGCGCCGTAGGGCAGTTCGCCGCCGTGTTTCTGGGTGACGAAGCTGGCCTTGACGTCGAGCGACGACTTCGGAGTGGCCAGGAGATCGACGCGTCCGACATCCCGGCGTTCGCGGAGATCGAACTTCGGCGAGATCGGTATGTAGGTGTTGAGGTTTTTCGTACTCTGCGCGGCGTCATCCAGCACCAGCGTGCCGCCGCCGCCGGTATACGGAGTGGCCGTATCGACGCTGTAGAACTGCGGGATCTGCTGCCAGGTGCCGTTCAGCGTCAGCTTGCCGACCTGCTGGTAGTTCGCCATGAACTGCTGATCGCGATACCCGACGTAGTCGGCGAGCGCATGGAACGTGTAGTTGCCCTCCGGCTGGTCGACCGCGTAGCGGAAGCCGGAGAAGAGCAGGCCGCTGCGCTCGTCCTGGTAGCGCTGATAGCGCGCCGGATCGCCGTCGATGTTGGTGAAGCGCCCGCCGATCAGGAACTCGTGCCAGGTCGGCTCGAACAGGCTGCGTGAGACTTCGGGCGGCGTCGCGGCGGCAGCCGGTTGAGCGGCCGGCGTCGACGCCGGCGCCGCCGCACTCTGCGCCGCGGGCGTCTGCACCGGCGCGGACGGGCTCTGCGCGCGCGCGGCCAGCGGCGCGGCCAGGCAGCCGCAAAGGACCAGATGGATTGGTATGAGGCGATGCATCACAAGTCCTCCGGGCACTACCGCATGAAGAACTGGCCGGACGGGTGATTCGACCCGTGGATGTTCGAATGGCAGTTCACGCACGATCGTCCGAACATCCGGTTGCTCTTGTTCGTGGTGATCTGGTCCTTGTCGTAAAGCGTCGCCGGATGCTTGCTGGCGATGTGGCAGCGCTGGCAGAGCATCGGCATGCGGACGACCAGCATGCGATCGTTCGACGAGCCGTGCGGGTCGTGGCAGGTGGCGCAGTTCTCGCGCACCGGCGCGTGCTCCCACAGCATCGGGCCCCGCATCTCGGTGTGACAGGTCGTGCACAGCTCGGCGACCGAGCTGCCGGTCTTCAGGTTCTTGACGTTGCTGATCGACCCGTGCGGGTTGTGGCACGAGGTGCAGGACATCTTGCCCTCGCGCACCGGCATGTGCGCGACCGCGCGTTCGGTCTTGGCGACCTGGAGCCGATGGCAGGTGGCGCACACCTGCGTCTGCGTGGGCTGGACCAGCTGTTTCTCGGGGGACTTCGGACTGTGCACGCTGTGGCACGTCGTGCACGTGAGATTGCGCCGCTCGTGCGCGCTGCCGTCCCAGCCGGCGTGCTCGCCGCGGTTATGGCACGCCAGGCACGTCTCGCTGATCTCGGCGGGCTTCATCTGCCCCACCTTCTTGATGTGGCCCTTGGCATCGTCGTCCACGTGCGCCTGTCCGGGGCCGTGGCAGCTCTCGCACCCGTGCGTCGCCGCCGGCGTGCGCGGGTTCTTCGCCTGCGCGTGCTTGGTGCCTTTCAGCGAGTCCCCTTCCTTCTCGTGGCAGGTCACGCAGGTGTCGGTGCCGGCATACCCGGCCTGTGGGGCGGCGGGCGCGGCTTGCGCAGGCGTGGCGGAGCTCTGCAGCGCGGCCGTCTGAGCGACTCCGGCCGCAGGCGACCCCGCCCCGGTTACGCGGACGATGATCGCGACGGCCAGCAGGCAGGTCGCAGGAAGAGACGAGCGGAGCTTCACGGATTCCCCCTCTCCAGGTGCCGCGGCTGGAGCACATGCCGTGCCCGGCCGCGTGACAGGCGCGCCGTCGCGAGAGCGGCGTAATTCGCAGGTTTCAGGTCAGAGACGCGATCGCTCGCGGCTCCGAAGCGCCGGAGTCGCCCCCGAATGCCGGAGGGCCGTGAAATGTCGTGGGGTCGAGATCGTACAGCGATGACGCGGCTCGCTTGAGGCCGCGATCCTGCGC
>Ga0207708_10001967_pt1 | contig 15159 bp, 12 predicted proteins | sample KBSK5101metaG_FD_184340 | JGI IMG/M metagenome (GOLD analysis project Ga0207708, IMG submission 184340) | Corn, switchgrass and miscanthus rhizosphere microbial communities from Kellogg Biological Station, Michigan, USA - KBS K5-10-1 metaG... | ecosystem: Host-associated > Plants > Roots >...
GCTCTGTCCATATCCGCAGCTCGCGACCTACAAGGGAGCCGGGAGTACAGATGAAGCGGCCAACTTCGTCTGCAGGTCGCCCGCACGCTGAGTTCGCCCTGGAACTGCCAGACTCGGGCTCTTCTTCCGCGAGCGTCGCGTCGGTCAACGACGGTCGAGGTCGAGAGCCGCATCACACGCGCGATGGGTCGAGCAGTGCCTGGAGATACAGCCACGAGGCAATGAGCGCGCCGCACAGCGGCGCGAAGAAGGCCAGCCGCATCACCCACGGCTTGATTCTCGCCGGCAGCGTGATGAGCAGGACTGCGGCACAAACCGCCGCCGCGACGAGCGCCCATCCCAGGAACGCGTTCGCGGGATACCACATTGCGGCGTTGCCGGTTCCTGCGACCCGGAACCCGTACACGCCATTCGGCGGCACGATGCGGAGGATCAGCGGGAGGCCGACGATCGCGTAGACGACGCACGCGGCGATCAAGCGCGCGCTCTCACGATCGGCGGCGGCGGCAGTCTCGCGGGCGCGGAGCGCGTGAGACTCGGACGACGACCCTCGCCGGAATCTCCGCGCCGCGCGCATCCCAAGCACGGTCAGCGCGATCGTCAGCGCCACAGAGAGCTCCGGCAGCGGAAGAGGTGACGCCACGCCTCAACCGTATCGCGCTTCAGCTTGAGAAATCCAGAACGCGCCACTAGGATTGATGCCGCGCGAGTTCTTCGCGCGCCGTTCCCACCCGGACCGTAATCGAGCGTTGCAGGGCGAGCGATACCGCTGCGCGCGCCCTCGGAGGTCACGTGAGTCGCCGCGCCTTCCTGTTCGTCGTGTGTCTCTCGTTGGTCGTCGCCGCGTCGGTGCCGCACGCGCAGGAGCGCGGTCGCAGCGGCAAGGTGCGGCGCGTCCGCGACGCCATCGCCGGCCGCTATATCGTCAAGCTGCGGACGGGCGACGATCCCGAAGCGGTCGGGTTCGAAAGCGCGTTGATCCATCGGGGGCGGCTTCGGCGCACCTACCGCCATGCGCTGAGCGGCTTCGTCATCGAGCTGCCCGACGCGGCCGCGCAGGCGCTCGCCAACGACCCGCGCGTCGAGTACGTCGAGGAAGACGGCGTCACGACCGGCAGCGGTGTGTCGACGCGGACGCCGGTGGCGCCGTGGGGCATCGACCGGATCGATCAACGCCAGCTCCCGCTCGATCGGTCGTATCGCTACGCCAGCGACGGCGCCGGCGTCAATCTCTACATCGTCGACAGCGGGATCAGGGTCACCCACCAGACGTTTCAAGGGCGCGCGTTCGGCGCCTACAACGCCGTCGGCGACGGTGTGCCGCCCGACCAGGACTGCGCCGGCCATGGCACGCACGTCGCCGGCATCGTCGGCGGCGCCGATCTCGGCGTCGCCAGCGGCGTCACCCTCTATTCGGTGAAGGCGCTCGGCTGCGGCGGCAGCGGCACCTGGTCGGGCTACATCGACGCCATCGACTGGGTGATCGCCAACCATCGGAAACCGGCGGTGATCAACGCCAGCATCGGCGGCGGTTACGTGACCGCGGCGATCGACGCGATCGACCGCGCGGTTGCCGCCGGCGTGACCTTCGTCGGCGCCGCGGGCAACGCCAACGCTGACGCCTGCCAGTCGATTCCCGGCGCCGCGGCAGGCTCGATCACGGTCGGCAACGCGACGCAATTCGACGAGCGCGCCGCCGATTCCAACTTCGGCGACTGCGTCGCGCTGTTCGCGCCCGGCGCCAGCATCGAGTCGGCCTCGAACGACGACGACACCAGCACGATCTCGATGTGGGGCACGTCGATGGCGGCGCCGCACGTGGCCGGCGCGGCCGCGCTCTACCTCCAGCGCCACCCGGCCGCGACTCCGGCGGACGTGCGCGCCGCTCTCCTCGCCACCGCCACGTCGGGCGCGTTGTCGAACATGGCGCCGACCGGCCGCAACCTGTTGCTGTTCTCGCTGCCGCTCGGCGATTCGGTTGCGCCCGCGGTTTCGATCGTCGCGCCGGCGTCCGGCGCCGTCGTCGCCGGCACCGTCAAGGTGCGCGCATCGGCCACCGACGATGTGGAGCTGGCGTCGGTGCGCTTCATGGTTGATGGCACGACGCTCGGCGTCGTGACGGCACCACCATTCGAAATCCCATGGGACACGACGGGCAGCGTCGATGCCGGCCACACGGTCACCATCGAGGCTCGCGATCGAGCGGGCAACATCACGCGCAAATCAGTCGCCACGACCGTCGCCAACGGCGGTGCGGGCGCCGCCTGGGTCGGCGGATCGATCGGCGATAACGACGCCGGGCGATCGAGCTTTGGCGCGGGCACCCTCACCGTCGAGGGCGCCGGTGACGACGTCTACGGCACGGCCGACGATTTCTACTTCGCGCATCGCGCATGGACCGGCGACGGCGAGATCGTCGCGCGCGTGGCGTCGCTGGCGCGTCCGGCCGACGCGCGTTTCGCGATGGCCGGACTGATGTTCCGCGAGTCGGCGGCGCCCGGCGCGCGGCATGCGTCGTTGCTCCTCGGCAGCGACGGCAAGGTGAAGTTCAGGCGGCGCACCGCGGCCGACGCCGCCACGCTGAGCGACGGCCCGTCGTCAGGGACGGCGTACGCGCCGGCCTGGCTGAAGCTCTCGCGGCGCGGCGGCATGTTCACCGCGTCATTCTCCGCAGACGGCGTTGCGTGGAAGCCGGTATTTGGCCCGACCACGGTCGCCATGCCGTCGACCGTGGATGTCGGAGTGCTGGTGTTCCGGAACGGCGGAAGCGGCCTCGCGCGCGCGGCCTTCGACCACATCGGGTTGGGACGCGCGCCCGACGGCTGGCGGATCGCCGACATCGGCGCGGTCAGCGCGGTCGGGACGACGACGGCGTCCGGCGGCGCGTTTGCGCTCGAAGCCACCGGCGCCGATCTCTGGTCGACGGCGGACGCGTTTCACTTCGCCTACACGCCCTGGACTGGCGACGGCGAGCTGACGGCGTTGGTGGACGGCCTCACCGCGCCTGCCGGCGCCAGCTTTGGGCTGGCGGCGATCACGATGCGCGACTCGCTCGATGCCGGGTCACCGCACGCGTCGCTCGCGGTCACGACCGATGGCAAGGCGAAATTCCGGCGTCGAACGGCCGCGGGCGGCGTGACCGCCAGCGACGGACCATCAGCCGGCGCCGTGACGCTGCCGCGCTGGATCCGCTTGACGCGGCGCGGGCAGGAGATCACCGCATCGATGTCGGCCGACGGCGTGCAATGGCAGCGCGTCCACACCCCGCAAACGGTGGAGATGCCGTCGACGATCTACGTCGGCGTGCTCGGGCTGCGCAACGGCGGCGCCGGCATGGCCACCGTCCACTTCAGCCAGGTGGAGATCAAGCCGGCGGGGTGACGTTGTAACCTCGTCGGCTCGCGTAGCGCAGGCCTTTAGGCCTGCCCGCCCGCCGCCGACCCGGGGCAGCCCTGAAGGGCTGCGCTACGAGTTAGGCCCAGACAAAAATCGCGCGGCCGGTGTCTAACTACCAAGCTGCGCATGTTCCGAGCGTGCCTGTGCGTTGCCGCTGTCCTGGTACTGCATGAGCCGGCCGCGACTCAGCCTCCGGCTCGCGACACCGCACAGCCGCCGCGCACGGGCACGGCCAGCCTGAGCGGCCGCGTCGTCGACGCGTCGACCGGGCGCGCGCTGCCGCGCGTCGAGGTGATGGCAGAGTCGGGCGGGCAGGTGCCACACACCGCGCTCACGGGTGCCGACGGCCGCTACCGACTCACCGGCCTCCCGGCCGGCGTCTACGCCATCCTCGCAACCAAACCCAACTACATCCGATCAGCCTGGGGAGAGACGCGGCTCGAGGGCCCCGGTCAGCGAGTCACGCTGTCCGACGGCCAGCAGGCTGGCGATCTGAACCTGGCGATGAAACGCGGCGGCGTGATCAGCGGGCGAGTCGTCGACGAAGCCGGCGATCCGATCGCTGACGCGCAGGTCCACGCCATGCGGTACCAATACATTCAGGGATCGCGCCGGTTGATCCAGTTGGGCCGTGGCGGCCAGTCGAACGACCTCGGCGAATTTCGTGTGTACGGATTGTCGCCCGGGCAGTACTACGTGTCGGCGGCTTCGCGAGACTTCCGGACGCAGCCTGATGGCGTCACCGGATACGCACCGACCTTCTATCCCGGCACCGGCAACGTCGCCGAAGCGCAGCGCTTCACCGTTGGTCCCGGGCAGACGATCGCAGGCATCAGCGTGATGTTGGTACCGGTGCGCACCGCGAGGGTCAGTGGCACCGTGATCGATGCCAGCGGCAGGCAGCTGGACCGGCCCAGGATCATCGTCACTCAGCGCGCCGGCGGTGTCCCGCTCGGCGGGTTTTCCTACTCGATGCACTCCGACGGCGCGTTCAGCGCGCCGAACCTCGCCCCCGGCGACTACACCATTCGCGCCTATGGCCCCGACGGCGAGTCGGCGCGCGCCGACATCACCGTAGCCGGCGCCGACGTCGACGGCCTCCAGCTTGTCGTCACGAAGCCCTCGGCGATTCGCGGCCGCATCGTCTTCAGGCCGAGCGCAACCGGCCAGCCGCCGCCGAAGCCGGCCGCGATCGACATCGTCGCCTGGCGCGAGTGGTCGCTTGGCGAGCAGGTGCGATCGAGCGCGAAAGTTCTTGACGATGCGACGTTCGACATTTCGCTCCCGGCCGGCCTCGTGCATCTACGAGCCGGTGCGAGGGGGCCTGCTCCCGCCGGCGCGATGCCCTGGCGTCTCGGCCGCGTCGTGGTCGACGACGTCGACGTTGCCGACAGCGGCATCGACGTGCCGCCGAACGGATCGATCGATAACGTCGTCGTCGAGATGACCGATCGCATCGGCGAGCTGTCCGGGCGCGTCGCCGACGACAGCGGCGGCCAGGTCAACGACTGCGTGGTGATCGTCTTTGCCCAGGACGCCGCGCACTGGTCGGTGCAGTCGCGTCACGTCAGCGTGGCGCGGCCGGGCCCGGACGCCCTCTATCGCGCACGGCTGCTCGCCGGCGACTACTACGTCGTGGCGATGAAGGAGCCCGAGCCCAATATCTGGACCAGCGCCGAATTCCTGGCCGCCGCGCGCGAGCAGGCGACGAAGTTCTCGATCCGCGCCGGTGAAAAGACAGCGATCGATCTGCACCTGTCGCCGGTTCCCGTGTTCTGACGCGCCTCGAGGGAACGATGCTTGATGCAACAGTGCCGTTGATGGTGATCGCGGCCGCGGCTGCGTTGGCAACCGGCGCACAGGCGCCGGCGAGCTTGCCGGTGCCACCGGCCACCGCCACGCTGCGCGGGCACGTTGTCGCTGCCGACTCCGGCCGTCCGCTGCGCAAGGCGCACGTGCGAATCTTCCTCCGCGACAGCAATACGAGCTTCGATACGACCACCGACGATGGCGGTGCCTACGAATTCACGCGGCTGCGCGCCGGCCGCTACAACCTGTCGGCCAGCCGGACGAATTACCTGCACGCCATCTACGGCCTAAGTGCCGATCGCGGCATCGAAGCGATCGAGCTTCGTGACGGTCAGACGGTCGATGGCATCGACATCACGCTTCGCCGCGCCGGGGTGGTGACTGGCGTCATCGTCGACGAGTTCGGCGAGCCGGCGTCAGATGTTCAAATTGCGCTCGAGCGGTTCGAATCGGTCGAAGGACAGCGGCGCCTTGCGCCGGTGACGCGCAGCGTCACGACCAACGATATCGGCGAATTCCGCCTCTACGGGATCGAGCCTGGTCAGTACTACCTGTCGGCGCGGTGGCGCAATCCTGGCGGGTTGATGTTTCGCGACAGCGCCGCGGCCCGTGCCACCTACGCGCCGATCTATTTTCCAGGCACGGTGAACGCGAGCGAGGCTCGTCGATTGACGCTGCGCGCCGGGCAGGCGATCGAGGGCATCGTCATGACGCTGCAGCCGATCAAGGCCTGGCGCGTCACCGGCACGGTGACCGCATCCGATGGCACGCCTCTGAGCTCGGGGATGATCATCGTCAGCCAGCCGGACGTCAGCCCCAATGCCGCGGGCGAACTCAGTGCACCGATCCAGTCCGATGGCGCGTTCGCGCTCAACGGCGTCGCGCCCGGCTCATATACGCTCCGCGCGCAGCGCATGATGATGACGAGGGACGAGGTTCCCGAAGAGGCAGTCACGACCGTCACTGTGATCGACGCCGACGTCGACGACGTGCGTCTCGCTGCCATGAAGCCGTCGACCCTCCGCGGCCGCATCGTCGTCGATCCGGCTGCGGCGTCGTCGCTGCCGAAGGACCTGACGGTGAGCGCACGTCCCGTCACTTCAGGCGCATCGTCGACCGTCTTCGTGCCGCCGACCCGCGTCGGCGACGACTTCAGCTTCGAGCTCAAGGCATATCCGGGTTCGACGCGCCTGGCGCTCGGCTCAGGGTTTGGTCCAGGCCCGGCCGGGTGGGCGATACGGTCGATCCACGCCAACGGCATCGACGTCACCGACGCGATCGAGGTCAAGGCGAACCAGAACATCAGCGGCATCGACGTCGAGCTGACCAACAAGCTGACAACAGTGGTGGGCGTCGTGACAGACACGCGCGGCGACGCTGTGAAACGCTACACGGCCATCGCCTTTGCACAAGACAGGAACAAGTGGACCAACCCGCGGTACACGTCGAGCGGCTATCCGGGCGCGGATGGTCGGTTCACCATGCGAGGGCTGCCGGCAGGCGAGTACTACATCGCCGCCGTCGACACGCTGGAGCCGGGGCAGGAACGCGATGCGGTGTTCTTCGAGCGCCTTCGCGCAAGCGCGACGGCATTTTCTCTCAACGACGCCGAGACGAAGGAACTGCAGCTGCGCGTGGTGCCCGCTTCCGCTTTGCCCGAGCGCTGACGAAGCGGTGCGCGCCGACCACAAGGTCGCGCAGCGCGTCGGCGCCGACGCGCGACAGCCGCACCAGCACGCACGGATAGTTCAAGTAGTGGTCCTTCAGGTAGTAGGTGGCCGGGTCTTCTTCGACGAGCGCGTCGCGATCGGGAAAATCCATCATCACGACCAGCGTGTTCGGCTCGGCGGCCTTGTTGGTCGCGATGCACACGAACATCTCGCCATTCACCTTCAACGCCGGTGCGCCATAGGCGGTGGTGACCGTGACGTCTGGCAAGGTGCCGCCGATCGATTCGACCGTCTTGAAGCTGTGGCCGCGCGCCATCACCCGCCGATCGTAACGCCTGATCGACGCGCGCGCATCAAAACCTGAAAAGCGGCCTGCCGTTCGCCAGCCCCGGCCACGGCACGCCGGCAACCATCGCCGCGACGGCGACCGCGAAGCAGAGATAGCGCCCCCTGCGCCGCGCCGGCGACGGGGAGGTCATCGCCATCACGCGTCCGGCCCGCACCGCGACGAGCGCGACGATCATCGTCGCCACGTGGGTAATCGCCCAGAAGCGCAGCCCGGGATCGCGCACGGCCAGCCCGACGTTGGAGAACGCCTCGCGCGTGAACGGGCTGAACCCGAAGTAGAGCACCAGCCCGAAGAGCGCCTGCAGATCGAGCGCGAGCATGAAGAACCAGTCCCACCGCTGGCCGGGCGGAGGCTCGCCGGCATGGGCGCGGTGGCGGAACGCGTTCACGGTCGCGGCGACGCCGACGATGAGCGCCGCCCATCGCAACCAGGAATGAAGAATCAGCATGAATGAATACACACGGACCTTTCACCGGATCATCGACCATCCGCGCACGACGGGCGCGGCGGCCAGCCGCAGGCCGCGCCACGCGAAGAGGCAGGCGGCAAACAGCATCATCAGCAGCGAGACGATCAGCGAGTCGATCGCCACCGTCCAGCGCCGGATGCTCGAGAACAGCGGCGCGCAGCCGATCACGCCGGCCGCGAGCACCAGCCACATGTCGACGCCGATCGGCGGTGGGATGCGCGCCGCGGGCGGGTTCTGGCCGGCCAGCGCCGCGAGAAATTGGAGCGCACCCGTGAGGGTCGGGCTGCGCAGGATCACCCACCCGACCATCACGGCCGCGACGAGATAGAGATGCCGCAGCGGCGACGGCAGACGCCGGATCGCTGATTCGAGGCCGGCCCACTCGAGCGCAATCAGCGCCGCGTGATAAAGGCCCCAGACGATGAAGGTCCAGCCGACGCCGTACCAGGCGGCGCAGAGCAGCACGACGAGCGCTTCGCGGCCGGCGGAGGGGGGCGGGATGCGATCGGCCTCGAGCGGGACATCGGCGTACTCGCGGAACCAACCCGACAATCCGGTATGCCAGCGGCGCCAGAACTCGCGCACCGTCTCGCCGACGTACGGCCATCGGAAGTTTTCGGGCAGGCGGATGCCGACCATGCGCGCGAGGCCGATGCCCATATCGGAGTAGCCGGAGAACGCGTAGTAGATCTGCACGGTGAAGCTGACCAGTCCCAGCCACGCCTGGAACGTGCTCAAGCTGGAGGGGCGCAGCGCGAAGATCGCGTCGGCCTGCCTGCCGGCGAAGTACGCCATCACCAGCACCTTCCACGCGCCAATCACGAGCCGGCGCACGCCGTACGAATAGTCGCTGAGGCTGGGCAGGTGGCGGGCCAGCTGGCGCGAGGCGGCTTCGTAAGCCAGCGGACCGCCGACGATTTGCGGCAGCACCAGCAGGTGCACGCCGAGCTGCCACCGGCTCGCCTCGGCTGCGGCGCGGCGGCGATACACGTCGACGAGATACGAGATGGCGTGGAAGGCGAAGAACGAGACGCCGAACGGCACAATCGCGACGCGCAGGCCTTGCGCCGGCGGGCTGATGAAGCCGATGCGGGCTATGGCTGCGACGATGGCGATCTGCACGACAACGCCGGCGGCCAGCCAGGCGCGGGCCGGCGTCGAAGCCCTCGAGCTGAGGCGGGAGGTGCGCGCCTGCGCGCGCTCGATCGCGACACCGATCCAGTGCGTGACCAATACCGATGCCGCGACCAGCGCAGCGGACACCGGGCCGCCAATCGCCCAGGCGAGCGCGAAGCCGGCGGCGGACAGAACCAGCGCCTTGTCGAACGCGCCGCGCTGCCAGTGGCGGACCGCGAGCGACGCAATCAGCAGCAGCAGGGCGAAGAAAGTCGGGATGAGGATCGAGAGCCAGACCGGCTCGAGGAAGAGCACGCCGGTGCGATGCTATCTCGCGCGCTCCCGCGCGGGCAAGGCACCGGCGTCGAGGTCTACTTCGATTCGGGCGCGGCTTCCTCTTCGGTGACGAAGACGTCGGCGATGATGCTGACGTGCGCCTCCCAGAAGTGGCCGCCGCGGACGGACCCGTCGGAGAGCGCCACCGTGCCATGGCCGTGGACGTTCGCCCGTCCCTGGTTGTCGGTGGAAATCCCGCCCATCAGCGAGACGATCTCCGCTTCCTGGTTCATCTCGATCTTCTTCTGGCCGAGACCGCGCTCGACGTCCGACCAGCCGAACAGCCCCTTGTTGATCGCGCCGAGGGCGGTGAAGTGGCCGTTCTTGATCTTGTACTTCTCAGCGAAGTCGGTCAGGCCCGACATGATTTCGTCGCCCTTGACCATGTGGATGCGGTAGGTCCGTCCGCCCGTGCCGAGATCGGTGACCGTCATGCCCGGCGCGAGCCCTTTGCCCGGCCGTGTGCCGCGCGGCACGTACCCCTCGGGGGTCGGCGGCGCCGCCGCCGCTGATGCCGGACCACTGGCCATCGCCGGCGGAATCGGCTGCGTCACCTTGCCGGTGGCCGCCCACTCGGCGCCGCGCGCGAAGGTGGTGCCGAAGGCGACCGTCTGCACCTGCTCGACGTCGTGTCCGAGCGCGGTGACGAAGACGCGTCCCTTGCCGTAGTCGACCGTCCACAACATCGGCTCGTTCGCGCTCGGGCCGACCAGCGGCTGCGGCGCGCGCGAGTCGGTGCGGCTGGCGGCGTAGAGCGCGTGATCGTCGTTGGCCGTCGCCAGCACGTGATAGGAGCCGGCCGGCTGCCAGCGCAGGTTGGCGTAGAGCTCGTCGTTGGCCTGCGGGAACGACAGCTTCAGCCCCTTGGTGATCGGATGCTCCTGATCCTTGATGTCGACGGTGAAGTTGTGCGGCGCCGAATGGTGGCCGTTGTCGGGACGCCAGTTGCCGCCCGACAGCTTCTCGTATTCGGTCCAGCCGTTGAAGGCGGCCATCGCGAAGTGATAGACGACCACGCCCTTGCCCGAGCGGACGTAGTCGAGCAGCGCCGCGTCGGTTTTGTCGCCCCAGCGCAGCTCGGGGCGGTTGCGCTCCATGTAGTTCAGCACCACCAGATCGTAGGGCGCGAGCGTTTCGGGGCCGGCGCCGCGGAACTCCTCGGTGACCCGCACCTCGAACTTGCCGGTGTCCTCGAGAATCTTGCGCAGGATCGGCGTGGTGCCGCGCCAGTTGTGCCCGTGCTGGCCGGTGATGATCAGGACGTTGAGCTTCGGCGGCGCCTGCGGCGCCTGCGGCGGCTGATTCGGCTGCTGCGCCGAGGCCAGGCCGCCGACGATCACGAGGAGCACCGCAAGGAGAGCGAATCTTCGTTTCACCGCCTCACCTCCGTGGATTTGCGGTGTCGATACTAGCTCAGGTGAAAGCACGGAGGCGTAAGATATCGCGCCATGCCGATCTGCCGCACCGGCTCCCTCGCCCTTTGCCTGCTCGCGCTCGCGGCCGGCCATCCGGCCGGCGCCCTGCAACCGGCCCGCGGCGGCGCCGCGTCGCCAATCGCGAACCTGCCGCATCGCCTCGTCGAGTGGCCGGTGCCGCCGACCAGCGCCGCGGGCGTGCCCAGCCCCTGGAACTTCATCCAGGTGTCTTCGGTCGCCATCACCTCGCGCGGCACGGTGCTCGTGCTGCATCGCGGCGCGCACCCTGTCCTCGAGTTCAACCGCGACGGCACGCTCGTCCGCTCGTGGGGCGACGGCCTGTTCAGCGAGGGCAAGGTCGCGGGGATTGCCGAGAAATACTGGACGCCCGACAAGTCGCATTACTCCGCGGTGTACGGGCCTGCCGGCTGCGCGTCGTGCGGCGCGCATTCGGTGCGCGTCGACCCGCAGGGCAACATCTGGCTCGTCGACGCGCCGGGGCACGTGATCTACAAGCTGAACGCCGACGGCAAAGAGGTGATGCGTCTCGGACGCAAAGGCGTATCCGGCACCGGCCCCGACACCTTCAACCTGCCCACCGACGTCGCCTTCGCGCCGGGCGGCGAGCTCTACGTCACCGACGGCTACGGCAGCGCGCGCGTGGTGAAGTATTCGCGCGACGGCAAGTACCTGCTGCAGTGGGGCAAGAGAGGCAAGGGCCCGGGCGAGTTCGGGCTGCCCCACAACCTGGTCGTCGACGCGCAGGGCCGCGTCTACGTCACCGATCGCGACAACCAGCGCGTCGAGGTGTTCGACGCGAACGGCAAGTTCCTGCAGGAGTGGCCGACCACCGACGGCATCTCCGGCCTCTTCATGACCAAAGATCAGCGCATCTGGACGGGCGGTGTGCTCCGCAATCTCGACGGCACGCCCGTCGGACGGCTGAATGCTCAAGGCACGACCGGCGCGCACGGCGTCGCCGTCACCGACTCGGGCGAGGTCTACCTCGCGCAGTTGAGCGGCATCGTGCAGAAGTTCGTCCCGCAGTAGACGCCGCGGCCGCGGGTCAGCTGGCTTCCGCGTCGCGGTAGATCGTCAGGTGGAATCCGTCGGGGTCGTCGATCGAGATGCTGCGGCCGCCCCACGGCTCGTCCTTCGGCTCCTGCGTCAGCTTGCCGCCGGCCGCCTTGATCCGGCCGGCGAGCGCGTCGATGTCCTGCGCGGTCGTGCACCAGATGCGCACGGCCACGCCGCGCTGGCGGTCGCGTCCCTTGGCCCAGTCATCCTGCGACAGGCCGATCTGACACGTGCCCGCCTTCAGCATCGCCCCGCGCACCGTGCCGCTGTCGTCCTTGAACTGGTCGCCGAGGACGAACCCCAGCACGTCGGTGTAGAAGCGGATGCTGCGCGGCAAATCGGTGACGGTGAAGCTCGGTTCGATCGAGCGCAGCCGCAGCGTCTCGCGTGTGTTCTGCCGGCGATCGGGCTGAACGGTCATGCATCCTCCCTCGCGAAAGGGCGATTGTATTTCGGACGCGACAACGGCGCGGACCAATCATGGTCCCGCGCCGTGATGCGGGGTCGCAGGCCCTTCGACTCGGCGCTCGATCAAGAGCGCCTCGCTCAGGACAGGCGCGGCGCGGCGGCAAGGATTGCCGGGCGGCGCGCCTGGGTAGGATGTCAGGCGGGCGAAATGGATCCCGGTGCTACGCGGCTGCCGGCCAGCGCGCTTCGAGCGCCTCGGCAACCTCGTCGCAGATGCGGTGCGCCGAGCGCCGCAGCGTGCGCACTTCGCTGTCGCTCAGCGGCAGCGCCCAGTCGCTCGCGTGCTGCAGCGTGAGATCGGGATTGCGAAAAAACGCATCGCGAAGTTCCTCGTCCGCCATCAGCTCGGAAACGAGAATCTCCAGGGTGTCTTCGGGATGTCGGTCGATGCTCGTCATGGTTGCCTCTCGCGCAGGTGAGACGGCAAAGCGCGCGCCGGGCGGCGCGCCAGCGCGCGTCGCGACATCAACGCTCGCAAAGTCAGCGGGTTAGCGGTAAACGCCGTGTCGGTCACGACCGCCGCCGTCGATCGGCCGCTGCGCAGCCACGCGCGGATTGCGCATTTGCGCACACACTGTCTGTTGACGGCTGAAGCCTGGCCCTGCGGCAAACACCCGCGTCAGTGGCCAGTGGCAGTCGTAGCGCACCCCTTCAGGGGTGCCCGCGTGCGTACAATCCGTCCATGCTGAGGGACTGCACCGTCCAGCGTCTGCTCGTCGTCACTGTCACGGTCGTGGCGGCCGTTGCCGGCCGCGCGCCGGCCGCGCGCGCACAGCAGGAGCCGGCCCGCGGCGTGATCGTCGACGACGTGAAATGCGCCTCGGATGCGGCGCAGAGCTACGCGCTCTACCTGCCGTCCACCTACTCGCGCGATCGGGGCTGGAGCCTGCTGATGGCGTTTCATCCCGCGGCGCGCGGGCGCGCAATGGTCGAGAAATACCAGGTTGCCGCCGAGCGCTACGGCTATATCGTCGCGGGCTCGAACACCTCGCGCAACGGGTCGTTCACCGCGTCGGCCGCCGCGGTCAAGGCGATGTCGGCCGACCTGGGCCAGCGCTTCGCGATCGACGCCAGCCGCGTCTACCTCACCGGGATGTCGGGCGGCGCGCGCGTCGCGCTGATGGTCGCGCTCGGCAGCAAGGGCATCGCCGGCGTCATCGCGTCGAGCGCGGGATATCCGGACAGCAAGCCGCGCGCGTCGGTGCCGTTCCCGATTTACGGCACGGCCGGCACCGAGGACTTCAACTACCTCGAGATGCGGCAGCTCGATCGCCGGCTGACCACGCCGCATCGCCTGGCCATCTTCGAGGGCGGGCATACCCTACCGCCGGACGAGGTCGCGCTCGACGCCATCGAGTGGATGGAACTGCAGGCGATGAAATCGTCGCTGCGGCCGAAAGACGACGCGCTCGTCGCGCGCTGGTTCGAGAAGCGCCAGCAGCAGATCGCGTCGGCCGACGGCGCAGCGGCCGCCGTGCCGCTGCTCGAGGCGCTGGTCGACGATTTCAAGGGCGTCCGGGACGTGTCGGCCGAATCGGCGCGGGCGAAAGAACTCGCAGCGCAGCCGGAGGTGAAGAAGGCGATCGCGCGCCAGCGCTCGGACGACGATGCGGAGAGCCGGCGGCTGGCGGAGATGTTCGAGCTCGAGGCGGGCCTTGCCGATGAAAGCCGTCACGCGATGAATCTCGGCCGGCTCCGCGACCAGCTGCTGAAGTACAAGCGCGCCGCCGAGAGCGAAACCGATTCGCCCGAGCGCCGGCAGGCGCGGCGGCTGTTGAGGTCGGTGACCTTCGGCGCCGCCGACCGGGTCGAGGATTCTCAATACCTGCGGCTGTTGCAGGAAATTGCTCCGGCCGTGCGGCGGTAGGCTCGCGGCGCCGCTATAATCGCGGCACTCCTTTTCTATATGGCGTACGAGGCTGGCGGCATCGAGGCCGGCGTGTCGGGCGAGCGGCGTCTCAAGGCCGAGCACGTCGCGGCGCGCGTCCTGCTCGACGCCAACTCGATCGAAGAGGTGGCGTCGCGCATCCTGCAGGCGATCTGCGAATCGCTCGGCTGGGAGCACGGCGCGCTGTTCACCGTCGACGCGGAGAGCGATTGCCTCCGCTGCGCCCGCATGTGGAGCGCGTCGCCGGCGCGATGCCGCGAGTTCCGCGCGGTCAGCGAGGCGATCACCTTCGACCGCGGCGTCGGCCTGCCGGGCCGCGTCTGGGCAAACGCCGTCCCCGCATGGATCCCGGACGTCGTCGCCGACAGCAATTTCCCGCGCGCCGCGATCGCCGCCCAGGAAGGTCTGCATGCCGCGTTCGGCTTCCCCGTGCTGCTGCGCGGCGAAGTCTTCGGCGTGATGGAGTTCTTCAGCCACGAGATCCTCGCGCCGGACGAAGACCTGCTGCCGATGCTGACGACGGTCGGCGACGAGATCGGGCTGTTCATCGACCGCCGCCGCGCGCAGGAGGAGCTGTCGCGCTTCTTCTCGCTGTCGCTCGACCTGCTGTGCGTCGCCGGGTTCGACGGCTACCTGAAGCGTGTCAACCCGGCGTGGGAGAAGATTCTCGGCTACACGGAAGCGGAGCTGCTGTCGCGACCCTACAGCGATTTCGTCCATCCCGACGACCGCGAGGCAACCGCCGCCGCAGCGGCGACGCTCGCCGGCGGCGAGCCGGTCATCAACTTCGAACACCGCGTCGTCCACAAGGACGGATCGGTGCGCTGGATGCAGTGGGCGGCGACGCCGTTCATGGACCAGCAGGTGCTCTACGCCGCGGCGCGCGACATCACCGAGCACAAGGCGGCCGACGAACTGCGCGCGCGCACCGCCAACCTGGATCTCCTCGACGAGCTGCTGACGGCGCTGGTCGATTCGGGCGATCTGCCGGATGTCTTCGGGCGGATCTCCGCGGTCGCGAAGAAAGTGCTGGTCCACGACGCGGCGGCGCTGATGGTGCGTCTCGCCGACGGACGCCACGCGCGCCTCCACGCCAGCGCGGGGTTTCCGGCCGGCCTGCCCGAGATCACCGAGACCGATGCCCAGCTCGCCGACGTGATCTCCCG
>Ga0207708_10001971_pt1 | contig 15144 bp, 19 predicted proteins | sample KBSK5101metaG_FD_184340 | JGI IMG/M metagenome (GOLD analysis project Ga0207708, IMG submission 184340) | Corn, switchgrass and miscanthus rhizosphere microbial communities from Kellogg Biological Station, Michigan, USA - KBS K5-10-1 metaG... | ecosystem: Host-associated > Plants > Roots >...
CACATGGGCGGAAAGGTCGGCGTGCTGGTTGAAGTGAATTGCGAGACTGACTTTGTTGCTCGTGGTGAGGAGTTTCAGCAGTTAGTTAAAGACGTTGCGATGCACATTGCCGCGGCAGAGCCTCGCTACGTTTCGCGGGAGGATGTTCCTGCTGAATCGCTCGAGAAAGAACGTGAGATCGCGCTCGCTCAAGTTAACAACGATCCAAAGAACGCGAACAAGCCACCGCAGATCGTGGAGAAGATCGTCGAAGGACTCATGAACCGTTACTACGAAGGTGCGGTTCTGCTCGATCAACCATTCGTGAAAGAACCGTCAAAGACGGTTGGTGAATTGGTGACTGAGAAAGTGGCCAAGACTGGCGAGAAGATCACTATTCGCCGCTTCACTCGCTACAAGATGGGCGAAGGTCTCGACAAACGCTCCGACGACTTTGGCGGCGAAGTGGCCTCGCTCGTCAGCTAAATCAACTTCAATCCGCATGACGGAACCGGCAAAAGAAACAACCAACAAGTTTGCTTACAAGCGAGTGTTGCTGAAAGTATCCGGCGAAGCGCTTATGGGCGAGCAAGCTTACGGCATCGACGTTGACGTCGCTCGCAACGTTGCCGAGGAACTGAAGCGCGTCCACGAGTTGGGAGTAGAAGTCGCCGTCGTTGTTGGAGGCGGCAATATTTTCCGTGGTGTTTCTAAAAGCGCGGGTAATATGGACCGCTCTTCCGCCGACTACATCGGAATGCTCGCAACTGTCATGAACGCAGTTGTGTTGCAGGACGCACTCGAGAAAGTCGATGTACACACGCGTGTGTTGTCGGCCATCGACATTCCACAACTTGCAGAGTCGTTCATACGTCGGCGCGCGGTGCGGCATCTCGAGAAGGGTCGCATCGTAATCTTTGCGGCGGGTACTGGGAATCCTTATTTCACGACTGATTCTGCTGCTGCGTTGCGCGCCCTGGAGATCAAGGCTGACATTATTATGAAGGCCACGAAAGTCGACGGCGTTTATTCAGCGGATCCAATGCAGGATCCAAAAGCCGAGAGATATAGTGAGATCACTTATCAGGAAGTCCTGGAGCGACAGCTAAAAGTGATGGATGCATCGGCCATCTCTCTTTGCATGGACAACAATTTGCCGATTATCGTTTTCAATATGAAAGAACCGGGCAACATCACACGAGTGGTTACAGGAGAGCCGGGTGTTGGAACGCGAGTGTCATTACACAAAGTAGCGTAGCGTTTTGGAGTGCGGCGACCTGTCGCCGCTTTACGGCAAAAGCGGTGACAAGTCACCGCATTCCAAATAAAGCGGAGTCGAGAACATGAGCGAAAAGGACATAATCAAAGAAACGCGCCCACGAATGGACACGGTCATTGAGGATTTCCGTCGCAAGCTCGCGACGATCCGAACTGGTCGAGCGGCAGTTAGTCTCCTTGACACCGTCATGGTTGATTACTACGGCACGATGACTCCGTTGAATCAGATGGCATCAGTACATGCTCCCGAACCACAGATGTTGACAGTCCAGCCGTGGGACCAGTCACAGGTTGGGACCATCGAAAAGGCAATACGAGGCGCCGACCTCGGATTGAATCCTTCAAACGACGGAAAGCTCGTTCGCATCCCGATTCCACCGTTGACCGAAGAGCGTCGCAAACAACTTGCCAAACAAGTTCACGACATTGCTGAAGATCACCGCACTGCTGTTCGCAATGTCCGGCGCGACGCGAATGAGCGTCTTAAGAAGATGCTAAAAGATAAGTCGATCTCCGAAGATGCGGAGCGCGACGGCCTCGACGAGGTTCAAAAACTCACCAACCAATACATCGGCAAGATCGACGACCTGTCGAAATCAAAAGAACAAGAAATCACGAGCGTCTAGTTTTCGACGTGCGTTTATCGTTGTCCTGTCTTCACCTCGTCAGGGGTGCAATGTTTATAGCGCCTGCCCAATAGAGACTTGTGCACTCCTTTAGGAGTGCGGTGAATACTCCGCTAGTCGTGTCATTGCTGCGACGAGGAAACTTCGTTTACACTCTCTTCCAATCCAGTAGGAGTTTCCTCATCATGAACAACGAACACATCGAAAGAACAATGAATTTCATCGTGCAGCAGCAAGCCCGGACAACAGAGATTCTTACGCGGGCAACAGAGGTTGTTGCGCAAACAGCGGAGGCCATCACGCAACTCGCGAACTCAACTCACGCAGGGTTTGCTGACACTCACGCGGGGTTTGCCGACGTGAATGCAAAGATCAACGCACTCGTCGAGGCGCAGATTCGCAACGAAGAGAGCGTCGCTCGCACCGAAGCTAATGTCGCTCGTACGGATCAAAGTCTCAGAAACCTCATCGCTGAGTTTGATCGTGAACGCCGCAAACGACGGAATGGTAAGTAGCTCCCGTCTCCCGATCTCACACATAACCCCCGCCAACGTCGGTACCGACGAAATGCTAGGCAGCTCGCGGTTAATGCATACCGGTGGCACTCCTAAAGGAGTGCGAGGATCCTATCGGGGCCTGTGCTATAAACATTGCACTCCTACGGAGTGATGACGATCTTGAGTACCTCAAACTCTTCAATGCAAATCGACTACGAACTGACGGTTGAGGATGCGGCGGCCTTCAGTGTTTACAATTTTCGTACTTCTCCGAGGATTAAAGGAAGATTGCGTCGTACTCAAGGCGTCGGGATTTTAGCCACGCTCATCTTAGCGGTCTGGTGGCCTGGGTCGAATAATGTCGTGCGTCTCATATTCACCATTCTATCTTTAATCTTATGGACTATTGGCTGTCCGCTGTATTACCGCTGGGCGATAAGACGGAACACTTCAAAGGCCTATTCCACAACCAGGAGCAAAGGCGTGCTTGGCAAACATACGCTAGTTATCGAACCGAGCGGTTTGCAGGAAAAGGGCTCCGTCTCGGAATCGAAAGTCGCGTGGAGTGGTGTTGAGAAAATCGAGGACGATACCCAATACATCTATATATTCACCAGTCCATTACAAGCCCACGTAATTCCCAAGCGAGCTTTTCGAAGCGATGAAGAGAGTCAGGCGTTTTTGGGAACGGCCAAAGCCTTTCTGTCGCAGTCGCCCCACCAATGAAGGAGGTGTGACCAATTCAATGACTGATTCAAAACACGACCCAAGATTGACGTGAGGAGGCTCGCCTTTTCGTCTATGACGTCAAAGAGGGATTTGACAAGCCCGGTTCAAAGCAATGATTTTAAAGATGCCCTAATGAAATCGTCCGCATCACAATCCATTTTCGTTGCCCTCCTGCGCGGTGTGAACGTCGGCGGGAAGAACATGATCAACATGAGCTCGCTTAAAACTAGTTTCGAGCAGCTCGGCTTCAAAGATGTCTCGACTTACATCAACAGCGGCAACATTCTATTCAAGTCAAAGGAAACGGATGCTCGGAAGCTCGAAAAGAAAATCGAGCAAATGCTATCGCAGGAATACAAGCTCGAATCCAAAGTGGTGGTGAAGAGTTATTCCGAGATGGCGAACCTGATCGCAAGCCTGCCGAAGAAGTGGAACGGCGACAAGGCTTACAGATTCAACGTGATGTTCTTGCGCCATGCAATTGATTCGGAAGACATCCTGAAGGGATTGGAGCCCAATCAAGAGATCGAGGAAGTTGTTGTCTATCGTCCGGGAGCGCTGCTGTGGTCTTCACGTTTGTGCGACCTAAATCAGACCAGCATGGCCAAACTCGGAAACAAAAAACCCTTTCAAGAAGTGACGGTCAGAAACCTGAACACCACGCGGAAGCTATACGAGTTGCTGAAGAAGATGGCCGAGGATTAATCGCCGCGAGTACGTCACCATCTCGGCTTTGCCTCAAAAGTCAAATCTAGCGTGCGTCGGAAGTGTTTGGTTCGTGTCTAGTTCGTGTGACTTCGTGGATCGTTCCGTTTGTCCAGAAAAACAAGGACGATCCATGAAGTCACACGAACCAACACGAAACTCATTACCACCAAATCGTGCTATAAACATCGCACTCCTAACGGAGTGCGCGCTAATGACTCTATTGAAAGGGGAGCCCTAAGATGCTCTCGATCACAAATGTTGCCCAGAAATTCTTTGAAGCCTGCGACACTGGTAAGGGATGGGACGTATGTAGTCAGTACTGCACACCTGACGCTACGTTTAAGGCACAGGCGGAACCGCTGCTCGACGTGACAACACTTGCGCAGTACACCGACTGGATGAAGGGAATGATGGGAGTCCTGCCGGATGGACGTTATGAGGTGAAGTCGTTCGCGACTGATCCGACGCGGAACAATGTCGCTGTCTACGGTGTTTTCTACGGCACGCACACCGGGCCGGGTGGTCCGGTGCCGCCAACCGGTCGGAGCATCAGCACCGACTACGTTTATGTAATGCAGTTTGACGGCGACAAGATTGCCCACATGACCAAGATATGGAACGCGGGCCTTGCGCTCAAGGACCTCGGATGGGCGTGATGGGGATCAAATGCCGGCTTAAATCAACCTCGGATCGTTTGTCACCCCGTCAGGGGTGCAATGTTTATAGTCCGAAGCCAGTACGGAATTCTGCACTCCTTTAGGAGTGCGATGTCTGTCCACTTTAGTCTCAACCAAGTACCTGAAACCGCCAATGAGATGGCACTCCTAAAGGACGCGACAACCTTACTGTCCTTGGGCTATAAACATGACACTCCTACGGAGTGCTGGAATCCCCAACAAACTCGCGAGTCTTGTCATGCGAAAACTAAAGTACCATGTCGCCTCCACCGCTGATGGGTTCATCGCACGTGAGGATGGTTCTTTCGACTGTTTCCCAGCAGAAGGCGATCATGTCGATGACTATCTTGAGTCTCTCAAGTCGTATGGTGCCGTGCTCATGGGACGCAAAACGTATGAGGTTGGCTTGAAGATGGGGATCACCGATCCTTATCCCTTTCTCAAGAGCTACGTCTTCTCGCGCACGATGAAAAAGAGTCCTGATGAGCGCGTTGAGATCGTTTCAGAAAACGCTGGTGAGATGGTCAGGAAGCTAAAGGATGAATCGGGTAAGGACATCTATCTCTGTGGCGGCGCGGAATTAGCGACCGAGTTGTTTAAGGAAGAACTTGTGGACGAAGTGATCCTCAAATTAAATCCCCTCCTGCTTGGATCAGGAATTCCGCTTTTGCCTGACATCGGCAGGCAGATTGATCTGGAGTTGATCGACACCAAAGTTTACACGAGCGGCGTCGTACTCCTTTCGTACCGTGTTGCGGATGTCGCCCAAACGTCGTAATGCTCCGCACTGAACTTATAGCGCGGGAGTGGAGTTATTCACCATTTCGCGATACCGAATGACCAGTCCTCAAGATTCGTTATTGCATTGCGCCCCCGGCCATTCGCTACCGCGAACGGTACTGAATAACTTCGCTTCGCTTCCGTTCTGAATCCGTCGCTAACTTACGCGTTCAATTTTTTCGTGCTGTTAGCGACTCGATGAACTTATCTAGTTTTTCATATGGATAGTTTGAGATGCCCGTTCCCTCAACTGAACTCGGTGGGTCCCATTTGTCGAGCTTGAGTTCGGTGGTGCCAATGAGATTACCCGTAGCTAGGTCAACTACAAACAGATGGAACTTGTAGTTTGTGTAGGCGGCCTGACCTGCGAACTGCTGGTTCCTGTCGAGCATCGTATGGACGAAGACTATGGTTCCAACTTCCTCAGGCGAGTTCGCAATAAGTCCCCTCTCATGTAATTCACTGTTCTCGTTCTTGAAGTGAAGTTCGACTACGGCGAGGTTTTGTAGCGAGGGGAGAACGTCGCGTTCGACGAAAATGGCTTTGCCTTTAATCACTCCTATCGGTTTTTCCTGAAACTTCGTCTCTTCAGCGAGTCCTACAAACCTTGACCATTGAGGCAGGTGGGCCTCGAATTTCTCTTTGTTCTTTTTATAATTTTCAAGGCTTATCTCACCGGGTGATGCCTGTTTGCAGCCAGTCAAGCAGAGTAGTCCCAGAGATAGAAATATCCATCTGACGCAAAGCGTCCGATTTGATCTAGGCATTTTTGGGTGACCTCTCACTTGGGCCGGAATGAAAAAAGAAAGGCCATCAAAATAAGTGTTAAGGCTTGAGAAAATCAAGCACAATCTTTTTGCGCGAAGGTTCGGCGAAGACCCCTTACTTTATTCTTCATCTTTTATCGTTCATCGCTTATCCTGCGTTCGCGCAACATGAACATTCACTTTAGCCGCTGGCTCGCGATAATCGGCGGCATCATCATTCCGCTATTGGAGACGATTCGTCGTTGGAGCACATGGCGCGAATCGCCAGCCAGTCTATTCGACGATTACATCCTTGGAGCTTTTCTGCTATTCGGAGCATGGCAGGTCGGCAAGGACATTCGCAGCGGTCAGCGGTTTCTGGCGGCGGCCTGGGCATTTGCCTGTGGGCTTGGTTACTTCAGCTTCTTTGGTCAACTCGACAGCGTACGTCGAGGCGTTCAAGACCCGGCGCCGATCGCATCCGAATGGATTTTGTTGATCAAAGGTATCGCCTGGGGTTTGGCGATCGTCGCCCTTGCGGCTAGTCTGAGACGCTTACCGGTCGAACAATCATCTACGAACTAACGCCACGAACTTAAGATGCCAGCATGTCTCCTGGTTACGCACTCCTAACCGCAATCATCGGTTGCGTGACAGCTGCGATTCTCGAGGGAATATGCGCTGGCGGTAACGTGAGACCCTTCTATCGAACGCTGCACTTCCCGCGTTACTCGGCTCCTCTTTGGGTTTGGTCCATCATTGGTGGACTCTATTATCTGATCTTCTGCTTCCTGATTTACCGCCTACTCCGTCTGGGCTTCGATTCTGCTGTGAAGAGTTTTGCTCTGGTACTTATTGTCTTCATGATGCTCGTCAACGCTCTTACCAATTACGTTATCTTCCGCGCTCAGAATCTATGGGTTAGCTTTCTAATTGGAAGTGTGTTTCCTGTTCTTGATATAACGCTATTTGTTTTGGTTCTATTTCTTGACGCTATCGCGGCGTTGTCTCTGGTTCCCTACCTGATATACAGAGTCTACGCCGTCTGGTGGGGCTACGCTTTGTGGAAGATTAATTAGGAGTCTCATGAGTAACATCCGACCAGGCGCAGTCATCTTTACTGGCGATCACAAACGCCTCGCAGAGTTCTATGAAGGCGCGACTGGTCTAACTGTACGCTACGCAGATGAAGGAATTACTGTGTTGGGATCAGAGACCTTTGAATTGGTCATCCACTCCCTTCCAAACGAACCAGCAGTCTCTGATCCTCTACACGTTCGCGAAGATGCTTACATCAAACCGTTCTTCCCGGTAAGAAGTTTAGCCGAAGCGCGCGAGAAAGCTGCCGCACTCGGCGGGCAGCTACGTCCTCAGAGTGAAGAGTGGGAAGCACGCGGCTTTCGCGCGTGTGAGGCAGTGGATCCTGACGGTAACGTGATCCAGTTCAGAGAAGAGCAGGAATGAAGGCGATGTTCTTACTGCTTGCTTTGCTTGTAACACTACCACCAGCTTTATCCAGAGAAGCAACTGAACAATGCATTACATATGAGCCCAATACAATCAATCTCTACGGGAGAATCACCCGCAAGGTATTCGCAGGTCCACCCAACTATGAGAATGTTGCAAAAGGAGATGAGGCTGAGCAAGTATGGGTGCTTCGTCTAAATAGACCAGTTTGTGTTGCTGCCAGCGCACAGTGGGAAGCAGAAGCGAATGTCTCTGAAATTCAACTTGTATTTGGCGAGGGTAGCAGTCAATACAACAGGTACGAATCATTGCTCGGAGAAAAAGTAGTAGCTAAGGGTCGATTGTTTCATGCGCACACAGGACACCATCACACAAAGGTGTTACTAACCGTGCGGAGTATCAAGAGATTTAAATGAACGTTCACTGAATCAGTTGCCGCCAAGGAAACTATTCGAAATGCTGGCACCCTCGATGGCCACGATTTTGAGGTTCCGCACTTCCATTGGTGCACTTCCCGCGAAGGCGCCTTTGGAACATCTAAGTATTGCCTCTCCCGCCTCGGCAAACCGGTGCACTACCTGCAGCGAAAGCACAACCTCATCGTTAGTCGACACCTGAATCGGCCGATCATCTTCCACTTCGAGTAGAGCCCTTGAGTCGTCGAAGTCGTTTCCGGCTGAGAGTCTACATATCGCCAACTCCTTCCTTGTAGTCGAAGACTCTTCCCCCTGTTTTGCTTCGACAACAAGCTTGGCCGAGATGGCATAGTTGCCTGCGGGCAATGCAAGTTTGGCGATTTGAGGTATCTCCATTTCTTCAAAATTAAATCGGGGCAACTCAAACGGCCCGTCATTAAAGCCGGCGATGATCTTCCCGCAACCTATACAGCTCTGGAAGATCGACGGATCCAGCGCAAGAGTCACAGTTCCATTCTCTCGAGTTCCGCTTAGACCCTGCCCGAGTTGGATTTCAGTAACTTGCCCGCCGACGACCCACTCCGTTAATCGCTCGGAAGAATCACAAGACGTACCGATCGCCGTCATTCGCAACTGACCGTTATCCTTCACACACAGCTGCACTCGTGTCCCAGAAATTGAAGTGCTTTGGGTAAGCGCGGTGACGGAGGTGGCCAGGATTAACAGGGCCATCGTGATCAAGATCAGCGTCGTCGATGTCATACGAGGCGGCCTAATGGCATTAACTATTCTTAGTGCAGACTTCTTGATAAGCATTGCTCCCCCTTCCTATCGTTCACAAAACTAAATGCACAAATTAAGTCGGGTGAGCACTTCTTATGGCGAACGTCGTACTTGAGTCTTCAACGACGGCAGACACATTAAGTTGGTACGACGCAACACAGTGAGCCGTTGTTCCTCACCAAACTGATTGGAGACGATTACTTCCCGCCGCTCGAAGTTTGGGCCACTATCATCTCTAGTTTCATAACAGACCATGTGGTCATCTTGATTTAGTATCGGCGTGCAATCCGGCGGAGTTGAGGAATTGTGATCATCATCGACACATTTCACCACTGGGTTACAGAGCGTAACGGGACGCTGCACTAGTACGGGTTCCCTTTCAAACTGATCGACCAGCGTAACTCTAAACGGTATGAAAGGGTTTTCTGCTCGCACGTCATAACACTTGAAGTGATCTGGCCCACTGCAAAGTTTGGTGACAAACGCATCAGACGGTGTTGCACCCGTTCCACCGGCGAAAAGCGGCTGAAACGGTTTCACAGTGGGATAGTTGTTCGACTCAGTGAACCCTGTGACGTACGCGCACCCGGACGGATCGATCGCGATGTCCAAACCTGTGTCTTGACCAAGACCACTAATGCACATCGCAAATTGCTGTTCACCTGACGAGCTCAGCTTAGTCACGAAGACACCTGGATCGATACAACCCGGTTGACCTTCGGTTGACGGGAAAGTTCCACCACTGGAGCCAGAAATGTAAGCGTTGCCGTCAACATCAGCCGCGATGCCAGTGCCGATTTCAGTTCCTGGACCACCGAGGTACGTCGAGTAGACCAACTGATCAAATCCGGATTTCAAAGGAAGCGAGATGTCGAACTTGGTGATAAACGCGTCAGCGCCTCCACCAGGTAAAGGCTGCGCCGCATTCTTTACTGGATAGTCGACTGGGTTGACGGAAGCGGTCAGACCGGTAACATAAACAAACTCGCCTGTTGAATTAACTGCGATGCTGCCGTTATAAGTGACGCGCTCTTCGCCGCTTCCGCCCAGATACGTGGAATAACGGAGTGATGATGGACCAGTGAGTTTTGTGTCAACTTTGGTGATGAAGAAATCAGCAATGCGGCCGAGACCGGTGTCGTTGCATTGGCCATCAGTGCCGCAGGTCGTATCGAACGCTCCAGGCGTCGTAGGAAAGTTAGTTGACACGGTCTCGCCTGAGACGAAGGCGTTTTGATTTTGATCAATCGCAATGTTGTAACCCAGGTTGCATGAGTCGCCACCGAAGTAAGTCGCGTACACGAGATTGCTTCCATTTGGATTCAGCTTAGCAACGTATCCGTCACAACCCGCCGAATGTCCTGAGAATCCATTGATGGGAAGACCACCAGAGTAGTCGAAACCAGTTATGTAAGCCTGCCCAGTGAAATCAACGGCGATGCCCTGGCCACCGTCTGCGGCGTTCACGCCGTTTTGTCCAAGGAACGTCGAATAGAGAAGCATATTTCCTGCAGGGTTCAACTTAGTTACGAACGTGTCTGACTGACCCTTGAGTGTTTGCTGGTACGCACTGCCTGTGTGCGGAAAGTCAGCCGATCTAGTCGATCCTGTCACGAAAGCACTTCCCTGCGAATCTAGAGCAATGCCACCGTAAGTCACTCCCGGCACCTCTAAAACATCGTAGAAGTTTTCGTTGTTACTGCCACCGAGGTACGTCGAGTAAACCAGCTGATTGCCAGCAGCATTAAACTTGGTGACGAAAACATCGCTGCCGCCCTGAACGCCGAATCTCGCGCCGTCAGGCTTGGTCGGAAAATCGAGTGATGTCGTTAGGCCGGTGACGAAAGCGTTCCCGTGTGAATTAACGGCGATCTCGATCGCTGTGTCTTCACCTGTGCCACCAAGAAATGTTGAGTAAGCTAGAACTGGATCGATCACCAGTTCTCTCGTCGTGTCATACGCACCGAGGTCAAAGGCAAGCTCCCGTTCATTGCTGAGTGTGTATTGCCCTGCGATCATTTCTCTGGTGCCATTCTTCTCCTGATAGACGACCGGCTTGTGCATTCGTATTTCGCGTTCTTTGGTCTTAACGACAAGATCTCCATCAAGAAGTTCGAGTTGGTCTACTCCTGCGAAACTAAGTTTGATCTGACGTGGATCAGCTCCGGCATCTATGACGAAGTCGTACTCAAGCTGTCGACCTTGAGTGCTGTAATAGACAAGGTCCACGCCAGGATAGATCGATTCATATTTGACTTTGGCATACGTAGGTATATCGGTCCGCCACTTCTTCGGATCGTTACCAATGAAGTAGTTGGTCTTGCCCGGCAATGCAGATAAGCCAGTGACGTGTGGCTTTGGGTTAGCATCTTTAAGACTCAATCTCAAAGTTGATGCTTCGTTCGACTTCTGCTGATCCTGAAAACGCATGACGGCTTCATTGCCCGTCAGAAACAAAGTGTAGCCGCTGCTTCGCGCCAGAAACTTAACCTCGTCAACTGTCTGACCTTTATTAAGTTCGAAACTCAGGGGCAGGTTTCCGTAATCTGACTTGACGGTGGCGGCAGCGCTTATGTCGTGTGGTCCAAGCGTGCTCTTAGAATCTTGCCGATTTCTTAGTGCGTACCAGCCTCCCGCCAAAACAATCGTGACGATTCCCAAGGTGCATACCCCGGCTGCTTTTCGACGATTAAGCTTTACAAACATGACACGTCTCCTTACTGCTTAGGGTTCTCGGCAAGTTGATCAACTGCTGGTACTTCAATCCTGCACGCACCATACAGAAATAGGGGCATCACATGGACGAGATTCAGCGCTCCACGGACTGACGCTTGTGGCCGGTGAAGCCCAGTTGAATTGACCAATCTCAACAATGGTCCCCTGGTCCATATTGTTGTCACTCGTCCAGGCGTTACAATTACCGTTACCAGGAGTGGGCGAGCCGGTAGCAAAAAAGCCAGTGCGTATCCACCCGGAGATAAACGGCGGACCGAAACCGGAATCTGGCGCCGTGAAACCAAGCGTTGTGTCGTAGCGGAGGCTGGAGAAATCGAAGATCTCCCACAATGAGGCCATGTGATAGCCGGCGGCGCACGCCGTCAGAGCCTGGCGTCCGCTATATTGGTTTTGGGTTATGTAAAACCTGCGGACCGTACGAACCGGGGCATTCGGATTTACTATCTGCGCCCGTAACGCCTGTGGGGCAAGGATGGATAGAGCAAGCGAGACGAGCAAAATAGCGATCGAGTTCTTCAGTCTAAACATGATTGATATCTCCTTTCAGCGACGTAGTGCACTGTGGTTGACGATCTCCTCATTCAGAGTTATTGCTGTCGGCCGGGCGGGTCGGGCTGTGGATTAAAGAGTTTCGCGAGAGCAGGTACGACGAACAACGTGCGGCTACCTTCACGTACTTCAAGCGATGGGATCAGATGTGGCTCTGGTGTTGTGTCGGGGCCACCAAGTTCGTTGGGATTACCAATGGTGTCTGGACCACCTAGTGCTTGAATGAAGGCTTGAACCTTCGCACCTTCAGCCGCGGTGAAGTTCAGAGACGCTGCCTGGCCCGGCATCAGCTGTACGTCACGGAACTCTCGACGCAGGAAACGATCGCGCACAAGGCAGGTCGGCGACACCGGCACGATTCCACCACAGCTGCGCGTGAAGTCTGGGTCTTGAACGTAAACATCGAATCCCAATCGAACTCGATCCGGCTCAGGCGGTGGACTCTCAGGATCTGGTGGTGGGCTATCAGGATCTGGTGGTGGGCTATCAGGCTCGGGCGGGGGCTGGATGTTTACTACGTTAAGCCGTGCGGTCTGGCCGACGGCCAATTCCAGAAACCCGAACGCGTTTGATCGATCTTCTGATTTTTGTTTTGCCTGTACTCTGCGCGCTTGCCAACCGGCAACGATAATAGCGATCGCGGCCGCCAATCCCATCACTACCAGCAAGGTGGTGAATGTCTTTCGTATTCTCATGGTGTTGTTTCCTCTGACGGTTGTGAGATCAGGACTCGAGCGAATCCATTCAGTTTTTTTGGGCGGGGGAAGCTTCGTCGGGCTGGTATTCTTCGCGATCAAAGGCGCGTTATATGTTTCGCTGTATTCGAAGATGGGAACAGAGGGCTCGTATTACCACTCTGAATTTTTTTTGAAGGATTTGGTGGATTGTTTCTTCGGCGGGTTGAAAGGACGATCCACGAATTGACACGAACTGAGACCAGTCGCTTGTGTTAGTTCGTGTGGATTCGTGGATTGTTTCTACTGCGGTAAAGGACGATCTACGAATAGCTTTGAGTCACCGTAAATCAAACTTTACCAAACCAGTCACATTTCAATCCTGCACACACCACACGCGACTGGGTTCAAAGCACAATCCTGCAGAAGTGCTCCAGGGACTAATCTCACCTGCCTGGTCAAATCTCCAAATACGTTGAAGAGCTACCTCAGTACCTTCACCAAATGGCGAATCACTCGTATACGCGCTGCAATTGGATGACCCGTTAAAGCTTGCCTCGTCGGAATCCCAACCGGTACGGACCCACCCAAAAGTTCCTGACGGTGGACCGGAGCCAGAATCGGCTCGAGTAAACCCGAGAACATTGTCATAACGAAGAGCGGTCGGATCGTGAATTTCCCAAAGAGACGCCACGTGATAACCGCCTACGCACGCCGTCAACACCTCATTACCATCATGGGAAGTGTTGGTGAGGTAGTACCTGCGCGCATTACGCGTAGAGGCACTAACTCTTTCACTTTGTCCGTGACTAACCTTCGGAGTAAGAACAGGCATGATGCTGTTGAAGATCATGAGTAGTCCGGCAACTGCGCACAGATTTTTCAGCTTGTTCATAACTTGATTCCTTTTGAAATTTTCCGAGTTTTACTGATCTATAAAGTGTCCAGACAATGTGACAGTCGCCGTGGCAGTTCCTACAACGGTGCCTGCTCTCGAGAATTTAAGTTCGACCTTACTTCCAGGGTCGGCATACAACAAAGGAGATCCCCATGAAACGGGAGATAGAATCCAGCCTCCGCTCGAAAACTGAGCCATAAAGATTCGACCGGCGTAATCGCCATTTGCGATTGTCTTGACGACGACAACTGGTGCCTGAGTGGGTGCACCCATCTGAGCAAAGCCTGAAGCGCTCTCAATAGCAAGGAGCCTCGATTGGGGCACATTGAAAGATGCCGTCTCCGTAACCTGACCCGGCTCTAACGTGATTACTACTTCACGCTGGAACACATCAGTAACCTGCAGACCCGATCTTGTCCTGACAGCGTTTTGCGCCGAGCTATCAACCAGCACCGCGCCATTAAGCCGGGTGGGAATTGGAGTGTCACTGTCGTTGGTGATTCTTACATCGCCGGCTATCCGCGCAATGTTAGTTAAGGCAACGCGAACCGGAACTTCATCGCAGATCTTGATGCATCCGGCTGTTATCTGTGCAATCGTGCGTTCTCCAGTAGCAACGGCGACGGTTACAACGATCATAAGAAAGCCAGCTGACGCGAACATGAAGTTACGAACTCTCTTCATGATTTCCTCCTGAGATTTACAACCTGGAAACGTCTTTTGAAGTGTGAAGATGAAGAGTAGGAGACCGTATTACCACCTCAAATTTTTTGCTGTTAGGTCCCGACTGGAGTTAGAATTCAAACACCCGACCACAAGTATTCACTTCGCAGGATAGGTCTTCCCCCAAAGCCCATTCGGCAAACACCATTCGTTAGTCAATTGCACCATCGACAGTCTGCAAGGAGGTGATCATATGTCGCGTGCCGCTTTTCGGCTGTCATTGGTCCTGATCGTCGCTTTGTGTTCCCAACCTCTCAATCACGCTCAAAATAATTCATCCGACGCTGAGACAACCCTCAATCGTATTGTTGATGAACTCTATGCAGCCTACGCCAGAGAAGACATTGAGGGTTACCTGAAACACTGGAGCGCGAAGTCGCCCGATCTGGACGCGCGCCGCAAAGCTTTGCAAGACGTCTTCACGGCCAACGACAAGATCGAAGTGAAAAATCTGCTGATAAGTAAGGTGAAAGTAGACAGTGAGAAGGCAAGCGTGCGTGTTGCCGTTGACGTGAGTGCACTCGTCGTGAAGACCGGCAAGCCTGCGCAAGGTTTTGGGCAAACAAACCGCGCGTTCGAATTCATCAAGGAAGAGGATCGGTGGAAGGTCTGGAGAGAAGCGGCCGCAGAAGAAAACCTGGCGGCGGCATTGGTGTCGGCGAAGAACGAAAGTGAACGCGCGTCGCTGCTAGCGGCTGAGAAAGACCTGATGACGGTCGAGCTGCGGAAGGCTCTAATCACCCAAGCAGAGCAGCTGCGAACCCAGGGCGCCGTCATCGCCGGCTTCGCCGAGCGCCGCGACGAGCTCGTGCGCCAGCTCGGTGCGGCGGCGGCTGCGCAAGGCCTGAAGGTCATCGACGACGACGCGCTGCTCGACG
>Ga0207708_10001972_pt1 | contig 15141 bp, 14 predicted proteins | sample KBSK5101metaG_FD_184340 | JGI IMG/M metagenome (GOLD analysis project Ga0207708, IMG submission 184340) | Corn, switchgrass and miscanthus rhizosphere microbial communities from Kellogg Biological Station, Michigan, USA - KBS K5-10-1 metaG... | ecosystem: Host-associated > Plants > Roots >...
GGAATCGCCTGCAACCCGACCAGGGCGACCACGGAGCCGTAAGAAGCGAGACATCGGCACCCGCTGCTGTCCGTTCCTGGGCCGCAGCGGGTGCGAGCTCGCCGGTCGGCCGGGTGGGCCTGACCGGGCCGTTTGACATCGCGGCCCGGACCGTCTACCGTCGGAGATTCAACGCATGTTGATTTAACGACCTGGGCGGTGGGTCAGATGAAATCACCAGTCCCGTCGATGAGCGAGCAGCGACGGCGTGCGGCGGTGCTGCGCGTGATGTGCCTGGCGCTGATGATGGTGGTCGCTGCCGTTGCCAGCCTCAACGTGGCCCTGCCCGAGATCGCTCGGGACACCGGCGCGTCCCAGACGGAGTTGGAGTGGATCGTCGACGCCTACGCGATCGTGTTCGCCGCGCTCCTGCTGCCGGCCGGCGCGATCGGCGACCGCTTCGGGCGAAAGCCGCTGCTGGCAGCCGGGCTGGCGCTGTTCGGCGCTGTGTCCGTGGCGGCGCTGTTCGCCGATTCCGCCTCCACGCTGATCGCGATCCGCGCCGCCATGGGCGTGGCGGCCGCGCTGATCATGCCCGTCACCCTTTCCGTGATCACCACCATCTTCCCGCCCGAGGAGCGCGGCAAGGCGGTGGGAACGTGGGTCGGGGTTGCGGCCGGCGGCGGCGTGCTCGGGCTGCTCACGTCGGGCGTCCTGCTCCACTTCTTCTCGTGGCAGTCGATCTTTGCCCTCAACGTGCTGCTCGCCGCGGTCGCCCTGGCCGGGACGCTGCTGATCGTGCCCGCAACCCGCGAATCGCGACCGCCGCGACTCGATCCGGTGGGCGCGCTGGTCTCCGTCGTCGCGCTCGCCGCACTTGTCTTCGGCACCATCGAAGGCCCCGAGCGCGGGTGGGGCGATCCCCTGACGCTGGCCGCGCTGCTGGGCGGCATCGCCGGACTGGGCCTGTTCGTCGTCTGGGAGCTGCACCGCCGCGACCCCATGCTCGACCCCCGGAACTTCCTGCGACGCGGCTTCGGGGCCGGTTCGCTGTCGATCTCGGTGCAGTTCTTCGCCATGTTCGGGTTCCTCTTCCTGGCGCTGCCGTACCTTCAGCTCGTGCTCGGTTACTCGCCGCTCGAGGCGGCGGCGGCGCTGCTCCCGATGGCGCTGGTCGTGATCCCGCTGTCCCGCTTCGCACCCACGATCGCGGCCCATCTCGGCGTCAGAGTCACCGGCCCGCTGGGGTTGGGGCTGATGGCGGCCGGCTTCATCATCCTTTCCACCCTCGGCACCGACGCGTCCTACTGGCACTTCCTCGCGGGGCTGCTGCCGTTCGGCGCCGGCATGGCGCTGTCGGGCTCCCCCGCGACCACCGCCATCGTCGCTTCGCTGCCACCCGACAAGCAGGGAGTCGCCTCCGCGGTGAACGACGTCTCGCGCGAGCTGGGCGGCGCCCTGGGCATTGCCGTGCTGGGAAGCGTCCTCAACACCGCATACCGTTCCGGGGTCGAGCAGTACACCGCTGCCCTCCCCGCGGATGCCCGTGCCGAGGCGCGCGGCTCGCTCGGCGCGGCCCAGGCGATCGGTGACCGCATCGGCGCCCACGACCTCGTGGCGCACGCGACCAGCGCCTTCGCGGATGGCGTCAGCCTTGCGCTGCTGGCCGGAGCCGCGGCGCTGATCGCCGGTGCCCTCTTCGTCGCGTTCCGCGCCCCGGGGCGAGCGGAGTCCCAGCAGAACGCCGGTGCGCCGTCGGCATCCGAGCTCTCCGGTGCGGAGGCGCGCTGAACGGGAAGACCGGCGGTCCGTGCGACGTCATGTGGACACTCGACAAGGAGATCACATGACTCGCACACGCAACCTATCCCTGATCAAGCGTTTCAGCCTGGTGCTCGCGATCGCGGCGCTGGCCGTGCCCGCGTCGGCGTCGGCTCACCGCGGCGGTGGCGGCTTCACGCAGCAGGCCTCCCCCTCGTTCGTCCCCGCGATACCCGCTCCTCACGGAAATGTCGGCCCCGGAACGACGGGCCTAGGCCCGGTGGCGCCGGCCGTCTCCGGGTCGGGCTCAGCCGTCTCCACCGACAGCTGGGCGAGCGGTTACGGCACCACCGACCGCGCTTCCGTGACGCCCGTTGACAGCGGGTTCAACTGGTCGGACGCATCGATCGGCGCCGGCTTCGCAGCCGCGGCGATCGTGCTGGCGATGGCCGGTGCGATGACCGTTCGCCGGCACCAGGGCTTCGGCTACCGGTAGCGAAGCGCAGAGAGCACCATCCGCGCGAGAGGGTCGCTTCGGCGGCCCTCTCGTCGTTCAGGCGGCGTCACGCCGTCGGCGAGGGCCGGCCGACGGCGAGCGCCGGCAGCCGCCTGCGCAGGCCCTTCGGCTGCTCGACCGGCATCAGCGATCGCCTGATGTCAGCGGTGCCGGTCGCGGCAGAGACCGTGGTGAGGCGATTGAGCACCCTCAGGACGACCGCCTCGGTCGACGCGGGGAGAGCCAGGTAGTTGCACCCGACGTGCGTGTCCGCGTCGCGCTGCGTCTTGCGGACGATCCGGACGTCGCATTTCACCTCGCCCTCGAGGAACCGGCAGTAGAGGTTCAGCCGGTCGCCGACGCGTGGCCGGTGATCATGGACGATGGCTCCGATCCCACTTGCCGACATGTCGCCGATGGTGGCCTGCAGTGGTTCGCCGGGCGCCAGTCGTTCGCAGGCCACGGCGGTCAGCGTCGCCCGGGCGCTGAGCAGCACTCTCGCACCCTGCCGGTTGCACCCATCCACCGACGCCTCGACGACGCGCAGCCGGATGCCGGCCCGAGTTTGAGACCTGACATAGGCGGCTTCGACCGTCACCACCACACGATGCGGGAGGCCATCGATGGCCAGCCGGCAGGAGAGCGTCATGCCCTCCGCGATCTGCAGGCGCGACGCGCTTGCTTCCACGACGTCGTCGTTGCTCGAGATCGTCCAGACCTCGACCAGTTCGCCGGTCCGGGCGACCATTTCAAGGGCCGATGCGTCGACCAGCGACCGTGCCGCCTTCGAAAACACACTGACCCCCTTGCCATCCACCGTTGTCCGAGCACATCGGTTGTCCGGGGGCGGGACTTTAGGACCTGTCGGACGTGCGTCGCGATTTACATGTTCCGCGCCGGCCATCCGGACGGCGTGAGAGAATCGCCCGGTGACCGGCCCACAGATCGATGGTGGACTCAACCGCGGCCCGACCGAGGGCAGGGTGATCAAGAACCCGGTCGGCGGAACGATCGTCTTCAAGGCATCGGCGGCCGAGACGAGCGACTCCATGACCGCGTTCGAGACGGTCGTCCCGGAGGGCGAGGGGCCACCGGTGCACGTGCATCGCGAGCAGCACGAGGTGCTCTATATCGTCGAGGGTACCTTCCGCGTACTGCTCGGCGAGGATGTTCAACCCGCCCCGGAGGGAGCGTTCGTCCACATCCCCCGCGGCCTTCCCCACACCTGGCAGAACACCGGCCCGGCGACGGGCCGCATGCTCGCGATCTTCGTCCCCGGAGCGCCCGGGATGGAACGCTTCTTCGAGCAGTTCGCGGCCGAGGACGGCGAGGAGAGCGCCGCAGTCAGATTTCGGCGGCTCGGCGAGCCGGCGGGCATGGACACCCTGGGGCCGCCGCTGTCCCAGAGCCACCCGCTCTAGGCGGCGGGGTTCAGCTGATATCGCTCTGGCCTGCGGCGATCGGGGCAACCCCCAGCCTGGAGTCGCACTGCGGGCATCGGGAGAGCTCGACCTCGTACTCCACCACGGAGCTGTCCACGAACACGGCGTGAGTCTCCGCCAGTGCCGCTGCCTTACCGGCGAAGCTCATCCCCGCATCGACCCATCCGCACCGACCGCAGGATCGCGTCCAACGCTCGTCGTCCATGCAAGGGCACTGCCCCCGCGCGAGGAGTCGAAACCTGGATTTGCCGCCCACACGCCGTTCCCCGCGGGTCAGGCGAGGATGCTCACGGCGTAGGTGTCCACCGGCCGTCCGAACCCCTTGAGCTCGAGCGCGCCGATCGGCTCGGTATCGACGTCGCCCTCGACGGCCGCGAACACTCGCGGACCGATCAGCGTCTGGCCGGCCGCGGCGTGGGTGCTGAGACGGGACGCGAGGTTTGCGACCGGGCCGATCACGCCGTAGTCGTAGCGGCCCGGAAAGCCGATCCTGCCCAGAGTCGCGTATCCGGCCTCGATGCCGATACCCAGGCCGAGCTTGGTGCCGCGTTTGCTCCACCGGCCGGCCAGCTCCCGAAACGCCGCCTGGGCGCCCAGCGCCAGGCGGATTGCTTCCAGCTCATGAGCCTCGACGGCCACGGGGTCGTTGAAGAAGATCATGACGCCGTCCCCCGCGAAGTGCTCGAGCGTGCCCCGATGCCGCCCGATCAGATCTCCGAGCAGCGCGTGGTAGTCGCGCAGCACCTCGAACAGCTCCTCGGGCGCGGCGGTCTCGGCGAACGCCGTGAATCCGCGCAGATCGCAGAACATGCACGAGATGTAGGCGCGATGCCCGGCCAGCATCCGCTCGCCGTCCTCGCTCGAGATCAGATCCGCCACCTGCGGGGAGACGAACCGTGCCAGCTCGGAGCGCTGCCGTTCGACTGCGTCGATCAGCCGGGCGTTGATCAACGCGATGGCAGCCTGATCGGCGAAGGTGCCGACGAGCTCGATGTGCCGGTCGCTGTAGGGCACCGGATCACGGCGAACCATCACCACCACTCCGATCAGCTCGTCCTCGACCATGATCGGCATGCCCAGCATGGCCCGGTAGTACCGCGGCCCGGCGTACTCGTAGTCGGCATCGTCGTTCGTATCCGGGATGTGGACGACGGCTCGGGTCAGAGCTGTCCGGCCGGCGGCTGTCGAACGGTCGACGGTGTGGGGATGCTGGCGATCGAAGTCCGCACCCTCCGATTCGCCCTGGTGGGCCACGGACTGCAGCAGGCCGTCCTCCAGCAGCCAGAGCGCCCCATGGTCGGCCTCGCACAGCCTCCGGCACGACTCGACGATCTCGTCGAGCACCGGCTGCAGCCCGGATGCGCTCGCCACTGCACGAAGCACGGCGCTGATCGCTCGCTGCTGCGCGCCCAGAGCTTCCACCCTGCGGGCGAGCTCGTCGGCGTTGGCCCCGCCGTTCACCGGCGGTGGTGATCGGGCGGCGGACAGCCCACCGCCGCAGCCGCGGCGAAGCACACGCTGACCAGGTTTCGCGATCCCACCGGGCCCTCCCCTGGAGCCGAACGCCGGAACCCGACCGACTCTGTCACGCTCGTTTTGGGCATGTCAAATGCGTCCAGGGAGCGTCCGCAGCGAACCGCGTCTTGACGCCGCCGGCTTTCCTCGGAAAATGGAAAGTGCTCCGCCATTGAGGCTCCGCCCCAGATCCGGGGGAGAGCGGAGCGTCGGATGCGGGACCGCGGGCAGCGGCTTGTCGTGGGCATTCTTCGGGGAACCTGTGACGCCGCTGCCCCGCCGCCCCGCGGCGGGTGTCACTGTTGGTGTCTCAGGGATCACGCTAGCCGATGGCGAGCACGACCTTGCCGAACCGGTCCGGCTCGGCCAGCCGGCGGGCGGCTGTGGCGACCTCGGCCAGTGGATGGACGCTGTCGATCACCGGCCGCCACGACGCCGACGCCATGTGGTCGACCATCTGCCTGAACTCGCGGGGACTGCCCATCGACGTGCCGATCACCCGCCGCCACTCCCAGTAGACCTGCCACGCGGCCACGGTCACGTCGTCGCCGCCCGTGTCGCCGTAGCTGACCAGGGTGCCACCACGGCGCAGCGCCTCCAGCGCCGGCTGCCACACCCCCGCGGCGTAACTGTCGACGACCGCGTCCAGCCCGCGGCCGCCTGTCGCCGCCCGTGCGCCGGCCGGCCAGTCCGGGTCGTCGTAGCGGAAGCCGCCCTCGGCGCCCAGCTCCCGGGCCCGTTCGATCTTCTCGTCGCTACCCGACGTGACCCACACCCGGGCGCCCAGCGCCACGGCGATCTGGACGGCAAACGTGGCGACGCCGCCACCGGCGCCGGTCACCAGCACCGCCATCCCGGGACCGGCCCGGCCGCAGGTGACGACTGCTCGCCAGGCGGTCAGCCCGGCCAGGTTCATGGCCGCCGATTCCTCCCACGAAAGCCGTCGGGGCCGCGGCGCCACATTCGCAGCGGACACCAGCACGTGCTCCGCGAACGTGCCGTCGATGGGCGCGCCGAGGATGCCGAAGGCGTCGGTCGGGCACTCCTCGGAGTCGCCCCAGCCGAGGGTGGGGTCGATCACCACCTCCTGGCCCGGCTCGAGGTCGCGCACGCCCTTGCCGACGGCCGACACCACTCCGGCCCCGTCGGAGCCCAGGGTGACGGGGAGCGGGCAGTAGCCAGACTCCGACCAGATGCCGAGGTCGCGGCGGTTGAAGGCGGCGGCGACCAGGTCGACGACCACCTCCCCCGCTCCCGGAGCCGGATCGGGGATGTCGGCGATCTCAAAGGTGGGCGGATCGCCGTAGGCGATCAGCCGCGCTGCACGCATGAGCCGTCTCCTGTCGGTGGGCGCCGGATCATACGCTCGAGCGGCCTGCTGAGATGCCGGCCGCGCTCAGGCGCCGGCCAGCGTGCACCACACGGTGGTGGTGGGATTCGCCCTGATGCCCCAGCGGTCGGACAGCTCGCGGACGATCATCAGCCCGCGGCCGCCGTCTGGCGACGCGCTCTCGATCTGCGGCTCGAAGCCGCGTCCCGGATCGCTGACCTCAATGCGCAGACCGCCGGCGCCCAGTGTGAGGCGCAGGGCAACCCTGCCCTCCGTTGCCGCCGGAGCGTGGCGGACGGCGTTGGTGACCAGCTCGGTCACGAGCAGCCGAGCGTTCTGGAAGACCCTGCGGCTGAGCGCCGGTTCGAACGCCGAGAGGGCAGCCCTCGCCTTGCTCGCCGCCGCTCGGTCGTCGAGGTCGTACTCACGAGCGACGGTGCTCACGGCGATTCCCGCCACCCTAGACGGGAAGCCCGGCCTCCAACCTGGACTTGCGGGGCGACGCCCCATCGCGACCCACCTTGCTGCTCGAGCGGCACGGACAGATCATCCAGAGAGTACCCGCCCGCAAGGACGGGCTAACCGCCAGCGACTCACATGACCTTCGCCTCGAGGCCGCAGATTTGGGGCCCTGGCCTGCGGCTCAGGTCACCGTGTCATGCGGCCAGAACCGCTCCGCGCTCAGGCGGACGGCCAGGGCGGCCACCGCCAGCCAGGCGGCGATCGTCGCCAGTGGCATCTCGTCGAGCACGTGCCCCCACTCGGCGGCCACGATCCGCACCAGCACCAACGCGCAGACAAGGGCCACCGCGCGAGCCCGGAACCGGGGCTGGAGCACCGTGTGGCGGATCGGCGTCAGCACCGCCACCCGGGCCAGCGCGGCATCCGTGAACCGTCCCACGAACGCGATCATCGGCATCAGCAGCGGTCGCATCAACACCCGGGCGGTCAGATATCCGGCGGCCGCCGAGATCACCAGGCTGGCCAGCACATCGGTCGGGTAGTGCATGCCGACGAGCACGCGGGACACGGCGACCAGCGTGGCGAAGCCGAGGAACAGCCACCCGGCACGGCGCGAGACGAAGAACACGCCGAACGCGATCGAGAAGGCGGCGGTGGCGTGGTCGCTGGGAAACGACGGATCCACGGAAGGCGTGACCAGGGGCACGATGCTGTGGTGAGCGTCATACGGCCGGGCGCGTTCCCACAGATGGATGATCATCTGGTTCACGAGCAGGCCGACCGCGGCAGCCGACAGGCCGGCGGCGCAGGCCCGCTTCCAGGTGGTGTGGCCGGGCGGCGAGAGCAGCCACAGGCCGACCGCCATCACGCCGAACAGGGCGACGCCCCACGACGAGAACTCGATGGCCGCGCGCGCCAGAAGTGGATGCGCATGCATGACCTGGTTCACCCAGTGCTCGAACGTGTATTCCACCCGCGGTGCCTCCTTCGAAGTTCCGTGCCCGGCCTCAAGCATAGGTGGGAAGCCCACGATCGTGAAGAGGTGGTGACCGGCGGCCCATGCTCGTGCTGCCCAGAACCCCCTTTTGGGGAAGGGCCGAAGCGACGCCCAGGGCCGATGATTCGATTCGGAGACCTCCACTCCACCGGCCCATGCACGCACCCCTGCCCTCCTCCACCGCGCGCCACGGCGAGCGCGGCCAGACGGTCATCATCGTCACCCTGTTCATGGTGGCGCTGCTCGGCGTGGCCGCGACGGCGATCGATGTCGGGTCGTGGTACTGGGCGAAGCACGAGGCCCAGGCGGCTGCCGACGCGGCCGCTCTGGCGGGCGCCGCCGAGCTGCCCACCGGGTGGCCGTCGGCCCAGCTTGCAGCGACGTCCAACTTTGCCCAGAACGGCCGGTCGGGCGATCACGTCAGCTACGCGAACACCTCAACGGCGTCGGCCAACGACAGCGTCACCGTGTCGGTCGACCGGGTCGCGCCCAGCTATTTCGCGAGGGTGTTCGGGATCGGCGAGGCGGACATCAGCGTCAGCGCCACGGCCACCGTCAAATCCATCATCAAGCTCACCAACTCCCCCCATGTGGTGCCGTGGGGGATCACGCAGGCGTCGTGGATCCCGGGCGCCCAATACCAGATCTACACCGACAACTCGACGGCCAACAACGGCAGCCTGTCACTCCCGGTGAGCGACGGGTCGGGCGGCTGCTCTCCCACCCAGGGCGCCGGCGACTACCGGACGTCGATCGCCGGTGAACAGACGGTCTGCGATGTCACCGTCGGCCAGATCGTGGACGTAAAGACGGGCCAGAACACCGGCCCCACCAAGCAGGGCATCGACACCCGTGTCCCCCCGGGTACCTGGCAGCCGCTGGACGCCATCGTCCAGTACAGCGCCGGTGGCACGGCAACCATCCTCCAGCCCGACAGCCCGCAGCTGGTCGTGCTGCCCGTGGTCACCGACATCGCCGGCAACTCCGGCTGGCCGAGCGGCGGCGGCCAGGTGCGCATCGTCGGCTTCGCAGCGTTCGTGCTCACCGAGCCCGGCTACACCCAGGGCGGCAGGACCGTGGTCGGCACGTTCGTGCAGATGCAGATGCAGAACACCAGCGGATCGACCGGCCAGTACACGCCCGGCACGGGCGGCCTGTACACGGTCGAGCTCACCCGCTGAGAGCCCTCAGGGCCGCCCGCCGGCTGGCGGGCGGCCCTGAGGCTGTGGTTCTACGGCCTCACCGCGGTGATGCGGGTCGCCCAGTTGGCGAGCGACGTCCGCGCGTTGCCGCAGGTGAACATCGGCGAGTTGGGAGCATCGGTCACGTAGCGCGTGAAGCTGCAGCGCTGCGCGATGTACTCCGACCCCAGCCAGATGGTGCCGTTGGAGACGGCGGCGGCCCCGTAGTCGCCCCAGCGCGGCCGCGGGGGATCCCCGAAGGCCTTGTAGCCGGAGAAACCGTCGTCCGGGCCGACGCCGTGACCGGCGATGCGCACCGAGCCCACGCTATGGACGTCGATCGGAGCCCATGCCGCGCTCGGATAGTCATCCCGTCCGACCAACGTGAAGGCCATCGCCCCCTCGCCGTTCGGCAGCACGCCGATCGCCGGGTAGGTCAGGTTCGCCCCGGCCACGGCCACGTGGCCCTGCTTGACCAGCGAGCCCTGGACATGCCCGTCCGACAGCGTCGGGCGGACGATGTAGTAGGCGATGCCTGCTCGCCGCGAGCCGGGCTGGCCGACCGCGGTGTCGAGCGCTCCCCACAGCTTGCCGGCGGCGTAGGTGACCTGCTGCATCCGGGTGTCGTTCGAATCCAGCCGGAACATCTCCTCGTCGTGCGCCGGCTCGTCCACGAAGAACCACTGCCAGCAGCCCTTCCCGAACGGCGTCGGCAGCTGCGTGTTGTTGAGGCAGGTGCGGAGCGGCGTCGGCCCTGCCTTCTGCTGTGAGCTGGGCGGCATCGAGTACCTGTCCACGCCGACCACGTCGGTGCGAAGCACGAGGTGAGGCGCCGGCGAGTTGAGCGATGCCGTGTTGGACAGCCCCCACACCGCGATCTGGTTGGAGGCGCCGCTTCCGTTCGCCTCGGCGGCCGCGTTCGAGCTCAGGAACCACTCGGTGCCGTTGCCGCGGGTGTCCTCGTTGCCGGTGGAGATCGCCGGCCACACGGTGAAGCCGGGCCCTCCGGCCACGTGCGTGTTGTCGATGTGCACCATGCGCGGGTTCGCCGCGCCGGCTGCCAGCTGGGCCTTGGAGAACGCGTAGATCTGCGCCGACGTGTACTGGTCGGCGAAGAACGAGTACTCGTTGGTGGTGATGTAGAAGCCGTTGGCGTCCGCCCCGATGTGCGGGTAGTCGCCGAAGCATGGCCCGTCCTGGCAGTGGTGGTTGGGCTGGCCGTGCCGGCCGTCGTTGGTCGTCCAGATCCGGTACCGCGTCCACGACCCGAGCGGGTTGCCGGTCTTCGACACCGCCAGGTCGATCCAGCCCTGGCCGGTGAAGTCACCCGAGGTGCGATCCTGCTCCAGGGTGGCCGCGACGTGGAACCAGCGGTTGGTGGCCCGGTCGTAGTGGCAGCTGGGATCGAACACGTCCGGCCCGAACACGCCCGTCGTCCGGTTGATCGCCGGCGGGTACTTGTAGAACTCGTTCAGCGACGTCGGGTTGGACAGCGGCTTGCCCGCGGTGTTGTACACCTGGAGCACCGAGTTGACCGTCTCCAGGACGTAGCCGTTGCCTGCGCAGAGGCCCTGGTCGGGCGGCTCGCCCGAGAACTGGTTGCCGTTGTTGGCGGTGCGCGTGTCGTAGTGGTTCAGCCCGCGGAAGCTCAGCACCTGGCCGGCCGTGCTAGCGGTGCGAGCGGTGTTGCGAACCGCAACGCCCTGCCCGACCCCGGTGGACAGACGCCGGTTGATCGTAAAGCTCTTCTGAGCCGGCTTGGCCGCCAGCCGGCCGCTCGTGGCCTCCTCGCCGCCCTTGGGGCCCGGCAGCTCCGGGCTGGCGAACGTCGGTGACCCGGGCGCCCCGCCGCGGATCGCGGTGGTGCCGCCGCTCGAGATGTTGCGGACATACGTGGACGCCGATGCCGTCGCCGTGACGACCAGCACCGCCCCCAACAACGCCGCGCCGACCAGCCTGGTCCGGCCGCGTGTCCTTCGCATGGATAAGCCCCCTGTTTGACGTGTCCGAGCGTCGGGCGCTCGTCTTCCCCGTCCGACACATTATTGCGATCCGGGACGCGGCGCAAAAAATTGCTTGCAGTCACCTCAGAGGACTCGAGGACGGGGCGGAGGGAACGAGCCCTCCGCCCCGTGGCGGTGCGAACACCGTCCGGAACGGCCGGCGTCGCGCCGCCGGGGAGGAGGTGGAGCCTACCTCCCCCAGATCAGGTGTACGAGCATGTACGACATAAGACAAGTCGAGGTATGCAAGAGGCAGAAGATGTCACTCGGTGCGACGACCCTATCCGGTCCGCGCTCGCGACGGCCCGCGAGCGAAAGGCTCATCACATGCTTACCGCGCGCTCACGATCCTGATCTACCCTGCAAACTGCGCGTTCCCGGGGGTATGGAGCCACGCCGGGAACGCGCCCTTCTCCCCCGCCTCCACGGGCCCGCCGGGCGTTTGTCGACCGTGCCGCCCGGGTAGGGGCGCAGCATGGAACAGCACCCGGACATGGTTCGCGCACGGCGCACGGAGCAACCCGGATACGACGAGCGGCGAGCCCGGAGGACGCGCCACGTGCTGTTCGCCGGCCTGGGAGCGCTGGCCGGAATCGTGGTCGGCCTGATCGCGGTGCTGGTGCTGTCCCGGCCGCGGTTCAGCGGGTCGCCGGCAGACAGCGCCGTCTTCCTGTTCGGCCTGCCGCCGCTGCTGCTGGTCGGCGGCGCCGTCGTCGGCTTCCTGCTCGGCACGGCACCGGAGGCCGAGGATGTGGACGCGCCGGTCCGCGACAGTGCCCTGATGGACAGGGGCACGGCGGCCGTCAGCACCCAGGGCCAGCTTCCCGGATCCTCAGTGGAGCCGGTGGTCGCGCCGCCCGGGCCATCGTCGGATCCCGGCCGGCTGCCCTCGCAGCGTGGCGTCAACGATCCCGAGGCCGGCCGCCAGCCTCGCAAGACCAGCCGCCCGGTCTGACCCCTCTCGCCCCTCGTGTTCACCCCACCGTCCTGGTGAACACAGGTGCGGACACTCTTGCTCACCCGCCGCCGCAGGCCCCCGTCCGGCCGGGCCGGTCACCCCAGCTCTGAGCCCAGCTTTTCCAGCCGCTGGCGCACTCTGGACAGGGCGGCGGTTGCCTCCCCCGCCTCGCTGAGCTCGCTCTCGGCGTCGGCGATCGACTGCGCCGCCGCGCCCAGCAGCTCGGCCGCCCGGCCCCTGGCCGCGGCGACCTGCTCGCGGCGCTGCTGTTCGCGGCGCTTCTGATCCTCGCGCTCCGCCCGCCTTCGCTGCTTCGCGTCGGCTTTCGGATCCGCCCTGCCGGCGTCCTTGATCGCCTCGACCGGCTTCCACCGGGCGGCCGTCCGCACCAGCACCGCGCGCAGCGGGCCGCTCTCCACCGTCAGCGGCCGGCGCTCGCCCAGACCGAGGGTCACGCGCTCTCCGGCGCCGGCGACCGCCAGCCGCAGCTCGTCGAAGTCGACCGCGGCGGAGATCTCCTTGCGGCGGCGCGGCCGGTTGGCCAGCGGCAGCCGCTTGTCCTGGCGGCCGGCGATGCATGCCAGCTGCTTGTCGGCGGCCACGTACCGCAGCTCGCCCTCCCCCTTTGGCAGCGCCTCGAGCAGTGCGTCCCTGCGCACCACCGCCTCCAGCTCGGGAACCGCTGACGGCCACATCCAGGCCGGGTCGATGGGGTCGCCACCCAGCTCCTCCATGCTCACGGTGCCGGCCGGCAGCTTGAGCACCAGCGCGTGCTTCTGACGGTCGATGGCAAAGTCGCCAAGCTCGCCCGCGGGCGGCGGCGACGGGCGGTAGTTGCCCGACAGCTTCCCCGCCTCGCGGGGGCCGACGTCGAGCGAGGCGAACGTCAAGGACGCTGCGCCCGGCGAGGCGGCCGTCAGCCCGAACTCGCCCGGCGCCAGCGCCACCACGCGCTCCTCCGCCGGCTGGCCGAGGGCGTGGGCCAGCACGCCGAGCAGGGCACGGCCGTCGGGCTCGAGGGGCAGCTTCGCCATCGCCCCACAGCGTACCCCCGGCCGGCGGCGCGCATGTTTCCGGATCGCCGCCCTCGGGCAGTCCGGCGCCATGAGGGTGGCGGTCACGGGGGCTACGGGCAACGTCGGCACCAGCCTGCTTCATGCGCTGGCCGGCGAGCCGGAGGTGGAGGAGATCGTCGGCATCGCCCGCCGCGTTCCCGACCGGGCGTGGCCGAAGGTTCGCTGGCAGGCGGCGGACGTCCGCAGCGACGATCTGGTGGAGCTGTTCCGGGGATGCTCCGCCGTCGTGCACCTGGCGTGGGCGATCCAGCCCTCGCACCGGCAGGCGGAGCTGGCCGCCACCAATCTGGGCGGCACGGCCCGCGTGCTGGAGGCGCTGCTGGCGGCAGGCATCCCGTCGCTCATCCACGCCTCGTCCGTCGGCGCCTACGCCCCCGGCCCCAAGCACCGGCGGGTCGACGAATCGTGGCCGGTGACCGGCGTACGATCATCGTTCTACTCCCGGCACAAGGCGCGTGTCGAAGACATGCTCGACGTGTTCTCGACCGAGCACCCGGGCGTGCGGGTCGTCCGCATGCGGCCGGGCCTGATCTTCAAGCGGGGGGCCGGCAGCGAGGTGGCCGGGCTGTTCCTGGGACCAGCCTTCGGACGGCTGGTCACGCAGCGCGGGCTGATCAAGGTGGTGCCCAGCCACCCGGGGCTGCGGGTGCAGGCGGTGCACTCCCGAGACGTCGCGGAGGCCTACCGGCGGGCCGTGCTCGCCGATGTCTCGGGCCCGATCAACGTCGCCGCCGAGCCGGTGGTGGATTCGCACGTGCTGGGCCGTGTGTTCGGCGCGGTACGGGTGCCCGTGCCCGCCATGGCGATGCGTCTGGCCGCCTCGGCGCTCTGGCACGCGCGGGTGCAGCCCACTCCGCCGGGCTGGGTCGACCTCGGGCTGGCCGCGCCGCTGATGACCACCGACCGCGCGGCCCGCGATCTGGGATGGGCGCCGACGGTCGACGCCGCCTCCGCGCTGGCCGAGATCGTCGAGGGCATGGCCGCCCGGGCCAGCGAGCCGACCCCCGCCATGGCCGGCGACTGACCGGCGCCTACTCCGCCCCGGCGGAGTACGCGATCCCGCCGCCCAGCACGGTCAGCCAGACCGGCAGCTCGGGGATCGAGCCGGCCGGCGCAGACAGCAGATCGCCGTCGATCACCGTCACGTCGGCCAGCTTGCCCGGCTCCAGCGAGCCGATCAACCCCTCCATCCGCAGCGAGACTGCGGCATCGATGGTGTGCGCGCGGACGGCCTCCTCGACCGTCATGCGCTGGTCGGCGCCGATCTGGCGGCCCTCACGGGTCTCCCGGCGCACGGCGTTTGCGATCGTCTCCAGCGGCCGCAGGCTGGCCACGAACGAGTCACTTGAGAGCACCGGCCGGACGCCGGCCTCCAGCTCCTCGCGGATCGGCTGCAACCGCTGGGCGCGCTCACCCAGCCGGTCGAGGAACTCGTCCCCCGAGTCGAACAGGAAGGACGGCTGGTTGACCGGGATGATGCCGAGCTCGGCGATCTGCTCGACCTGCGGCGGCGTCGGATAGCCGCAGTGCTCAATCCGGTGCCGCGTGTCCTGCCGCGGATGCTCGCGCATCGCACCGCCGATCGCGTCCAGCGTCATCTGCATCGCCGCGTCGCCCTGCGTGTGGATCCCCACCTGCCATCCGGCCGCGTGGGCCCGCGAGACCAGCGCCGCCAGCTCCCGAGGCTGCCAGTAGGTGGTGCCGGCGAATTCCCGATGCCGGCCGTAGGGCTCCGTGAACCACGCGGTGCCGCCGATCAGCGTGCCGTCGGCGTACAGCTTCATCGCGCCGATTCGCAGCCAGTCGTCGCCGAACGGCCCGGCCAGTCCGATCGCCTCCAGCTCGTCGATCTGGCTGGACAGCGGCATGCACACGGTACGCAGGGCCAGAGTCCCCTGCGACCTGGCCTCCCGGTAGGCGGCCAGCTCCCGCCGGGTCACC
>Ga0207708_10001973_pt1 | contig 15141 bp, 13 predicted proteins | sample KBSK5101metaG_FD_184340 | JGI IMG/M metagenome (GOLD analysis project Ga0207708, IMG submission 184340) | Corn, switchgrass and miscanthus rhizosphere microbial communities from Kellogg Biological Station, Michigan, USA - KBS K5-10-1 metaG... | ecosystem: Host-associated > Plants > Roots >...
CCGTGTTCGATCACCTCATTAATCTCAAAACCATACCAGCGCCGCTCTTCTTCACGCAGGATCGCGTCGGCTGCGATATAGAAATCGAAGATCCTTTCCACTTCACGGGCCTGCGCACGACGCGCACAAAGCCAAACTACAAACACTACGCCGGTGACAAGTACCAGGAACACAGGTGAAAGCCCCACTGCATCGAGCATCGCCACAATTACAATAACCGTGATCACCTTCTTCGTGAGTTTCCCTGTGCTCGCATCCATAATTCCCTCACTTCTATTTTTTATCCACAGATTACACAGATTGATTAATAAAATCTGTGTAATCTGTGGATAAGGAACTGCAATTTATGTCGCCAGCCGTGTAATGATGGCAGTGCCTGCCTCTTCAGTAGATAGTTGTCCTCCAAGATCTCTGGTTGTTTCCTTCGCAGAGATCGCGGCGCGAACCGCCGCTTCGATTTCGTTACTCAAAGTTTGGAAGCCCAGATATTCTAACATCATCGCTGAGGTCAGAATAGCTCCAATCGGATTCGCGATTCCCTTGCCTGCAAGCGGCGGCGCGCTGCCGTGTACAGGCTCAAACAGCGACACTTTTCCGGGATGAATATTTCCTGAAGCAGCGAGACCCAGGCCGCCCTGGATCGCGGCGCCAAGGTCAGTAAGAATGTCTCCAAACAGATTGTTACTGACGATCACGTCGTACTGCGACGGATCGAGCACCATGTACATCGCCATCGCATCGACGTACTGATGGTTCGCAGCAATCTCCAGGTAACCTGCCGCGACTTCTTTAAAGACGCGCTGCCAGAGGTCGCCGCCGAAGCGCTGCACGTTTGACTTGTCAGCCATAGTCACGCGTTTACGCCCATTCGCACGCGCGTACTCGAATGCCGCCACGATGATTCGTTCAACACCGCGGCGCGTGTTTACTTCATCCTGTAACGCGATCTCCTCGTCAGTTCCGTGTTTCAAAAAACCGCCGGCGGCGACGTATGCGCCTTCCGTGTTTTCGCGAAAGACTACGAAGTCGATGTCTTCGGTTTTGCGATTTGCGAGTGGCGTCAGACGATCGTGAAGCAGTCGCACGGGCCGCAGGTTGATGTAAAGATCGAGGCCGCGACGCATTCCGAGGAGAATGTCTTCGGCGTGTTTGTTGGAAGCCACTCGCGGATCGCCGAAAGCGCCGGCGAGTATCGCGTCGAACTCCGCAGTCAACATTTCGAGCGCGCCCTCCGGCAGCGTCACTCCATCGCGCAGATATTTTTCAGCGCCCCAGTCGAAGTCGACAAACTCGAGTTCGAGACCTTTGGTTTCCTGCAAGTGTTTCAGTACGCGCACCGCTTCGCGCACCACTTCAGGACCGATTCCGTCACCAGGAATAACCGCAACTCTTTTCATAGTTTGCACATTAAAGCGGCACGCACAGTACGGGCACGCGCGTGCCGCGCAGGACTTTTTCAGCAGTTGAACCAAACAGAATTTCTTCAGCAGGCGTTGATTGTCCTCGTATGCCCATCACGATCATCGGTAGATCCAGATCGCGCGCAATCTTCAGAATCTCGACAAATGGCAGACCGACCACGATCATCTTTTCGATGTCGACCTGATTGGTCTCGAGTCCTTCGAGAACTGTGCTGAAGTTGCTCTCCGCCTGTTGCTTCAAACGTGCTCTGATGTCGTCACTCGATCCCATGCCTGCGGCAACTGCGGCCTCGATAAACTCCTCATCGATGACATGAAGCAACGTCAGATCACCGTCAGGCGCCGCGACCCCGATCGCAACTCTCAGCGCGTTTACCGAACAAGGCGAAAAATCTATCGGAACGAGTATGTCAGGTGATTTAAGCATGCTCTCTCTTTCTATTTCTTCTCGGCGTTCTCTGCGTATCTCTGTATCCTCTGCGTTTATGATCGCCTTTTAACGCAGAGGCCACAGAGATACGCAGAGAACGCAGAGAGATCTTTACTCCTTCTCTTCCTTTTGCGGCGGTTTCGTCACTCGCTCAACGATCTTCGGTAAACTCGCCAACACCGTATCGCCGACGATCTTCATACTCTGTGCTGATATCTTGTCGGCCGTGTCGTCAGCTTTATGCCAGAACGGATATGACGAAAGTTGAATCAGATCCACCGCAGCCACATCAGCCTGGATGAACGCTTCATGATCGTCTCCGCCCACGCCTTCATCGCGATCGACAAAAACTTTTCCATGCCCGAGTTCGCGTCCCGTTTGCCAGATTATGTTCTGCAGCCATCGCGTGCTCAACACATCGCGACCTAATTCGAGATTCTGGTATCCGATCATATCGAGCAGGATCATCGCTCCCGTATTCGCGAGCTCGTTGTGTCCTCTCAACTGCTCAACGTAATGCCGGCTGCCGTAGGTGTTGTCAGGATTCTCATGACTGCCGCACTCGTCCCAACCTTGGCATATCGCCTCTTCGCCATCGAAGAATACCAACCGGTACGTCACCTTCGGCTTCTCTTTTTTACTGCCAAGCACTCGCCCGATCTCGAGCAACGTCGCAACCGAAGACCCCGGATCGTTCGCGCCGAGAAACTGCATGTCCCTGTAATACTTCGTATCGTAATGGCTTGTGATCAGGATCAGTGTCTTCGTCTCGCCCGGAATCTCACCGACGATGTTCGCCATCTTCTTGCTGCCTTGCGGCGTGACAGCAGTAAATTCATCGAGATAAACGTTCAATCCTGAAGATTTCAATTCGTTGGTGATGTAAGCGCGCGTTTTGGCGAGCTGCGGAGTGTCAGGCGGGCGTGGTCCAAAGTCGATCTGCTTCCGCACGTGGTCCATCGCTCTTTCGCCGTTGAAGGCTGCAACTATCGGTGGTGTAACGCTCGGCTGGCGTGGACTGGTTGAAACACTCGCGCGCGGTCGTGGCGCTGGCTCGTTTTTCGGACAAGCAGCGAAGAGCACCGGCATTAGAAACACCGCTGCCAGCAAGACCACGCGCCTGACGTTTGACTTGTTCATTTCTCCGCTTCACGTTGCGCGCGCGCGGTACGGCGTCGATTCATGATCGAATCGAAAGCTTTTGAACCGAGTGCGAGTGGTTTTTCAATCGCCGCGTCGAATGTTTCAGATGCCGTGATCGCTTCCAACTGCACGAGCGTCGCGAGCTTTTGACGGAGCGGTAAAGCCCCAAACTTCTTTTGCAAGTCCGCCGCCACGTCTGTTGCGGCCGGGCGCACCTGTGGTCGCGTTGCCACCATCACCACGACGTCACCATGATTCTCGAGCTTAACCTGGCAAGCGAGGCGCAACGACTGGTCCAACTGTTCGTCGCCCAGTTGAGTCTCCTCAGCGAGGCTCGGCGCCGACAGTAATGCGGCGCCGGCCTTCACTGAGATAAGACACGCCGGACACTCGCCTTTGCCCGCGGTGCAACCTGTTCCCAACGGCGCACCCATGCGGCGCGCGGCTTCGATAAGATACGTTCCCTGAGCTACGACTCCGCTAATACCGGAGGGTTCAAATGTAATCGAGACACTCATCTCAACCTCCAACCTTAGTTTATCTGTTTTGGCTAGTGTAAATCCCGGGGAGACTTCTGCAAAACTAGGAAACGACGGTGAGGTTTCGCTCGCTTTGCTGTCGGGTGTGCTGACAGTCGGCGCAAACGCCGATAATTCGCAGCAAATGCTGCGTGATTTCAAAGCCGTGCTCGGCGGCCATGGAGTCCTGAAGAGCCTCCAGTTCAGCCGAAAAGAACTCGATGATCTTGCCGCACTCGGAACAGATCATGTGATCGTGGTGCTGATGTTTGTAGTTATGTTCGTAGTGCGTACGTCCGTCGCCGAAGCGAACTTCGCGCGCGAGACCTGCTTCGGCCAGCAGTTTGAGCGTGCGATAGACGGTCGTTTGACCGACGGTCGGGTCCTCTATTTGCACCAGCCGGTAAAGATCTTCGATTGAGAGATGTTCTTCAGTGCGCAGAAAAACATCCAGAATCAGGTCGCGCTGCGAAGTGCGCTTTAATCCCCGTTTCTGGATGTGTTTAAGAAAGACTTCCTGCTCTTCAGTTAGTGGCTCTTCTGCGGTCGTCATCAGTGCCTAGATTTTAGCACCTCTATCCACAGATTACACAGATTGATCAGTAGAATTTGTGTAATCTGTGGATGGCCCTCGCTTGACGGTCAGAAGGCGTACTCGATATAGAGCTTCGACTGGGTTAACTTGCCGGCTTTGGGTTCCGGAAGCTCGACTGCCTCGTTACGCTTGACGATCTTCTCCGTACTGGTTGCGGTGTCAGTGAACGTAATCTCGATGGCATCACTGCGAACCAAACATGAACCTTTGTGTAACTCCTCCATCAAAAGACTGCGCGGTACTTCGGTCTGCTTGTCAGGATTGCCGTAGACTCGTTCTTCCGTAGAACACATCGAGATAAAACCTCTACCCGAATCAGGACGCGCGATCGCTGCCTCTATTGCCGGTATCGGCGTCGCATTGGTGCTCCCATGGTGACCAACCTTGTAGAAGTCGATCGTCTGTAAAAGCTCTTTACTTGCTTCGATAATGTCGCCCGCGTCAGTCGGATCTTTCAGCGGCGTTTCCGTCTTGTAGAGCCAGTATTCCCAGTTGCCACCCTGCGCGTCGCCGGCAAATAGCAACTTCTTGTCGTCGAATTCAAACAACACTACGAGGCTCTGGTTGTTGAGAAAGTTCTCGATCTTAGCCGATGCGGTGGCAAGCATGTCCGGCTGCGCATTGTTCACACTTTCCATGATTTTGGCGTAATCGATCGAGTCTTGTTGTGGATAATGTGTTGACTCGACGACCCACTCTTTAGCAAACGGCTGAATTGTACTTGGGCCATCTTCACCATCCGTTATCGAATCGAGATACTGGCCCACGCCCTTTTTCAGGTCCATAAGAGCCAGAAACGCTTTCGCTTTTTCCGGTGGTGGTCCAAGTATCGTCGCCTTCAGTTCTTTCAGCTCCTCCGGCAGTTCAGGCTTGTCGCCTGCCGCGTAATAACGAACCTTCTCGCCGTTCGAGCCAAGTTGATTCTTGAGTATGTCGAGTGCCAACGCATTGCCACTACGCTTCTTCTTGTCAGCGGCGGCGGCGTTGAAGTCTTCGATGCCGGTCGCGTTTCCGAGTTGTGCAAGCGCTTCTTTGGCGTCCGCGTCTGCTCGGCCGCGGAACTGAATTGCGAGGTTTGCCGCGAGCTCCTGGATATCAACCAGCAGGTTGTGAGCTGAATCTTTCTTTTGATCGTTGAACTGTTCCCAGTAAGGCATCCATACCATGCCCGCAGTGAAATCTTTGAAACGTGGGGCCTTGCTGAAGCCCGCGATGTGATCGGCGTGGCGGTGCGTCATGATCACGAGAGCGAGGCGCCCATTCGTTGTTTGAAACATGTCTTCGACCGCATCGACGATTGAACCCAGGTCGCCTGTGCCTGAAGTTCCTTTGAACACGCCGCAGTCGATCAATATGTGCTGATCTCCTTCAGAGGTGGGCACGATAATCAGGAAGAAGTCGCCAAAGCCGACGCGGTACATTCGCACTCTCAGACTGCCGCCGCTCTTCTGCTTTGTCTCGCTTCGCGTTTTAGTTGGTTTTCGTGTAGCCATAATCACAACCCCGAATGAAGCATGTTGAAGTCTATCTGGAAACGTTTTTCATCGTTACCTTCGAGCAGGCCGTTGCGCAAGTTGAAGTCGCGCTGCCGGCGCTGGCGGCGTTCGCCGTATGGACCATCGAGTTTTCTTCGAATCAGGTAACGAACATATCCCGGACCGTAATTGCCGTCTTTGAGTGGCGGCTTGGTAATGAGTAAGGTTGAACCACTGCGCATCGGGAAAGTTCCCAAACCCGGTCTCTTCGGATCGTAAGGAATGTCAACCTTCTGGGCCATCTCTACAACCATGTCGATGCGAATGCTGCCATTGGGAGCGACACGAAAAGCAGGGTGGAACGACGGCACAGAGATGAACTCCCCGGGACGGAACCCGAGTGTTTCCGCGTTGTCCTGGGCATACTTTCGCAAGAGCGCACCGTTGTGATTCTTTTCGCCCCGCGTCAGACCGTTTGGATCTCCAAAAACCAACCCTTCGAAGTCAGGTAACTTGCCAGGCTCCATCGGTGACCAGGAGAGCGATTCTTCCGAGAAGTATTGCGCGTCTTCCGGCAAGATCCCGCGCAAGCGAAACGCCTGCATCAGGGCATCACGCACACCCAGAGGATCGGCTGGATGGTTATCGCGGTCAGCGGTGATCAGCGCGCGCAGGTAGTCGCCGAAATCGATGTCTACTGCCGGACAGTAATCAATGGCCCGAACGCAGATCCGGAAAAGCATATCGGCTGTCTCACTCGCTGCTTTGGCGAGCATGTTAGCCAGCGGGCCGGAGATTTCGATCGAATCTTTATTGCCGCCACCGGCGCGAAAGACGCGAAACAGGTCGGACGTACGGCGCAGGTAAACAGTGAAGTAGGCATCGAAGATTGCCGCTACCAGAATCGCACCGCGCTCGTGTGGTTCAAGACTCGGGTCCTTCATCTTCTTTGGATCGGGCAACTCACTAAGTGCAGAGCGCAATGCCTTGCCGGTTCCGCGCGCCTCACCAAACTGCTGTGCTAAACCGATCAACGGATTGTCTTGTGGCCTCTGCGCCTGAATCGTCGGTTTGCCGTCGGGTGTTACGGCATCAGGTTCGAGGTGATATTGATATAGCTTTCCGCCTGTTTTTTGAATCGTGTCGAGCAGCGCTTCCTTGTGTGAGAAGTGACGAAAGAGGGCCACGATATCGGCGAACGCTTCGTGAAACGCGGCCACGTCGGAACTGGTGCGATCCGAGAAATAAGTGCGAATGCCGTCCAGGATGGCGTGCGTGACTTCATGAACGATGATGTCGTGCGATAGACAAGTGAAGACTGTTTGTCCGGGCAGATTGCGGCCCGGGTCCACTGCACTAGCGCGAAAGTAACCAAACAGGATTCCCTTTGTGGCAGGTGAGTAAGCAGCGTTCGCGGAGACCATCGCGTGTGGATACAAATTGAGGCGACGAATATCTCCGTCTCGTGGTCCTGGCTCGATCTCGCCGTTGGCGTTGGGAACTCTCTCTTCGAGTCGCCAGCGAATATGTCTTCCGAGTGCGGCTTCGAAGTTCTGGATCGTTTCCATTGCCACCGCATAAACCATCTGCTGGTGGAAACGCGGATCGGATTCGGTTGGGTTTAGTCCGGATGAGATAAGCAGACTCGGATCGTCGAGATTAACCGGCTTGTAGAGTTTTTTGTTGGCGCCGTCGTAATCGATCACGGCAATGCGTTCGCCGATTGGACCAGCTTCGAGCTTCTCGTACTTCACCCGCAGCGTCATTTCGTTTCCGAAAAACTTGCCGTGACTCGGATCGAAAGCGTAGCACTTGAGCGGGCGGTTATCGGGCGTGGGAATTTCGAATACGTCAGCGAGGACGCTGGTGTTGGGTTTGTCAGTATGGGTAGTTTCTTCAGTGTCGTCCATGGTCGTGTCGCCTGAGTTTCTTGGGACTTGAGTTGGTGCGGGAAACTATGGCGAAAGAGGGTTAGAAGTCAATAGTTTTTCTGGGGCATTTGGCGGTGGCGTTAAATTAGGCTATTTTCGCGGGGTGGCGGAATGGCAGACGCTGCGGACCTAAAAATTGTCATTCCGGCTTCTTACCTGGTGATGCCAAGCAATACTAAGCAGTATTTATCGACGTTTCAATCACTACTGAATCACTTTGAAATCTTGGTGCCGACGCAGTCCTTCTAACACTCAGACTGCCAACATCTAAAAAAGCTTCGCATGACTAATCCACCAGGGTGGCGGTTGTGGGCATCAGTCATCGTCGTCCTCGTCCCCGATCAGATTTCGGTACTCTTCCCACTACAATCGGCTCCTTTCCACGCTGCTTTTGCATTTTAAGAATCATCGTTCCTGGTTCCTGATTGTTGCTGGCTGCGCCTCAGCGCCAGTGCTATGGCATCGAGCAGCAACTGATCGTTCACCGGTTTGCGCAGATAGGCCACGGGAAAACCGGCCAGCGCTAGCGCGCGCATTTCATCGGAATCGTGGCCGGTGATGATCACGACAGGAACGCTCACTCGTAAGTCCGCCAGCCGCGCCTGGAGTTCAACTCCGTTCATTACAGGCATGTGCAGATCCAGCACCACGCAATCGGGCCATTCGGTCGTCAGGGATTCGAGAAACTCAACGCCTGACGGAAAGGACTTAACGTCCATGCCAGCCGAACGCAGCAGGCGTCTTAAGGCTTTGCGAATGGGTTCTTCGTCTTCGACGATTGCAATCAGGGATTTAGTTCTAGTCACGATGGCCCACTATGGACGGACGACGAAAGATAGGGGGTCCTCCTTCCTGGGGGCGCGTATCTAGATCATTGATCGAATCAGAGCAAGCTCAAGTTCAGGTCCATAAAGTTACATATCGGCGTTTGTCGACCGAACAAATGCCTGCTTATGTACAGTAAACCCACTAGAGAAACTGTTAATACTGTCAATATTGACAGTTTACGGCGCCTGAACCTGATCGGTTGGAGGTTCGATCCGCCTGCTCCACCTTCCAACTTGTTCGTACCGACGTATTACGGCAACGCCTCGAATTCCTGACAGATGGGGTCTACTGGTAGAGGGTCTTTGATTGTTGGAGATCCACCAGCGGCTTTTGGCCGACTTGGATCAGACCCACGCGTGAGCGGGACATATCGAAGATAAAGACGATGACAACGGCGAAGACTTCCCTTAGAAAAGAATCTTAATCACGCGGGTCACTAATTCCTCCAACGAGAAGATAGTTAGCGTTAATGGTAGAAGCGGCGCCGCGGTAATAGCAGCGAGTCTTATCAAATCCTTCAAAGAGAATGGCACCACTCGCATCTCCTGAACGACCGCAAAGCTGTTTCCCAAGTCGGTTAGCGACTGGATATCTGCGCTGCCAAGAAGTTCTTCATCGTTCGGCGTTGCTCCCCTGATCCACTTTTCCTCGAACGCCTCAACGTAACGGCTGCCCAAGCGGCCGTAAGCTCGCAAGCCCTCACGCTTAACGCGCGAAAGGGATGGGTTGAACGAAAGTAGAGGGCTGTAAACCAAGAAAATCATGAGAGCCACTAGACCGGCGAGTTCCATCTTAAAAGCCATAAGATTCTCGCCACCGTACAAGACTTGGTTGGCGATTAGGCCGGCAAGCATGGTGCCCTGCGCAAAAAGAATGGGCCCAAAGGCATAAGCGCTTTGCCCGAGGAAACCAATTCCCGCAGCCCGATCAGGGTGAGTGGCTATGAGGCGCAAGTTAAGCTTGGAGACTCGCCAAAGAAACTGGGACCAGATGAAGAACCGCAGGTACCAACGCACCAGCATGAATTGAAAGATCGGGATGCTGACGAAAGCATACCAATACCCGGCAAGTGTGAGATGCAAGGCCGTTCCCTCAGGCTTTGCATACCAGCTCGAGGACCCGGTTGCGATCTCGCTCCGCCATACCCACAGACCAAGCGTGTATACAAGAAGCAAGAGTGTGAGTTCTACCGTCAATGAGTTGCGGATACGCGTCGCCGAGTCGATGGCCGCATGGAACTTCGTCATGTCTTCATAGACAATAAGCCGCCGCTCCACAAATCTTCTAACCATGGGAACCAGGCGAGAATGGACGATCACTTCGGCGACGATCAAAATTGGAAGCGCTATCAAAAAACGAACCTGCGCCTCGATATCGTAAAGGAACGGAATCTGGAGTGGTCCGCCGATGGCGTCCCCGCCGATCAACGCTAAGAACAAGAGCGGCAGCCAAGCCACACCTGCGATCACCATGACCCGGCGCCATGCGAATTCCAGAGTATGTCCGGACAGATATGCCCGCCGGAAAAAGTCAAACAGTGGGCCACCTAATACGAGTGAGAATTCTGGAGCTTCGTTTAAGCTTTCGGGCTGGGTCATGTGTAGTGCTCTCAGTCTCAAAAGTAGAAAGCCAAGGCTGCTCCTATGGCATTCACATGCTGTATTTCAGAGCGACTGTCGTTTTGCCGCACGTAGTAGAGATCCAGAATGAGCTGGCGCTTGGGCAGCAGCATTTTTCGGAGTGGGCCACGCCTCAACGATTGCTGAAAGCCGGCGGCCAAACGGTTCCGGTTCCAGGCACTGGTGCGCGTGTCGTAGAAGATCTCCGCCGAGACATAGGGAGTAATGGTGCGTCCTTTGAAAAGATCAACCTCCCGCTCAATCGACATGCGATTACGGTAACGAAACGAAAAGTCTCCGTTGACAAAGCGGAAATCTTCACGATTGCGATCGCTCAACAGCAGCTCACCCGGAAGCAGCTTTCGCAGCGTCTGCTCGGTCAGTAGTCGGTGCTCTTTATAAGGCTCATCAGCGTCTCCCACTGAGGTCCCGAAACGATAACCGGCGCGCAGGATGATATGGTCGTTCGGAATGTAATCGACGTGCGCTCCGATCTGTGCTTCGAAGCCCTGAGCGTTACGAATCTCTCCATCCTCAACGGACTTGCTTATCGTGCCGAGTAAGTAAAGCCTGACCTTTGGCTTCACGTCGATGTACACATCGATCTCGGGCCAAAACTCATTGCGCGTAACGGACTGTTGTGCCTTGGCGGGCGGAGTACCGATCACAAAGACAAAGAGAAACAGCATGAGCGCGGCGATCCTGGTCGCAGAAACACAGGCGCAAAGAGCCGAACCAAAACAGAGAACAGATGCGTCCTTTGGCATAGTTGTGGGTGCACGGCTCTTTCTGTTTTAGTGTCTCTTGTCTGACCAGTTCATCAAACCTGCTTAGAACCTGAATCCCACGCCCAGGATGGGTCCTCGCTGGTTCATGTCGTAGACAAAATTATTCTTGTCATAGTCGACATCCAGAACTCGGTAACCAAATATCAAAGCGATCTTCGGATTAAGGTTGTAGCCTGCACCGCCAAATACCTGCCACGTAAACTGCGAACCACCGCCGCCGAGATCAAATTTGCCGGTGAGAAACAGCTTCTGTGACAGGGCCATCTTGCCGCGCAGTCCGCCCACCGCATCCACCCAGTTTCTGCTCGCTTGTATACGGGTTGCCGGCAGAATTCCGGCGCCGAATTCGAAGTCAGTACTGACGTGCCAGACCCGAACACCACCTAACACATCGAGCGAGGCGCCTTTCTCAGGATTTTCCAAAATGCGGTAGCCCACCTCTTGATCGAATATGAAGGTCTTGAAGCCAGCATCGACAGTAGAGAATAGTGGACCTGGGGTTGCCTTCTCGTCTGAGACGCTGACGTATTCGAGATCAGTAAGCGAAATGAACTTTCCTTTCCGCGCCTCAAACGTTCCCATGAAGGCGAAGTTCAGCGCGTCAAAGACATCGCGGAAACTCTCATCTACCGCCGTGGTGCGGTTGCCAACGCCGCCAGTGCCGTGAAGTCCGGCGAGCCAGAAGTAGGGACTAAACTGAAACTGCCATTTATCCTGGTCCACGGTTTGTGGGACTGGCGTCTCCGGCGAATTTATCGGTTTGGCAGTGGCAGTAGGAACAGTGGCGCGCGCGGTGTCAACATTGGCAGTGACCTCGGACTTCTTGCTGTCGATTGCCTTTGTCGCATTGGTTGAAGCCGCAGTTGCGGCGGTACTGGTTGACAAGTTTTCAGTTGGGGTCTGCGCGGTAAGGCTGATTGCGCCGACACTCGTTAAGACCAAAGCAACGCTGAGCGCGATGCGTAGTCTCGGAATGAATGACATTGATTTCCTTTCCTTTCAATTGTAGAAAGCTGCTTGCCGCGACGTACTCATCTACGAGGCAGTTGCGACACATCAATCTATATATGGACTCGGACATATACCGTGCGACCGCCGTATATTTGCGGCCGGTAATAAATGCCGCCCACGGTGTAGTAGCGCGCACCGGAAACGACGACGGCGTGATAACCACTCGGCAGCGCTGCGATGTACCCATGCGGTAATGCGGTTCCGCCCGCAACAACAGTGGTTTTACTAGCCACCACAGTCGTATTCGGGCCTCTCACCACTGCCGTGCGCCGAACGCCGTAAACCTGGGCGAGTGCGACGCACACACTGGACAGCAATAGCGTGCCAACAAGAGCAGCGCCGAAAATTGTTTTGCTTCGTTCACGGGCGGCTCGAAACTTCCCGCGGTAACTACTGTTGGTTCTTCTCATCGCTTTAAGCTCCCTTCTTCCTCGTAACTGGTGTCGCGGATTTTTGTGGGTTTGCACTGGCTGGGCCATCGCTGTCTTTTGCTGCGGTCTCTTTCATCTGTGCCTCAGTAATCATCTCGATCTTCTCGACGTCCTTCGCCGCGACGAACGTGAACATCTTTTCATCCAAAGTGGGTGCCAGGTTCCAACTCGAAAAAACTGCCTGAAGTTGCGGATTGCCCTCGCGATTCTTGAACGACGCCACCAGCTTACGCGGCATCAGATCCGCAGTACCGATCCACAGTTCTGAGTCGGCCTCGTCGGCGGATAAGCTCACGTGATGACACTCAACACCGGCGATATTCTCCGTACCTTTGTAAGCCCTGGTCTTGAATTGCTTGCTCAGCGCTCCGTAAGGATCGCTGAGAATGAACTCAGCCAAAGGCGGTGTGAACCCATAAATTTTATCGATCTTTGCCACCGCTTCATCAATCGTGCCGACCACTGGCGCAGCGGCATATAGCTTCATCGTCTGGTCGTAAATCGAAAGAGTCTGGCCGTCGAAGAAAATTTGACGAGCGTTGTCTGGGCTGTCCGACTTAGCGTGAAACTTACCTGGTCGAGAGACGGAAATTTCTATCACCGAGCTTTCAGGAATATTTCGCCCTTCAACTAGGGCCGCATCCAACTTGCGCTCAACTTTGAAGCTGAGATTCTTTGCTTGAGCGAGCTTCTCCGACATCTGCCGCAGCAATTGATCCGGATCATTGTTCGCGGTAGTGGTCGCGGGTTGTTCGGCGGTGCGACTGCAACCTAAAGCGAGCGCCAGAAGGATAAAAGCGAAACAGAAAGGCAGTGGACGGAACTTGCGATGATGAACAGGTCGCTGTTCAGTCCGAGCGATTTTAAGCATAGAAGTCCTTTCAAAGTTTGCGAGCGTGAACATAGGTCGCACCAAGATTCGCACGAGAGTCTGCTCCGCCTGGGAGATGATGCGTTAGTTAGACAGCCCCACCTTCAGAGCAGCTTTCCTCCGCGCTTTGTCAGCTTCGATCGCAGTCGCCGGCGTAGTCGGTTGCAGTTCGATGGTCACCTTTTTGATCTTGCCGTTGAATTTGAACGGCACTGCATAGCCTGCACTCACCGCCGTGCCATCGTCGGTACCAACGTCGGCGCCTTCATCCGCTGAGAACATGCAACATTGGGTTTGTTCGATCCGGCCCGAAGCTACCTTTTGCCCGTTGACAAAAAGCGTACCCACGCCGCCCTTGCCGGTGCCGCCCCCATCGTAGACGAACTCGAAACGTATCGTGGCTTTCCCGGCGGGCAATGCTTCAGTCGCTGCCACGGTGTATTCCTGCAGTCCCAGAAAGTTGTACGTGTACATCGGCTTGCCGTCTTTCACGTACAGGCTCCAGCCACCAAACCGGCCGGCTTGGGCCAGGATGGCGCCGTTAGTCCCGTTCTCAACTTCCGCGGTGATCGTGTGCGATCGGTTCTTGACGTTGATGAAAGCGTTCTCTGACATGCCGAGCATTCCGTCGAACACATTGAGAGTAGTACGCCCGCCCATCAACTCAGGCCGCCCGACATTTGCAGCGTTCAGCCGCTCCAGCGTTCGGTCATCCAGAGGCAGCACGTGGTACCTCGTGGCTTCCGAAAGGAAGAGAGCTTGCAGTTCTTTGAGTTTGGCGGGGTTCTGTTTGGCCAGGTCATTAGCCAGGCTGAAGTCCGCCCGGGTGTCAAACAACTCCCACACGTCGGCTTCGAGCGTGCCGCGAGGTTTGAATTCCCACGCAGCCCGATGAATGGTTCGAGCAAGCCAGCCGTCGTTGTAGATGGCCCGGTTACCGAAGATCTCGAAGTACTGCGTGGTGTGGCGGTCCGGAGCCTTTGCGTTAGCGAAGGTGTAGACCATGCTCACTCCTTCGAGTGGTGTTTGCACGGTTCCGTTCACGCTCTTCGGCTCAGGCAGACCTGCTGCCTCAAGCACGGTCGGAGCTACGTCGATGACGTGATGCCACTGCGACCGCACCTCGTTCTTAGCGGTGATGCCCTTGGGCCAATGAATAATCAATCCGTTGCGTGTGCCGCCGTAATCGGCAGGAACCTGCTTCGTCCATGCGAAAGGACTGTCGCCTGCAACTGCCCAGCCAGCGGCGAAGTGCGGGTAGGTCGTTGCGTCACCGAGGTTATCGTAATGTTTCAGGATGTCTGCAACGGCTTCGCGCTGGCCATTGAAATAGGTCATCTCGTTGTAGAGTCCGCTCATTCCGCCTTCCGCGCTGGTACCGTTGTCGCCGACGATGTAGAAAATGAGTGTGTTGTCGAGTTGACCCGTATCGCCAATCGCATCAATTAGCCTCCCGATTTCTGTGTCACAGTACTCGCCAAAACCAGCGAAGACCTCCATCTGCCGTGCAAATAACTTTTTCTCGTCGGCAGTCAGCGTGTTCCAGTCCTTGATCGCTTCCGGCTTCGGGGCGAGTTTGGTGCCGGCCGGCACCACGCCAAGCTTGATCTGGCGGGCCAGCGTTTCCGCGCGCATCACGTCCCAGCCCTGGTCGAACTTACCCTTGTACTTGGCGATCCATTCTTTGGGTACATGATGTGGCGCGTGTGTGGCCCCGGGGGCGAAATACATAAAGAAGGGCTTGTCAGGCGTAAGAGACTTCTCAGCACTCATCCAACTGATCGCTTTGTCCGTCATGTCTGTCATGAAGTGATAGTTCGGATCCTTTGGCAGTTCGACCGGGGTCATCCCGTCGTACAGAAACGGCGCCCACTGATTTGTCTCGCCTCCCATAAACCCGTAGAACTTGTCGAAGCCCGAGCGAGTGGGCCAGCGCGTGGTCGGCCCGGAGGGACTAACCTCCCAGGGCGCAGTTTCGTGATTCTTGCCAAACTGTGCGGTGCTGTAACCGTTCAGCCGGACCATCTCCGCCAGATATGCGACGCTGTTTGGACGTTGACCAGTTTGTCCTGGGAAGGAT
>Ga0207708_10001983_pt1 | contig 15084 bp, 15 predicted proteins | sample KBSK5101metaG_FD_184340 | JGI IMG/M metagenome (GOLD analysis project Ga0207708, IMG submission 184340) | Corn, switchgrass and miscanthus rhizosphere microbial communities from Kellogg Biological Station, Michigan, USA - KBS K5-10-1 metaG... | ecosystem: Host-associated > Plants > Roots >...
CTGGGGCCCGGACCACCACGAGCACGTCAAGACCCATCTTGGTCACGGTGCGAACTGGGGCCTGTTCGCCGAGGACCTGCCCGACGAGGCGAACCACATCACGCTCTCGTCGACCGTGACGGACTCCGACGGCATCCCGGCGCCCGAGGTCCACTACACCATGGCCGACAACGCCCGGCGGATGCTCGACTTCCATATCGAGCGAGCGAAGGAGTCGATGGAGGCGGCGGGCGCCTACAAGATCGACGTCGACCGGCTGATGCGCTACTCCGGCTGGCATCTGCTCGGCACGGCGCGGATGGGCGACGACCCACAGAGCTCGGTGGTCGATCGGTGGAACCGGGCGCACGACGTCCCGAATCTCTACGTCGTCGACGGGTCGTGCTTCGTCACGTCAACGGGCGTGAATCCGACGTCAACGATCGTGTCGATCGCGCTGCGCGCCGCCGACCACATGATCGAGACCCGCTTCGAGCAGCAGGTGCCGGCGTGAGCGCCGCGATCGGCGATCCGCTCGCCAGCCTGGATACGACCGAGGTCGCGACGCTTCGCGCCGTGGCGGATCGGTTGATCCCGGCCGCCGGAGACATGCCCTCCGCCGCCGACGTGCTGAGCGACGCGCGGCTGCGTTTCGTGCTCAACGCTCGGCCGGATCTGCTCGGCCCGCTCCGGGCAGCACTCCGTCCTGAGCTCGGTGACGACGTCGCCGCGCGGCTCGAGACGCTCGGCCGCGACGAGCCGGCGACGCTGTACGGGCTCCAGCTCGTGATCGTCGGCGGCTACTACACCGACAGCCAGGTGCGCGACCTCATCGGCTATCCCGGGCAGATGGCCCTCGAGCTGCGCTCCTGGGAGTACCCCGCCTATCTCGAAGAAGGATTGATCGACGCCGTGCTCACGCGCGGACCGGTCTGGCGCGACCCGTCGACCGGCGCGCGCGCGGTCGTCGCGGATGCGCCGCAGACCTACGCGGAGCGCTATGCGGCCGGTGAGGCCGCCTCGAGTGCTGCCCCGTCCGGCGAAGGAGGACACTGATGGCCACGCTCGCTCCGGATACGACGGAGACCTCGACGGGCTGGCTCAGCCGCTTCGTCGAGCGCTGGGAGCCCGGAACGGGGGCTCCGATCCAGGACGTCGAGCCGGCGACCGGCCGGCACATCGTGACGGTGACAGGCTCTACTTCGGAGGATGTGGCGCGCGCCGCGGCTGCCGCGAAGGCCGCCCAGCCGGCCTGGGCCGAGACCTCGTATCAGGAGCGAGCACGGATCCTGCGCAAGGCCGCCGACATCTACGAGGCGAACCGGGACGAGTTCGGGACGTGGACGATGCGCGAGACCGGCGCCTCGCACAGCAAGATGCACCACGAGTCGAACTTCGCCTTCGGCGAGATCCTCAGCGCGTCGACGCTGCCGTGGCAGCCGTATGGCTCGCTCGTCCCGACGGTCGTCAAGGGACGGCTCTCGATGATCCGGCGCATCCCGGTCGGCGTCGTCGGTGCGATCACGCCATGGAACTCACCGAGCGTGCTCGGCATGCGGGTCGTCGCACCGGCACTCGCCCTGGGCAACGCGGTCGTCCTGAAGCCCGATCCGCAGACGCCGGTCATCGGTGGGGCCATGTTCGAGGCGCTCTTCCGTGAGGCGGGTCTGCCCGAGGGTCTGCTGCAGATCGTCGTGGGTGGCGCGGATGTCGGCGAGGCGCTCGTGACCGATCCCAACGTGAACGTGGTGTCCTTCACTGGATCGACAGCCGCCGGGCGTCGGGTGGGCGAGCTGGCCGGCGCGCGCCTGAAGAAGGTCGCGCTCGAGCTCGGCGGGAACAACGCGTTCATCGTTCTCGACGACGCGGACCTGGCCGCCGCGACGGCGGCCGGCGCCTTCTCCTCGTTCCAGTTCCAGGGCCAGGTCTGCTTCGCAGCGGGGCGACACATCGTCCACGAGAGCGTCGCCGGCGACTATGTCGACGCGCTGAGGGACAAGGCGAAGGGCCTGCGGATGGGCGACCCGTATCGGGAGGACGTCCAACTCGGCCCGATCGTCAACGAGAAGCAGGTGCGGCGGGTGGCCGACATCGTCGACCGTTCCGTGGCGGGCGGCGCTCGACTCGTCATCAGTGGCGGCCACGAGGGTCTCTTCTATGAGCCGACCGTCCTCGCGGACGTGACCCAGGACTTGCCGGCGTTCACCGACGAGATCTTCGGCCCGGTGGCCCCCGTGACGACGTTCCGGACCGACGAAGAGGCGATCGCCCTCGCCAACAGCAGCGCGTACGGGCTCGTCGGTGCGGTCTACTCGACATCGCTGTCGCGGGGGCTCTCGGTCGCGAACCGGATCAAGGCCGGGATGGTCCACGTCAACGACGGCACGCTCAACGACGAAGCCACGATCCCGTTCGGCGGGACCGGGATGTCGGGCAACGGCGCCAGATACGGCGGCGAGGCCAACCTCGACAACTTCACCGAGTGGCAGTGGGTGACGGTGCGCGACGAGCCGCCGACGTTCCCGTTCTGATGCCCACGCACGTGATGCCGGCCTGATGGCCTCGATCACCGAGGTCGCGCGCCTCGCCGGCGTCTCCACGGCGACGGCGTCCCGCGTCGTCTCGTCCGCCGACTATCCCGTCAGCGAGGCAACGCGCGCCCGGGTGCTGGATGCCGCGCGTGCGCTCGACTACGTGCCGAACGCGCTGGCGCGCGGCCTGCTCAAGAGCCAGATCCCGGTGGTCGCGGTCATCGTCCACGACATCACCGACCCGTACTTCGCGGAAGTCGTGCGAGGCGTCGAGGACGCCGCTTCGCCGTCCGGCTACCTCGTCATCACCTGCTCGTCCGAGCGCGACGCCGAGCGCGAGACGTCGTACGTCCGCCTGCTGCGCTCGATGCGCGCGGCGAGCGTGATCTTCGCGGCCAGCGGACTCGACGACCCCGAGGCCAACCAGGAGATCGAGAAGCACCTCGCAGCGATGCGGAGCGAGGGGGCCGCGGTCGTCCACCTCTCGCCGCACGCGCTCGGACCGGCGGACGTCGGCATCGACAATGAGGCGGGTATGGCGTCGATGATCGCCGCGCTGGTGCAGCTCGGGCATCGCGCGATCGCATTCCTGGCTGGACCGTCGACGCTGTTCGTCGCACGGGCACGGCTGGCCGGGTATCGCCGGGGTCTCTCGGAGGCTGGCCTGCCGTTCGACGAGCGGCTCGTCATCAACACGACCTTCGACCGCGAGGGTGGGGCGCTCGGGGTCGACACGCTGCTTGGCGGTGACGTGGCGTTCACCGCTGTCGCATGCGCGAACGATCCGCTCGCGATGGGCGCGCTCGCGCGCCTGGCCGAGCTCGGGATCGGCGTCCCGGGGCAGCTCTCGGTCGCGGGCTTCGACGACGTCCCGGTCGCCGCGATCACCTCGCCGTCCTTGTCGACCGTGCGGCTGCCGCTCCGGGAGATGGGCCGTCGCGGGTTCGCCGAAGCGGCACGGGTGCTGAACGGCGAGCCGCTCGAGCGGACGGTGTTGCCGACCGAGCTGGCGATGCGTGGGTCGACCGCGGCACCCGCGGCAGTGCCGGTCACGGTGATCGGCGTCACGCGCGGTCAAGCGAGTGTCGGCGCTTGACTGGGTCACTGGCCGACCGCGTGGTTCTGATCACCGGCAGCAGCCGCGGGATCGGTGCCGAGGTGGCCATGAAGGCGGCCGCGGAGGGTGCCACGGTCGCGGTCCACTACGGAACGTCGCGCGATGGCGCGGAACGAACGCTCGCCCGCGTGCGTGAGGCGGGCTCGGAGGGCGACGTGTTCGGCGCCGATCTCGCGCTCGGCGCGGAAGCCGAGCGGCTCGTGAGGGACGTCGTCGTGCGCTTCGGCCGCATCGATGGTCTCGTGAACAACGCCGGGATGGATCAGCGCGGTCCGACGCTCGAGATGTCGCCAGACGAGTGGGATCGGGTCATCGCGACGAACCTGACGGCGTGCTTCCGGACGATCCGTGCCGCGTTGCCGGTCATGCTCGGGCAGGGCAGCGGCTCGATCGTGAACATCGCGTCGCGGCTCGGCCAGATGGGGATCCCTGAGACCGCGGCCTACAGCGCGGCGAAGGCTGGTCTGATCGGGTTGACGCGCTCGCTCGCGCGCGAGTTCGGCACCAAGGGCGTCCGCATCAACGCCGTCGCCCCCGGCGTGACCCTGACCGAGATGACGACCGACCTCGTCGACAGCGAAGCCGGCAAGGCGCGGTTGCGGGACATGGCATTGGGGCGGTTCGGGCGTGCCGATGAGGTCGCCGAGGCCGTGATCTTCCTGCTCAGCGACCGCGCATCGCTGTTCACAGGCCAAACGCTCAACCCCAACGCCGGCGGGTACATGCCGTGAGCGCCTCGACCTCCCCGGCGACCGGCAAGGTGATCTCGGTCCGCGATGCGGTCGGGCTCGTGCCCGATGGCGCGACCGTCGTCATCGGCGGGTCGGGCGCCGGTCACGCGCTGCCGCAGCGCTTCATCGACGAACTGGCGACGGTCTTCGAAGCCGAGGGCCGGCCGCGTGACCTGACGACCGTGCGGGTCGTCGGCATCGGCGACTTCGCCGACCGCGGCTTCTCCCAGCTCGGTCTGCCTGGGCTGATGCGGCGGACCATCGGCAGCAACATCGGCAACGAGCCGCGGCTCGGTGCACTGGTCGAGGCCAACGAGCTCGAGTCGTACTCGTTCCCCCAGGGCGTGCTCAGCGAGCTGATGCGCGAGATCGCCGCCGGGAGACCGGGTCTCGTGACGCATGTCGGGCTTGGCACGTATGTCGACCCGCGGCAGACGGGTGGAAAGCAGAACAGCCGGACGACCGACGACCTGGTCGAGGTCGTGACGCTGCGCGGCAAGGAGTGGCTGCTGTTCCACGCCTTCCCGATCGACGTCGCTGTCATCCGCGGCACGACCGCCGATGAGGACGGGAACCTCACGATGGAGGGAGAGGCTGTCCAGGGCGAGATGCTCGCGATGGCCATGGCGGCACGTAACAGCGGTGGCGTCGTCATCGCCCAGGTCCGCCAGCTGGCTCGTCGCGGGTCGCTGCCGCTGCGCGACGTAAAGATCCCGGGCGCGCTGGTCGATCACGTCTACGTCGACGCGGATCAGTGGCAGACCTACATCACCCAGGACTCGCCGTACTACGCGGGCCGGCTGCGCAAGCCGGTGACCGACGAGCCGCCGCTCCCGCTCGACGTGCGCAAGATCATCGCCCGCCGCTCGTTGCTCGAATTCCCGCGTGGCGCCATCTGCAACCTCGGGTTCGGGATCAGCCAGCTCATCGGCCGGGTGGCCTGGGAAGAGGGCGTGACCGATCAGCTCGTGCTCACCGTGGAGCAGGGCATCTTCGGCGGCGTGCCGGTCGCCGGCAACGAGGGCGGTGCCGGTTTCAACTACCAGGCCATGATCGACCAGCCCTACATGTTCGACTTCTATGACGGCGGCGGGCTCGACATCGCGAGTCTGTCCTTCGCCGAGGTCGATGCCGAGGGCAACGTCAACGTCCACGCGTTCGAGGGGCGTGTCCGCGGCCCGGGTGGGTTCCCGAACATCAGCGCCCGAACGCCGCGGATCAACTTCGTCGGGACGCTCACCGCCCAAGGGCTTGAGCTCGACATCTCGAGCGACGGCGTGCGCGTGGCGCACGAGGGGTCGCTGCCGAAGTTCGTGCCGGAGGTCCGCCAGATCTCGTTCAGCGGCCGACTGGCGCGCGAGCGCGGCCAGCAGGTCCGCTACGTCACGGACCGCGCGGTCTTGGCGCTCGAGGACGACGGGCTGGTGCTGATCGAAGTCGCTCCCGGCATCGACGTCGAACGCGATGTCCTCGGGCAGATGGGCTTCCGGCCGCGGGTCGCCGACGACCTGCGCGAGATGGACCGGCGCATCTATGCCTCGGGACCGATGGGGCTCGCGGCGGATTTCGCAGGGGCAGCGGCGCGATGAGCCTCATCCGACTCGACCTCGGGACGGTCGCCCACCTCACGCTCGACAACCCGCCGCTCAACCTCGTGACCCGCGAGCTCCTGACCGAGATGGGCGCCGCGCTGGACATCCTCGAGGGCTCGTTCCCGGGCGACGTCCGGGCGGTCGTCGTGACGGGCGCCGGCGACCGGGCGTTCTCAGCCGGTTCGCACGTCAAGGAGTTCGAGTCGCAGCGCGGCCCGAAGGGTCGCGAACGGCACGCGCTCGAGTCGGGTGTCGCCGACCGGCTTGCCCGGCTGCCGATGCCGACGATCGCCGCGATCGAGGGAAATGCACTCGGCGGTGGTCTGGAGCTGGCGCTCTGCTGCGACATCCGCGTCGCGTCGGAGACGAGCCGCCTCGGACTGCCCGAGGTCCGCTTGGCGGTGACCCCCGGCGCGGGTGGGACGCAACGTCTGCCACGGGTCGTGGGGGCGGCACGCGCCAAGGAGCTGATCCTGACCGGCCGCGTCCTGACCGCCGACGAGGCCGAGCGGATCGGGCTCGTCTCCCGCGTGGTGCCCGCAAGCCAGGCGCGTGCCGCGGCCGACGAGATCGCCACGGAGATCGCCGCTCGCGGACCCGTCGCCGTCCGCGAGGCGAAGCGACTCGTCGACCTGGCGACCGACACCGACCTGGCCACCGGCCTTGCCGCTGAGCTCGACGCCTCGGATCGCGTCTTCGCGACCGACGACATGCTCGAGGGCGCCGAGGCCTTCTTCGCCAAGCGTGAGCCCCAGTACCGCGGTCGATGACCGCTCATTCAGATCCACTGCAGTGAGGACATCTGCCACATGAGTGACGTCAGCCGGTTCGGGGTCTTCCTGCCCTCCTACGTGTGGGAGGGCGATGGAGCCGAACGTGCCCGCGGCATCAAGGAGTTCGCTCGGACGGTCGAGGACCTGGGATTCGACTCGCTCTTCATCACCGACCACCTGCTGGTCGGCAAGCGGTTCTACTCGGTGAACTGGCTCGAGCCGATCCTGTCGCTGGCGGTCGCGGCGGGTGTCACGGAGCGTGTGCGGCTCGGGACGTCGATCCTGATCATGCCGCTGCGCAACCCGGTGCTCCTCGCGAAGGAGCTCGCGACGCTCCAGTTCCTCTCGAACGACCGGGTCGTGCTTGGGGCGGGTGTCGGTTGGAACGACGCGGAGTACGAGGCGGTGGGCGTCCACAAGTCGGAGCGCGGCAAGCGCACTGACGAGATGCTCGACATCATGCTGCCGCTGCTCGAGGGCGAGACCGTTACGTACCACGGCACGTACTTCTCGGTCGACGACGTCTTCATCGAGCCGCGGACCGGCGAGCGGCCGGCACTCTGGGTCGGTGGCGGCTCACAGCTCGCCAACCCGAAATCGCCGGACGTGCCGAAGTTCGTCGAGTCGGTGAAGGCGCGAACACTCCGGGCCGACGGATGGATCCCGCGTCCGACCTGCCCGCCGCCCGACATCCGACGCGACTGGGACGAGCTCCAGAGGTTCTTCGAGGAGAACGGGGCGGACCCCACCGGGCTGTCGGTCGCCCACGAGAACTTCCTGCACCTCGTGCTGACGAACGATCGGGAGAAGGCGCGCGAGGAGCAGCACCGCGCGTTCCTCAAGGTGATGAGCGCCGAGCGCGGCCCTGACTACCTCGAGACGGTCTACCTGTTCGGGACGCCGGATGAGATCGTGGCGTCGCTGCAGTCGCGAGTCGATGCGGGCGTGGAGCAGTTCATCCTCCACACGATGACCCCGGACCCGAAGCAGCTCCACGCATGGGTCGACGAGATCATCCCGAACGTGCAGTTCCCGGCCTCCGCCGGCCCGGTCCGGAAGCCGAACCGTAACCGGGTCGCCGTCGCCTCGTGACCCGCCAGGTCGCCCTGATCGGCAAGCCGCTCAAGCGGCGGCACTCGCAGGTCATGCACGACGCCGCCTTCGATGCGTGCGGGATCGACGGCCGATACGTCCTTCGCGAGGCGGAGCCTGACGAGGTGGCCGGCATCGTCACGGGCGCGCGCGCCGAAGATTGGCTCGGGCTCGGCGTCACCGCCCCGTACAAGCAGGTCGTCGCCGGGCTCGTCGATGAGGTCGAAGGCGACGCCCAGGTGATCGGCGCCGTCAACAACGTCGTCCGCACCGACGACGGACGGCTGATCGGGTTCAACAGCGACGCGCCAGGGTTCCGGGCCGGTGTGGAACTGGCGATGGGTCGATCGCTCGATGGCGCCAACGTCGTGGTCGCAGGGGCGGGTGGTGCCGCGCATGCCGTGGTCTTCGCCCTGCTAACGGGCGGTGCGAAGCGGGTCACCGTCGGTGCTCGCTCCGTCTACGCCGCGCGAGCGCTTGTCGACCGGTTCGGCGGAGTGGGGAAGGCGGACCGGCTCGTGGCGGGCCTCGGGTCCGACGCGTTCCGCGACGCTGTCGCGACTGTCGACCTCGCGGTCAACGCGACGACGGTCGGGATGGTCGACGCCGGGATGACGATCCCGGTCGAACTCCTTCCGAGCGATGCGACGGTGTTCGACGTCGTCTACGTCCCGCCCGAGACACCGCTGCTCGCGGCGGCCCGTGCGCGCGGGCTCAAGGCCGGGAACGGGTCCGAGATGCTGATCCAGCAGGCGGCCATCGCGTTCGAGCGATGGACCGGCGTGGGCGGCATGGCCGACGTGATGCGCACGGCGGTCTCGCCGCTCCTTGCCGACCCGACCGTGACCGCCTGACTGATGCGCATCGCCGTCGAGAAGCCCGGAGCGATCTACACGGTCGGGCTCAACTACGACGGGCCGGGCGTCGCTCCTCGACCGGATCGCCCGCTGATCTTCGGAAAGGCGGCGTCGTCGATCGCCGGTCCGGGCGATGTCCTCACATGGGATCGCGAACTGACGCCCAACGTCGATGCCGAGTGCGAGCTGGGTGTCGTCGTGGGCCCCGAATCGACCGCCTTCGGCTACACGATCATCAACGACGTCTCGTCGCGCGACCCGTGGCTCGACGGTGACCAGTGGCTGCTCGGCAAGTCGATGCCCGGGTTCTGTCCGGTCGGGCCGTGGGTCGTCACGGCCGACGAGTTCGACCCCACCGACGTCCGCCTCGGCTGCACGATCAACGGCGAGGCGATCCAGGACGGCCGGACCGGCGACATGCGCTACTCGATCACCGAGATCCTGGCGTACATCGGCAAGCACGTCCGGCTCGAGCCAGGCGACCTGATCGCGACCGGGACACCGGCCCGGCTTCCGACGCCGCCCGGTCCGGACCGGCATCTCGAACGTGGCGACGTCGTGACGTGCTGGATCGAGGGCATCGGCGAACTGACCACGACCGTCGCCTGAGCGCGACCCCCTTACCGCGACCCAACGAGGAGGCATGCCATGAAGCCAGCGACGGTGTTCCTGGGCGAGATGACGAACCCGGAGGTCGAGGCCTTCCTGCGCAAGTCGCAGACGGTCATCGTGCCGGTCGGCTCGACCGAGCAGCACGGTCCGCATGGCCCGCTGCTGACCGACGTCCTCGTGCCGAACGAAGTCGCTCGCCGCGCCGCGCCGCAGGTCAACGCCGTCGTCGCGCCGGTCATCAACTACGGGCTGTCGTACCCGCACAAGGGCTTCACCGGGGTCGTCTACCTGCGCATCCCGACGTTCATGTCGCTCATCGAGGACGTCGCGGTCGGGCTGGCGGACATCGGCTTCCGGCGGATCGTGTTCCTCAATGGCCACTACGACAACACGCTGGCGATCGCGTATGCCTGTGCCAACGCGTCCGATCGACTGCCGGACGGCACCGACGCCTTCCCGGTCAACTATTGGGACGGGATGACGGCCGACGAGGCGTCAGAGTTCTTCGGGCCGACGACCGGGCTGCACGCCAACCGCGGCGAGATGTCGGCCGTGATGGCGATCGACCCCGGCCTGTTCGACAAGGACGCCGCGAACGCAGAGATGCCGCCGTTCCCCGATGCGTCGAATCCGGCCGCGGTCCACACGGCATTCTTCTTCTCGAATCCCGGCTCCGTGTACCGGGCGACCCATTCCGGCACCTGGGGCGATGCGACCGACGCGAGCCCGGAATTCGGCGAGCGCTACCTGCAGGTCGTGACCGCCGCGACGGTCCGCCTGCTGGGCGAGATCGAGAAGACGTTCGAGGCGATGCCGCGGCGCTGACGGTCGATGCGCATCGGGGTCGTCTCGGATACGCACCTCCCGCGGTTCGGGCGATCCCTCCCCCAGGCGCTGACCCGCGGCCTGCAGGACGCCGGCGTCGAGCGGCTGATCCACTGCGGGGACTGGACCGAGCCGTTCGTGGTCGAGCTTCTCGAGGCGATCGCGCCGCTCCACGGGGTGGCGGGCAACAACGACCCACCCGAGCTCGTGGCCCGCTTCGGGTACGCGCCAGTCCTCGAGCTCGACGCAGTGCGGATCGGGATCACGCACGGGCACATCGGCCCGACCCACATCTCGACGTCGGAGCGCGCCCGGCTCACGTTCGCCACACAGCCGGATCTGGCGGCGATCTGCTTCGGGCATTCGCACATCCCGTCGGTCACTCGGGCGGCGGGCGGGATCCTCCTCGTGAACCCGGGCTCACCGACGGACAAGCGTCGCCAGGCTCGCTATTCGTGGGCGCTTCTGACGATCGAGGCCGGGCGCGTCGAGGCGGAGCTCCGGTCTTTCGAACGTTGAGGTCCCCGCGAACGCCTCATTTGTATGGTTCGGCTCCTGAAGCGTCGTTTGATCGCCTGCCTGTGGTTCGCACTCGCCCTGACAGCCTGCGGTCTTTCGCCGAGCCCATCGTCGCCGGCCCCCAGCTCATCGGCGAGCGCATCGCCATCGCAGGCCGAACCCGTAACGTGCAGCGAGCCCTGCCCATCGGCGTCCGCGACAAGCGGAGCGTTCAAGCTCGAGCTCGCGTTGCCCAAGGTCGAGTGGAAGAGCGATGAGCCTGTGACCGGCACAGCCATCCTCTCGTACGGCGGGCCTGACCCGACCACGATCTCCGGCTCCGGCACCCTCATCGGCTTCCGGTATACGCAGATCGATGGGTCCCACAAGGTCGAGCCCGTATCGACCGCGGATTGCCGCCGGTATGAGATCGACCCGGCGACGCCGATGAACGCCCCGCTGTCGAAGTCCGGTGCGCTCTCCCCGGAGGACCCCGATTTCGATTTCCTCCGGTCCTTCCTGACGGCCCCGGACGTGCGCCTCCCGGCCGGAATGTGGGATGTGAGTGCACTGGCCCAGTTCACCGAGGGCGACTGCGGTCCGGGTGGACATTCGATGGCGGCGACCATGCGGGTGACCGTCACCGACTGAACGCCGTCAGGCGTCGATCGACATACCCCTACGCATCACGCGATGAACCACGAAGCCATCGTCGAGCTCCACGAGATCCGCTCGTTGGCCCACGGCTATACGGCCTCGATCCGTGATCCCGAGCAGGGCGAGGGGATTGCGACTGGCGGCGGCGACTGCGGCCGGTAGCGGGACCCCGGTGGCGACCACGTTCCGGACCGCGGTATCGAGGGCGATGACCGAGCCGGCGAGCGTGTCGGTCCCGACGACCGTGCATCGCCACCCGTCGACATCGACGGACAGCGAACCGATGCGGCCCCGTCCGTCGCCCGTCCCCGCGAGTGGGACCGCGTCGCTGACGAGCAGCAGTCGATCGACGGGCTTAAGCCGGGTGATGAGCTCCCAGAGCGTGGGATGCACGTGGATCCCGTCCGCGATCAGCTCGACGTAGGCATCGTCCTCCAGGAGCGCGGCGACGGCCAAGCCTGGCGAGCGGTGCTCGAAGCCGCTCATGGCGTTGAAGAGATGCGTCGTCGACGAGGCACCGGCGGCGAACGCCTTGCGCGCCTCGTCGACCAGTGCCGCCGAATGCCCGAGCGACACCGCGACGCCCGCACGACTGAGCGCCCCGATCAGGTCGGTCGCGCCGGCGAGCTCGGGTGCCACCGTAAGGAGCCGCAAACCATCTGTCAGCGTCTCGATCGTCTCGGGCGAGACATCTGCCGGGGCTCGGAGCTGCGTCTGATCATGGGCGCCGCGCCTGGCGTCCGCCAGGAACGGTCCCTCGAGGTTGAACCCGAGCGGTTCGGCGCCGTCGCCGGGCGCGCTCGGCATCCACGAACGCACGCGCTCGGCGAAGGCGGTCAGGTCGTCGAGCGGCGCCGTGACGGCGGTGGGCAGGAACGAGGTCACGCCGCGACGGAGCAGGGCCCGTGCCATCCCATCGAGGGCGTCCCTGTCGCCCATCGCGTCGTGGCCGCCCCAGCCATGGACATGCACATCGACGAAGCCCGGTGCGATGTAGGCGGCATCCTCCGGGACGCCGGTTGCGTCGACTTCCACGGCCGTGATGAGCCCGTCATCGATCGACACGCGCCCCGGAGCGACGCGGTCATCGAGGACCAGCCGCCCCGTGACCGTATGCGTCGTCAACCGGGGAAGGGGGCGGTGTCGTCGTCCGGCAGCTCGACGTCGAACTGGACGTCGAGGCCGTATCGACCCGCTACGTAGCGCGACTCAGTCGCCTCGATCCGTCGGCCGTATCCGTCGTTGATGACACGCCGCTCGACCAGCAGCGGATCGCCGACTTCGATGCCCAGGAGTCCGGCGTCCTCGGCCGTCGCGGCTGCGGCGGAGATCGTCCCGGTCCCCCGGTAGAGCACGAACCCTGCGCGCCCGAGCGTCTCGTGCAGGGAGCCTGACTCGAGGTCGGCGCCGAGGACGGCGTCCGCCGTCGTGCCGACGAGGACGGTCGATTCGAGCGCGATGGGCTCGTCGTCGCCGAGGCGCAGGCGACGGAGCGAGACGACCGTCTGCCCCTGGCGGATGCCGAGCGTCGCGCCCTCGACGGCGGTCGCCGGTCGGACCGACCTCGTCAACACCCGAGAACTGGGCACACGCCCGGTCCGTCGCATCTCCTGGGAGAACGTCATGAGCCGGTTCGCCCGTCGATGCGGTGGCGGAGCGGTCACGAAGCTGCCGCGACCCGGCTCGCGGCGGATCAGCCCGTCGGCCGCGAGGCGCTCCATGGCGTTGCGAGCCGTCATCCGGCTGACGCCGAATTCGGCACAGAGGTCCGTGTCGGATGGCAGCTTGGCGCCGGGTGGCAATGCCGCGATCCGCTCGCGGAGCGCCTGCTCGATCTGGCGGTACTGCGGCTGGTAGGCGACGTCGGTCATGCGGGCACCGCGGGTGTCCGCCCCTGGCGTGCCGCCGCGCCCGCCGCATCTGCCCGCTCCGCACCGTGGATCGCCGCGCCGATCGCGCCGGCCCACGTCCCGAGCTCGGCGGTGACGATCTCGACGCCCTCGAGACTCGTGGTGAAGACGTGCCGCCGAACTTCGTCGCGGATCGTGTCGAGCAACAGGTCCGCGGACGCCGCCACACCGCCGCCCAGGACCACCCGCTGTGGCGTGATCGTCGTGATCATGTTGGCGATGCCGACCCCGAGATAACGACCGACCCGTTCGAGTCCGGCGCGAGCGCGCGGGTCACCGGCGCGGGCGCGCTCGATTGCCTCCTCGACGCTCTTCGTCCCGCATGCCTCGGCGATCCGGTCCGCTCGGGCGTAGGCCTCGAGACAACCGCGGTTGCCGCAGCCGCACGTCGGGCCCTCGGGATCGAGCGTCTGGTGACCCATCTCGCCGCCCGTGCCGTCGCGACCCTGATAGATGCGGCCATCGATGGCGATGACCCCGCCGACACCGGTCCCGAGCGTGAAGCCGATCATGGCGCGGGCTCCGCGGCCTGCCCCGAGTCGAAGCTCGGCCAGCCCGAACGCCCGGGCGTCGTTGATCATCGCGGCCGGCAGGCCCAGCGCGTCACCGACGGGACCCGCCACCGGCTTTCCCGCCCAGGCCCCCGGGATGTTCACGAGGAAGCGGGTCGTGCCGGCTGCCGGGTCGTACAGCCCCGGGATGCCGATGCCGACGGTGCCCACCCCCGGGCAGCGGCCGATCGCCTCCGCACCGACCTCGGCGAGCCGTGCCACCACACGATCCGGACCCTGGGCCGCCGGTGTCCCGACCTGGTCTCGGTCGAGCACCCGCCAGTCGTCGCCGTCGTGCTCCACGACGACAGCCTTGATATTCGTCCCGCCGAGATCGAGACCGAGGTGGCGGCTCGGGGCCTCGCGGCCGCTCTCGGCCATCAGGTCTCGCCAGTCACCCGCGCGTAACCGGCCGCCACGAGGACGATCAACAGCCCGAAGAGGATCTGCCGAACGGCCTCGGGGAACCCAAGGGAGAAGAGCAAGGAGGTCGCGACCGTCAGGATCAGCGCGCCGACGATCGTGCCGGTGTAGCCACCTCTGCCGCCGAAGATCGACGTCCCACCGATGACCGCCGCCGCGACCGACGGCAGCAGGTAGGAGTCGGCGAGCGTGACGCTGACCACATTCGTGAAGCCGAAGATCAAGTAACCAGCGATCGCCGCGAGGACCGCGGAGATCGCGTACAGGACGACCAGCACCTGCCAGGACCGCGCACCCGACAGCCGCGCCGCGATCGGGTTGTCGCCGATCGCGTAGAGCAGCCGGCCGTACCCCGTCCGGCGGAGGCCGATCACGATGATCAACGCCAGCGGAACGAAGACGACGAGACTGACGGGGACGAAGCCGAGCACCGTCGCGGATCCGATCTGGCGGATCTCGGGTGGCACCCCAGACGAGGTCTTGACGGTCAGCAGCTGCCAGGCATTCGATGCCCCGAAGACGACGAGGCCCATGCCCAGGGTCATGATCAGCGGGTGCACGCGGAAGACGCCGCTGCCGATGCCGTTGATGACCCCGATGATCACGGCGATGACGAGCGGCACGATGATCGCGACGGCCAGCCCCTGTTGCTCGAGGAGCGAAGCCGCGACGAAGGCGGACATCGACGCGGTCGCGGCGACGGACAGGTCGATGCCGCCGGTCAGCATCACGATCGTCTGACAGCCGGCCAGGATCGCCAGCGGGATCGCGGCTCGGAGCGTCGATGCGACCCATTCCGTGATGTTCGTCCTCGGATTCAGGCCGATGAAGGCGAGGGCCAGGATTCCCAGGAGGACGAGCAGTGGCACGACGGGCCGGTCGCGGAACGTGCGCATGACGGTCTGCGCGGCACTGGTCCGCGGCTCGCTGACTGCT
>Ga0207708_10001985_pt1 | contig 15080 bp, 12 predicted proteins | sample KBSK5101metaG_FD_184340 | JGI IMG/M metagenome (GOLD analysis project Ga0207708, IMG submission 184340) | Corn, switchgrass and miscanthus rhizosphere microbial communities from Kellogg Biological Station, Michigan, USA - KBS K5-10-1 metaG... | ecosystem: Host-associated > Plants > Roots >...
GCCGGCACTGGAAAGTTTGCCCGGGAAAGTGCGAATTCCGGCTGGTGGCAGAACGCCGCCGCAGACGGCAAAGTGTTCGCAACGAAATGGGGCGGGAATTGCAACTGGTGACCCCGATTCAAGCTTAAGACGTGGTTCGAACTTGTCTCGCACGAAGGGAAACTGCTCCGCAAGAAACACCGTCCGGGTCTTGGCCGTTTTGAGACTTTCATGGTTGCGTTGGAATGGGGTTGAGCACCTGAGAGAGAAGTCACACCTTTCTCAGTCGTCACGGGCGGCTCCGATCGCTCGGGTGAGCACTTCATGTATCTCCGCCTCGAAAGCCACCAAAACAACGCTCCGGAGTTCGAGCCCACCGTCCAACGCGGCGCGGATCTCTCGAACCCCCACGTCGGCGGCGCGCTCAGCGGGGTAGCCGAATGCTCCGCAGCTGATCGCGGGAAATGCGATTGTGCGGATTCCGGATTCACTCGCGAGCGCCAGTGCATTTCGGTAGCAGGATGCCAGCAACTGATCCTCTCCGCCGTTGCCACCGCGCCAGATGGGCCCCACCGTATGGATGACGAAGCGAGCGGGAAGGCGAAAAGCGGGCGTGATCCGCGCTTCACCCGTTGGGCATCGAACGCCGGTGCGTACTTCCGGAATGCGACGGCATGCTTCCAGCAGTTCCGGGCCCGCCGCTCTGTGGATCGCGCCATCAACTCCTCCACCTCCAAGCAGCCCCTCGTTCGCGGCGTTTACGATCGCGTCCACTCGCAGCGTCGTGATATCACCCAATACGACACTTAACTTATTCACGGGCCGCCAACGTTACTGGCCGAGAGAGTCGCTCAGCACTGTGAGACAACGCGAACGAGGGACTCGCGGTAGTCCCGAAAACCCATTCGTTCATAGAGCCGGTGGGCGTTCTTGTTGTCACTCATGACATGAAGGAACGGCAATTCCTCGCGCTGCATCTGGCGTCGAATCAGCTTGACCATCAGCCGCCGGGCAAGCCCTCGGCCCTGGAAGTCAGGATGCGTGCAAACACCGCTGATTTCGCGGAGCTTGCCGGCATGCATGCGTTCGCCTGCCATGGCCACCAGGCGCTCACCTTCGAAGCAGCCGAAATACTCGCCGAGCTCAATGGTCCTCAAGCCGAAGGGGCCAGGGCGCGTGAGGTCAGCCAGTTCGAGGGCCTGTGCCGCGTGCTCCGGGCCGAGCCGCACTGCCTCGGGAGCCTCGTCGGCTTCGGGCATGGGGATCTCGCAAACCATTTTGAACATAGTGCCCTCGGCTTCAATGCGCCATCCGGAGGGAGTCGCACCCGCCCATCCGTCGCAGTAGAAGTGCTCGTCGGGCTTGCAGTAAGGGACCAGCGCGTCGAAGTTCGGGTTTTTGGTGTCTGCAAAGCCAACAATCGGAGAGAAGCCAGGCGCGTACCGACGCGCATCACTCGTGCCGGCGGCGTACCTGGCGTGCGGGCCGGAGAGGGCATGCCACGCGATGTTGTCGAGAAGATGCTTCATCGTTATGCGCGCGCTGTAAGTATCAGCGGAAGCCTACCGTTGAAGCTCAGCGGCCGGCCGCCTGCGGACGGTCTGGCACTGGAGCGAATTGTTAGGTCCCACTATTCCTCTCCGAGATTGAAAGACGCTGACCTTCACTCTCAACAATTGCACCGGCTGCGCGTTGCGTGAAGCCTTGCGCCTCGAACTCTATCTCGCCATTCGGGAACGTGATAGGTAATTTCCATACTTGCGCCGTGTAATGCGCACGCTTTTCGAATCGACGTTCAATACCGTGGATCATGAAAGGCCCGAACGCAGCCGAGGCGCTTGCGTAGTTCACCGCAATTTTCGGGAACATGACTTCATGAAACGTAAGTGTCACGGGAATGATTCGAAACCGGAAACCGCCACCGTCGCCCTTTAGCCACTCAAGAATGTAATCGAGGTCCAAAATCAAATCGCCCGTTCCATCTTGGCCTTCCACGAACCGAAGTGCGTGAATGTGGTTGTCGTGCCACGACATTTGTTCGTAGTCCGCTTCGGTCCAGACGCGCGCTTCCATTCGTTTGACTTAACGCACGCGTTTAGCCGCGGCCTTGCCTGAGCCAGGCGAAGGCAAGGACGTCGGCTGGAACGAATGGTTGGGCGTCAATGCGCCCCGGCGGTGGCGAACTGCATTGACCATACTGGGCAACGCTCACGAGGGCAGGAACTCAATCCCGTATTTCGCAGCGATGGCTTTTGCTTCATTCGACCCTTTGCGTGTTGGGCTGCCAGTGTCGAGCATCGTGACTTCAGCGATCATCGCATCGAAAATCCCGCCAGGCGAACTGATGATTATCTGACGACCTACTTCAGGACCCGTGCTCACAAAGCCATGCGGCGTTCCGCGCGGCACGAACACCGAATCGCCGGGGCCGAGTTTGAGCAGCTTGTCGTCCAGGCGAAAGTCGTAGTGCCCCTCGACGATGATGAAAGTCTCGTCGTAGGTTGGGTGCCGGTGATAGCCAGCGCCAGATTCGGGAGGTTCGATCGCTTCGCAGACGGTATACGCATTCCAGTCCGCGACCGCTGTGGTCTTGAAGTTCACGGTCATGCGGCCAAGCTGGAAGCTCTTGCCTTCGCCTGGCCGAAAGTGCTTGGGCTGCAGTGTGCTTTCCACATTTATCTCCGGTTTGCTTGTAATCAGCTACGAATCAAGGGTGGCGGCAACGGCACGAATGCTATCAATGCGGCCTGTCGACACCAAAACTTCTTTTTATCTGCACTGGCCGCAAGATAACAAGTCGGTGTTCGAATAACACAGGCTTCTTGTTCGGAAAACAAGCCGCATGTTGGGATAACACGGGACTGCAAGATAACAAGTTTTGTCATATTTCTTTCGTCCGATGCAGCATTTTTCGCCGGAAAAGGAACTGTGTCTAGCAGGGGCCAATGTCTGCTATTGGCCGGTCAGCGACCCTCCACTATCGCTGGGTGTCCCGAGCCGCCTGCAATTCCAGTCTGGTCGGCTATCTCTAACGTGCTGTCGGCTTCGATTCCAAGATAGCGGTTCTTCGTCCGCAGGTAAATCGGGGACGCCTTGGTCGCGCATATGCGTCCCACAAGGTGCTGCTCAGTTCAACGCTCTTGACATTCGGGGAATTAGTAAATAGTCTAACGATAAATATTATTACTATATTCATGACCAAGCCGGTTCCCCAAGTCCGTAAGTCCGAGGCGGCTCGTCGCAGCGTTGCGACATCCAGCTCGATGAGAACCACAGTAGCGCCAGTTCATCGCGTGGCGTCGCATCTTGCGCGACGCTTCCATCAGCTATGCCTGGGTGTGCTCGCAGAGGTCACTGACGCCCATGAGCTCTCACCCGTCCAGTTCGCCGTGCTTGCCGCTCTGCACGACGAGCCCGGCCTGGACCAGCGCAGGCTCGCACAACGGCTGGCCGTGGACGCCGTGACCGCCGGGCACCTCGTGGATGCGTTGGAAAAGAAGGACCTGCTCGATCGCCAGGTACATCCTGACGATCGCCGGGCACGTGTTCTCAGCCTCACGCACGCCGGTCTGGAGTTGCGCATGCGCCTGCGTCCGGCGCTGGCAAAAGCCCATGCCCGCATCCTCGCTCCCCTGAATCAAAAGGAGCAAGCGACTTTGATCGCATTGCTCATGCGGGTTGTGGAAGGCAACGAGGCGTATGCGAAACCTGGTAACGGGCGACGCCGTCCGCGCCCGCGTGGTGCTGCTCTCGATAAGAAGCGCTAGCGCAAGACCATGACGCACCTTGATCACATGGCTACGAGGAGCAACGCGCGGAAGGGCGAAGCACACGGTTCGATGTGCACTCTCGCCGTGCCGCCCGAGCAACTGGTGCGCCAGCTGTGCATGGGCTTGCGGACATCGCAAGCCCTTTTCGTTGCAGTCAGTCTGGGCATTCCGGACCTTCTGGCGCATGGCTCCAGGACCAGCAGCGAACTCGCAAGGGACACTCAGACGCATGCGCCCTCATTGCGCCGTTTGATGCGCACTCTCGTAGCGCTGGGCGTGTTCGTCGAGATGGAGGGGGATCGTTTCGCGCTTGCACCGGCGGGGGAAGTGCTTCGATCGGATGTTCCCGGCTCCCAGCATTCGATCGTCCTGTTCCTTGCCGGCCCGGCGCGATGGCAGTGCTGGTCCGATCTGCTCGGAAGCGTGCGATCAGGAAAGTCCGCAGCGGATCGCATTCTGGGTATGCCGCTCTTCGACTACTACGCTTTGCATCCCGAGGAATCGCAGATCCACGATCAAGCGATGGCGGCATTCTCAAGCAGCGTGGCCACGGCGTTTCTGGCTGCATATGACATGTCTCCCTACCGCCGTGCGGTGGACGTGGGCGGCGGGTCGGGGCAGTTGCTTGCCCAGATGCTTTGCGCTTATCCGCAATTGAGCGGCGTTCTGTTTGACCTGCCGAACGTGGTGGGCCAGGCAGCGAGAACGCTGACCGAAGCGGGCGTGTCGGATCGCTGCAGTGTTCATGCCGGCAGTTTCTTCGAAACCATGCCGCCTGGAGGCGATATCTACCTAATGAAGAACGTCCTCCACGATTGGGACGACGAGCGGGCCGAAGCGATTCTTCGGAAGTGCCGGGAGGCGATGCCGGGGGATGCGACGTTGCTCGTCCTCGATCGGCTGCTGCCCGAGCGGGCGGAGCATGGGTGCAAGTTGGACTCACATCTCCTCGATCTGGAGATGCTCACAGTCGCCCCGGGCGGGCGCGAGCGCACGCAGCGCGAAATGCAGGCGCTGCTCGAAGACACAGGATTTGGCGTCAAGGGCGTATTCACGACGGCATCATCACTATCCATCATCGAGGGGCGCCCTGCCTGAGCGCGTCGCGAGAATGCACGACCACTTGAGGAGACGGTTATGAAACTCAGACTCGCAGTTCTGCTTTGGGGGATATGCCTGGTGACGATCACAGGAGGCGCGGCTCGCGGCGAAACCTATCCGTCCCGCACTGTCCGGATCATCGTGCCCGCTGCTGCAGGCAGCGCGCTCGATGTCAACGCGCGCAAGGTGGCCGCCAAGCTCAGCCAGACGCTCGGCCAGGAAGTTATCGTGGATAACAGGCCTGGTGCCAATGGCATCATCGGCACCGACCTTGCCGCCAAGGCAAAGCCCGACGGTTACACGCTGCTCATGGGGAGCACCTCCACGCTTACGATCAACCCCAGCCTGTACCCGAGCCTGCCCTATCGTCCACTGGATGATTTCGCTCCCATCACGCTCGCCGTTCGCGGCAGCCCGATCATGCTCGTAAACGCGAGTCTTCCAGTGAAGACGCTGGCCGAGTTCATCAATCTTGCCAAGGCCAAGCCTGGTCAGATGAACTATGGCTCGCCGGGGACCGGGTCGATTCAGCATCTCGCCGGAAAGCTTCTCGAACGCAATGCGGGAATCGAGATGGTGCACGTGCCCTACAAGAACCAGTCCGAACTCCTGAGCGACCTGCTCAGCGGCCGCATCGAGGCCATGATCGAGTTCGGCGCGGTCGCTGTTCCGTTGATCAAGGCCGGTAAGCTGCGTGCTCTTGCTATCGCTGGGCCCGCACGCAAGCCGGACCTGCCCGAAGTGCCGACGGCTGCCCAGGCAGGTACGCGGGGTTTCGAAGTCATTGGTTGGGCTGGTTACGTGGCCCCGGCCGGGACACCCCCGGAGATCATCGAGAAACTGAACCGGGAGATCACGGTTGCAATCCTGGCCGCGGACTACAGCGGCTGGGTCACCAGCCTAGGCAGCGAAGTCGTCGGCGGAAAGTCGCAGGCCTTCGCACAAACCATTCGCGCTGATCTTGCAACCTGGGATGCGCTCATAAAGGAAGCGGGCGTGCGTCTGGAGTGACGAGCGTTCGCGCTGAAGGTCCGCTTTTGGCTGCTTGGGTCGGCCTTCATTGGTTACTGCCAATAGCGCTCCTTGAGTATTTGCGGCTATGCATGATACGGTCGTAATTCCCCCATGCGAACTGCAATCATCGGCGCCGGCCCCGCCGGCCTTTTCCTTGGTCTCCTCCTGAAGCGGCGACGTCCGCAGGATGAGTTGCTCGTCTTCGAGCAGAATCCTCCCGGCGCTACCTTCGGCTTCGGCGTCGTCTTCTCTGACGGTGCGCTTGAGTTCCTACGCGCCGGTGAGCCTCAGATCTTCAAGTCGCTCGAGCCGCAGATGGAACGTTGGCCCGAACAGAAGATCGTGCACCGCGACGAGGCCGTATTCGTGGACGGGAACGGCTTTTCCGCGATTGGCCGGCTGCAACTGATGACGACTCTTGAGCGATTGTGCGATCTGGCCGGCGTGCGGATTGTGCACGGGCGCAAGGTCGAAACTCTCGGGGAAGTCTCCGGGTTCGACCTGGTGGTCGGCGCTGACGGGGTGAACTCCATGGTGCGGCGTTCGCTTGCAGATCGCCTGCATCCACGGATGCGCTATCTCAAGAACAAGTTCGCCTGGTACGGCACGACGAAAGCGTTCGACTGCCTGACCCTCACATTCCGTGAGAACCACGATGGTCATTTTGTCGCGCACCACTATCGTTACGCTCCCGATATGAGCACTTTCATCGTGGAGTGCGACGCTGCGACCTGGTACCGGGCCGGCCTTGACCGGATGAGCGACGAGGAAAGCAGGGTCTACTGCGAGCGTGTGTTTGTCAGCGACCTGGACGGGCATTCGCTTCTCTCGAACCGCTCGATCTGGCGCAACTTCCCGCTTCTGTGGACCAGGCAGTGGACCGCGGACAATGTCGCTCTAATCGGTGACGCCGTGCGCACCGGTCATTTCTCGATCGGTTCCGGCACACGCCTCGCGATGGAAGACTCGATCGCTCTTGCGGCCGCGCTCGACGCACATGGTGAACACGTCGCCGAAGGGCTCGCCGAATTCGAGCGTTCACGCAAGCCGATCGCGGAAAAAATCGTGGCCGCTGCAACCGCAAGTTCCTACTGGTACGAGCGGATCTCCGAGAAGATGACGCTCGCGCCGTGGCAGCTAGCCTACGATTACATGACTCGCAGTGGTCGCATGCCCGACGAGCGCTTGCGTGCGCAGGCGCCGCGCTTCATGGCGCAGGTCGATCGCGAGCGCTTGGCCCAACCGCAGGCTGCATACCCGGAACGTAAGGCTGACCCTTGCGGTGCGAACACGCCGGGAGCAAAGGAGATTGGCTGGACGGTGCCCCAGCGCTATAACGCTGCGCGCATCCTGTTCGACAACCTGGCCGCCGGCCGCGGGTCCAAGAAAGCCGTGGTCTGCGAGGACCGCACGTTCACCTACGCGCAGATCGGCGAGCTCGCGTGTCGGATCGGTAACGGGCTAGCCGCAATGGGCCTGGCGCGCGGCAGCCGTGTGCTGCTCGTGATGCTCGATACGCCCGAGTATGTCGCGGCGATCTTCGGCGCGATGCGAGCCGGCTTCGTGCCGGTGCTCGTCAACACACTCTCCCCGGCGGAACTCGTTGCGTACTACCTCAGCGATAGTGGTGCCGAAGCGGCAATCGTGCACGACTCGCTCGCGAATCTTCTGGAGCACCCCGACGTGCGCGCGAGCCGGCTGCGCGACCTGGTCGTGGTTGGCGACGGAGCGGTTCCGCCTCTCGATCTGGTAGAGGTGACGCGATGGGACACCTGGACACGCGGCGCGGCCGCGGAACTCGACGAGGTCGAAACGCATCCCGACGAGATGGCGTTCTGGATGTATAGCTCCGGCAGCACCGGCCGGCCGAAGGGCGTCGTGCACCTGCACCACGACGCACCTTACACGCACGAGTCGTATGGCAGGCGAGTGCTGGGTATCCGCGAGGACGATGTCGTGTTCTCGCCGCCGAAAATCTTTTTTGCCTACGGCTTCGGCAACGCGATTACGTTCCCGTTTTCGGTCGGTGCCACCACTGTGCTGCACCCGGGGCGCCCGGATCCGGAAGCAGTGTACGGGGTGATCGAGCGGCATCGCCCGACCATGCTTTTCGGACTCCCGACTTTGTACAACGCTCTGATCGCGCACCCGGGAGCAGAGCGACGCGATCTGTCGAGCCTGCGGCTATGCATTTCCGCAGCCGAGACGCTCTCGCAGGAAATGTTCGCCGAGTGGGAGCGGCGCCATGGACTTCGCATCGTGGAGGGACTGGGATCCACGGAAGTGCTGCACATTTATATTTCCAACGGGTTTGAGCGCCAGAAGCCGGGCGCAAGCGGGGCGCGGGTGCCGGGCTACGAGATCAAGCTGTGCGACCCGGATGGCAAGGCGGTTCGTGTCGGCGAGCCCGGCATCATGTGGGTGCGCGGTGACTCGAACGCGCCGTTTTACTGGAACCGGCCGGACAAGACGCGCGAGACGATGCGCGAGGGCTGGATCTACACCGGGGACCGCTTTCGCGAAGATGCCGATGGCTATTTCTGGTTCGAGGGGCGCGCGGACGACCTGGTGAAGGTCAGCGGGCAGTGGGTGCATCCGATGGAAGTCGAGCGCGCGCTTGCGGAGCATCCCACTGTCCGGGAGTGCGCAGTGCTAGCACTCGAGGACGAAAACCGGCTGATGACGCTAAGAGCCTACGTCGCGCTTCGACCGGGCCACGGCGCGGACACCGCGACGACGAGAATGCTGCAGGATTTCGTCAAGCGGGCACTCGTGCCATTCAAATATCCGCGCACGATCGAGTATCTCGACGAACTGCCAAAGACCGGCACAGACAAGATCGATCGACAGCGGCTTCGGGCAATGGCTAAAGGCAAGTCCCTCGAATAGGGGCGCGCAGTAAGAGCGTCTCCTATACCCTAGGCACCAACACGGCCAGTGATGGGTGGCTCGGTTCGTTCACCCTCGAATACGGTCTTATAGGTGAAGCCTGCAACTGCGGCACCTATAACGGGAGCAACCCAGAACAGCCATAGCTGCTGCAACGCCCACCCGCCGACGAAGATAGCCGGTCCAGTACTGCGTGCGGGATTTACCGAGGTATTGGTTACCGGGATGCTGATGAGGTGGATCAGCGTAAGGGCGAGCCCGATCGCCAAACCGGCGAACCCCACCGGCGCACGCTGATGCGTGGTGCCCAGGATGACGATGAGGAACATGAACGTCATCACCAGCTCGGTTATCACTGCGGCCATCATCGAATATTTTCCGGGGGAATGTTCTGCATAACCGTTCGAGGCCAAACCGTCGGCAAGGCTGAAATCCGCCTTTCCGCTCGCGATGAGGTAAAGCACTCCTGCGCCCACGACGCCGCCCACGACTTGCGCCACGATGTAAGGCAGCACATGCGCTGCAGGGAAGCGTCCGCCGGCCCACAGGCCAACCGATACCGCGGGATTGAAGTGGCCGCCCGAAATGGGGCCGAGCGCATAAGCGCCGGTTAGCACGGTCAGCCCGAACGCCAACGAAACCCCGAGCAATCCGATGCCCACTCCAGGAAAAGCGGCCGCGAGCACGGCGCTGCCGCAGCCTCCTAAAACAAGCCAGAACGTGCCGAGAAATTCGGCCGATAGTTTCGTAAACATGACTGTCCCCTTTTGTGGTTTCTTGTTGTTCGGATATTTCGGCCTTCGCGTGCCGATAACAAATCGCTTCTCTGGCTAATGCAGAAGTGCGACACAGCAAGTTCTTTGTCATATTCCTGCCCGACGCAGCGCATTTTGCGCCATCAAAGTAACTCTGCCTACGGCGAACAGCGTTTTCTCCGCTCACATGACTCTGCGAGAGTTGTTGCTTGCTCATCGCATCGGGCATGGAAGGCAACGAGCCGTCCGTCTGCCAAGGCAGGTCCTCCTGACAGTCTATTTCTTCTTGTTGACGGGCCTCACCGCAATCGCCAGCGCCTCGCTGTAGGTAATATCGACAAGGTCGCCCACCTGCACCTTCTTCAGATTCGCCGGATCGCGGGCCTTGAACGTGAGCGGATTACCCTCGGGCCCGGTCAGTGTCACGGTGCCATTGGTCAGGTCGATCTCCGTGATGGTGGCGGTCAGCATCACTGACCGGCCCGCCGATCTGGCGGGTTTTTCGCCCGGCTTGGCACTGGTAACTCCTTCGTCTGCGCTGACGCCGGGTGCACCCTGGCCTGCTGGCTTCACCTGCCATGCCAGCGCTTCGGTATAGGAGACGACAACCTCGTCACCCACACTCACCTGCTCGAGGTTTTTTACCTGTTCACCCGCTGTAACGATGGTTTCCTTGCCGTCCTGGTCCTTCAGCGTAATCCGGCGCTGAGGCACGTCGATGGCGGTGACCAGCAGACGTGCCTCGGTGACGTTCTCCATCCGCCCAGCGGGTTTCTGCGTGGCGCATCCCCCGAGCAGGGCGAGCGTCATGACGACAGCGAAGATATGTGGGCGCATCGGTGTTCCTCTTAGTGGTTGCGCGCAGTGTAGCTCAACCATGCAAGCGGCATTGGCGGCAGCGCGAACCCTTTCATCCCGCGAGCATGGCTCTGTGTCTAGCCTCTTCGCGCGCAAGAGATGGATTCCCGAACTAGCCACTCGGCAGTTCGTCAGTAGGCGTATCCCATTTTCAAATAGAACCCATAGTTCGAATCCTTGCCTGCTGCGTATTCGAGGTTCAGGACGATTCCTTCCTTGGGCTTGAGGGCGTACTGGACTCCACCGCCGCCAGCCGGGTACAAGTTCTCGCTATCGGAACAGCTCTTGCCCCCGCCATAGGTGCAGGCGACTCCAAGGAACACCGAGGCGGTCCATTTTTCAGCGAACCTGTACCGCTCCTCGATCTCGATTTGGGACATGTATTTGCCGTTGTACTGACCAATCTTGTAGCCGCGAAGCTGAACCGGGGCATTTACCTGGGTCGGCGCGTCTTCCGTGAAATGGTTTAGCTGCCGCACGGCCAGCACATTGCCCTGTCCGTGCGGCATGTAATATCGAAAATCCCCCCGTATGACGTCGAAATCATTCTCGCCACCCAGAGATTCCCGATACGCAATGTTGTTGATGTTAAGCAGCCAACCCTGAGTCGGCGAATTCTCGTTGTCACGAGAGTCGTACTGGGCGACGAGACCCAAGCCGCCCGACTTGTATGGCGCGACTCCCAAGACGTCGAGCACCATGTCGTCGAAGGCCGTCTCACCGCTGATGCCGAAGTTCTGATAGAGGCCTTGCACGCCTATGAACCAGTTGCCGTGTATGCGGTACAGGTAACGCGCAATGATTCCCCTGACCTCCGCGTTGGATTGCAACGGAACTCCGGTGCCGAGGTAGTCGCTGTAGTCGTTCTTGACGTAGCCATACATCATCCCGGCGACGATTCGCTGCCGGTCTTCGTCGAAGGAGGTTCTGGCCTGCGCGCCGGCCACGATCGAGTCCGTACTTGTGTATTGGCCCATCAGGGCGAATATGGAGGGCCGGGACTTCTCGTCGAAAAGATGCACGTAGCCAGCGAGTGCACCGAACGAAGTGCCGAGCTTCGGATTGGACTGGAATATCGGCATAAGAAGCCAAGGGGATTTTTCGAGCTTGGTGATGGCATCGTCTTCTGTTGCCGCGCCAGCCTCTTCTGGCGCAGTCTGCGCAAAGCACTTGGTGCAACTCATCCCCATCACAAAGCAAAAGCCGACCACGACGCGAACGAGGCGTTGCAATGGCGCATGCCTGACGTGAAATGCGGCACTTTGTTGTCTCATGTCCCCTCGCGTTAGTGATACGAGCCGGAAAATGTCAGCGAATCACATCCCCAAAGGAGGATATGGGGAACCTAACTACAAAATCGGAGGGATCATATTGGACCTTGGTCCAATGCCGCACATAGGTCGGGGCTAGAACGTAAGAATTCGCGGGTATATCCAACTGTTGGCTTCGACTCAAAGCGGACTCAACGACATAGTTGAGGAGGCGCGCCGCTGACGGCGCGTACTATCAAACGATCGGCGGGCGCCACAAATACGCTTCAGAGGCACGCATGAACCAGACTGGTCATGCGTTGTCGTCGATCGTTCGCCCTCCGATTTTTGTATGGATTCGGCGAGTGCGGCCTGTGTCACTCGCCCGCGGGGGCCGGAGTCGGCGCTGCAACGCCGAACTTGCGGTTGCGCCTTGCCTCGTACACCAGCGGCGGACAGACGGTGGCATCGTTGTGGATGACCTGGCAGTCGAGGCAATAAAAGCATTCGTCCATGTTGATTGCCCCGCTCGGCTCGATGGCCTGTATCGGGCAGCGCTTTGCGCACAGCTGGCAGGGGCTGCCGCATTCGGGGCGGCGCTTCAACGTTGTGAACCGGCGCAGCCGCAGCCGTCCGCCAATCGCCATCACTGCGCCAAGCGGGCAGAGAAACCGGCAAAACGCCCGTTCGACGAACAAGCCGGCGGCGAGAATCACTAGCGCGAACGCCACGAATGGCCAGGTTCGATCCATTCTCATCGAGATGACGGTCTTGAACGGTTCGATCTCAGCTGCGACCGCCATGGTCTGCAGTCCATGCAGGGCGGCGAGGGCCAGCACTGCAAGCGACACGTACTTCAAGGGCCACAACCTGCGATGGGTCCGGTACGACGGCGACCACTGGGGGAACCGGACGACGCGGCCGAGCTTGGCCAGGAGCTCCTGCAGGGCGCCGAACGGGCACAACCACCCGCAGAACACGCCTCGGCCCCATACGAAGAAGCTTACGACCACGAACGCAAGCAAAATGCACAGCAACGGGTCGGCGAGGAGCACGGCCAAACCGTTGCCATTGATGAGGCCGCCCAACCACGCAAAGACGTTGATGATGCTTAGCTGGGCTCCCGCAATCCAGCCTACCCAGACCAGCGTGAAGAGTAGAAAGCCAATGCGCACCGCCTGATAGAGACGCGCGTGGCGCGTCAGCCTGTGCATCGCGATGAGCAGCACTGTGAGCACCAGTAGACCAAAGCCAAGCACGACAATGTTGCCCGCCTGTGCGCGCCAACTCTCTCGCCAAGGCGCTTCGAGCGGCTCCAGTGCAGACGGCTCGGCCGGTGGCAGTACGAATTGCGAGGGCAATGTGTAGTTGAGCTTGTACTCTCGCGTTTGCGCGCCGGAACCGGAGCCGTCGACCACTACTACCAACTGCCAGGGCGCGAGAACATCGATCCCCGTCTGAGCCGGTAATCGGAAAAGGCCGATCTGGTTGAACCTGGGTGCTCCTTTAGCTGAGACGAACGGCAGATACTGATAGTGCTTTGGCGCGCGCTGCAACAAGAATTTGCGTGCGCCCTGCTCGATCCGGATTCGATCGAACGTGCCCGTCTCGTACACCTTGGTGCCGACGAAGGAGTAGGGTCCCGCCCCCATGAGCAACAAGATCATGTCCTGCGGGCTATTCGGCGTCACCTGCTCGCCGTAGCGCATGGCGCCGAGAAGATTGCGACCGATCGAGGCGGGATTGACCACGGCCGCATAGAGATCGAGCGCGACATCCTGGCTGCCTGTGCCCGCCTGGCCGCCATCGTGAATCTGCATTCGTTCTACTGCACCAGCCGCGATGAGCTCCGACCAGGTCAAGGGTTTGAAGCTCGCGATATCGACCATGGCGGTCGACGCGGCGCCAGCCGTAAGTCCGCGAGAGCGGGACACCAGGCGGGCGCTCTGAATAATGGCATTATTGAACGCACGTGCACTCACCGTTGCAGAGCTGATGCCGTCGATACCGCCGGGCGTGCCCTTACCGGAGAGCGAAATTGAGCCGCCCGGGTCAAGACCAGCGTACTGAGTCATGAAACGCGTGAACCGCGCAGCCACGGCGCTGTAGTCCATGATTAACGGCTCCGAGTGCTTCACGACTACGACGCCAGCAATCTTCCCCTGCATATCCAGTCCGACCGCGAAGTTGAACCGCGCACCAGAGAAGCCGACGATATCTGTCATTTCAGCGGTAGAGAACACAAAGCCGATGGGGCGTCCAGCGCTGTAAACAGGTATGGCTGGCGGCTTTCCCGAAAGGGGGCCGGTGTAGGCCGCCGCCTGTGGGAACAGTCGTTCGAGCGTGTCTTTCTTCAACCAGTCAGGCTGCTCCCCCGCACACACAGATCCGGGAATACCGATGAGCGTGAGGCATACGAGGAAGACGAGCGCCGCGATGTTGAGACTCACAGGGCGCACGGCCTTTGGGTGCTGCTCGTTGCTTAAGCTGATACGCATGATTCGTCCCGGTCTGATGACATGCGCGCTAGCCAGCGAGGTGGGCACGGAACGCGTCGGTTACACGGACATCAAACGTGGACCCGGAGGCCGTCACGAACAACGCCGCGAGACCGCGGGCTTGCGCCAACGAGTACCCTCGCTCCGATCCGAGGACTACCATCGCAGTCGCCGATGCGTCGGCTTCCATGGTCGTATCAGCGATTATGCTCACCGCCATGGCCGGATGTTCGACTGGTCGCGCCGTCTTGGGATCGATAATGTGCGAATAGTGTCGCCCATCCTGCTCGAAGAAGTCTTCGGTGGTGCCGGATGTGGCAATCGCCCGGTTCTTGAGGAGGACGACTTCTCCGACGACGTGTTGACCCTCAACCGGACGCTCGATGCCTACCCGCCACGGTCTTCCCGCGGCTGCGGTGCCCCTGGCCCGGAGTTCTCCACCGATTTCCACCAGGTAGTCGTGAACACCCTCGCGCTCCAGAACCATGCCCACGCGATCGACGCCGTATCCCTTGGCAATTGCGCACAAGTCGACTTGGGTACCACTATGTCTCTTTCTGATCGTACCGGCGGATGGGTCGATTTGCACGTGATGGTAGCCGACGCTTTTCCGAACCCGCTCGATGACTCCGTCATCCGGAACTCGCCGGGTGCGGATCTGCGGACCGAATCCCCAGAGATCGACCAACGGTCCGACCGTTACATCGAACGCACCCTGAGTCTCGGTGCTGATCCGCGATGCGCTATCGAGCACCTCGAGCAGTCCCCGTGAGGCAGGCACCCATCGGAGGTCTTGTCGACTGTTGAATTGCGACAGTTCCGACCGGGGGTCGTACGTGGACATCGATTGATTGATCGCGGCCAGCTCGGCGTCGATGAGCTCCTTGAGCCCCGTCCGCGTAGCATCGTCCATCGGCGCCGCCAACTCCACGGTGTAGCTCGTGCCCATGGTAAGACCGCGAATCG
>Ga0207708_10001986_pt1 | contig 15072 bp, 15 predicted proteins | sample KBSK5101metaG_FD_184340 | JGI IMG/M metagenome (GOLD analysis project Ga0207708, IMG submission 184340) | Corn, switchgrass and miscanthus rhizosphere microbial communities from Kellogg Biological Station, Michigan, USA - KBS K5-10-1 metaG... | ecosystem: Host-associated > Plants > Roots >...
CCGAGCAGCGCCTGCACGTCGAGCAGGCGCGCGAGGCCGAGCGGCGCCGGATCGCGCGCGAGATGCACGACGTGCTCGCCCACCGCGTCTCGCTGCTGAGCCTGCACGCGGGCGCGCTCGAGTTCCGCCCCGACGCCACGCCGGAGGAGATCGCCGAGGCGGCGGGCGTGATCCGCGCCTCCGCGCACGCGGTCATGCAGGAGCTGCGCGAGGTGATCGGCGTGCTGCGCGAGGGCGAGGAGGGCACGGAGCGCCCGCAGCCGACGCTGGCCGACATCCCCGGCCTCGTCGAGGAGTCGCGGGCCGCCGGCATGAAGGTCGAGTGCCGGCTCGACGGCGACCTCGACGTCCCCGCGGCGACCGGGCGCACCGCGTACCGGATCGTCCAGGAGGGGCTCACGAACGCCCGCAAGCACGCGCCCGCCGCGGCGGTCGCGGTCACCGTCGCCGCCCGTGAGGACGGCGGCCTGCTGGTCGAGGTCGTCAGCCGCCGCGCCGTCGGCGTCGCGACCGCCGGGCCGCCGCCGCCGGGCTCGGGCACGGGGCTGATCGGGCTCGCCGAGCGCGTCGCGCTGGCGGGTGGCGAGATCTCGCACGGGCCGGGTCCGGGCGGCGACCACGTGCTGCGCGCGGAGCTGCCGTGATCCGCGTCCTGCTCGTCGACGACGACGCGCTCGTGCGCTCGGGGCTGCGGATGATGCTCGCCGGCGCCGAGGGGCTGGAGGTCGTGGGGGAGGCCGAGGACGGCGGCGGCGTGCTCGCGGCCGTCGACCTGCACCGCCCCGACGTCGTGCTGATGGACATCCGGATGCCGCGCGTGGACGGGATCGAGGCGACCCGGCTGCTGCGCGCCCAGCCCGGTGCGCCCGCGGTGATCGTGCTCACGACCTTCGACGCCGACGAGCTCGTGCTGCGCGCGCTGCAGGCGGGCGCCGCCGGCTTCCTGCTCAAGGACACGCCGCCGGCCGAGATCGTGCGCGGGATCGAGCTCGTCCACGGCGGCGAGGGGATGCTCTCGCCGGGCGTCACCAGGCGGCTGATCGCGCTCGTGGCGGGGGACGGGGACTCGGGCGACCGGCGCGCCCGCGCGCGCACGCAGCTGGCGTCGCTGAGCGCCCGCGAGCGCGAGGTCGCGCTGGGCGTCGGGCGCGGGCTCTCCAACGCGGAGATCGGCGCCGAGCTGCACATGAGCGTCGCGACCGTCAAGGCCCACGTGTCGCGGCTGCTGACCAAGCTCGACGCCTCGAACCGCGTGCAGATCGCCCTGCTGGTCCAGGACGCGAATCCCTAAGGGGCGGCTGTCCGCACCCACGACCGGAGGCGAACCCGGGTGACAGCGGGCTGCCGAAGGAGCAGGATGTGCGCATGGCTCCCCTCTTCACGCGACCCCGGCCCAGCGCCGTCACCCACGGGGCGGCCCTCGACTTCGAGACCCTCTACCCCGACGGCGACCTCGCCCCGGTCCGCCTGCGCCCGCACCAGGACACGCTGCTGCGCGTCATCAGCGGCGACGTGCGCCTGACCGTCGACCGCGTCGTGCGGCTGCTCGGCACGGGCGAGGAGGCGATCGTGCCGGCCGGCACGCGCCACCGGATCACGAGCATCGAGGGCGAAGCTCGCGTGATCGTCGGCTTCCGCAGCTAGCTAGCCGCAGAGGGCCGCGGCCATCGCGGCCCAGCCCTGCTTGATGCGCTCGACGTCCCAGCCGAGCGCGGTGCGCGAGTGCACGTACGGGCCGGGCGCGAGCGTGGCGAGGAGCGAGCGCGCCGTCAGCGGCGCGTCGAGGTGCGGCGCCGCCTCCGCGAGCAGGATCGCGAGGTGCGTCGCGTAGAGCATGAACGGCCCGCGGCCGTCCTGCTCGATCGCCCCGGCGGCGACCAGCAGCGGGGCGTGGCGCTCGAGCAGGTCGATGTAGCCGGCGCCGAACGCCTGCAGGCGCTCCGCCGCGGGCACGCCCGGGCCGAGCGGCGGCGGGCCCGAGATCAGCCCGTCCTGGAACTCGCGCGTGTCCTCCTCCAGCAGCGCCAGCGCGAGGCCCGCCCGGTCGCCGAAGCGGCGATAGAGCGTGCCGGTGCCGACGCCGGCGGTACACGCGACGTCCTCCATCGAGACGTGCTCGATGCCGCGCTCGTCGACGAGCTTGGCCGCCGCCTCGAGGATCCGCAGCCGGTTGCGCGCGGCGTCGGCGCGCTCGCGCGGCGGCGGGCCGTCCTCGATCAGTGGCAGGTCTGGCACATGGGCGATCATGCCGATTGCTCGACCGGAGCGCGAATCTCCCGGCAGAGGTCGCCGAGCAGGTCGCCCAGGCGGGCGCCCAGCTCGGGGTCGGCGAGCGCGTCGCCGTCGAAGGCGCCGTCGGCCATGCCGACGGGCAGCTCGTTCTCCAGCACGTGCGCGCCCGACGCCTTGAGCGCCTTGCGCACCTCCGCCTGCGCCCAGACCGCGCCGAACAGGCCGGTGCTGGCGCCGATGACGGCGGCGGGCTTGGCCTTGAGCACGTTGTCGGGGAACGGGCGCGAGGCCCAGTCGAGCGCGTTCTTGAGGCCGCCGGGGACCGAGGCGTTGTACTCGGGCGTGGCGATCAGGAGCGCGTCGGCCGACTCGATCTCGTCCAGGAGGTCCTGCACGACCGCGGGCGGGTCGTTCTCCAGGTCCTCATCGAAGATGGGCAGGCCCGCGAGGCCGTCCCACTCCACGAGCTCGACCCCGGACGGCAGGGAGTCCCCTGCCGCCCGGATCAGCCGGCGGTTGTGGGAGCCCCGGCGGACGCTGCCTGCGATGCCGAGGATCCGCATGGCGCTAGGCCTGCTGCTCGACGAGCGAGAGCTCGACGGTCAGGGTGACCTCGTTGGCGAGCGCCTTGCCGCCGGAGGGCAGCGGGGCGTTCCAGTTCATCTCGTACTCGGTGCGGTCGATGACGGCCTCGAGGTTGAGGTGGCCGCGGGTGTTGCCGAAGGCGTCGGCCGCGGGCTCGATCCAGGTGCCGGTGGCGGAGACGGGGCGGGTGATGCCCTTGATCGTCAGCTCGCCCTCGACCTTGGCGGTGCCGTCGTCGGCGACCTCGATGTCCTTCGAGCGGAAGTCGACGGTCGGGTGGTTCTCGGCGTCGAAGAACTCGGCCGAGAGGACGTGGGCGCGGAACTGCTCGGGCGTGCGGATCGAGATCGACTCGACCTTCGCGGAGCCCTCGAGCGCGCCGTCGACGAGCTTCGCCTCGACCTCGTCGAGCGAGCCCTTGAACAGGGACACGCCCTGATAACGGACGGAGAACGCGAAGCTCGAGTGGACGGGATCGGCGGTGTAGGTGCCGGACAGCTTGGTGGCGGTGGCCATTGGTCTTCCCCCAGTGGTGGTGTAGTTCCGAAGTTGTAAACGGAGGGCATTCCGGTTACGCTCCACCAGAGTAGCACGACCAATTGCAGATGCAACTACCCTGCGTCGATGGTCACCCCACTGACAGTCAGCCGCTCGATCAGGACGTCGCCCATCGCGGTCGCCGGGGTCAGCACGCCGCCGCCCTGGGGGAGGCGGTCGGCGTCGAGCGCCAGGCACAGCGCGCTCTGGCCCAGCAGCACCGCGGTCGCGGAGTAGCCCGGGTCGCCCTTCTGGACCACCCGCGAGACGTAGGTGCGGCCCGTGCTCGTGCGCGTGTGGATCGCGATCTCGTAGAAGCCGCGCCGCTGGGTCTTCTCGCTCGGCCCCTCGCCGGGGGAGGGCAGGACGCGGTCGAGCAGCTTGCGCGTCGGGCCGAAGCTCATCCCGGCCACGAGCCCGCCGAGCCCGGCGACGATCGCGCCGGCCTTCACCGGAGCGAGCGCGCCGCTGCCGCCGCTCATCACCTCGCGGTAGCGGAAGCGGCGCCCGTAGGCATGGCCGAGCAGCGCGTTGGAGCGGCGCACGACGCGCGTGTTGATCGCCGCCATCACGAACGGCGCCAGCCAGCCGAGCTCGTCGTGGTGCTCGACCGACTGCAGCTCGCGCTGCTTGCCGAGGTCGGGCTCGGCGGCCCGGTCGGGGGAGAGCGCGTACGGGTCGGCCGAGATCTTGCGCTTGGCCGGGTCGCGGCGCATCTCCTCGAGCTGGCCGCGCAGCGAGTCCAGGGTGCCGCCGCTGATGCCGCCGCTCATGCGCTCGACCACGAACGTCGTGTCCTCCATCTCGCCCGCCCCGTCGCGCTGGACGGCGCGGTGCAGGGCGAGCACCCCGAGGTCGGAGGGGATCGAGTCGAAGCCGCAGGAGTGCACGATCCGCGCGCCCGACTCGCGCGCGGTGGCGTCGAAGCGGTCGATCACCTCGCGCATGAACAGCGTCTCGCCCGTGAGGTCCGCGTAGTGCGTGCCGGCCTCGGCGCACGCCTGCACGAGCGGGAAGCCGTAGCGCTGGTAGGGGCCGACCGTGGTCGCGACGGCGCGGGCGCGCTGCGCGATCGCGGCCAGGGCGGCGGCGTCGGCGGAGTCGGCGACGAGCAGCGGCCAGTCGGCGGCGCGCGGGCCCAGCTCGGAGCGCAGCTGGGCGAGCTTGGGCTCGCTGCGGCCGCCAAGCCCGATACGGACCCCCTCGGGCGCGTGCTGGGCGAGATAGCGGGCGGTCAGGCGGCCCACGAAGCCCGTGGCTCCGTAGAGGACGACGTCGAGGTCTCGTTCGGCGGTCATGCCGCCACGCTACCCCGCGGATCAGTCCGGCAAGAGCCCCAGCTCACGGGCGGCCGCGCGCTGCTCCTCCGCGGCGCCGGCCTCGCCGGCGGCGTCCGCGAGCACCGGGGCGAAGAACGGCTCGGGCAGCCCGGCCGCGAGCTCGCGGAGCCGCGCGTGGGCGGCCGCCGCGTCCGTGGCCTCCGGCACCGCGAGCATGCCGTAGAGCCCGGTCCGGCCGTCGTCGGGGCCGTGCTCGTCCGGATAGACGTAGGAGTTGAGCATCCAGCCCTCCTCGTGCAAGCGGTCGCGGAAGGCGATCCAGGCGTCGTCGCCCGGGTCGATCGCGTCGAACGGGTACGCGTCGACGGCGCTCGGCACGAGCACCTCCCGCGCGCGCAGCCGCAGCGGCAGATCCTCCTCGGGCTCGTCGAGCGGGAACGGGTCGAAGAGCACGACCGCGCCCGCGCGCTGCTCGCCGTCGCGCGCGATCCCGACCACCCGCGCCGTGACCGGGCCGGTGCGCACGGCGGCGACCTCGTCGCGCGGGCCGAACACGAGCGTCACGGGCGCGATGTCGACGTCGACCGGCCCGTCGCCGTCCGGCAGCTCCATGCCGACCTCGGCGGCGGTGGCGCGCACCGTGGCCCAGTCGCCGAGCGCCGTCGCCGCCATCAGCCGCGACCAGCGCAGGCCCTCGGCCTCCTCCTCGCGGGCCTCGGGGAGCAGCTCGGCGACGCGGTCGCGGACCGCGGCCCAGTCGCCGGTCTCCGACGCCGCGTGCAGCCACATCCAGCGCAGGCCGTCCGAGCCGGGGTCGGCGGCGAGCCCCTGCTCGGCGAGCGCGGCCGCCTGCGCGTTCTCGCCGCGCTCGATCGCCCAGCGGCCGCGCACCCAGGCCGCGTACGCGGGCCGCTCGCCGTCGAGCCGCGAGGCCGCGCGCTCGACCGCCTCGCCGTCGCCGGCGCCGACCGCCGCGATCCCGGCCGAGCTCCATGCGTCGGGCTCGTCCGGGTGCGCCTCGGCGAACGCCCACAGGACCGCCTGGGCGGCTTCGTCGCGGCCCATCGCCGAGAGCGCGCCCGCCCGCTCCTGGGCCAGCGCGAGCTCGTGGGGCCAGCGCCGCGCGCCGGCCGCGAGCCGCTCGGCGACCTGCTCCGGGTCGGGGTCGTCCTCGGAGGAGAGCGCCTCGATCAGCGCCTCGGCGGAGTCCGGCAGCTCGTCCCCGGCGTCATCGGCGTCGCCGTCGAGCGCGTCCTTCAGCGGCGCGAGCACCTCGGCGCCGCGGGCGGGCTCGCGCAGCAGCTCCGCCAGCTCCCGGCCCGTCGCGAGCGCGTGGGCGGCGGTCTCGCGCGCGCCGCGCGCGAGCGCCAGGCGTCCGTGCAGCGCGGCCAGCCGCACGCCGCCCCAGGCGCGGCCGCGCTCGACCTGGACCGCGAGCAGCCGCTCGATCGCGCCGCCGAGGCGCCAGCTGTTCTCGCGCTCGCCGGCGTCCGCGAGCCCCGCGGCCACCTGCGCCCAGGGCAGCCCGTAGGCCGGCTCGCGCAGGGCGATCTCGTACGGCAGCAGCGCCTCGTCCGCCTCCGGCGCCCGGTCGAGCGCCAGCAGCGCCCGCGCGCGCCGCAGCCGCCGGTGGCGCGAGAACGTGCTGTCGCGCTCGGGGTCGCGGCGGTCGAGCGCGTCGAGGCGCTCGAGCGCGTCCTGCGGGCGGCCGAGCTGCAGCAGCGCCTCCGCGTCGACGCCCGCCTCCTCGCCGGGGCTGCCGCCGGCGGCCGTGATCTCCCGGCGCATCTCGTCCATCGCCGCGAGCGCCTCCTCGGCGCGGTCGGCGTCGAGCAGCGTGAGCGCGCGCTCGATCGAGATGCACTGGAAGCACGGCCAGCGCGCGTCGATGCGCGCGAGCGTCTCCTCGGAGACGTCGAGCCGCTCGCGCACGAAGCCGGGGCCGTCGGCGCCGGCGTAGGCGATCGTGAGGTCCTGCACCGTGCAGACCGACTGCGGGCAGCTCTTGTGCTCCTCGCGATGGCTGAACTCGAGCAGCTCGACCGCGTCCGGCACGGCCGCGAAGCCGCCGCCGCGCGCCTGCAGCTGCCAGTGGCGGAGGAAGATCTCGACCCACGGCAGGCTCAGCGAGCGGGCGAGGCCGAGCGCCTCGGGGACCATCGCCTCGACCTGCTCGTTGGCGTCGTCGAGCACCGTGCCCGGGAGATCGTTCATGAGCGTCGCGAGCCGCTCGTGGCCGGCGTCGTGGAGCTCCCGCTGGGTGCGGAACACCCACTCCCAGATGTCCATCAGGCCTCCTCCGCCAGCTTCGAGACGGCGGCGCCGATGTCGGCCATCGCGGCGCCGAGGTCGATCCCCGAGCGCACGTTGCGCTCGCCCGCGGCGATCAGCGAGAGCACCGCGCGCAGCAGGCCGGTCGCCGCCTCGGTGTCGGCGCCGCGGCGGTGCGCCGCGAGCAGCGCGGCGACGGCGGGGGAGCCGACGTTGACGTAGAGCCGCGCGGCCCGGCCGCCCGCGATCGTCTCCGTGTGCAGGCGCGCGAGGTGCAGGGCGGAGGCGGCGATCCGCCCGTCGGCCTCGTCGTCCTCGAGGCGCTTCTTGAGCTCCGCCTCGCGGTCGGGGACGAGCACGAAGGGCATCCCCTCGGGTTCGAAGGCGGCGGGGATCAGCTCGTCGCCGTCGCCGGCCAGCTGCTCGGCCAGCCACGCCCGCTCGGCCTCGGGGAGCTCGGCGCGGCGGAACAGCGCGCCGTCGCCGCGCTCGGTGCCGATCTCCACCAGCTCGGCCCCCTGCGCCTCGCACCAGCGGCGCAGGAACGGGAGCACGGCGTAGCGGGTGCCGAGCGCGATCGGCACCTTCAGCGCGCGGAAGCGCATCTCCTCGAACCCGCCCTCGCCCATGCCCACGTGGGCGCGGCCGCCGCCCGCCTCGAGCAGCTCGCGCGCGGACATGTCGCCGTCGCTGGTCGGCACGAGCAGGTCGTCGGCGACGAGCGCCTCGACGCGCTCGTCGGCCAGCGCGGCCCCGAGCAGCGCCTCGTTGTGGCGGTGCAGCACGCGCGACCACGCCTCAGGCTGCTCGCGGGCGACGGTCGAGAGGCCGGCGACGAGGTCCTCCTTGAGCGTCGTGCGGACGGCGTCGTAGACCCGGTCGCGCTGGAGCTCCTCGCGGCTCGCGGTGGGCGTCAGCGCGCGCGACTCGACGACGCCGCTGACGAAGCCGGCCCAGCGCGGCAGCAGCTCGCGCGCGTCGTCGTCGACGAGCATCCCGCGCACGTAGACGGCCAGCCGGCGGTTGTCCGAGCCGCCGTAGGTGGCGGCGTCGTGCACCCACAGCAGCCCGCGCGCGTCGCTGCCGAGCGTCTCCTCCGGCTCGACGTCGACGAAGCAGACCGGCTCGAAGGAGGGGTCGAAGGCCTGGGCGAACGCGCGCCGGCGGCGGTGCCCCTCCGCCGGGTGCGGGGTCGCGGGGGCGTCGGGGTCGCGCCACGGCGGCGGCGTGGAGTTGACCGGCTCGCCGCCGACGAGCACCGGCACGTCGAGCAGCCCGCAGTAGCGGGCGACGATCGAGCGCAGCGTGGCCGGGTCCGACAGCGGGCGGTGATCGCCGCCGAGCTCGAGCTCGACCTCGGTGCCGGGCGGGCGCGGCTCGGCGTCGGACAGCGCGTAGCGCTCGCCGGTCGTGCTGCGGTACTCGACGCCCTCGCCGGGCGCCTTGTGCGAGGTCGAGCGCACGCGCGTGCGGTCGGCGATGATGAACGCCGACAGGAAGCCGAGCCCGAACAGGCCGATCAGGTCCTCCTCGGCCTCGCCGCGCTCGCGCGCCTCGCGCGTGGCGCCGGCGCCGATCGTGGCCAGGAAGCGCGCGACCTCGTCGCGGGTCATCCCGGCGCCGTCGTCGCGCACGACCAGCAGCCCGCGCCCGGGATCGCCCTCGAGCTCGATCCGCCCGCCCTCGAAGCCGGGATCCTCGATCCGGCGCCGGGTGATCGAGTCGTGCGCGTTCTGGACGAGCTCGCGGACCGCCACCGCCGGGGTCGAGTACAGGTGCGAGCCGAGGACGGTCAGCAGCCCCCCGAGATCGACCTCCGTGGCGTGGATCCCCGCTTCCACGCCCCCAACGGTGCCACAGCCGGCCGCCTGGAGCGCCGGTGGCGGTCGCGTGTACTAGCGTGCGGCCGATGCCGCGGCGCCGCGCGATCCTCGTCGTCCCGGCCGCGCCCGCGGCCAAGCTCGCCAAGGGCCGCACGCTCGAGGCCGACGAGATCGTCATCGACCTCGAGGACGCGGTCGTCCCGGCCGCCAAGGACGAGGCGCGCGAGGCGGTCGTGGCCGCGCTGGACGAGACGTTCGCGGCGCCGTCGGTCGCGGTGCGGGTGAACGCGATCGGCACGCCGTGGTGCCATCTCGACCTGGTCGCGGTCGCGGGCGCGGCGCGCGAGCACGTGACGGTGGTGCTGCCGAAGGTCGAGGACGCCGGCGACCTGGCCTTCGCGGACCGGCTGCTGGCCGGGGCGGAGGCGGCCGCCGGCCGGACCACCCCGGTGCGGCTGCTGGCGCTGATCGAGACCGCGGCCGGGCTGCAGGCGCTGCCGACGCTGGCGAGCGAGCGGCTGGACGGGCTGATCCTCGGCTACGCGGACCTCGCCGCCTCGCTCGGGCGCGCGGGCGCCGCGCCGGGCGACTGGGGCTTCGCGCAGCACGCGGTGCTCGTCGCCGCGCGCGCGGCCGGGATCCAGGCGATCGACGGGCCGCACCTGCAGATCCGCGACGACGAGCCGTTCCGGGCCGAGGTCGCGCACGCCCGCGCGCTCGGCTACGACGGCAAGTGGGCGATCCACCCGGCGCAGCTCGGCGCGCTGCGCGAGGCGTTCACGCCGACGGAGGCCGAGGTCGCCGATGCGCGCGAGACGCTCGCCGCGCTCGAGGCCGCGGCCGCCGAGGGCGCCGGCGCGGTCGCCTCCGGCGACCGGATGCTCGACGAGGCGCTGGCGGTCTCCGCCCGCCGCGTGCTCGCGCAGGCGGGCGAGCGCGCGTGAGCGGGCCGCCCTTCTTCGAGGACCTGCACGTCGGGGCCGTCTTCGCCGACGCTCCCGCGCTCACGCTCACCGAGGGCCACGCCGCGCTGCACCAGGCGATCTGCGGCGACCGGCTGCGGCTCGCGCTCGACCGCCCGCTCGGCGAGGCCGTCCTCGGCGCCGGGCCGCCGCTCGCGCACCCCGCGCTCGTCTGGGACGTCGCGATCGGCCAGTCGACGATGGCGACCGGGCGCGTGATCGCGAACCTCTTCTACCGCGGGCTGCTGCTGCGCCGGCCGGTGCGGCTCGGCGACACGCTGCGCACGACGACCGAGGTCGTCGCGCGGCGCGAGAACCGCTCGCGCCCGACGGGTCTGGCGGTGCTGCGGATCCGCACCGTCGACCAGGAGGACCGGCCGGTGCTGGACTTCTCGCGCTGCGCGATGCTCCCGCTGCGCGGTGAGCCCACCGGCGAGGCGGGCGACGAGGTCGGCGGCGCCGAGGACCTCGGCCACGAGGACCTGGTGGCCGCCGCGGCGGGCTACGACCTGAGCGCGCTGCCGGAGGGCGGCGAGGTCGCCGAGGGCGAGCTCGAGGGCGGCGACGTCGTCGACTCCGCCCCGGCGCTGGCGCGGCTGACGCTCAACGTCGCGATGGCCCACCTCGACGCGACCCGCGCCGCGCACGGGCAGCGGCTCGTCTACGGCGGGCACACGATCGCGATCGCGGCCGCGCAGGCGGCGCGGGCGGCGCCCGGGCTGGTGACGATCCTCGGCTGGCACGCCGCCGACCACACCGGGCCGGTGTTCGAGGGCGACACGCTGCGCTCGGCGATCGCGGTCGAGCGGCGCGAGCCGCTCCCCGGCCGCGGCGAGCTCGTCCACCTGCGCTCGCACGTGACCGCCGTCGAGCGCGACGAGCCCGTGCTCGACTGGCGCTTCGTGGGGGTGCTGGCATGAGCGCCCAGCCGCTCGCCGACCTGCGCATGATCGAGGGCTCCGCGTTCGTGGCCGCGCCGCTGGGCGGGATGACGCTCGCGCAGCTCGGCGCCGACGTGATCCGCTTCGACCAGATCGGCGGCGGCCTGGACCACAAGCGCTGGCCGCTCGCGCCGTCCGGCGAGTCGCTCTTCTGGGCCGGGCTGAACAAGGGCAAGCGATCGATCCAGGTCGACCTGCGCAGCGATGCGGGCCGCGAGCTCGTCGAGGCGCTCGTCGCCGCGGCCGGGATCTTCCTGACGAACTTCCCCGCCCGCGGCTGGCTCGCCTACGACCACCTGAAGGCGCGGCGCGAGGACCTGATCATGTGCGCGCTGACCGGCAACCCGGACGGCTCCTCCGAGGTCGACTACACCGTCAACCCGGCGACCGGCTTCCCGTGGGCGACCGGCCCGCGCGACCTCGCCGTGCCGCTGAACTCGGTGCTGCCCGCGTGGGACGTGGCGATGGGCGAGCTCGCCTGCATCGGGATCCTCGCCGCCGAGCGCCACCGCACGCGCACGGGCGACGGGCAGCTGATCAAGCTCGCGCTCTCCGACGTCGCGTTCGCGATGGTGGGCAACCTCGGGCGGATCGCCGAGGTGCAGATCGGCGGCCAGGACGCCTCGCGCGACGGCAACTACCTCTACGGCGCGTTCGGCCACGACTTCGGCACCAGCGACGGCCGGCGCGTGATGGTCGTCGCGCTCACCGGCCGCCAGTGGACCGCGGTGCAGGAGACGACGGGCACCGCCGAGGCGTTCCGCTCGCTCGAGAGCGTCACGGGCCACGACCTGAGCTCGGAGGACGGGCGCTTCGGCGCGCGCGACATCATCGCGGCGGTGCTGCGGCCGTGGTTCGAGGCGCGCACGCTCGACGAGATCCGCGCGGCGTTCGAGGGCACCGGCGTCTCCTGGGGGCCGTACCAGACGTTCCGCCAGCTCGTGGAGGAGGACCCGCGCGCCTCCGAGGAGAACCCGATGTTCAACACGATCGAGCAGCCCGGGATCGGCTCGTACCTGATGCCGTCCTCGCCGCTCGAGCTCACCGCCGCCGGCCGCGTCCCGGCGCGACCCGCTCCCGCCCTGGGCGAGCACACGGAGGCGGTGCTGGCCGACGTGCTCGGCCTGGCCGGCGCCGAGATCGGCCGTCTCTACGACGACGGCGTCGTCGCCTGACTCAGGCCGGGCCTAGGCGTGCAGGCCGCACTCGGTCTTGCCGGTGCCGGCCCAGCGGCCTTCTCGCCCCGCGCCGGGCAGCGTGCAGTGGGTGCAGCCGATCGTCGGGTAGCCCTGGTCGTGCAGCGCGTTGTACGGCAGGTCGTGCTCGAGGATGTAGCTCCACACGTCCTTGTCCGTCCAGTCGGCGAGCGGGTTGAACTTCCAGCGCTCGTGCTTGGCGTCCCAGGCCAGCTTGGGCGTGCGGGCGCGTGAGGGCGACTGGTCGCGGCGCAGGCCGGCGACCCAGGCGTCGACGTCGGCGAGCGCCCGCGTGAGCGGCTGGACCTTGCGCAGGTCGCAGCAGGCGTCGGGGTTGCGCTCCCACAGCCGGTCGCCGTGCTCGGCGGCCTGGCGGCCGAGGCTCGGGCCCTGGAAGACCTCGACCTCGATCCCGTAGCGGGCCTCGACGGCCTTCCAGGTCTCGTAGGTCTCCGGGAACAGGACGTGCGTGTCGAGCGTGAAGACGCGCGCGTCGGGCGCGGCGCGCAGCATCAGGTCGAGGACGACCGAGGCCTCCTTCTGGAAGGAGCAGGCGACCACCAGCCGCGGGTGGAAGCGCTCGACCGCGTAGTCGAGCACCCCCTGGGCGTCCATGTGCTCGATGTCCGGTGCCATCTGCGCAGTAGCCACGGTCATAAATGTACTGAATCCGATCGGCTTTCGACCTAAATGCCTTTAGAGCGCGCCGTCTAGGGTCCGCGCATGCCCGATTTCAGACTCGACGGCAAGGCATGCCTGGTGACAGGCGCGGGTCGCGGCATCGGCCGTGCGATCGCCATCGCGCTCTCCGAGGCGGGAGCGAACGTCGCCCTCGGGCTGCGGGACGCCGCGACGGGACGCGACCTGGCCGAGCAGATCGGCGCGCTGCCGGTGCAGATGGACGTGACCGACCTCGGTCAGGTGACCGCCGCCGTCGACGCCGTCGCGAGCGAGTTCGGGCGCCTCGACGTGCTGGTCAACAACGCCGGCATCGGCCCGCCCGAGACCCCCGCGGAGGACGTCGCGGTCGAGGACTTCGACGCCACGGTCGCCCTCAACCTGCGCGGCACCTTCTTCGCGAGCCAGGCCGCCGGCCGCGTGATGATCGGCCAGGGCTCGGGCCGGATCGTCAATCTCTCCTCCCAGGCCGGCTTCGTCGCGCTCCCGGGCGAGGCCGTCTACTGCATGACCAAGGCCGCCATCTCGCACCTCACCAAATGCCTGGCGGTCGAGTGGGGCGCGCACGGCATCAACGTCAACGCCGTGGCGCCGACGTTCATCGCCACGCCGGGGACGGAGCCGGCCCTCTCCGACCCCGCGTTCCGCGCCGACGTGGAGGAGCGGATCGCCGCCCTGCACCGGATCGGCACGCCCGACGACGTGACGGGCGCCGTCGTCTTCCTCGCGTCGCCCGCGGCCTCGCTCGTCACGGGCCAGACGCTGATCGTCGACGGCGGCTGGACGGCGCGATGAGGCCGTACACGCTGCCGCCCAACATCCTGCGCCACTTCTATGCCGGCGGCGAGCGGATCGCGGCGCTGCGCGGCACGGAGCCGGCGGACCACACGCCCGAGGAGTGGATCGGCGCCGCCAACACGACCTTCGACGGCTCACGCGGGCTGTCGCGGCTGCCGGACGGCCGGCTGGTGCGCGACGCGCTCGCGGCCGAGCCCGAGGCCTTCCTGGGGCCCGAGCACGTGCAGCGCTTCGGCGCCGATCCGGCGCTGCTCGTCAAGCTGCTCGACGCCGGCCAGCGCCTGCCCGTGCACTTCCATCCGGGCCGCGAGTTCGCGGCGCGCGAGCTCGGCCTCGCCCACGGCAAGACGGAGGCGTGGCTGATCGTCGAGGCGGACCCCGGCGCCTCGGTGCACGTGGGCTTCGCGCGCGAGGTGGCCCTCGACGAGGTTCGCGGCTGGATGGAGGCGCAGGACTCCGGCGCGATGCTCGGCGCGATGCAGGAGCTCCCGGTGACCGCCGGCGACGCCGTCTTCGTCCCCGCCGGCGTGCCGCACGCGATCGGCGCGGGGATCCTGATGGTGGAGGTGCAGGAGCCCACCGACCTCTCCGTGCTGCTGGAGTGGGAGGGCTTCGAGCTCACAGAGGACGAGGGGCACCTCGGCCTCGGCTGGGACTCCGCGCTGCGGGCGCTCGACCGCTCCGTGTGGGACGGACCGCGCGCGGCCGCTCTGCGCGGTCCGGGCGCGGGCCGCTCGCTGCTTCCGGCCGCCGCCGACCAGTGGTTCCGGGCCGAGCGGGTGCGCGGCGGAGACGAGCTCGACGCCGGCTTCTCGATCCTCGTCGCGCTCTCCGGCGACGGCGAGCTCGGCGACGAGCCGTTCGCCCGCGGGACGGCGCTGTTGGTGCCGTTCGACGCGGGCCCGCTGACGCTCTCCGGCGACGTCGAGGCGATCCGCTGCCGCCCGCCGGACCCGGCCGTCGCCGCCTAAGCCCCGTCTGACAGGCGCGTGTCGCACATGAGTGGCACGGGCGGCGCGTCGGCCCCGAAAGCAATAGCGTCGATGCGAGGGATCACTTTCCAGCAGGAGGTTGGAGATGGTGCCAAGGAAGACGACGCTCGCGGCTCTGCTGGGTGCGGCGGCCATCACTGGCGCCGGCGCGGGAACCGCGTCGGCCGGCAGCCCCCCGATCACCGGCACGGAGGTGTCGAGGTTCGAAGAGAGCTTCTCTGACGAGCCGTTCATGTGCCAGGACGAGCTCTACGCGCAGACCGTCAGCGGTCATTCGCTGCTGCACTTCGCCTACTTCCCGGACACCGGGGCGATGCACCTCCACCAGGACGATCACGGCAAGGCCGTGGCGGTTCCTCTCGATGGGACCGGTCCGACCTACACGGCGAACTTCTGGTTCAGCGATACGGAGGTCATCAGGGCCGTGAAGCGCGGTGAGGTGCTCGTAGAGCAGGACACCGATTTCAACCACGTCGTCGGACGCGGGTCGGATGGGTCCAGGGCGTTCTTCGACTTCCATGCGCACTTCACCGTGAACGCCAACGGCGAGACGAGCGTCAAGTTCAGCACGACCAGGATGGTCTGCACCTGAAGCTTCGGCCGGCGCGGCCGGACCGCGGTCAGGCGACCCGGCGGAAGCCGACGGGCGCCGGCGCGGCCGGGAGCGGGCTCGACGGCAGCGAGGCGGCCGGCACCTCGGCGTTGTAGCCCGACGGGGCGGTGTCGTTGGGGCCGTCGGGGTGGAAGAGCGACGCGAGCAGCTGGATCTGGTCGCGG
>Ga0207708_10001987_pt1 | contig 15072 bp, 8 predicted proteins | sample KBSK5101metaG_FD_184340 | JGI IMG/M metagenome (GOLD analysis project Ga0207708, IMG submission 184340) | Corn, switchgrass and miscanthus rhizosphere microbial communities from Kellogg Biological Station, Michigan, USA - KBS K5-10-1 metaG... | ecosystem: Host-associated > Plants > Roots >...
CCGCGTACGACTGGAGCGCATCGTTCGGCGGTCCGATCATGAAGGACCGGCTCTGGTTCTTTGGCAGCTACCGCGATCTCAGCTCGCAGGTCGTGATGGAAGGGATCCAGGCGAACGCCAATGCCGGCAACGCGGCGCGTTGGGACTGGATTGGCTCGCCGATCCAGGCGCGCCTTGTGCAGGACCGCACCATGGCGATTGGGCGCATGACGGGTCAATTTGGAAAGAACCGCATCCGCTTCAATTCAGAGTACCAGCATCGCTGCGAAGGCACGCCGCTGAAAGTCGAGACCAACGGCTGCCACAACCGCGGTCAGGACTGGATCGGTCTTGGCAACAATCAGAATCCAATTCAGATGTCGCCGGAAGCCACGCAGACGGCAGCGCGCGGTTACTTCGACGTGCCGTTCTACGTGAACCAGGGGACGTGGACGATGCCGGTGAACAACCAGCTCTTGCTCGAGGCCGGCTACAACGCATTCCGCTATCAGCCGATCTTCGGTCACCCGGCGCCTGATGCCGATACCAGCCTGACATCGATCACGGAGCAGTCGAACGCCATCAATCCAGCCACCGGCCTGCCGTATGCGCCCGTCGCGAATTATCGTTATCGTGACGTGGAAACGTGGGGGCCGGCCACTGGCAAAACCGATGACGTCCTGGGATCGGCGTCTTATGTCACCGGTGCGCACAGCGCGAAACTCGGATATCAGTATCGCCGGCTCGACCTGCTCGACAAGGACGTCGCGAACCAGACGCAGCTTGGCTATCGCTTCAACCGTGGCGTCCCGAACGCGGTCAGTTATTACCTGCCCGATTTCGGCCGGCGCACGATCACGTCAACGCAGAGCGTGTATTTCCAGGACAGTTGGACGCTCAGGCGGTTGACGCTGCAGGGTGCGCTGCGCTACGACCGTGCCTCGAGCTATGCGCCGTCGGAACTGAACGGGACGACGAACACGTCGTTCTTGAACCCACAGCCGATCACGATCGAGCGGACTCCTGGCGTGGACGCGTACAACGACATCACGCCGCGTGTGGGTGTGGCATACGACCTCTTCGGCAACGGCAAGACAGCAATCAAGTTCAACTGGGGCCGTTACCTGGCGTATGCGGCTAACGATTCACCTTACACCTCGACCAACCCGGGTGCGACGGTGGTGCGCAGTGTGACCAACCGCGACTGGCAGGACCGTGACAGCGACTATGTCGTTGACTGCGATCTGTTGAATCCGGCCGCCAACGGCGAGTGCCTGGCGGCGAGCGGTACTGCACCAAACTTCGGCAAGCTGGGCGCCGCAACGCAGGTTGATCCGCGCGTGCTCAGTGGCTGGGGAGTGCGGCCGGGTGACTATCAGTCGACAATCACCCTGCAGCATGAAGTCATCCCGCGCGTGTCCGCGGATGTCAGCTACACACATCGCACGTTCCAGGGTTTCTTCGTCACTGACGACCTGACGCGCCGCGGCAATATCAACTCATACTATGAGACGTATACCCTGACCGCGCCGCTGGATCCGCGGCTGCCCGGTGGAGGCGGCTACGAGATCCTCAGGTACCTGCCGACGCCGGCAGCGCTCGCGGTCGCGCCGCAGCGCATCCTGATGCGCGAAGAGGACCTCGGCGCAACACGTGACAGCAGCTGGGACGGTTTTGCCGTCACGTTGAATGCTCGGATGCACAACGGCCTCACCACTCAATTGGGCACGTCGACCGGCAGAGGCAAGGTCAACACCTGCGATGTCGACCCGCTCTACAACCACGTGAATGCGGCCACCGGCGCCATCGACGGGCCTGACTCACGAGGATGCAACGACGTCGAGCCATGGCAGACAACGGTGCGGGGTCTGGCGAGCTACACGATTCCGAAGATCGACGTACTCGTCAGTGGGGTGTTGCGCGCCCAGCCCGAAGTGCTTCTGGCCGGCACCGCTAACACGACTGCGCAGTGGCAGGTTCCGAACTCGGTGATCATTGCCGCGCTCGGTCACTCGCACCCGTCGTTGAGCCCGACCGGGATCACCGTGGTTCCGCTCGGCCATAACGACACGCGCATCTACTCTGGTGAGCGGCGGACGCAGATCGATATGCGGTTTGCCAAGATCGTGCGCTTCGGTCGGACGCGCACTGACATTGGCGTCGACCTGTACAACTTGCTCAACACCAACTACACCAACAGCTTCAACACGACCTACAGTTACATCACCGACAACACGCCGCGGCCGGCTGGTTGGGGTACACCCACCGGCATCATCAACCCCCGGTTCGTGCGCGTCAATTTCACCGTGAACTTCTGACGACTAACGCCGGTCCGGCTGAAGCCGGACACTAGGATCCGACAGAGGGCCAGGAGCAATCCTGGCCCTTGTTCTTTTCAGACGACTCGGACAGTCTTGCTGGCAGGCGGTTGATGTCGAATGGACGCTGGAGAACTGCGGCGATGCCTGGCGCTCGCCAGCGCATTCAAGCAAGGCGACCTTGCCGTCGGCGGCACTGAAGACGACGCGGTTCGCGCCGAGGCCCGCCGTGCGCTGGAGGCGCTCACCATCAACGGGATTCATCGAACAACTCTCATCAACGATGGTGTGACGGCCGCGTTGGATCGGTCCCGTGACGCCAGCTTCGATCACGACCTGGGTTCCCTCACAATCGGTCATCTCAAGGACATCCTGCTTCGCCCTGGCTCCGATGCGTGGACCCGCAAATACCGCGACGCGATAAAGAGCGAGGTCATCGCGGCCGTCGTGAAGGTCATGAGCAACGATGAGCTCTCAACTGTCGCGCGCACGCTCTTCAATCCGCTGGCGGGTCCGGGCGTTGCCATTGGTGCGCCGCAACATTTCGGTTCCCGAATCCAGCCCAACAGCCCGGGTGACGACGAACAGGAAATCCTGCTATCGATACTCGAGGGTCTGTCGTACGGATGCGGCGACGTCATCATCGGTCTCAATCCTGCCGCCGACGATCTCGACACCATCATCCGCCTCGAACAACTGCTCGAACAGGTCGTTCGGCGCCTCGAGCTGCCGACCCGCTACTGCGTGCTCTCCGACATCGTCAAGCAAGACGTGGCGCGGAGGCACACGGGTGTCGACGTCGGCTTCCAGAGTCTCGCCGGCACCTCTCGTGCGCTGACGGGCATGGTTGGCCTCGATGTGAACGCGCTCGTCGATTTGGCGCGCGGGTTCGACGGGTTGTACTTCGAAACAGGCCAGGGATCGGAAGTGACCAATGGCGTCGCCGAGGGCGTCGACATGGTGACACTCGAGTCGCGGACCTATGGCGTGGCTCGCCACGTCAGGCAGCAGATCGCCACGCCCTGGATGATCGTGAACGATGTCGCCGGCTTCATCGGGCCCGAGGTCTTCCGCGATCCCGATCAACTCGAGCGTGCCTGCCTCGAAGACAGCGTGATGGCGAAGCTGCACGGTCTCACCATGGGGCTCGACGTGTGCTCCACGTTCCATATGGGCATCGCGCCAGCCGATCTTCGACGTCTGACGGCCCGAATCGCTCGAGCGGCCGCGCCGGCGTACTTGATGGCGGTCGCCGGTAACGCCGACCCGATGCTCGGATATCTGACGACCTCATTCCGCGAGCATCCCCGCCTCCGGCAGCTCACGGGACGTCAGATCGCGTCTCCGATGCAGGAAAGACTGCGCGAGCTGGGCACGATGACGGGCGCCGGTGAGCTCGCGCCGCCTGCCGAATCGGCGGCGCGCCTCTACGCCGCGTACGCCAAAGCCGGTGGCAGCCGGCGCACCTCGTCGTCGCTCGAAGATGAAGCGCGCGTGCAGCAAGAGCGATTGCGTGACAACGGCTTCGACATCGGAATTGCTGACGGTGTCGTTGCGGACGCGCGAGTCGATGCCATCTATACGCACGCCCGTGCCGCGTTGTACGCCAGTGTTGACGACGGTGTGATCAGGGACTCCACGACACGTCCCTTCCGTGTCCGCACGACAGCTGCGAGCCGCGATGACTACCTCGCGCACCCGAGCGCGGGCGAGCGCTTGCGCGATGACGATGCGAAGAGCATCGCGGCGCTGTATTCGACACTGCGACCGTATGTTCAACTAGTAATTTCAGACGGCTTGAATGCCAACGCGGTCAACGAGCACCTTCGTGCCCTGCTCCCCGAGCTGCGCCTCCAGTTGTCCGGCGTTCATCAGCACATCGGCGATCGCGATGTGGTGGTGCAGAACGGTCGGGTACGGGTCGGATACGAGGTCGGCGGACTGGTTGGCGCCGCGATCATCGTCCACATCATTGGCGAACGGCCGGGTACGGGGCTCAATACAGCCTCGGTCTACGTAACGTATGGTCGCGACGAGGCTGGTTTCCCTCGGTGGAGTCGCAACCTCAATCACTCTGCGACGAACGCGGTCTGCGGGATTCATCCGAAAGGGAAGTCGCCGGAGTCGGCAGCTGCCGAAATCGTGCGGCTGGTGTCACGAATCAGCGAGGAACGCAGGTCTGGCGTTGGCCTGGTTGGACCGATCGCGAAACCTCGATAGGATTGCTAAACAGATGCCTCTCGCGTTCCTTTTTCTGTTGCTGGCGCCGCTCCAGGTGGTGGCGATCGAGCCCAATCACCTCTTCGAGGCGGGCGCGACCTGGGATCACTTTCTCGATCGCGTCGACCGGCAACGTGAGTTGTGGTTGCGGACATCGTCTGAGGCGACCGTGTCCACAGAGATGGTCGAGCGCGTCAGGCGTGTAGGGCGCGATCTTCAGCTGCTTGTCGTGGCCGAAGACTGGTGTCCGGATTCAGCGTACTCAGTGCCCTATGTGGCACGATTGGCGGCCCTCGCGCAGGTTCCCATGCGCGTCGTTGACCGCGCAACAGGGGAGCCGGCGATGCGCGCGCATCGAACACCGGATGGACGAACTGCGACGCCCACTGTGGTCCTGTTTCGTCAGGGCGTGGACGTGGGCGCGTGGGTAGAGCGGCCCGCGGAACTTCAGGACTTGTTTCGATCGATCGGCGACAGTCGCGAGAATGCCAGGCGTTTCGCGCAGAGAGGCGACTGGTATGAAGCCGATCGCGGAGTCACGGTGCTGAAGGAGATCGTTGCCCTCGTCGAGCGGTCAGGTGCGGCGAAGTAACAGCGTCCTCATTCTGCTATTGGCGGCGGCGCCCGTCGCTGCGCAGCAGGAACCTTCCGCGGATCATCAGGATCACCAGGGTCATCAGTCCAGTACGCCCACAGCAGGTTGGACGACGGCTGTTGACGGCGTCCTGTTTGCGACGATGAACGTCCAGGGCGGACGGCGCGGGGAGACCGAGTTCAAATCGCAGAATTGGCTGATGGCTACGGGCAGCCATCAGCTTGGGCCAGGGTTGTTCAGCGTCACCGCGATGGTCTCGGCCGAGCCGCTGACCTCGCCCGGAAAGGGCTACTCGCAGATCTTCCAGGTGGGCGAAGCGTACGAAGGACTGCAGATCACCGATCACCAACACCCGCATGATCTCTTCATGCAACTCTCGGCGGGCTGGAGCGTTCCATTCGGGAGTCGCACCAGGTTGACATTTGCGGGAGGACCGGTGGGGGAGCCGGCGCTCGGTCCGGTTCCGTTCATGCATCGGGCGTCGAGCGCCGAGAATCCGGCGGCGCCAATTGCGCATCACATCTTCGACTCGACGCACATCGCCAGCAGCGTCATTCTCGGTCGTGTCGACTATGGCGTCGCGTCTTTTGAAGGGTCGGTCTTCCGCGGTCGCGAGTCAGACGAAGTTCGCTACGACCTCGATGTCGGCGCGATCGACTCATGGTCGATACGCGCGTGGCTGAGGCCGACGCCCTCATGGGCGATCCAGGTTTCGCACGGGTTTCTCGAGGAGCCTGAAGCGCTCGAGCCTGGCGATCAACGGCGAACGAGCGCGTCGGCGTCGTGGTCCCGCCATCGCTCCACTGGGTTCACGGCTATCACCGGCGCTGTCGGGCGCAATCGTCGTCAGTACAGCACGGTCGATTCCGTACTGCTCGAGGGCACGCACAAGTCCGGGCCGTGGTCGTGGTATGGACGTTTCGAGCACACGGATGTCGAGACCGAGATCCTCTTGTTTCCGAATATCGTGCACGTCCCGCATCCGGGTGAGCTCGTCGACACGGTTCTCGGCTTCACAATCGGATCGGTTCGGGACCTCGCCAGGATCCGTGGATTGGCACTCGGTCTGGGAGGAGACGTGACGTTCTACGGCGTGCCGGAGATCCTGCAGAACACCCACGATGCACATCCGGTATCGTTCCACGTGTTCCTGCGCCTCGCGCGATTCGATCTGAGCCGTCGGATGTGGGACATGACGATGGCGCAGCACGCCGCTGGTGGCCATGCTCATTAGCAAGCGATCGGCGTTGTCTAACTCCCAACTCCCAATTTCCATCTCCCAAAAAGTCCTTGCCCGCTTGGGAGTTGGGAGTTGGAATTCGCGCGTCAACGAAGCACACGCGCGCAGGTTGGGAGTTGATCCGATTACTGCCGACGCAGGGTGATGACGAGCGACTGAGGGAGGTTGCCTGCACAAACGCCGAGCGGACTCGCGCCGACGCCAATCCATCGCAGCGAGTCAGCCCCGACGTCGCCGCCCACATTGCCGGATGCGAGGCAGCCGCCATTCGATCGACGCTCGAACGTCATCTGCCCGGAGAACGACGATGTCCTGGCAAAGCCGCTGATCGCACCGCTCCAATCGCCATCGGCGCTCTTCCACGACCCATCGACGCAATCAGCGAACTGCACGACAACCGCGGAGATTGTCTGAGGAGGAAGGTTGGCCGATTCGATCGTGCCCACCCAGTTTCCCGCGAGATTGACGACGTCGACGGGCGGAGCCGTTGGCGAGGTCGAGGGCCCGGACGAGGAAGAATCGCCGCCGCCTCCGCAGCCGAGGGCTGATATCGCAACGACAACGGCGCAGGCTAAACCTTGCGCTCTACGACGATAGGAAAACACCATAATGACTCAACGTTGCGCCGCGGCGGCCTGACTCGCGGTCAGCAGGAATCCATTCGCTTTGGCCTGCTGCTCTATCGTAGCGAGACGCGCGCGTCCCTGAGCAACCTGCCCCGACGCGATCTCAACATCCGCGAGCGCGAGGCCCGCATCCAGTTCGAACCCGACGAAACCCTTGGCGTCGCCTTGTAACTTGCGCAAACGGGTCGATGCCGCGTCGAGCTTGCCAGTCGCCGCTTCGACACGCGCCAGCGCGAGATCGACTTCGAGGCGCCATTGGCGGTTCCGGCTGTCCTTCACGAGTCGAGTAGCATCCTGGATCGCGCGTTCGGCCTCCTGATTCTTGCGTTCCGCCAGGAGTGCGGGAACCAGCCCAGCCAGCGCGGCGGCCTCTTCGTCGAGTGCCTTCAGCTCATGAAGCTGCGTAGCGGCCTGACGAATCGACGTCTGCGCTTCGGCAGGTCGCCCTTCGTGAAGAGCCAACACCCCGAGCAGGTTTCGCACCCGGGCGATGCCAAGCTTGTCGCCGACCCCCTCTTGCAGTGCAAGCGCCTCCTCGTATGACTTCCTGGCCTCTGGCAGCCGGGCTTGCACAGCCAGCACCATCCCGATGCTGGTCACCGTTCGAGCCACGGCGCTCCTGTCCTCGAGCGAGCGTCGCAGCGCCAGCGCCTGGTCGAGCAAGCTGCGCGACTTCGTCAGGTGTCCCTGCAGCCGCTCCATCTCGCCCATGTTGTACCAGGCCATCGCGACGCTTCGTTTGTCTCCAAGCTCCTCGGCGGTTTTCAGCGTCTCGTCGTACACCTTCATGGCGCCGGTGAGATCGCCCTCGTCCGACATCAAATTCGCAAGATTGTTCAACGTCGCCGCGACGCCAGCCCTGTCGCCGATGGCGCGTCGAATCACCAAAGACTCCTCGTAGTTCTTCTTGGCTTCAGCGACATCGCCACGCACGCGATGGAGGATCGCCATGTTGTTCAAGAGGAGTGCCACCGAGTTTCGGTCCCCGATCTCGCGGGCAATCGTCAGCGATTCGGCATAGGTCTTCTGTGCCGCCTCCAGAGATCCTTGCTGCCTGAGGACATTGGCGATGTTGTTCAACAGCGAAGCCGTCGTGCTTCGATCGCCAATCTCGCGTGCGACGGCCAGCCCCTGTTCGTACATTTGCGTGGCGCGCGTCAGGTCACCCTGCGAGCGCAGCGCGATGCCGGCCACGCGCAGCGCGCGGCTCTCACCACCACGATCTCCCGCACTTGCGTAGATCTGTTTGGCCTCCTCGGCTGCGGCGATCGACTTCCGAGTGTCTCCCAGTTCCTGCCAGGCGTTGGCTTCCGTGAGAAGGGCCCTGGCCACGAGGAGTCGCGCTCCCTGCTGTCGTCCCTTGGCCACCGCCCGCGCCGCCGCAGCCTGTTGTCGCTTGTAGTCCGACAGCGAACCGGCCGCCGTGGCTTCGGCGCCATCGACTCGTGGATCATCTCGCACGGGAGCTGGGAGTCGCCGCAGCGAATCGACAGTTTGAAGCGCGTCCTGTCCCTTGCCTGCGGACGTTTGCACGGCCGCCAGCTGCAATCCGTACTCGAGATTGTCCGGGAAGAAGCTGTAGAGCGCCTGGTAGGTCTTGATGGCGTCGTCGTACTTGCTCATCGCGTTGTGGTAGCGCCCTTCGACCCACATCCGATCTTCACGGGGGAGATTGGACGACAGCTCATACGCGCGCCTGGCAGATTGCCTCGCCCGCTCGTCGTAGCCGAGCGCGGACCAGGCAAGGGCGAGCGCCGAGTGCGCAAGAGGAAGGTTCGGATCGGCGCTCACGGCTTGTTCGAGCAGCGTGCGCGACGCCTGTGCGTCGTAGAGCCGAAGCCTGGCCAACCCTTCGGCATACAACCGCGCGGCATTCGGGTTCGCGGGCAGCGACGCCTGCACACCGGCTGCTTCCGCGGCCGAAAGCTCCGTGACACCGAGGCGTTCCCGCAGGCGCGCACCGATCCTCGACACGATCTCGAACAGCTCGCCATCGCCGCCCGTTTCAGCGACCGAGACGATCGTTTGCCCGGCGCCGGCCTCCTGCATTCGCACGTCGAACCGCAGCTTCTCTCCGATCCTGACGTATGAGCCAGACACGACGAGATCGCTGCCGAGGTTGGCGCCGATGCGCGCCAGCGTATCGGACGCGAAGCTGTCGGCGTCGGTCAGGTCCAGGTCGCTCTTCATCCGCGCGATGTTTTCACCCGGGATCGTCCGCAGATGTTCGCCTGCCGCAAGCTCGGTCGTGAGCATCTCGGCCAGCGCCGTCGAGAGCCACGCCGCGTCAGGCTCACCTGAAAGGTTCTTGAACCCGAGGACGGCAACCGCTCGCCGCGCATTGACCGCGGCAGGAGATGGTTGCGGCGAGTTATCGGTGGCGGGCTCGCGAGGCGCCAGCCGGCGTTCCGCCAGAAACCCACCAAGCGCAAGTACCAGGAGCGCGAAGACTGCCAGAGCGATCCGCCTGGGTGTGAACCGTCCCGATGCGCCTTGCGCAGCCTCGAGAGCCGTGAAGACCTCGCGCGCGCTCTTGTAACGGCGCTCGGGATCCTTCTCGAGACAACGATGGATGATGGCCCGCTGCGCTGACGGCACCAGTGCGCTCAACGGCGGAACCGCCTTGTCCTCGATGATCGCCGATATCAGCTCGAACCCCTTGAGCCCTTTGAACGGAACCCGCCCTGACGCCATCTCATAGAACAGCACGCCGAGCGACCACACATCGCTGCGCGCGTCCGCCTTTCCGTTCGTCAGGACCTCGGGGGCAATGTAAGCGAGCGTTCCGGCGACGGTCCCGGGCTGCGGCAGGAGCGAGACCGACTGCGTGACGTTCTCGCCGTCGTATTCCGGGAGTCGATGAGCGAGCCCGAAGTCCAGCACCTTCACGCGACCTTCCGGGCCGACGATGACATTGGCGCTTTTCAGATCGCGATGCACGATGCCGCGATCGTGCGCGTGCGTCAGCGCATCGGCGATCTGCAGGCTGTAACGGAAGAATGTTTCAGACGGCAGGCCACCAGGAACGATCATCGACTCGAGCTGCGTGCCCTGCAGATACTCCATCACGATGCAGGGCTGCCCGTCGGTTTCCGCGATCTCGTGGATGGTGCAGATGTTGGGATGATTGAGCGCCGATGCGGCCCGCGCTTCCTTCAACAGCCGGTTGCGGCTTTCATCATCGGAGAGCCCGCTCAGGAATTTGATCGCAACCCTGCGCCGGAGCACCGTGTCATAGGCACGATAGACGACGCCCATCCCGCCAGACCCGAGCTGGGCCTCGATCCGGTAATGACCGACTGCGCTACCGATCATGCTTTGAGACGGGTTCCGGCACGGCTTGCCTATTATCGCCGGAACATAACCATGGCCTCACTGCGCGTCGAACGGACGGCCGCAGTCCCGAAGTACACTCGTCGCAGATGGTGCGGACGGCGACGCGGGGCTTCCTGATCCTCCTGGCCGTCGCGTTGAACGCGTGGCCGTTGTTCGACCGCGACCGGCCGGCGCGACTCGTCGTCGCGGCGCGCGCACAATCGACCGCCGCGGCACCGTTTTTCGAGGACGAGACGCTCAATCCGGAGTCACCGCACGCGATGTCGCACGTGGCGTCGATCGCCGAACTGTTCGGTGGCGGTCTCGCCGCAGTGTGGTACGCGGGCTCGCGTGAAGGGGCGGGCGACGTCGCCATTTACTTCTCGGTACAACCGTCGGACGACATTCGCTGGTCGCCTCCGCGGGCGATCGTGACGCGAGCCACTGCGACTCGCGATTTGCGGCGCTACGTCAGGAAAGTGGGCAACCCGGTGCTCTTCAGCGATGCTGACGGCAGACTCTGGCTCATTTACGTCACGGTGTCGATTGGCGGATGGTCGGGCAGCTCGCTGAACGTGACGATGTCCGACAACGAGGGACGAACGTGGACCCGCAGCCGCCGGTTGACGCTCAGTCCGTTCCTCAACCTCAGCGAGCTGGTCAAGAACGCGCCTGCCGCACTGTCGGATGGCGGCTGGGCGGTGCCGATCTACCACGAATTCGTCGCGACGTTCCCGGAGGTGCTGTGGCTACACCGCCGCAGGGGAGAGGTCGCCGCCACGAAGAGTCGCATGAGCGCGGGCTGGTACGGGTATCAGCCCGCAATCACGCCGATCGATACTGCCCGCGCGCTCGCTCTCCTTCGCGATGATGACCCGCCGCGAACTGTTTCGATTGCGCGTTCCGAGGACGCGGGCCGGACATGGTCGGCGCCGCAACGGATCGAGCTGCCCAATCCCGATTCGGGCCTGGATGCGATCCGGATGACCGATGGCCGCCTGCTCCTTGCGTTCAACGACTCCCCGAGCGGCCGCGAGAACCTGCGCCTCGCGATGTCCGCTGACGAAGGACGTACCTGGTCGCGAGTGGCGACGCTGGCAGAAGAGCGCGGTGGTGATTTCTCATATCCGTTCCTGATGCAGGCGCGGAGTGGCGACGTGCATCTCGTCTACACCTGGCAACGCACGCAGATCAGACACGTCACCTTCAACACCAGGTGGCTCGATGAGCATTCGGGCGGATCGCTGCGATGACGAGTCCTATCGTCACTGAGCTCTGCTCCACGGCGTCTCCGTGGCTGGCGCTGGTGCTGTGTCTGCAGCGCCTGATGGCGTGGCGCGGATTCAACTTGCGTGGTGGAGGACAGCTGTTAGTCGCCGGTGGAGTTGCGCTGGCCGTTCTGCTGATTCCGGTTGAACGCGTTGCCGTTGCGCGCTGGATCAGCGGCATCAATGCCAACTTCAGCGTCTCCCTGCTTGCCGCCTTGATCGTTGCGGTGTGCGAGCGTGCGTTCGCGCGGACGTGGTTTTCGTCGAGGGACTGGGACGCGTGCTGGATCTTCGGCGCCGTCGGCGGCCTTGCGCTCTATCCGCTTGCTCTTGGCTTGAGCCGTTTCGATCCCTACGAGTGGGGTTGGCACGTCAGCCCGCTGTTCGCGATCATGGCCGTGCTCACTGGGTGGTTGCTGTGGAAGCAGATACGATTCGGGTTCGTATTACTGCTCGCGGCGGCAGCGTTTCAGTTGCACCTGCTCGAATCGACGAACTACTGGGATTATTTACTCGACCCGATCTATGTCCTGGTCTCGTTCGTGGTGTTGATCCGTCGCCCGCTCAGCGCTCGTGCCGCTCGCCGGGTTCCACAAGGAACTCCTTGACGAAGAGGTGCTCGAATACGTTGCCGCGCAGCATGTCCAGAATCTGATTGGGCGTTTGTCGCGTTGCGATGTCGAGTCGTTCGCCCAGCACTCTGCCGCCGCCGACGGGCGTGGAATTGATCGGTGCGCGAACAGCGAACAGGGCAGAGTGTGGTCCGGGACCGGCGATCGTGAAATCGGGCTCACCGGCGTAGCCGTGCACGTCCGCGCCGGGTAACAGGAAGCGGTGGGCCTCCTCTTTTGCCGCGAAGTTGATCGGAACCCAGACAGTCCGTCCTCTGGTGAGCTGCTGAATGTCCACGCTGTAGGTGCCAGGCGCGCCGTCGAACGGGTGCAGGAAGCCCGCAAAACCAGCGAGCGCGAGCAGGATCGCAACGTTGACGCTCACGCGCGCCAGTCCCGGCCGCAGCATGGCTGCGATGACGAGGATGAAGGCGACCGCGAGGACCGCCCAATACGTGAATGGAAAGAGGCGATCCCCGGCCACGGCCTGCTCGAGTCGCATCGAGAGATACGCGAGGAGCACAACTACAACGCCGGTGATAGCCAGGCTGATCTTGAACACGCGCTCGCTGATTCGGTGCCAGTTGAGGGCGCACAAGACCGCGAGGGCGGGCATCGCCGGCAGCAGGTAGCGTTCGTCGCGTTGACTGGGCAGGCTGAACACGACGAATAGCGTGACAACCCACATCCAGAGCTGCGCCTCAGCGTCAGCCGTAGTGTCCGGCTTCAGCCGGACCTTCAAGAGTTCGGCGCGGCGGCGGAAGGCGTCGACAAACAACGCAATCACTGGAAACATCAGCAAGCCCGCGTTCAGCGGATACGACACCATCAATCGCCAGATGCTCGATCCCCCCCAGAAAACGTTCTTCAGGTAGTCACCGGGCGCACCGAACTTCCCGGCGTTTTCTTCGAGGACGAACTTGTTGACGATCGCGCGCGGATCGGGATCGAGCATGAACCACACGCTGAAGACGGCGAGCGCGACGACAGCGACGATGGCGAGCGGGCCGGAGTCGCGCACGACGAATTCGCGGATGCGGTAACGGCGTTGACGCAAGTGCCACCATGCGAGGAACAGTCCCACTGGGAGCAGCAACGCGAACGACTTGTAGAGCAGACCGACACCTGTTGTGAGCCCGAGCAGGAGCGGCGCGGCCATCCGGGACCCGCCTAGCGATGGCCGCCAGAGCAGGGCGAAACAGGGAACGAACAGCCAGAAGGTCGAGGGAGCATCCGTCAGGAACGGCCGGCCGTAGCGATACGTGCTGAAAAAGGCGAGAAACGTCAGCAACGCGATGAACCCTGTTTCGAGCTGGCCTGACAATCGCCAGCCGAGGACGAAGACGAGGCCCGCCGTCAGCAGGGTGTAAGCCACACTCGGCCAGCGCAGACGCCACAGCGTCCAGCTGGTTCCCCAATTCGTGGAGACGATGCCCTGCCAGAACAGGAGAGGCGGCTTCGTATTGCGCATTTCCGGTATCTCGGACTGGAGCGGAAGCCAGTGGCCGCTCTCTGCCGTCATTCGCGCGATGTGCTCGTACGGGTATTCGTCGCCGTTCTTCGGTATGTGCAGGCTGTCGAGACCGTAGAAGTAGGTGAATACGGCGAAGACCGCCGCCAGGCCGTACCATGTCAGGAGCCAGCGCGGTCCGCTCGAACGCACGTCTCTCACGTGCGCCACGCCGCTCCCGTTGTGCGTTCACCTTCCGGCATCGAGGCCATCATCTCGCGCGCCTTTGTCAGTACCTGCTCGGGAGTGATTCGCTTCAGGCACTGGTTGTCGCCGTCGCATGGTGACGTTCGATGATTGTAGGCCGTCAGGCACGGCGAGCAGGGAATCCCGAGGTAAAAGCAGTGAGCATTTTTTGAGAGCGTGCCGTAGAGCACAGGTGTTTCAGGGCCGAACAGGATGATGGTAGGTATCGGCGTCACGGCGGCGAACTGGCCGTGACCCCCATCGTTGGTCACCAGCAGCGAAGCGCGATGAAAAAGCGCCAGCAGGTGCCGTATCGACCCTGTGTAGCCCGTGAGATCGACACACTGAGGGCTTCCGCAATGAGCCACGAGATCCTGTCCCAGCCGCTTGTCGCCGCTGAGTCCAATGATGCCGACCGCATGACCGTCGCCGACAAGACTGGTGCACAGCGAGCGGTAATACTCCATCGGCCATGCGCGAATCGGCAGGATGCCGCCGGCGGGAGAAACGAGCACGAGGCTCTTGCCCCGGACCGCGGGGAAGTCCGCGTGCAACCGGGCGGTCGTGTCCTGCAGTTCGCCCTCAGAGAACTGCACCTGCGGCGGCTGCGCGGGCGGGGGCAAAATCGCAGTCTTGATGACGGGCATCGTGTGTGATTCGATGGCCTCCGCCAACCCGACGAACTGCTGCGTGAGGTGGAGGTAGGGGTTGTACAACACGCGGCGCGTGATGAACGTCCCGCGGTAGAGCCCTTCCTGCGTGTGGCGGAAAAACCCGACTCGCACCGGGGCGCCGGACAAGAACGAGAAGATCGCGCTGGCCCGAGCGAACAGCTCGCAGTCGATGGCAACGTCGAACTCGAGCGCACGCATGGCGCGCAGCACGACGAGTGCGTCCGAGACGAACTCCGTCAGCGATCGATCGCGGACGGTCAACACGTTCTCAGCCGGGATTACGCGCAGCAGGTCGAGCACTTCGCGGTTCTTGGCGAAGAGCAACGCGTGAATCGAGGCGCCTGGATACTGCTGCTTCAGCCGCGCGAACATTGCGTGCGCGAGCACGAGGCTTCCCATTTCCGACAGCAGGATGACGAGGATCCGCCGCGGGCGTGCGGTCAGCGGGGCCGGGGGCCGCAACCGGTGCAACAACGAGAACAGCGCGCACAGCGGTGCGCCCGCGTGCGGGCACGCGTTGTCGATCGCGC
>Ga0207708_10001991_pt1 | contig 15036 bp, 13 predicted proteins | sample KBSK5101metaG_FD_184340 | JGI IMG/M metagenome (GOLD analysis project Ga0207708, IMG submission 184340) | Corn, switchgrass and miscanthus rhizosphere microbial communities from Kellogg Biological Station, Michigan, USA - KBS K5-10-1 metaG... | ecosystem: Host-associated > Plants > Roots >...
AAGCACCTGGAGCCAGATCAACCGCGATCACGTCGCGCGCTTACGGGCGGCCGGCCGGATGACCCCGCACGGCGAACGTCATGTCGACGCGGCGAAGGCCGACGGCCGTTGGGACGCGGCCTACGCTCCTCAGAGCGCCACGAACGCGTCGACGGTCCCCGCTGACCTGCGCGCCGCCATCGATGCCAGCCCGCGTGCGCGGAAGACCTTCGGCACGCTCAACAAACAGAACCTGTTCTCGCTCGTATTTCGCACCAACGCGATGAGAACGCCTGAAGGTCGTGCCAAGAAGATCGCGACCCTGGTCGCGATGCTGGCGCGCGGGGAGACGATCTATCCCAATGCCGCGCCCCGGCCGCGAGTTCGAGGCGGCGACACGCGCTCACGAACGCGTCGGCAACGTCAGTAAGGATTCACCACGGATACTTGCGTTCAGGGGTGAATGACGATCGATGGCAGCATGTCCGGCGTCAGCGCCGGCTTGCCCGTCAGATCCACGCCGTTCGCCTTGAGGTCGAACGCCAGGATGTCCAGGTACTGCTCCACCGTCGGCTTCGGGCCCTTGGGCGGCATGTTCGGGAGAACGAAGTCGGCGATGTCCTTGGCGGTGTGGAACTGGCTCTTGCGGGCCTTCGCGGTCGGCCGGGGATCGAGCGGCAGCGCGGTCGGTCCCACCACCGGCGGCCCCTGGTCCGTGCCCTGGCCGGCGTCGCCGTGGCATTTCGCGCAGAACTGGCCGTAAAGTGGCCCCCCGGCGGCGGCCTGGGCCATCGCGTCCGTGGGCGCTCCTCCGGCTGCCGGCGCGGCGGCGCTCTCATTGTGCGCACACGCGGCGAACGCGGTGACACCCAACAGCGCGAGCACGAGCGTTCCCCTGCGAACGGTTGCCACGAAATCTCCGTTTCTGGTCATCGGCGCGAATCCTCCATCGGCGTTTGGTGCTGCATAGAGCGGCCAACCGCGGCGAGGTGACAGGAAAACTGACGAGCGTTCGCGCGCGCCGGCGCGTAGCCTCTTCGCATGGCGCTGCGGACGCTCTCTCTCGACGACCTGACGATTGACGACGAACGGTCGTTCGCCCACGTCGCGCTGCAGGCGCGTCTCAAGCAGGCGCTGCGACGGTCGGGGCACCGCTTCCTGGTACCGGCTGTGTCCGCGCCGATCAGCTGGGATCGGGCGCTGTTCCTGAATCTGACCTTCTGGGGTGCGCAGGACGGAGCGGACGTGCTGTGCGAGGACCACATCCCCGCCGACGTGGTGGCGCACGTGGCCTGGCATCATGTCGTCAGCCGCGAGCTCGCGCGGCGCAGCGCCGACAGGGCCGCCCCGCCGACCACCGCGGCCATGTTCTTCGCCGAGTCAATCGCGAGCGCGTTCGATCTCTATCTGGTCGGCCGGCTGCTCACGAATGCCCCCGAGTCGGACTTCATCACGACGCAGGTGCCGCTGATGTCGGAGTGCGCGCAGGAGGCGGGCCAGTCGGAGGCGGCGTTCGCGGCCATGCTGACAGCCGTCTCGCGCGATCCCGAGCGGGCCTTCGAAGACCTGCGGGTCATGCTGTTCGACGCGGCGAGCGCGCTCGTGCGCAGCTCCGGCCACGCCGAGGCGGCCGAGACGCTCGACGGATTCTCGGGGAATCGCTTCGGGCAGCTGCTGCATCACTACCAGCTGTCGAACTGGATCCTCTACGCGCGCGCCTACGCCACCAGCCCGCTCGCGGCCGACCCCGTGGTCGCCGAGGTTGACGCGGTCCTTCGGCAGGCGCCCGTCTCGCTGGATTGGCTGGCCGAACACTGGGTGGACGCCGATCGCCCCGCGGCGCCACGGTAGTCCCGGCGCGAGCAAGACTCGAGATTGACAAGCGCGCCTACTCCGACATTCTCGAGGCAACCGATCGAGCAAGGACTGTGGTGGCTGCGGGAGCTGATGCAAAAGACGACTTGCCCTTCCCGCAACTCGTCACCCTCCACGTCCTGCCGGGAGCCGTTCAGATGGGGGCCTACGCGGTCTTCGCTCCCCTCCTGCTCCGCGCCGGCGCGCCACGGACGCTCGCTTTCCTCGCCGCCGTTCTGCTGGCCGGCCTGCCATGTATGGTCGCGGTCCTGTTCTGGGCCCGGCGCCGCGGGAGACTCGGCCAGTCACCGCTGCGCCCTATCGTCGGCAACCGGGAAACCATGCCCGTCTGGCAGTACGCGGTCCTCTATGTCCCGCTGCTCGCCGTGGCATTCGGCCTGCTGTTCGCCACGGCCCCCCTCAACCGGTTCTTGGCGGAGAAGGTGTTCTTCTGGTTGCCCGGCTATTTGCAGCCCGAGTGGCAGCCGCTGGCGCCGCCGGACCGGGCGCTGGTCCTTTTGGGCCTGGCGCTCCAAGTGGTGATCGACGGCATCGCGGCTCCCGTTACGGAGGAGGTCTACTTCCGCGGCTTCCTGCTGCCGCGGATGCGGTCCTTCGGGTGGCTGGCACCGGCGGCCAACGCCTTGCTCTTCGCCCTGCAGCACTTCTGGCAGCCGTACAACTGGACTCTCATCTTCCTGCTCAGCCTGCCGCTGGCGTACGTGGTCTGGTGGAAGCGGAACATCTACATCGGCATGCTGGTCCACTGCTCCGCGAACACGATCGGGGCCGTGGTGGCGCTGGTCGGGTTTCTGGCGTCGTAGTCCGGGGTCCTAGTGGGCGGGGCGCATGGCTGCAGTTACGGCGAGGCGTCCGATCTCCTTGCCCATGCGCTCGCCCACTTCGGTGGAGCTTCGGTAGTGGATGCCGCCCCACACACGAGCGTTGCCGACTTCCTTCACGTACTCCGAGAGCCGCTCCCATCGATGCGTGACTCCCGGTGCGGTGGAGCTGGTCATCGCGATGGTGCTCAGTTTGCCGGAGCCGAACTCGGATTCGAGCACGGTCGCAACGGCGCTCGCGGTGATGCAATGCGCGCAGGGGTACTCAGGGTGCATCGGAGTGTCGACGAACGGCAGCCAACCACTGTCAGCGTTGGTGGCGTCGTTGCCATCGAGCTCGCCGTTGCGGATGGCGGTGATGGGCCGCCAGAAGTTGAACGTGTACTTGCCGTCGAATACCGCCACATAGGCGTCTGCCGCCGCCATGTTGACGAGCGCGAAGAGCCGCGCGTTGTCGACGAGACTGCGCGGAGGCGCGGCGGCGAGTGAGCGGACGATGGGGTTCCAGGTGGCGACGCCCACGGCGGTCCAGAAACGGGCGACCTCCGTTTGCTCGGGGGTGCGCTTGTCGCTGTTCTTCGCACCGAGCTGCTTGATCTCGTTGTAGTCGCGCGCCCACGTCGCGCTCGTCAGCGCCGGCGGCGGCTGCGGGCGAAATTGCGACGGTCGCTTCATGAGCCAGGGCTTGACCTCGCGCCACTCGTGGCTGACGGGCAACGTCGTCGGAACGTACACGCCGGGGGTGGTCGCGGGCCGATAGCGATTGGCCGCTCCCACGCCGTCGTTGGCACGCATGGCGAGGCAATCGTTGGCCGCTTGCTCGCCGAGCGCGATCCCGGCGTCGATCCCGCGCTGCCCGACGATCTGTTTGAGCGCGGCGGCGAATGCGTGTTCCAGGCCTTCGCGCCGGTCGGGAAAAAGCTTCTCGAGGACCGTGCGCGCGGCCGAGGCTGCGGCGGCGTCCGCCGACGCGTGGGCCGGTGCGCGGACTTCGAATCCGTAGGGCGCGTAGCGGCGCGCGACGGCGTTGATCGCATTGAACATGGCGACGTGCACCATGGCCATGGACCGCGCGCCGTCGGGCGGTAGTTGCTTGGCCGCGAGAACCGCGGCGACGGCCTGCTCGTTCCAGTCGAGGACCGGATCGGCCTTCGAGGTGGCGGGCATGATCAGGAGCGCCGCGCCGATACACCACTTGCGCAATTCGAACATGGTTACCTCCCGTCTGTCTCGAGCGGCACGTTGCGCGCATCGCCCGGGCGCAATCCAGTTCAGAAACGGAACTGGTCAGGGCGAACGGCCGCGGCTACTGTCGAAAGCCATGAAAGGCGGATTCGGTCAGTTCTGTCCGGTGGCGATGGCCTCCGAAGTCTTCGCCGAACGCTGGACGCCACTCATCGTGCGCGAGCTCTTGGCGGGCAGTCACCGCTTCAACGAGATTCACCGACATATTCCTCGCATCTCGCGCGCGCTGCTCGCGCGCCGTCTGCGCCAGCTGGAGATGGCCGGCATCGTCACCAGCGCCCCGGGCGACAAGGGGCAGCGCGGCGAGTATCAGCTGACGGAAGCGGGCCGAGAATTCCGCGCCGCCGTCGACGCGCTCGGCGCCTGGGGCCAGCGCTGGACCATCCGTGTGCAGCCGCAGAACCTCGACGCCGGCGTTTTGATGTCGAATGTCCGCCGGCGCATTGCGTTCGATCGACTGCCCGAGCGCCGCGTGGTCGTACACTTCAAGTTCACCGTCCCCGCCACGCACCGCGGTCCCCGCCAATTCTGGCTGGTGCTCGAACGCGCGGCGGTCGACCTGTGCCTCAGCGATCCGGGCATCGACATCGACATCGACGTCGATGCCGACCTCGCCGCGATGGCCGAGGTGTGGCTCGGGGATCTGGCATTTTCCGAAGCGGTGCGCGCGGAGAAGATCGAGCTATCAGGAAAGCCTGCGCTGACACGGCAATTCACCTCATGGCTTCTGCTCAGCCAATTCGCCGCGGTACCGCGAGCGCTACGGACAAACCGCGCAGCAGGCCACTGACGGAGTCGAACCAGCCCGGGACGCCGCCTCGAGCGCAAATTGCGAACGGTCGCGACGAACTTATCTCATGGTCGAACTTCGCGCCGTCGCCAGATTAGATGTCATGGTGAGTGGATATCGAATGTGGCTGGTTCTCTCGACGATCGCCGCTGGATCGGTCGCGAGGGCCGCGACGCCCGTGGCCAGCGCGAACCTCGCCGACTACGACCTCGCGTTTGCCCGAGCCTTCCCCGGCTCTGGAAACGAGCGCAGGATCACCGATTGGACGCTCTACGCCGCTCTGGTGGCCGGCGACCTCGTGACCTACGGCAAGAAAGTCGATCCGGCAATCGCGAAGCGGGTCGATGACGCGAGCGGGAAGCCGTATCAGATGCAGCAGGTCGAGACGAGCCTCAAGCGAGACGCTCGCCTGATCGCGGCGTTCAACGCCCAGCGCCGCCAGATCCGATCGATGATCCTCCATGCGGACGGGGGCGGTTTCGCCGACGACAAATGCCGGCACACACTGGTGTACGTGGGGAACGAGTTTCGGCTTGTTCTGGGCGAAGGCAACGACGGCGGGGATCGGCTGTCCCACGCAACGATCGCGCCCAGTTGCCCGGCGACGCTCGACCGCGGGTTTCAGATCACGGCTGGCCGTTCGTCGCGGTTCAAGTGCTGGCCGACCGAATCCGTGACCAAGTGTGGATGGGCGCTGCCCGACATGCCGGCCGCGCTCAAGAGCGTCATCGAGACCGATTACCCGGCATCGATGTCGCTGCGCTGGCGCTGGCGAGGTCTCGGCGATGTCGTTCATACCCGCTACGTCGACGCCATGGGCAATCGCGTCGCCGCCCGAGACAGCGTCGCGCTGACCGTTCCGACCGAGCTCAGTCTCGAGTTCGTGAACCCCAGCGGGCGTCTGCTCTGGACCGCGCCCGCCGCCGGGGTAGCAGGGAGGTCGCGATGATCGCCGGGTGGGTACGGCATTTTCGAATGTTTGCTCGGGCCGTGTTGGGCCGTTGGCGCGTCGGCTTCGACCGCGCACTGGGATACGTTGGAGGTGTGCGGGAATAGAGGCCCGGGGCGATACTTCGCTTTTTTCGAAGGCGTGCGTCCGTATTACGTTCCTTGTGCATGAGCGGGCGGAGGGTCATAACGTCTCTCGGGTCGTCCGACGCCAAGCCACTCGTGTGCCGGCTCGTCGGCGGGCGACGAGAAGGCGGGGGGCGGCGTGAGAGAACAAATCGAACAAGACGCGCAGGACTCGAGCGTCGACGGTCGTGTCGTCGATGAAGGCGGAGAGCAACCTTCGCCGGCTCTCCTGGGCAGTGCGGCTTTCCCGATCGTGGGCGTGGGCGCCTCGGCGGGTGGGCTCGACGCGTTCACGCAGCTCCTCAAGCACCTGCCCGCCGACACCGGGATGGGGTTCGTCCTCATCCAGCACCTCGACCCCACGCACACGAGCTTCCTGCGCGACGCGCTGGCCAAGGCCACGACCATGCCGGTCAGCCAGGCCACGGACGGCACGGCGGTCGAGCCGAATCACGTCTACGTCATCCCACCCGATGCGGACATCTCGATACAGCACGGCCGGCTGACCCTCGCGTCGCGGGCGGTCGACGGGCGGCGGTCGCACCTGTCGGTCGATGGTTTCTTGCGCACGCTGGCCGCGGACCGCGGCAGCCACGCGATCGGCGTCGTGCTTTCGGGAAACGCCTCGGACGGCACCGAAGGCCTGCGGGCGATCAAGGCGGAGAACGGCATCACGCTCGCGCAGGACCCGGAGTCGGCGAAGTACGGTGAAATGCCGCGCAGCGCGGTCAATGCCGGCGTGGTCGACTACGCGCTCGCGATCCCGGACCTCGCCGGCGAGCTGGTGCGCCTGAGCCGCCACCCCTACGTGGCGGCCGTCCACGGTACGCCCGCCGCGGGCGACGCCGACGCTCGCAATCAGATCCTGATGGTCGTGCGCAAGGCGTTCGGCGTCGACTTCGGCGAATACAAGCCGTCGACCGTGGACCGCCGGCTGGCCCGAAGGATGGCGCTCCGCCGCGTGCAGGACGAGCAGGCCTACCTGGCGCTCCTGCACGAGGATCCTGCAGAGGCGCGCGCGCTCTATGAGGACATCCTCATTCACGTCACGTCGTTCTTCAGGGATCCGGCGCTGTTCGACGCGCTGGAATCGCAGGTCCTGCCCGCCATCCTGAAAGACAAGCCGGACGGGGCGCCGGTTCGAATCTGGGTGGCCGGGTGCTCCACCGGCGAAGAGGTGTACTCGATCGCGATCTCGGTGCTCGAGGTGCTCGGAAATTCCTCGCGCCCGGTTCAGATCTTCGGGTCGGACCTGAGCGAGCCGGTCATCGCCAAGGCGCGCGCCGGGCTCTACCCGGACACCGCGCTGCGCGACATCAGCGACGAGCGACGCCGGCGCTACTTCGTCAAGGCCGACCGCGGGTATCGGATCAACAAGACGGTCCGGGATCTGTGCGTGTTCGTCCAGCACGACCTCGCCCGCGACCCGCCTCTCTCGAGGCTGGATCTCGTGAGCTGTCGCAACGTCCTCATCTATTTCGATCAGGCGCTGCAGAAGCGGGTGATTCCCAGCCTTCACTATGCCCTGAACGAACCCGGGTATCTGTTGCTCGGCCACACGGAGAGCATCTCCGGGTTCGGCCAGCTGTTTTCGGTCGTCGACAAGGCGAACAAGATCTTCACTCGCACGGCGCTTGCGAGCGCGCTGCGATTCGCACCCCGATTCGACCCCCGCCGGGTGGAACGGCCTGCCGCCGATCCCGACACGCGGCACGTTCGCGGCAGGGTCGACATCGGCCAGCACCTCGATCGCATGCTGCTCGCCCGCTACGCTCCGCCGGGGGTTCTCATCAACGAGCGGATGGAGATCCTCCAGTTCCGGGGCCGGACCGGATCGTTTCTGCAACCGGCGCCCGGCGACCCGCAGAACGACGTCATCAAGATGGCGCGGCCTGGGCTGATCTCCGCGCTGCGAACGGCGGTCGCCGAAGCGAAAAGGGAGATGGCGCCTGTCATGCGGACCGGGGTGGAGGTCGATCAGGATGGGCTCACGCGGCGGTGCAACCTCGTCGTCCTCCCCTTCACGGGCTACCCGGAGGTGAAGGAGCCTCTCTTCGTCGTGCTGTTCGAGGAGGCGGCCCCGGCCGCCGAGCATCCCGAGCGCGAGCAGCCCCAGCGCGAGCAATCTGACGAAGACCGGCGGCTGCAAAGGCTCGAGCACGAGCTGGTGGCGACCAAGGAATATCTGCAGTCCCTCGTCGAGGAGCACGGGCGGACCAACGACGATCTCGGCTCGGCCAACGAGGAGCTGGTGTCGGGGAACGAAGAGCTCCAGAGCATGAACGAGGAGCTCGAGACGGCGAAGGAAGAGCTGCAATCGACGAACGAGGAGCTGTCGACCGTCAACGACGAGCTCCAGAGCCGCAATCAGGAAGTCACCGAGGTGAACAGCGACCTTTTGAACCTGCTCGCCACCGTCGACATTCCGATCGTGATCCTCGATCGCGAACGCCGGATCCGCCGTTTCACGCCCAAGGCGAGGAGCATCCTCAACGTCGTCGCCGCGGACCTCGGGCGCCCGCTCGACGACATCAAACCGAACGTCGAGGTCCCCGATCTCGACCGGCAGGTCGCCGACGTCATCGAATCGATGGCGATGACGGAGTCCGAGGTCCAGGACCGGCAGGGGTGCTGGTATCGGATGCAGATTCGCCCTTACAAGAACACGGACAACAAGATCGACGGCGCCATCCTCTCCCTGATCGACATCGACACGCTCAAGCACCTCGTCACGCAATCGCAGCAGGCGCGATCGGAGGCGGAGCGCGCGAACCGCGCCAAGGACCTTTTTCTGGCGGTCCTGGGGCACGAGCTGCGGACGCCGCTCGCGAGCCTGCTGTTGCAGGCCCAGATGCTCCGTCGCGGCAAGGTCGTCGACGGCGCCAAGCTGGCGCGCGTCGGCGGCGTCATCGAACGCGCCACCCGGATGCAGATGCAGCTCGTCGACGATCTCGTCGACGTCTCGCGCATCGTCGCGGGCAAGCTCAAGGTGGAGATGGGGGTCGTGGATCTGTCGGCGGTCATCAAGGCGGCCCTCGACGGCGTCAGCGGATCCGTCGAGCGAAGATCCCTCGATCTCGACGTCGACCTGGACAGGTCCGTCGGTGACGTCGCGGGCGACGCCGCGCGCCTGCAGCAGGTGGTCTCCAACCTGCTCACCAACGCGATCAAGTTCAATTCCGACCGTGGCTGTATCACCGTCACCCTGGACGTGGTGGACGGGCGCGCCCGGATCAGGGTGAGCGACACCGGGGCGGGGATCGACCCGGCATTCCTGCCTCACGTCTTCGATCGCTTCTCGCAGGCCGACACCTCGAACACACGCATGTACGGCGGGCTCGGCCTCGGCCTGGCGATCGTGCGCCACCTCGTCGAGCAGCACGGCGGGACGATCCACGCCCACAGCGCCGGCATCGGCAAGGGAGCCACCTTCGTCGTGACCCTCCCGATCATGAACCTCCGCGGAGCGGCCGCGAACGGCGGGGCCATCGCCGTCTCGGTCTCGCCGGGAAGCAATGGAGGCGGTAGCGGCGGCCGCCACATCAAGGACCTGCGCGTGCTGGTCGTCGACGACGACCTCGCGACGCAGGAGGCGGTCGCCGAAGTGTTCAAGGAATTGGGCGCGGTGGTGAAGGTCGCCGAATCGGCGGCGGAGGCGATGACCGCCGTGGCGGAGTTCCGACCCCAGGTGCTGCTGTGTGACATCGCGATGCCCGGCGAGGACGGATACGCCTTCATCCGCAGGCTGAGGGCCCTCGGCGCCGACGGGGGGGGAAGCACGCCGGCGCTAGCGCTCACCGCGCTCGCGACCGATGACGATCGCCAGCGCTCGCTGGCGGCTGGATTTCAGATGCACCTGACCAAGCCGGTCGACATCGAGCGCCTGTCCGAGGCGGTGGTCGAGCTGGCGGGGGGCCCGCGCGCGGATTGACCGCAATGACGACCCCCGATGAAGAGCCGCGCGTACCCGGCACGCGACCGACGTGCGCGAGATGACGGGACGCACGCTCTACGACGTGACGCAGCTGCTCGAGTCAGGCGACGACGCCGATCGGCGCGTGCGGCGCGTCCTCGAGCTGCTCAACGACCTCGTGCCCTACGAACAGTGCGCCCTGCTCGAGGCGCGGCTCGGCCAGGAGCTGAGCATCGTGCTCGTGCCGGAGACCTCGGCGGACGATCGGGTCGTGTTCACGAGAGCCCTCGTCGACACGTTCGGGCGGCTCGTCGACGCGGATGCGCGCCCGCGGAGCGCGGTGCCGTGGCCCGATCAGGCGCAGCTCGCCGTACCGCTCGTCGGGCTGGACGAGGTGATTGGCCTCCTGATGGTCCGGTCGTCGGTGGTGGAGTACTCGGAGGACCATGTGCGCGCGCTGTCCGTGATCGCCGCGAACCTTGCCGCCTACTTCACGATCCGCGGTACGAACGCCGACCTCGCGGAGCTGGTCCGCCAGCGCGACGAAGCCTGCCGCGCCGTCGAGGAGGCGCTCCGCGCGAAGGACGAGCTCCTGGCGCTAATTTCGCCCGACCCCAGCGTGCGTGCGCGGCTGACCGACGCCGGCGCCGGCCACGAGCTGGAGCGCAGGATCCAGGCGCAGTCCCAGCGCCTCGACGACCTGCTCGGGCAGGCATGCCTCGCGTCCGCGGAGCTGCGCCTGATACTGGGAACGGCCGCTCCCGCGCGGCCGAGCGCGGATCCGTCGTCACCGGACGACTGGAAGCGCGGGCAGTGATCGAAAGCCGAACACGCGCTCGACGGGCAGCGGCCCGCCGGAGGGACGCGAGAACGTCCAGGTGGTCATCTGATGCTTCACGCAGTGAAGCACGTCCGGGTCGACCGCCGTCGTCGCCACCACCTCGGGGGCGATCACCTTGCCCGTCGGCGCGATCGTCCAGCGCAGCGTGAGGCGATCCGCCTCGACCTCTTCGGCGCGCAGCTGCTTGGCGCGCGCGACATCGATCCGGCAGAGCGCGAGCGGCTCGAACCACCTCTCGATCTCCCGGGAGAGCAGCTTGTCGTCGATCACCCCCGGCGGCGGCGGCGCGAGCGCGACCGTGGCGGCCGGCGCCACGGGCGCTTCCTGGCTCTGCCGCAAGATAGCGGGCGCGATCGCCGTCCCCTCGTGCGTGACGGGCGCGGTGGCGATCCGACCCGTTCGGCCCGCGTCGATCCCGTTCAAGCCGGAGACCTGGGCGTGCGCCAGGACCGAGGAACACGCGGACACCGACAGCACCGTTCCGACCCAGAGCGCGATCTTCACGTTCGTCTGGGTCTTGTTCATGTGCCTGCCTTCATTCCGTAACCTGCTCACGAACGCGACCGACGTACGAGATTTCCTGACGCCGGTAGGTGCGCGGACCTACATTCCACCTCGGAGGTGCGGCGATGGGCGGGTTCGATCGGATGCTCGGCGCGTGCGCGGCGCAGACTCGATGAACCCGGACAGACGTCCGCTGGTGATGGTGATCGATGATGACGCTGACATCCGGAGCGCGATCGAGGAGCTCCTGGACGGAGAGGGCTTCGCCACGGTCGGCGCTACCGACGGGCAAGCTGCCCTGAACCTCATTGCGGATATGCGGGATCGGCCCGCGCTGATCCTGCTCGACCTCATGATGCCGATCCTCGACGGCTGGACGTTCTGCAAGGTCCGCCAAGGGATCGTGGCGCTGATGGAGATCCCGGTCATCGTCATCAGCGCCGCATCCATGACCGGGACCCACGAACCGTTGCGGGTGGACGGACGCATCGAGAAGCCGTTCGACGCGGACGAGCTGGTCCGGAGCGTGACCCTGATGGTTGGGCTTCGTTCGTCGCGTTCCGCCACTACCTTCTACGGTGGGTGAAGGCCGACCATGCCTCAGCGCCGCTCCTGCTGACCGGCGCCACTGGATTCGTCGGTGGGGCTGTGAGAGCGGCGCTCGCCCGGGAGGGGTGGCGTCCGCGCTGTCTGACGCGCGACCTGGAGCGAGCCCGGAAGCGCGAGCCGACGTTCGACTGGGTACAGGGTGACGTCGCGGATCCGGCCTCGTGCGCGCGGGCGCTGGCCGGCTGCCGGGCCGCACTCTACCTCGTACACGGGATCGGCGCCGGCGGGGACTACCACCGGCACGAGGTCGCAGCGGCCTCGACCTTCTCACAAGCGGCGGCCACGGCCGGCGTCGAGCGGATCGTGTATCTCGGCGGCGTAGCGCCGGCCGGCGCGGGCTCCGAGCACCTTCGCAGCCGGCTCGAGGTGGGCGAGGCGCTGCGCGCCGGCCCCGTCGAGACAATCGAGCTGCGGGCGAGCATGATCGTCGGACATGGCAGCTTGAGCTGGCTCATCGTCCGCGATCTGGCGGCGCGCTTGCCGTTCATGGTCCTGCCCCGGTGGCTGAAGTCGCGCACGCAGCCGGTCGCGATCGACGACGTCGTGATCGCGCTCGTGCGGGCGCTCGACCTGCCGCCGGCGGGGAGCGCGTCCTTCGACATCCCTGGACCGGGCACGCTCTCCGGGAAAGAGATCCTCGAGGAGACCGCGCGGATCATGGGCCTTCCGCCCCCGCGCGTGATCGAGCTGCCCCTGCTGTCGCCGCGGCTGTCGTCGCTGTGGGTCCACTTCGTCACGCGCGCCGACTGGCCCGTCGCGCGCCAGGTGGTGATCGGCCTGACCGAGGATCTGCTCGCCCGCGACGACCGCTTCTGGCAGCTCATCGGGCATTCGCGGCGCCTGTCGTTCGCCGCCGCGGCGAGTCTCGCCCTCGACGCCGAGCGCGGCGACCGCCGCGTTCAGGGGACCTGGGGTGCCATCGAACGGGTACGCGGCCTGTCGAACATTCACCTCACCTGATTCCCTCGAGCTGCTGGCGCCGCAGACGCAGCAACTCGCGGAGGACGACCTGGAGGGTCGCCACCGCCGGGACAGCGATGATCGCTCCGACAATCCCGGCGATTTCGCCGAGGAAGAGAATCGACAGGGTCACGATCAACGGGTTGACGTGGACCGTCCGGCGGAAGATGAGCGGTCCGAGAATGTTTCCTTCGATCTGACCGTACACGATGAAGTAGATGCCGCCTGCGATTCCGTGCCACGTCCCCGCGGTGAAGAGGGCGATGAGAGAGATGACGGTGCCGGCAACGAAGGGCCCGGCGTAGGGCACCATGCTGGAGAGCCCGGACAGAATCCCGAGCGGGAGGAAGAAGGGAACGCCGTTGATGGCGAGAAAGATCGTCGTGAGCGTCGCGTTGACGAGGCAGATCAGCGCCAGGCCGCCCAGGTAGCCGCCGGTGGATTGGTAGATCTTCGTCAGCACGTCGTCGTAGATCGGCCGGCGTTCCGGGCGAGCCTCCGCGACCGCCGCGTCGACCAGCCGGCCTCCGAAGATGAGCATGAACACCACCAGGAAGACGATGGTGATCACGGCGCCGACGGCGCTCAGCGCCCCGCCGACCGCGTTGAGGATCGGCGTCGCGGAGCGCTGGATCCTTTCGGGTAGCTCCTGTTCCAGGGTCTGGACGCGCTCGGCGATGTGAAAGCGGGCGTCGAGCGATCGAAAGGCGCGACTCTCCCGGGTGGACCGGACCAGTCGGGGCGCGTTGTGAACCAGCTCCTGGCCTTGTTTGACGGCGGGTGGGATGAGCGTGAAGCCGAACCCGACCGCCACCGCGAACCCGGCGAGCATCACGGCGGTGATCGAGAGCGAACGATTCAGGCCGCGGCGCTGCAGCATCCTGACCGCGTGCTCCAGCGAGATGGCGATCATCGCGGCGGTCCCGATCAGCGTCAGCGCGACGAGCGCATGCGCCAGCGCCGCGACGCCGGCGACGACGATCAGCACGCCGAACGCGATCGTGAAGACGGTCTTGAAAGTGACTTGCGGGGGGCGGATCTCGGGGCTGGTCGCCAACGGTACGAATCTGGGAACGGCCACGCGGATGAGCAATGGCCCCCTGTCCCAGAGAATGGCGGAGGGACCCTGGAATCGCCTTGCTCGGGGGCGGCCCGCCCGTAGATCTCAATAGTGAAGGGGATCGCCAAGGGAGGTCTCGCCGTGCTCCTGAAGGAGCAGCGGAGCCGCCTCATCACCTCCTGGGGTGACCGCATCACGAGCGCCATCGCGGCGTCGGCGCTTCCGCGCGCCGAGCTGCTCGATCACATCCCCGCCTTCGTCGATGAGCTGATCCGGGCGCTCCATCCTGATGCCGTTCCTTTGCCTCCGACGAGCGAGAACGCGGAAGAGCACGGCGAACAGCGGCTTGGTCTCGGCTTCGACGTGGCCGAGGTGGTCCGCGAATACGGCATGTTGCACGAGTGCATCCTTCAGATCGCTGACGAGGCGGAGCTGGCGGTCAGCCCCCGGGAGCATCGAGTCATCGTGAAATGGTTGAACTCCGGGATCGCCGATGCGGTGGCTCAGTACGTGAAACAGCGGGATCTGGAGCTGCTGCGGCAGAGCTCGGAGCACCTGGGGTTCATCGCGCACGAGCTCCGCAATCCGCTCGGCTCGGCCAAGCTGGCCTTCCACCGCCTCCGCCGGACCGAGCTGGCGGAGAGCCGCACCGTCGACTTGGTGGAGCGGGGGCTCAAGCGTATGGGCGAGATGATCGACGGCGCCCTGGACCACGCGTCCCTGAGATTGGGTTTGATACCTCGGATGGCGCCCGTGGCGTTACGTGCTTTCTTGCACGAGATCGAAGCGGACGCAGCGATCGAGGCACAAGCCAAGGAAATCGAGATCCTCGTCCTCGCGCCGGAAGATCTGCTCGTGGAGGCGGACCCGCGGCTGCTGCGGTCCGCGGTCTCCAACCTCGTTCACAACGCATTGAAGTTCAGTCACGAGCGAACGAAGGTGGTGGTGAGCGCCGCGCGTTCGGAAGGGCGTCTGACGATCCAGGTGACGGACGGCTGCGGCGGGCTCCCGCCCGGAAAGGCCGAGGAGCTGTTCGACCCGCTGGTTCAGCGAAGCGCCGATCGAAGCGGGTTCGGCCTCGGGCTGGGCATCGCCCTGCAGGCCGCCGAGGCGCACAACGGGACAATCAGGGTGCGGGACCTTCCCGGCCAGGGCTGCGAATTCACGATCGACGTGCCCAGCATCGCGCCGAGACCGAGCTCGACGTGAAGCCGCATTGACTGGCGGTCCCCGTGACCTGAGGGATCCCCACGAAATCGCGCGACGTTCGGTCAGGATCTTCACCTCGCCCCGCGAAGCGGGGAGAGGTCGGTGCCCGTAGGGCACCGGGTGAGGGGCAGCGGCGCCGCGATCACGAGCTGGGGC
>Ga0207708_10001993_pt1 | contig 15034 bp, 17 predicted proteins | sample KBSK5101metaG_FD_184340 | JGI IMG/M metagenome (GOLD analysis project Ga0207708, IMG submission 184340) | Corn, switchgrass and miscanthus rhizosphere microbial communities from Kellogg Biological Station, Michigan, USA - KBS K5-10-1 metaG... | ecosystem: Host-associated > Plants > Roots >...
GTCCGCAACTACCGCTCCACGCCGCAGGTGATCGCCGTCGCCAACAAGCTGCTCGCCGGCTCCAGATCGGTGGGTGTGCAGCTGTGGGCCCAGCGCGAGGCCGGGCCCGCCGTGACCTGGCACGAGCAGCCCGACGAGGTGGCCGAGGCCGACGCCGTCGCGCGCGAGGTCACGCGCCTCCACCGCGCCGGTGTGCCGCTGCGCGAGATGGCGGCGCTGTTCCGGATCAACGCGCAGTCCGAGGCGTTCGAGGAGGCGCTGACGTCGGCCGGCATCCCCTACGTCGTCCGTGGCGCGGCCCGCTTCTTCGACCGGCCCGAGGTGCGCCAGGCGACCGCGATGATCCGCGGCACGGTCAAGGCCGGCGAGGTCGAGGGCGAAACGGTCCCGCAGCAGGTGCGTGCGGTGCTCACCGGCCAGGGCTGGACGGCCGAGGCGCCGTCGCGCGGCAAGGTGCGCGACCGCTGGGAGTCGTTGCAGGCACTGGTGTCCCAGGCGGAGGAGTTCGCCGCCCAGCAGCCTGACGCGACGCTCGAGGGGTTCGTGCTCGAGCTCGACCGGCGTGCCCACGAGCAGCATGCCCCCGTCGCGGAGGGCGTCACCCTGGCCACGCTCCACGCGGCCAAGGGCCTCGAGTGGGACGCCGTGTTCCTGTGTGGGGTGCAGGAGGGCTCGATGCCGATCGTCTACGCCTCGACCCCGGCCGAGGTCGAGGAGGAGCGCCGGCTGCTCTACGTCGGGGTCACGCGGGCGCGCAAGCACCTCCACGTCTCTTGGTCGCTGGCGCGCAACCCGGGCCAGCAGGCGCGGCGCAAGCCGTCCCGGTTCCTGCTCGACCTGCTGCCCGACGGTGCGTCGCCGGCGACGGAGCGGGCGGGGAGTCGTCCGGCGGGCAAGAGCCGCTCGCGGACCCGCAGGGCGATGGTGTGCCGGATCTGCCAGTCGGCTCTGGCGTCGTCGAAGGAGCGCAACCGCGGCTACTGCGACGACTGCCCGGTGCCCTACGACGAGGAGCTGTTCGGCTCGCTCAAGGCCTGGCGCAAGCAACGCGCCGACGCCGAGGCGGTCCCGGCGTACGTCGTCTTCTCCGACGCGACCCTGGAGGCTCTCGCCGAGGTGCGCCCGACCGACCGGCAGGCGCTGCTGCGGATCAACGGGATCGGTGCCGCCAAGCTGGAGAAGTACGCCGACGACGTGCTCGAGATCCTGGCCTGAGAGGGGATCTTCCGCCGTTCTCAAAATGTTGCGATAAATCGTTTGGCGGGTCCCCGGGAGTGCCGATACCTTGTTCCTCACCCCGGCACCACCCGAACGGATGAAGCTGGGCCACACGACGATCAGCGCATCACGGTCTTGGCACGACCGGCGCACAAGAGCAGGGATGGAGGTGCAACACCGATGACGAACACCACTTGGACCATCACCGCGGTCGCTCAGCGACCGGCTCTCGGCATGCGCCTTTCTGGTGGCTACGCCACGCCCATGTGCGCCTTTGCCGACTCCACCGCTTTCGGTGGGCCGACGCGCGAGCGCCACGTTGATGTGGCCATCAACCGCAACCCGGGGACCCATGCCTGGAGTCCGCCTCGACGATGAGAAAACCATCGCGACGGCACCTCACAGGCCGCGGAACCCCGACAGGGATTCCGCGGCCTTCGTGTTTTTCGGGACAACCCCCGAAACACCGGCCAAGGAGCCCGAGCGATGACAACAACCCAGCGATCAGGTCATACGAGAGGAGGTGACACACATGACCATCGACATGACGGCTTCGTCGCTTCGGTCGGAGGCAGAGACCCTGCCCTGCCGGCGGGAGGACGCGGAGCTGTTCTTCGCCGAGTCTCCTGCGGACCTGGAGCTCGCCAAGACCCTGTGCCACACCTGCCCGGTGCGCACAGAGTGCCTCGCCGGTGCTCTCGAGCGGAGGGAGCCCTGGGGTGTCTGGGGTGGCGAGATCTTCCTGCAGGGAGTGGTGATCCCTCGCAAGCGGCCCCGTGGCCGGCCCCGGAAGCACCCCGTCGCCGCCTAGGCGCGGGATCCGGACGACCACCTGACACGACAAACGGAATCCAGACATGACGACTCTTGATCGGAGCAAGCAGATGCATCTCCTCCACGAAGACCTGGCTCGCGCCCATCCGGGCGCGCGCCGGTGGCGCGGGTCACGCCCGTCGCCGGCGTCGCGGCTTTCCCGTGAGGCCGACCGCGCGCTGGCCGCGCGGCTGAGCCTCGCGCGCATGCTGTACGGCGGCCACGCCCGCTGAGACGCTTGCGTCGAGCAGCGAACGCCAGCGCAGCGCGTCGAGACGTTCTCTCACGATGACCTGATCGCGAGGAACAGCCCGGGGCCGGACCGACTCCGTCGGTCCGGCCCCGGGGCACGTCCGGAGTACCGTCGGGCCATGGTCACGTGCAGTTTCTGCGGCGCGGTCAGCGAGACCGACGACCCGCCCCTGACCTGGACCTCCGCCGTCGAGCGCGGCCGCACCGTCTACTTCTGCGACCGCTGCTCCCGCGACCACCTCCGCTCGATGGAGTCCAAGCTCGACAGTGAGTGGTGGTAGCGCCGACCCGTCGCAGATGGCGGTGTTTGGACCGGCGACCCGTCGCAGATGGCGGTGTTTGGACCGGCGACCCGTCGCAGATGGCGACGTACGACCACGACCATCTGCGACGGCTCACTGCACTTGGCGTGACCATCTGCGACGGGTCAGCGAATCACTCCCCGGCAAACCCCGGGAGGGACTCGGTGAGGATGGCGCGGAAGGGGGCCTCGGCGCCGAGCTGGCTCATCACGCCGATCCCGCCCAGCCAGGTGCGGTGGATGAGCATGTACGACGGGGGCAGGTTGAGCTTGAGCGTCAATGTGTAACCGGGCTCGCGGGGGTCGTTCACGCGCTGGAACTGCTCGCGCATCCAGGCGCGCGAGAAGCGGAACCGCTCGACGCTGGCCGGCTCCACGAACGGCGCGAGGTACTCGTTCAGCTGCGCGGGCTCGATCTTCACGTTGGGCCGCACGAAGCCCTCCTGGCGCAGCCCGTCGAGCAGCTGCTCCGCGTTGCGCCGGCAGGCGATCCGGATCAGGCTGCCCATCGCCTCTGGCAGCCCGCCGCCGGGCAGCCGGGCCACGGCGCCGTAGTCGAGCACGCCGAGCCGGCCAGGGGAGCCGTCGTCGTTCGGGATCACCCGGTAGTTGCCCGGGTGCGGGTCTGCGTGCAGCATGCCGGTGTGCGACGGGCCGGCGAACAGGAACCGCACGAACAGCTCGCCGTAGTGGTCGCGCTCGGCCTGCGTGCCGTCGCGGATCACGGCCGCGAGTGAGCTGGTGCTGTCGAGCCACTCCGTGACCAGCACCCGCTTGCCGTGCGCGACGACGTCCGGCACGACGATCGCCGGGTCGTCGCGGAACGCCACCGCGAACGCGTGCTGCGCCTCGGCCTCGAGCGCGTAGTCGAGCTCGTCGCGGGCGCGGTCGATCAGCTCCTCGACCAGCGGCTTCACGTCGATTCCGGGCAGCATCGTGCCGACCGTCTTCGCCAGCCGCGCGATCTGCCGCAGGTCGGACATCAGGGCCTCGTCGGCGCCCGGGTACTGCACCTTGACCGCCACCTGGCGCCCATCCGCCCAGGTGCCCTGGTGGACCTGGCCGATCGAAGCCGCCGCGGCCGGCATCGGGTCGAACTCGACCAGCTGGTCGCGCCAGCCCGGGCCGAGATCGCCCTCGATGATGTCGCGCACGGTCTGGGTCGGCATCGGGGGGGCAGAGTCCTGGAGCGCGGTCAGCTGGGCGCGGTACGGCGCCACCCAGTCCTCCGGGAGCGCGGACTCGAGGATCGACATCTGCTGGCCGACCTTCATCGCGCCGCCCTTGAGCTCCCCGAGCGTCCGGAACAGCTGCTCGGCGGTGCGCTGCTGGACCTCCGCGAGCACGGCCTCGGCCGGGGCTCCGCCGAGCCGCTTGCCGAGGCCCATCGCGCTGCGCCCGGCATAGCCGAGCGGCAGGGCCGCAAGCCGCGCAGAGCGCGCAAATGCCTTGCGAGGCAGGCTTCCTTCGTCGTCGCTCACTCGTCGATTGTCGCGCATGCCCGAAAGCGGCAGAGCCGATCAGCTCGGTTCGTTCCACCAGCAGCCGCATTCGGGATGACGAAGCCAGGCGACAGCCTCGGCCTCGGCGAGGTCTGGTGGTAGCCGGATCGTGGCCGACCACGACGCCGGGAGCCGGCCCGCCGCATGGCTGAAGAGGTCGCGGGCCGCCCAGGCGAGCGCGAGGTGCGCCAGTGCCGGGTCCACCGGCTCCGGCACCGCGTCGTCGCGCAGCCGGGAGGTCCGGGCCGCCTGCTGCGCGACGAGGAGCGGCCACCGTACGTCGGCCACGGCGTGGTGGGCGTCGACGCAGCGCAGGCACGCGGTACGGCCGGGCACCACGAACGGCCCCACCACGGCGTCGCCCTCGGTCAGCCGTACCACCAGATGGGGGACGCCGTCCCGCACGTAGGGGTCGAGCAGGTCACGGTCGGGCTCGCCGACGCCGGCGACCAGCACCACGCCGGCGCCGTCAGCGGTCGTCACCACGTCGAGCCCGGCCGTGTGCAGCAGCTCGGGTAACGGGGGAAGCGGGGCGGCACCGAACGTGCGGACCGCTACCCGGGGCACCGGCGGCCGGGGCAGCCGGCCCGCGTCGGCGACGAGTCCGAGCCGGTGGAGGTGGTGGAGCGACTCCGGGTCGGCGTCCGCGGCGGGCCCGCCGACGCGCAGCACGGCCAGGGTGCGGCGCAGGGCGGCGGTCGCGGGCAGTACGACGGCGTGGGCCGGGTCGAGCCCGACCTGCACCTCGTCGTTACCGCGTTCGAGGACGTGGAGCCCGGGGAGCAGCACCGGGCGGGGCGGGAGGGGGTCCATCCCGGCAGGACAGCAGGTTTCCCGGTGACCGTCGAACGGCCATCCACAGGCCCCAACCAGGAAAGCGGCGCGCAGAACGGCGGGACCTCGAGGGTCCCGCCGTCCGATGCCATGTGGCGCGTGGTTGCTGCGCCTGTGTTGTGCTCAGGCCTTGCCGAGGATGCGGTTGAGGTTGGTGCCACACACAGGGCAGACGGCCTTCGCCATCCGAGTGCCCTTGTCGTTCACCTTGACCTCGCCACTCGCCTCTCGCTTCTCCTTGCACTTGACGCAGTAGAACTCGCCGCTCCAGGTCTCCGCCATGACGGCCTCCTTCGGTATCGCATGGTCGTCGGCGGGGGGCCAGGGAAGCACCCGCCGGGGCTCGTGTCTCTTTCGAGCCGGTTCGACCCTACGCCACGCTCAGCCACGCCTGGCACAGGCGGGGTGCCAGCGGGCGGGGGCGTCGGGCTACTCGCCAGTAGACTCCGCCCATGCCGGACCCGACCAGGCCGCGCCCGCACCTGCGTCTCGACCGGCGCCGGCGAGACGAAATGTCAGGGCCCCCGTTGCGACACCGCCGCTTGCCTTCCCCTTGCGAACGTCGGTGATGCAGCCGGGGGCCCCATCACGCTCAACGCTAGGGGAGCGGGCACACCGGGTCAACGTGGGGTGGACCAGCCAGCCCGTACGACGCTGTACCTCCTTGTCCACCGCCTGTGGACAACCCTGTGGACAGCGTGTGGACTACTCAACCTAGTTGTGGATAATACCCTATTTGTCCGTCTTGCCCTAGCCTGTTTAGGGGGTGTCAGTGACGCGCAATAGCCCGGTTGGACCATTCCAGGAGCCGTTCCGTCGGCCAGGTGTTGATGATCCGGTCGGGGTCGATGCCGAGCTCCTCTGCGCGGGCGCATCCGTAGACCTGGAAATCGAGCTGACCGGGCGCGTGGGCGTCGGAGTCGATCGAGAACAGGCACCCGATGTCGCGCGCGAGCTCGATCAGCCTGCCGGGCGGGTCGCGCCGTTCGGGGCGGGAGTTGATCTCCACCGCGGTGTCGTTCTCGGCACAGGCCTCGAAGACCGCCTTCGCGTCGAACTCCGACGGCGGCCGGGTGCCTCGCCCGCCGGTGACCAGCCGGCCGGTGCAGTGCCCGAGCACGTTGGCGCGCGGGTTGCGGACGGCCTCGACCATCCGCCGGGTCATCTGTGCCCTGTCCATCCGGAGCTTGGAGTGCACCGAGGCGACCCGCAGGTCGAGCCGGTCGAGCATCTCCTCGGTCTGGTCGAGCGCCCCGTCGTCGAGGATGTCGACCTCGATGCCGGTCAGCAGCACGAAGTTGCCGCCCAGGTGCTCGTTGACCGCTGCCACGACCGCGAGCTGCTTGGTGAGTCGGGCCACGGAGAGGCCGTTGGCGACGGTGAGCCGAGGTGAGTGGTCGGTCAGGACCAGGTACTCGTGGCCCAGCTCGATCGCGGTGAAGGCCATCTCCTCGATCGGGGAGCCGCCGTCGGACCAGTCGGAGTGGGAGTGGAGGTCGCCCTTGAGCGCCGCCCGGATCTCGTCGCCGCCGTCGACCAGCCGGCCGCCGGTCTCGCGCTCCAGCTTGGTCAGCCGCTCCGGCGTACGCCCCTCGACCGCGGCGGCGATCACGTCCGCGGTGGACGAGCCGATCCCCGAGAGCTGCTTGAGCGTGCCCTCGGCGACCCGGCGCTCGAGCTCGCCGTCCGGCAACGGGAGTACGGTCGCGGCTGCGGTGCGGAACGCCTTGACCTTGTAGGTCTCCGCCCTGGACCGCTCCAGCAGGAACGCGATCCGGCGGAGCGCGGCGACGGGACCGGCGTCGTACGGCTCGGAGGAGGGCACGGGGCCATTGTGCTCACAGGCGCCCGCGGCGCCAGGTTTCAGCCGATCGGGACGGCGGGGCGACGCCCTGGAATTCCTTGCCGCAGTGCCGGCACTCTCTCCAGTGGGCCGGGACCTACCAGGTCGGACCGAGCATGAGGCCGTCGTGACCGGGTGGTTCCTGGACGCGTCCGCAGTGCACGCATTCACGCCAGTGGTTGCTCCCGTCCTCCGCGCTCACCACGTGCCATCGGTGGTGCAGGTGCAGGCGGCGGGCCAGCGGGGGCCGGGTCGCGGCCGCCGGGTCCAGGTGGCGGACCGCGGCCGTCATCGCCCGGGCGGTGACCAGCACGCCCCAGGCGTACGTCGCCTGCCGATTCGCCGGCATGCCCCAGAGCTCGGCCAGCATCTCCAGCCGGTAGCGGGACCGAACCTCGCCGACGGGCAGGCGTCGGGTGGCGGCCATCACGGCGGCGCGCGCCCACCACCGGGGCCGGAGCTCGGGGGTGCCCATCTCACGGACCCACCGGGTCGACCCCGAGCGACCCGATGCGCGGTCGGTGGGCACGGGCGAGCGCCGCCTGGGCATGACTGATGCCGACTCCAGTGAGTCGGTAGTAGCGGCGAGGGGGGCGGCCGGCGAGGCGCGGGTCGACGTCCTCCCAGCGCGAGGCGACCCAGCCGACGCCCTCGAGCCGGGCCAGGATCGGGTGGATCGTGCCGCTCGGCAGCCCCGCGGCGGCGCCCAGCTCAGCGCCGTACTGCTCGCGGTCGGCATCCGTGAGAAGCGCGTGAAGTACCAGCTGCGTGGGAAGTGTCATGCGGGGTGCCGCCATGCTCGTACTCTACCTAGGAGCTAGGTAGAGATCAAGCATGCATCGGTTACCGCTGACCGTCGGTGACCGGTCGTAGTCTCGCGGTATGACGCAGCAGGTTGTCCCGTCGGAGGTCGAGGTGCGCCGATCGCGACGGCGCACACGCACCGTCTCGGCCTACCGCCAGGACGGCAAGGTCATCGTGCTGATCCCGGCCCGGTTCAGCCGCGCCGAGGAGGCGCAGTGGGTCGCGACCATGGTTGCCCGGCTCGAGGGCCAGCGGCGACGGGGTCGCACCGACGTCGACCTCGAGCGACGGGCCGCGCGCCTCGCCAGCGCTCACGGGCTGCCGGAGCCGGCCACGGTGCGCTGGGTGACCAACCAGAACTCCCGCTGGGGGTCGTGCACCCCCGAAGACGGGTCGGTGCGACTGTCCCACCGGCTGAAGACGATGCCGGCGTGGGTGGTCGACTACGTGCTGGTCCACGAGCTGGCCCACCTGGTCGAGCCGAGCCACAACGCACGGTTCTGGAGCCTGGTCGACGACTACCCGCGCGCCGAGCGGGCCAAGGGTTACCTCGAGGGGGTCGCCGCGGCGGCCCACCTGGAGATGGAGGAGCTCTAGCGTCCACCCACTGCCAGCCGGACCAGATCGCGGATGCCCTGCTCCTCGGTGGGCAGCGCGTCGACCGGCCACCAACGCACGTCGTACGACTCCCCGCTGACCGCGGGATCGGCGCCCGCGGGTGCGGACGCGACGTAGCGGACGTCGAGGTGCCGGACACCTCCGCGCGGGTCGCAGAACGGGACGGCGTGCACGTCGAGGTGCGCCGGAGCCGCCTCGAGCACGAGCCCGGCCACCCCGGACTCCTCGGTGGCCTCGCGTAGCGCGGCGCCGGCCAGGGTGGCGTCGTCCGGCTCGACGTGGCCGCCGAACTGGAACCACAACCCCGCCTTGCGGTGCAGCGTGAGCAGCACCCGGCTGCGGTCCGCCGAGACCACCAGCGCGCTCGCGGTCAGGTGGTCGGGATAGCAGGCCTTGAAGAGCCCGTCGGGATGCGCACGCAGGTGCGCGACGTACGACGCGCGCAGTGCGTCCTGCTCCGGCGACGGCGGGGCCCAGCGTTCGAGCACCCCGAGGGCGTCGGCGTGCAGCCCGTGGGGGGTCACTCCTGCTTGTCGTCGGTGCCGCCGGACTCCTCGTCCAGCAGGGCGGAGAGCTGGGCGTCGAAGTCCTCGTCGGTCATCTCGACCGGCTCCTCGACGTGCTCGCGGAAGCCGAGCGGGTCGTCGAGGTCGGCCGCCGTGGGGAGCAGGTCGGGGTGCGCCCACACCGCGTCGCGCGCGTCAGCACCCTGCCGGGAGCGGAGCGAGCCCCACAGCGTGGAGGCGTCGCGCAGCCGGCGCGGCCGGAGCTCGAGGCCGACCAGCGCGGCGAACGTCTGCTCCGCGGGACCACCTGCGGCGCGGCGGCGGCGTACTGCCTCCTGGAGCTTGGCGTGGTCGGGCATCCGGGTGGCGGCCTGGCCCACCACCTCGTCGACCCAGCCCTCGACCAGCGCGAGCGTGGTCTCGAGTCGTTCGAGCGCGGCCTTCTGCTGCGGGGTGTCCTCAGGCTCGAACATGCCGCCCTGCAGGGCCTCCTGGATGGCCATCGGGTTGGTGGCGTCGAAGCCCTGGAGCTTCTCCTCGATGTTCGAGGTGTCGATCGACATGCCGCGGCCGTAGTCCTCGACCGCCGCGATCAGGTGCTGGCGCAGCCACGGCACCTGGGCGAAGAGCCGCTGGTGGGCGCACTCGCGGAGTGCGAGGTAGAGGACCACGTCGTCCTCGGACACGTCGAGCCCGTCGGCGAACGCCGTGACGTTGGTGGTGACCAGGGCGGCCTGGCCGGCGGGTCCGAGCGGAAGTCCGATGTCGGAGGCGGTGAGCACCTCGCCGGCGAGCCCGCCGAGCGCCTGCCCGACCTGGGAGCCGAAGACGGTCCCGCCGATCTTGCCGAGCATCCCGATCAGCGGGCCGGCCATGGCCTGCGCCTCGGCCGGCATCGAGCCGCCGATCGCGCCGTTCATCGCGTTGGTGACGTGGGCGGCGACCGGTTCGACCAGCACCTTCCAGACGTCCATCGTCTGCTCGATCCACTCCGCACGGCTCCACGCGGCGCCGACGGTGACGCCGGACGCGAGCGGGGTGACGGTGTCGAGCCAGTGGTCGGCCAGCCGCACCGAGTCGGCGACCCGGTCGCGGTCGGTGCGGCTCGGGGTGGGGTCGGGCTTCTCGGCGGCGGAACGGCGGGCGATGTCCTTGGCGAGGGTCCAGTTCACGGCTCCGTCGTACGGCGTCATCAGGTGCTGCATCTGGCCCAGCAGCGCACTGAGATCCGGCATCGGCCCGCCGGCGCCACCGAGGGCGCCGAACATCTGCTCGAACGGCGTGCCCTTGAACGGATTCTGACCGGCGTCGTCGTCACGGTCGTCGTCGCCGGACGGGCGATCCGGGGTGTTGTCCATGGACCCCAAACTACCCGTGGTCGGCAACCTCCTACGCTGGGCGGGTGAGTGACCCCGTGCGTCTGATCGACCTTCGCGAGGACAGCCTCGACGTGGCCGAGGTCGTGGCCGCGCTAGACCACGACGCGGCCGGGGGCCTCAACCTGTTCGTCGGCACCGTCCGCGACCACGACAAGGGCCGCCGGGTCACCCACCTCGACTACAGCGCGCACCCGACTGCCGCCGCCGAGATGCACGCCGTCGCCGACGAGGTGGCCGCCGAGTTCGACGTCCTCGCGCTCGCCGCCGTCCACCGCACCGGCAGGCTCGCGATCGGCGAGGCCGCCGTCGTCGTCGCGTGTGTATCCGCGCACCGCGGCCAGGCGTTCGACGCCAACCGTGCGCTGATCGACCGACTGAAGGCGCGGGTGCCGATCTGGAAGCACCAGGTGTTCGCGGACGGGTCGGACGAGTGGGTCGGGACGCCGTAGGGCGGGGGGCTTCGGGCGTGGAATTCCCAAGGTCTCTAGGAATTTGTCGGGCACATCGGGCGGCGCCGACGCCGGGGCGTACTCCTCGCAGGACCGGCCGGACTTCCCAATGAGAACTGGCGCTTCCAGCGGCGTACACGCCCCTGGATGTGCCAGAAAACATAGATACCTTGGGAATTCTGCGACACCAGCCACCCCGGCGCGGCACCCCACCCACCCACCCCCTGGGACCTAACCTCGTCCACGTGGAGATCCTGTTGTGGCTGGCACCCGCGGTCGTGGTGACCGCCGGCGCGATGGTGGTCGCCGCCTGGGCCGGCCGCGAGCGGCACGAGTCCGACCGTCGGTCCGAGGCGGCCAAGGAGCGGTTCGCCGCCGCGATCCAGCGCGACCACCCCGCGAGCACGCTGGCCCGGCCGCGTCCCGTACGTGACCGGAGCACCGGCATCGCCGTCCGCCCGTCCCGCGCGGGCCGCGCCGACGACCGCCGTTCCGCCTGACCCGAACCGCCCGAGGGGCCGTCGCGTTGGTACCGTTTGAGAGGGTGCTCCCATGAGCCGCCCCGTGACCGCACGCCTCCTCGTGCGTCCGCACGCGCGGGGCACCCGATGAGCCGGCGCACGAGCGCGGGCGTCACCGCGGTCGTGCTGCTGGTCGCGACCTGGCTGCTGGCGACCCTGGTTCCCACCAACTACGTCGTGTACTCGCCCGGTCCGACGGTCAACCTCCTCGCCAAGGAGAAGGGCGGCGACCTGGTCCGGGTCTCCGGCGCCAAGGCCTACCGCGACAAGGGCGCGCTCCGGCTGCTCACCGTGGTGCCGACCGGCCCGGACGACCGGGTGTACCTCGCCGAGGCGATGTTCGCCTGGCTGAACCCCAAGCAGGCCGTCTACCGCGAGAGCGACATCTACCAGCCGCAGGAGAACTCCGACAAGGTCGAGGCGGAGTCCGCCGTCGACATGGTCAACTCCCAGGACTCCGCGATCGCCTCGGCTCTCCACGAGCTCGGCTACAAGTTCGGTACGTCGGTGCAGATCCTTGGCGTGACCCGCGGCGGACCCGGCGACGGAGCGCTCGAGGTTCACGACAAGATCCTGGCCGTCGATGGCGCGCGTACGAAGACGCTCGAGGCGGTCGTCGACCGCATCCGCAAGGTGTCGCCTGGCGACAAGATCGCGCTCCGGATCCAGCGTCGCAACAAGCAGGAGACGGTCAAGGTCAAGACCGTCGCCTCCGAGGACGACCCGAAGAGCTCGGCGCTCAAGGTGACCGTCGGCCGCGGCTACGAGTTCCCGGTCAAGGTGAGCCTCAAGATCAGCTCGTTGATCGGTGGTCCCAGCGCCGGCACCATGTTCGCGCTCGCGATCTACGACACGCTCACTCCCGGCTCACTGACCGGCGGCGGCGACGTCGCCGGCACCGGCGAGATCGACGCCCAGGGCCATGTCGGCGGGATCGGCGGCATCCAGCAGAAGCTCGCCGCGGCCCAGGCCGCCGGCGCGACCCTGTTCCTGGCACCGGCGAGCAACTGTGACGAGGTCAAGGGCGGGCCGTACGACCCGGACAAGATGCGCGTCGTGAAGATCTCGACCCTGGCCGGCGCGATCCAGGCCGTGAAGGCCTGGCGACAGAACCCCGACGCGAAGCTCCCGCAGTGCTGAGCGACCCCGAGATGCCCGAGGAGACCACCCGCACCCTCGCTTCGGTGGTGCGCGAGATCGAGGCACACGCCGCCGAGTCAGGATGGGACCGGGCGGCGTCACTCTTCGCGCTGGTGCCGACCGCCGAGCTGGTCGTCGCGGAGCCGGCGCTGGCCGACGCGCTCGGGCTCACCGCGGACTCCCGCGGGCTCACCCCGGTCGACCAGGAGCTGCCCGCCGACGCGGTCCTCGAGGACGCGCTCGGCCAGATCATGTGGTCCGAGGGCGTCGCCGGGTGTGCCGCGGTCGTCGAAAGGCTGGTGCTCCCGCCGTCCGCCGACGAGCACATCCCCGAGGACCGCGAGGCGGCGGCGTCGTACGCCGCGGAGCATCCCGACCGCCAGGAGCTGCGCATGGTGGGCGCCGTACTGCGCGACGGCACGACCTGGTGCGCCTACCGATTCCGCAGCCACGACGACCCCGCAGCGGTCGTCACCGGGCCCGATCTTGTGCCCGCCCTCTTAGAGTTGCTACAAGCCACCCTCGTCTGAGGTCTCGGACCCCGACGAAATGAACGAGGAGATCACGTGAGCGACGAGTTCGAGCCGCCGCGACCGGGCCCGCGCCCGGCGAGACCGGCGGCACGACCGCGCCATCCCGGCGGCCGCCGCCGGCCCAGCCCGCTGCTGATGACCGCGATCGTGCTGGTCGTCCTGTTCCTGATGCTCTCGCTGTTCACCGGCGTGTGGACCCAGAAGCTCTGGTTCGACAGCCTCGGCTTCTCCGGCGTCTTCACCAAGCTGCTGTGGACCCGCGTCGCGCTGTTCCTCGTCTTCGGGCTGTTGATGGCCGCGATCATCGGGGTCAACCTGTACGTCGCCTTCCGGCTGCGCCCGATCTTCCGTCCCAACACGCCCGACCAGGCCAACCTCGAGCGCTACCGCGAGGTGGTCACCCCGATGCGCAAGTGGCTGCTGCTCGGCGTGAGCGCCCTGCTCGGCATCTTCGCGGGCGTCTCCGCGACCGGCCAGTGGCGCACGTTCCTGCTCTGGCAGCACCGGCAGTCCTTCGGCAAGGTGGACCCGTACTTCCACAAGGACATCGGCTTCTACTTCTTCTCGTTGCCGTGGCTGCACTACCTCATCGACTTCGTGACCACGGCCCTGGTGATCGGGCTGCTGGCGGCGGTGCTCGTTCACTACCTCTACGGCGGCATCCGGCTCCAGGGCGGCAACCGGTTCTCCGGCGCGGCCCAGGTGCAGGTCTCGGCGCTGCTCGGTCTCCTGCTGCTGCTCAAGAGCGGCGACTACTGGCTCGACCGGTTCGACCTGACCACGCAGTCCGGCAGCCTGATCACCGGGATGACCTACGCCCGCGACCACGCTGTGCTGCCGTCGAAGAACATCCTGATGTTCATCGCGCTGATCTGCGCCGTGCTGCTGTTCGCCAACGTGTTCCGGCGTACCTGGCTGCTCCCGGGCGTCGGGATCGCGCTGCTGGTGCTCTCGGCGATCCTGCTCGGCATGGTGTGGCCGGCGATCGTGCAGAAGTTCCAGGTCGTGCCCTCGCAGGCCGACAAGGAGGCGCCGTACATCGACAAGAACATCAAGGCGACCCGGGCGGCGTACGACGTGGCCGACAGCTCGGTGGGTGCCTACGAGGCCACCTCGACGCTGAGCGAGAGCAAGCTCGCCGCCGACGCCGCGTCGCTGCCGGGCATCCGGCTGGTCGACCCGCAGGTGGTCAGCGACACCTTCGAGCAGCTCCAGCAGGTGCGCGGCTACTACTCCGTGCCCAGCGTGCTCGACGTCGACCGTTACCAGATCGACGGCCGCGAGCGCGACGTTGTGCTCGCCGCGCGCGAGATGAACCTCAACGGCCTGCCCGACGCCCAGAAGAACTGGGCCAACGAGCACACCGTCTACACCCACGGCTACGGCATGATCGCCGCCTACGGCAACCAGCAGGACGCCCAGGACAAGCCAGTCACCAACAACAAGGGCCAGCCGGTCTGGGCCGAGGAGAAGCTGCCCCCAGTGGGCGAGCTCTCCAACCAGAGCAAGGGCGGCTACCGGCCGCAGATCTACTACGGCGAGCGCAGCCCCGATTACTCGGTCGTCGGCCGTCCCGACGGCGCGAAGCCGATCGAGCTCGACGTGCCGCAGGGCGCCAGCGACGTCAGCTCGACGAACAACAACGTCTACCAGGGCAAGACCGGCGTCCCGATGGGGTCGACGTTCAACAAGCTGCTCTACGCGATGAAGTTCGGCGACGCCAACCTCTTCCTGTCCTCGCGGGTCAACGAGAAATCGCGGATCCTCTACGACCGCAGCCCCAGCGAACGCGTGGAGAAGGTCGCGCCCTGGCTGACCGTCGACCGCGACGCGCTCCCCGCCGTCGTCGACGGCAAGATCGTGTGGATCATGGACGGCTACACGACCAGCGACAAGTACCCGCTCTCCGAGCGTCGCTCGCTGGAGGAGATGACCTCCGACGCGCTCAACCCGAGGCAGACCTACGCGACGCTGCCGACCGACCACATCAACTACATGCGCAACGCGGTCAAGGCCGTGGTCGACGCGTACGACGGCACCGTGAAGCTGTACGCGTGGGACGAGTCCGACCCGCTGCTCAAGGCGTGGGAGGAGGTGTTCCCGAAGGTGGTGCGGCCGCGCGCGGACATCCCCGACGACCTGCTCGCCCACATGCGCTACCCAGAGGACCTGTACAAGGTGCAGCGCAACGTCCTTGCCGACTACCACGTGACCAGCCCGAAGACGTTCTACGAGGGCTCGGACAAGTGGGACGTCCCCGAGGACCCCGAGGCGGCCGGCCGCAAGCAGCCGCCCTACCGGCTCTCGGTGACCACCCGCAC